>Ga0123326_1003215_pt1 | contig 11643 bp, 7 predicted proteins | sample BioC13SIPDNA_FD_89739 | JGI IMG/M metagenome (GOLD analysis project Ga0123326, IMG submission 89739) | Anaerobic biogas reactor microbial communites from Washington, USA - Biogas_R1_A C13 SIP DNA | ecosystem: Engineered > Bioreactor > Anaerobic > Unclassified | place: Washington, USA | collected...
CCCAAGGCTCTCAACACGGCCTTACGCCCGGGCTTGTGTATTGCCAGTGTGGCTCTTACCAAGGTTGCTACATCATCCGACTGCTCCAACACCCTCGCTATATCTATCAGCCAGCCAAGGCGCAGTCCGCCCATCTCATAACCATAATAAAGGTGGGTACACAGGTGATACAGCAGCCACGGATCGCTCATCACGCTAAAGATGCCAAGTGAACCTGCCTTCTGACAAACCATGTCTTCCCACCTTGCTGTTTTGGGCAGGAGGTAACTGCCGTCTGCATATAGCCTGGAGTGCAGCTCTATCATATACCTGTAAGGGGGCAATACCAGAGGCCTTACATGAGCGTTGTGCATTTCATGCCAGGCGCTGATAGGAACATGGGTGCTGCGCGCTCCATTATGTATCAGAAGGTCACGGGCCTGCAACACTTTGTCAGCGGGAACAAGGATGTCAAGGTCACCCATGGGCCGAAGGGCTTCATGGGGATAAACAGTAAAGGCAAGGGCCATGCCCTTCAAAAGTGCAAAGGGAATGTTATTGTCGCCAAACAGCTGCTTAAGATGCTTATATAGTTGGAGTCGCTGCTGATTATCTACCAAAATTGCCAGATAGCGCTTTTTAAGACGGGCTACAAGAAAGGGAAGTTGTTCGCCCTGCCCTTGCTGCATCAGACGATGGAAACACCAGGATACCACCCCACCCTGCTCGGCAAGCAGTACGAAGGCATCAAGCTCCGCAGGATCCTGCCAATTGATATCGTATGCCCCGGGATTGAATGCTTCCTCAGAGGCAAGGGCCTTTATCGCTTCAAAGTGTTTCTGTCTCAAATTGCAGCATTTTTCACAAAGCTACAAAAAGAAAGCGCTCCCGCAAGTGGAGCGCTGTCTATGAAGAAAACTCAAACGAACACAATGTTACTGAAGCATTGAAATCAGCACTCCGGCTGCTACTGCCGAACCGATTACACCCGAGATATTGGGCGCCATACAATACATCAAAATGTGATTGTTCTTGTCATGTTTCAATGCCACTTCATTTGCAACCCTCGATGCCATTGGAACGGCACTCAGACCGCATGCCCCGACAAGGGGATTGATCTTTTTCTTGCTAAACATATTGTAAACCTTTGTAGCAAGGATTCCACCGGCTATGCTTATTGCAAAGGCCAGAAATCCGCCAACTACTATACCCAGGGTCTGACCTTTAAGGAATACATCATGGGTCATGGTGGCTCCTACTGACAGTCCAAGGAAGATGGTGGCCGTATTCATTATCGGACCGCTTGCTGCATCTGCCAGACGGCTTGTAAGGGTTCCCAGCTCCTTGACAAGGTTACCAAAGAGTAACATACCAAGCAAAGGCACCGATGATGGCACTATGATGGCAGTTACTATACCAAGGGCAATCGGGAAGATAATCTTGACCAACTTCAGGTTCTTAATCTCATACTTTGAAGGATAGAGCTTGTCCTGCTCCTTCATATTTATAAGAAACTCCTTCTTGGTCATAAGGAGTTTGGAAACCAACGGAATAATCACCGGTACCAATGCCATATATGAATAAGCTGCAATAGCAATTGGCCCCAAGAGGTGCGGAGCCAGTTTGATAGTTGTGTAAATAGCTGTCGGACCGTCAGCTCCTCCGATAATACCGAGTGATCCGGCTTCCTGTGGTGTGAATCCCAGGAATATGGCCGCTAACAGGACGGCAAAGATTCCTATCTGGGCTGCTGCTCCAAAGAAGGCCAACTTCAGGTTGCGCAACATGGGACCGAAATCAGTCAGCGCTCCTACTCCCATAAAGATTATCGGTGGCAAAAACCCAGTCTTGATAAGCGAATAATACAGGAAGTTCATTATCCCATACTCATGCGCTATCTCAAAGAGATTCATATAATGGCCGTTCTCCAGCTCGATCAACTTGGCATCTACAACACCCATTCCTCCTCCGGGCAGGTTGGCAAGCACCACTCCAAAGCCTATGGGTACCAACAACAGTGGTTCAAACTTTTTGGCAATACCCAGATAGAGCAGCACACAGCCTATTATCAGCATTATAATGATTCCCGGCTCCGAAAACAGGGAGCTGAAGGCCGTCATCTTATATAATTGTTCTAATACTTCCATGGTATCCGGATTTATGAGATCATCATCAATACGTCATCCTCGTCAACCGAAGCTCCGTTGCTGACTTTTATCTCGGTAATTACACCCGGCTTGTCGGCACTGATCCTGTTGTAGGTTTTCATTGCCTCGATATAACCAAGCAAATCGCCTTTCTCAACGCGGTCGCCCACCTTAATCGCAGTCTCACTGCTGTCCTTGGTAAAGTAAAACTTACCCTCTATCGGTGCTGCTATGGGTTCGGCATTACCCGAAGCTGCAGGAGCCGGACTGCCGGATTGGGGTTCAGCTGAAGGTGCTGAGCTGCCGTCATAGCTGATATTGACTTTGTACTTTTGTCCTTCAACTTCGATATACATCGTTGTGGGCTGGGCAACCGCACCACCGGCTGCTTCCTTGGCTGCTTCGGCCTTGGCCTCTGCAATTTCCTTTTCGAAGTCGGCCTTGGCCTGTCCTGACTTGTAACGTCGGTACTGCTCAGGGTGCATTGCCAGTTCGAAAAGTTCCTCGTCATCCTGACCGTAATCCCAGCCATTGTCATCCATCTCCTTGCGGAAGGTATCAAGGGCATCGGGATACAGAGCCTGCGGATGACCTTCGTAAACCTCACGGCCTTCCTTTTTGGCAAGGGCGAGGATCTCTGCGCCTAGCGGACCGGGCAATCTGCCGCTCTTGCCTACTATCATATCCCAGATATTGTCGGCTATCATTGACCAACGCCCTGCACCCTTCTCCATCTGTATCACGTTCATCAGTGCCACATTCTTGACATACTGACTGAATGGTGTTACAAGTGGTGGGTAGCCAAGTTCAGGCCATACATATTCTACCTCGTTGAAGAGCTTGACAATCAAGTCGTCCTCTGTTAGTTCGGGCTGACCGTTTTTGACCTTCCACTTGTTAAGGCTTGCAAGGTTGTTTTGCAGGTCGGCCATTAGCGATCCCATCATACCGCCGGGAAGTCCTGGTCCGATAAGCAGGGAGTTCATCAGACGGTTCTTCGGACTGATAAAATAACCCAGGAAGTCGTCCATATAGGACTGGGTGAGGCTGCGAACCTTCATATAGGCATTCATATTGATCTCGGGCACGTCGAAGCCTGCATCCTTGAGCATGGCTTGCACAGTTAGCAGGTCGGCATGACCTGTTCCCCATGACAGAGGCTCCATACCCACATCAATATAGTCAACACCTGCTCGGCAGACTTCAAGAATGGTTGCTACCTGAAAGCCGGGTCCGGCATGACCGTGATAAGTAAGCGGTATCTCAGGATACTTGGCCCTGATGCGCCTTACTATCTCGCCAAGCCAGGCCGGACGGGCAACACCTGCCATATCCTTAAGACAGAGTTCGTCAGCACCAGCCTCGATAAGCTGATCGGCCAGGTCAACAAAGTATTCAACAGTGTGAACCTTGGAGTATGAAATACTCATAGCTGCCTGGGCTATCATGCCCCCTTCCTTGGCATATCTGATTGAGTCGATGATATTGCGGGGGTCGTTAAGTCCACAGAATGAACGGGCTATATCTGTTCCCTGTAGTTTCTTGACCTTAAACATAAGCTTGCGCACATCGGCCGGTACCGGGGTCATCCTGATACCATTGAGGGCACGCTCAAGCATGTGGGTCTGGATACCGGCTTCCTTGAAAGGCTTGGTCCAGGCCCTAACGGCCTTGTTGGGGTTCTCACCAAACAAAAGATTGATCTGCTCGAAGCCACCGCCGTTGGTCTCGACACGTGCAAAGCATCCCATCTCAACGATGTGGGGAGCTACTTCTTCAAGCTGATCCAGACGAGGCACATACTTGCCCGCCGACTGCCACATATCCCTGTACAACAGGGAGAATTTTATTTTTCTACCCATAACATCATATAATAAGTCCTGTTAATCTGCCCTGAAGGGCAAACTTCATTTGATTTTCCGCTTTTTTGCTTTGGGAATAGTCCCGCGAAATGCTAACTCTCCTTCTCGACTTTTAATACCTTACCGCTGCCTCCTGTAACTGTAGCTACCGCTGCCGCAATAACTGCAAGATGTTTCTGGTTAACTCCCGTAGCCTGACTGGCAACTATTGCTTGTTCACCTTCAGGAAAGAAACGGTTGACAAACCTGACTATCGCATTTCCAAGTGAATAAACTAGTATCAACACCAAAAACACAGTTACCATCCCTACAAGTAACAGTAAAAGTGCAAGTTCTATATTCTCGTTCATGTAATAATTTTTTACTATCCTACGCCAAGATGCTTACAATTATACTAATTTTTCCAGCTTTTATCAAATTTTTACCAGGAATCCTGCCTAAAATCATTTGAATTAAAAAAGCGGCTGTCGTGCATTCACGACAGCCGCTGCTTTTGTGCGGAGAATCCTACACTATTTATAAACGCGATATAGTATAGTCCTTTAGTAGTGCCACTCACGGGCGGCCTCATACATGGCCAGCACGTTTTCAATTGGGGTTTCAACTTTAATCTTGTGTGAAGGACCAAGTATAAATCCTCCTCCTGGTGCCATCACATCTAGCAGTTCTTTTACACCTTCTCTTACCTTGTCGGGTGTACCATGGCGTAAAAGCAGTTCTTCGTCCAAAGCCCCGCAGAATGTAATAAAGTGACCGTAGTCCTTCTTTAATCCTTCGGGATTCATTCCTGCTGCACGGGTCTGGATGGGATCCAGTACTTCTGCTCCAACCATAACAAACTCGGGAATCAGCTTGCGCACTCCGCCGCAACTGTGCATGTAGAGACGGCAGCCATGCTTTCGGGGTACTTCATAGTACTTCTGAAACACAGGGCGAACTATCTCTTCCCAGATCTCATTGCTGACGATTAGTCCGCTTTGTGATCCGAAGTCATCGGCAATACGGATAAAGTCAACCCTGTTGCCTGCTACCTCGAAAAACTTCTCAATAAACTCATTATAGAATCCGGCAACCTTCTCAACAAGGGTGTGGAAAAACCTGGGATGATACATCATCACATCGAGGAACTCCTCTCGTCCAATAAGGCGCTGGATGATACGGAACAGTCCGGGTGATGAGAAACCCGGTGCAGTCATAATAGCATAGTCCTTGTACTTTTTCAACTGCGCATCAAGGACTTTAAAATCAAACAGGCTCACATCCGGCCAGGGATAATCAGCCAAAATTGCAGGATCAGTCACTCCCTTCAATGGATATTCAGCTACATCCCAATAATGAAAACCTTCCTTGCCTGCCAGCCTGTACTTAACTCCCCAGATGTCTTTCTTTACAGCGTCACCGTTTTGTCCGGTGATTAGTTCCGGTCCAACATAAGCAGGCTCCACCCACCTGAAATCCACATCCAAATAATCCATCATTTCGTCCCTGCTTGAAAACCCGAGATGAGCCATCATTCTGCTGGTGAACTCAGGTACGCCCCAGTAAAAGAACGGTACCCGGTCGGGCTGCTCGTGGCTTAGAGTCTTTAAAACTCTTTCCTTGTTATTCATGAAGAAACGATTAAGTGAATAATTAATGTTTCACCGGTTAGGATTAGGAAACCGAATTTAGAGAAAAAACAAACGGATTTGCAAATAAGATTGACTCAAAAATAGCTTTTCAAATTTTCGAACGTTCTGTTTAAATTGCAAAACCCACAAAATAAGCCTGAAATTATTGATCCATCGGCTGATACAATAAAGACTCGCCTATCCTCTTGTTAAGCTATTTTTAAGTGATGTTTACGTATTTTAATCTTTTGCCTTTTGCATGAATTTTTTAGCGGGGTTCAGAGGGTCTGTCCCGGCAACTGATTGATTACCAATGTTAAAGCTGACTACTGAGCACGCTGACGCAGCACCTCGAAGATCAGAATTCCTGCTGCTACAGATACGTTCAACGACTCTATCTCACCCTTCAAAGGTATTGATACATAGCTATCTATCATCTTGTGCACCTGAGAGGAGATACCCTTGTCCTCCGATCCCATCACGATGGCGACCGGACCTCTAAGGTCTGCCTTGTAATAAGGATAGTCGCTCTTTTCCGAAGCTCCAAGGATTGTAAAGCCCTTTTCCTTGAGGAATTTCAAAACAAACCAAAGGTTTTTGGACCTACAAACAGGGATATTGAAGAGACCTCCAGCCGAGGTCTTAATGGCATCCGCATTGACCTGAACACTGCCTTTCTCGGGCAATACTATCGCATCGGCTCCGGCACAGGCAGCGCTACGGGCTATTGCTCCAAAATTCCTTACGTCGGTGATTCCATCGAGTAGCAGTACCAAAGGCACCTTGCCTATGGCAAGGCTGTTTTCCACAACCTCCCTGATGTCATGGTACTCGATGGGCGACATCACGGCAACTACTCCCTGGTGGTTGCCTGTGGTCAATCTGGCCAAGCGCTCAGCGGGCACTGTCTGCCACACTATATGATTTTCCTTGAGTACATTGAACAACTGATGGCTGAGGTCTCCCTGCAGTCCTGCACGTATGTACACCTTCTCAAGGCTCTTGCCACTCTCGACAGCCTCAATTACGGCTCTTATACCGAATACTATATTTTTCTCTTTCATATATATGCCTTAAGCGCTTATTTTCCTTCCAGTTCACTTAACTCATTCTGGAGTGCTTCCCATTCCTGCATGGCCTTCTCCAGTTCTACATTCATCTTGTCATACTCCTTGACAAGGGTGGCCACATCATCACCTTCGGCAGGCTCAGCCAACCTCTGGCTCATCTCTGCAATCCTTGCCTCTAGTTTGGCAATCAGCTTTTCCTTGTCCTCTATCTTGTTTGCAACTCGCCTGACCTTGCGGTTGTACTCCCTAAGTTCTTCAAATCTCTGCTTTCCGTCAACTGGTTCGGCACTTTCCTTTTTCTCCTCCCGACGGGCCTGAACCGCGGGATTGAGTTCGAGTTCGCTAAGCGACTCCATCTTCTTGGCTGCAAGGAACTCATATACGCCTCCGAGGTGCTCGCGGATCTTTTTGTTGCCAAACTCATACATCTTGTTTACAAGCCCGTCGAGGAAGTCCCGGTCGTGGGATACGACAAGCACTGTTCCTTCAAAGTCCTTGAGGGCTTGCTTGAGGATGTCCTTCGACCTCATGTCAAGGTGGTTGGTCGGCTCATCGAGGATCAGGAAGTTGACAGGCTCAAGCAGGAGCATAACCATTGCAAGCCTTGTCCTCTCTCCTCCCGACAGTACAGCAACCTTCTTGTCAACAGCCTCGCCCCCGAAAAGGAAGGCTCCGAGCAGGTCGCGTATCCTGGTCCTGATATCTCCCACTGCCACACGATCTACACTCTCGAGCACTGTCAGACTGGGATCCAGCTTGTCGGCCTGGTTTTGCGCGAAATATCCGATCTTGACCTGGTGACCCAGTTCGACCTTGCCCTGATGCTCCAGTTCATTGAGGATAATCCTCACCATGGTTGTCTTACCCTCACCGTTCTTGCCTACAAAAGCAACTTTCTCACCACGTGCTATTGCAAAGTTGACATCGTCTAACACGTGATGGCTGCCATAGAACTTGCTTACGCCGGTTCCCTTGACGGTAATGGCGCCTGAGTGAGGTGCCTTGGGAAACTTGATGCGCAGGGCACTGTTGTCCAACTCATCTACCTCTATACGGTCAAGCTTCTCCAATTGCTTGATGCGACTTTGTACCTGCACTGCCTTTGATGATTTGTAGCGAAAACGCTCTATAAAGGCTTCGGTGTCATCAATCAGCTTCTGCTGATTACGATAGGCGGCAAGCTGCTGCTCCCGCCTCTCAGCTCTTAGCACTACATAACGCGAATATGGCACCCTGTAATCATAGACTTTTCCAAGGGATATCTCTACCGTGCGGTTTGTTATATTGTCAAGAAAGGCCCTGTCGTGCGAGATAAGCACAAGCGCGCCCTGGTAGTTCTTTAGGTAATCCTCAAGCCACTGTATTGACTCGATGTCAAGGTGGTTGGTAGGCTCATCGAGCAGGAATAGATCGGGCTTTCTGAGCAGGATCTTGGCAAGCTCGATACGCATACGCCAGCCGCCGCTGAACTCAACGGTGGGACGGTCAAAGTCCTCACGTTTGAATCCAAGACCCTTGAGGGTGAGCTCGACATCCCTCTTGTAGGAATGGCCTCCTGCCATGTCGTAACGCTCGGTACACTCGGTAAGGCGGGAAATAAGGTCCATATAGGACTCGCTCTCATAATCCTCCCTCTGTGATATCTCCTCGTTGAGCCTTGCAATCTCGGCCTCGAGGCCGATGATCTCTTCAAAGGCAGTCTCTGCTTCATCTACAACCGTGCGGGTGTCGCTGTAGTGGATATGCTGCGGCAAATAGCCGATAGTAAGTTCTTTGGGCATCGAAACATTGCCAGAAGTAGGAACCATCTGTCCTGCAATAATCTTGAGCAATGTTGACTTACCTGCGCCGTTGCGTCCGACAAGTCCTATGCGATCCCTGGAATTTATAAGGAAAGTAACGTCGTCGAATAATCTGAATCCTCCGAAATCAACAACTAACTGATTAACTGATACCATGAAACTTTATGACATAATTTTGTTTCCGGCTGTCGCACAACGTAGGCGGCCCCGGAAGATAGGTTTATTTGTCCAGCGCGACCCTCTCCATCTTCAGATCAGAACGGAAGCGGAACTTGTAAAGGCCTGCATTATAGAAGCCGCCCCAGTTGGATGTCCGCTCAAACCTGAAGTTAAACTGCACCTGGTCGTGTCTGAACTTATCAAGGCAGAGTTCAAAGTCCTCACCATAGCTTGCAATCGCCGAGATAAAGTAATTGGCCACATCATAGCCCCAGATTCCATAGCGTGAAAAGCCTGAAGTGGCATCAGAGCTCTGAAAGAATGGTGATATGGCATGGGGTTCGGTGTGATACCACTGCCTGTATTTCGAGATAAAAGCCTTTGTGTGACTGTCGTTGTAGTCAAGGCCAAAGTGACGGTAGAAGGTACCGTTGAGCGCATGAATCTGCTCGGGTTCCACTGTCTGAAACCTCAACACATCCGACAGACCGTAGAAGTTGATATTTGCCTTGGTCTGCTCCCTTACACCAAAAAGAATGGGTACCAGACGGGAAACTTCCGATAGTTTTGTTGAAGGTACTACGACGTGGTTGGAACTGTCACGGGCAACAAGGTTGATCAAATCGTTCATCTCGTTGGCAGTTGGCAGGTACTCAACCATTCTGACTGCATTCCAGCGGCCCTCTGTGGCTGCAACCTTCTGCCTTAGCAATTGGATAAAGTGCCCTGCATTATCATCCTTTTCAGTCGGTCTGATCACTATCAGTTTGCCTCCTGATGCCTGCTTCACAATATCCTCGGCAATCTTGTCAAATACAAGGTAGTCGGGTGTATTGATATGAAAGAGGTAAGGATTGTTGTCCAGCTGCGGGTTGGTATTCGACATCGGGTAAACTAACGGAATACCATGAGCACGGCTGAACTCGGACACAAGCGGCAATTCGCCTGCCAGTGCTGGACCAATTATCAGGTGCTGCCTGCTAAGTGAGGGATCACGCAGTGCACGCCTGACAGCATTGGTGTCGGGTGCAATGTCGTAAACCGAGAGTTCTACCGAAATACCTTGCTTCTTGAGTGTATCGAGAGCCAGCAGTACTCCGCTGTAAAACTCGGTAAACATCTTGTTGCGGTTGCTTGAGGCCCTTGACTCACGACTTACCTGTATTGACTCAGAATATGACTGATGCTGAGCTGCCGCAAAAGGTAACATCAGGGCTACCCTGATGGGTTCTTTATACCCAAGTGTGTAATTTTTTTCACACCCCACCGTGACATCATAAATGGACACATCGGGAGCCTTGACGGGTTCAGCCTCATCCTTCCTCATTGAAAGGGCTGTCTGACGGGCAAACCATGCATCTGTGGGGATGCGAATCTCATCCCTGGTCTGCAGGTTCTGGAAGTCAATACGTGGATTGATCTGTTTTATCGTCTCAACATCAACATTGTACATGCGTGAAATACCGTACAGGGTCTCTTTACGCTTTACCTTGTGGATTCTGTACAGACTTCTGTCGTTCTGGTCAAGGTCGGCAAGACTCATATCAACCTTGGGCTTGGGCACGCGAATAACGGAACCAACCTTTAGGTCGTTCTCATTCAGACCGGGGTTTAGTGCCTTGATGGCAGCCAGATCGGCCTGATACATACGTCCTATTGAGTAAAGAGTCTGTCCTGGCTGGATTGTATGATACAGATACCTGTCATCCTCAACAACACCCTGATTACTAACCTCTTCCTCTGCAATGCTCAGGTTGTTGGCCAGCGTGGATTTGAGTATTCGGATCTCGCTGCCGGAAACAAGGACTCCGGAACGAAGGGCCGGGTTGTACTCGAGCAACTGATCCATGGAAATATTGTACTTGCGGCTAAGGCTGTACATAGTCTCACCCGCTTCAACAATATGGTAGATATAGCGCTCATCCCTCTGGCTCAGCTCGGGCATAATATCAACAGCAGCAGACCTGGTCTGGGCAGACTGAGCTGCTTGTCCCGGTGTGGTCTGAACCTGTGGCTGAACAGGCTGCGTCTGAGCAGCCTGGCCCAAAGGCCTTGAAACCTGTCCCTGGCCAGCAGCCTGACCTGCAACACCCTGGGCCGGCAGCTCCGGCTTTGCAGGGATCTGCAATATGGCACCGACTATCAGACCTTTTTCGGTACCGGGATTGTATTTGTAAAGCTCGTCAAGGCTTACATTGTACTTCCTCGACAGAGAATATGCTGTCTGTCCGGGTTCTACCGTATGATAGATAAAACTTGTGGATGTGGCTGTGCCCGGGGTCGCAGTGGAAACCGGAATGCGAAGTATCTGACCTATCTTGAGGGTGCCTTCGATATCGGGATTGGCCTCGATAATTGCCTGCATCGGTACACCGTAGTTAACGCTGATGCGGTAGAGTCCTTCACCCTTCTGAATTACGTGAAGGTAGTACTGCTTGCCATTGATCACCATCTTCTGGGGCAGCTCACCTGTTAGGTTCTGCCCATTTAGTCCGGTTAACAGTACCGAAAAAAGAAAAATTACTGATATAGTGCGCCTCGTGAATTTCATTAACAGCCTTTTTGATAATACATCGCAAATTAGGTACCAAAGATAGTAAATATATACAAATCACCGATTGTCGTATCATTTAGGCTAAGCAAAAACGGCCGGGATTTCGCAATCCGGCCGTCTTTCTATAGTTGCTTTCCTATATTAACAGGAAAATTATTGCTTTAGCTGTGCTTCAATTTCCCTGATCTGGCTCTTAAATTCCTTGTCTGTCTCAATCAGGTTGGATATTGTCTTGCAGGCATGCAGCACGGTGGCATGATCTTTCTTACCAATCTTGGAACCGATTGCCGACAGAGAGTTGTTTGTAAGATTCTTTGAGAAATACATCGCAATCTGACGGGCCTGAACAATTTCACGTTTGCGGGTCTTGGACTGGAGCGACTCTACATCAAGGCCATAATAATTGCACACGGTCTGTTTGATAAAGTCGACCGACATTTCCCTTTGCTGGGTGCGAACC
>Ga0123326_1003234_pt1 | contig 11601 bp, 19 predicted proteins | sample BioC13SIPDNA_FD_89739 | JGI IMG/M metagenome (GOLD analysis project Ga0123326, IMG submission 89739) | Anaerobic biogas reactor microbial communites from Washington, USA - Biogas_R1_A C13 SIP DNA | ecosystem: Engineered > Bioreactor > Anaerobic > Unclassified | place: Washington, USA | collected...
CGCTCCATATCCAGCTCCCGAACCCGCTCACGGCCTCGGCTATGTTCCCGATGGCCCCGGTGATGCTGTTCCACAGCCACGTCCCGAAGCCCCCGATGGCCTCCCCGATCTCGGCGATGCCGCTCTCGAACCACTTCGCCATGCCGTCCCAAGCTTCGCCCAGCTTCTCGGGAAGGTCCTCCATCACGGCCTTCTTGATGCCGTCGAACCCGCCGGTGATGCCGAACAGCTTTTCCAGCAGCTCGTCCAAGGAGCCGGGGAGGTCCACCCCGAGCATGTCCCCCAGTTTGTCGATGGGCCACATGACAATGCTGGACAGGGCGTTCAGCATCCCCCATTGGAACTCCAGCACGGCGGTCCAGGCGTCGCCCAGGGCGGTGGCCAGGGTAGCCAGTATGACCGCCACCGGGCCGTAGTCCTCCTCCATCTGTGCGAACAGCTCAGACCTTGCCTCAGACAGTTCCAGCCACTCCTCGCTGGAGGGCTGGAGCAGCCTGGCTATCGAATCCCCCATGGGCCTCAGGTAGATGTCCGCGGCGGTCTTGAACTGCTGGGACACCGACGCCAGATAAGGCGACGCCTCGGCCAGCACCGCGTACGTCTTCTGGAGCACCTGAAGGATGCCCTGTCCTATGATGGTCAGACCGGCAAGGTTCCCTATCCCGCCTTTGCCCAGGATTCCAGACATCCCGCCCGATGAACCAGATGCACTGGAACCGCCGCCCATCGGTGCGCTATACGTCTTGTTGAACTTTTCGAGGGTTTGCCTGGTGCGCTCTATTACCGGCGTGGCCTCGTCCACCGCCGTTAAACGGAACTCAATGTCTGGCATGTTCTATTGCTTCCTTCTCTTTCGTCTTCCACCATTCCAGCCCGCTTAGCATGAAGGCGTATTCGTCCACTGGCATGGTCATTACCTGGGAGGGCGTGATGCCGAATTCGTGGCAGACCACCCATAGCGTCTGCGCCTCATCCGACACCCACACCCACTTTCTCACTTCGGTTCCCGAAAATCCGAAATATTCACCACTGCCTGGAAAATCTGAGCGAATACCGACGGTTCCCATTTCCCGATCTCTTCGACCGTAAGCCCGGGGTTGGCCTTGACTAGCATTCGGTGAAGAAGGACATACGATTGCTCGATCTCGTCGTCAATGCGCTTCACGTCGGCCAGGTCCTTCATGGTCAGCCGCCCGAATCGGACGATTCCCAACCCGCCTATCTCCTTTTCCTGAACGTCTATATCGGCCAGCTTATGTATGTCGAAGGTGGTAAGTTCGGGCATGGTTCACCTTTAGTCGGAGGTGGCCCTGGTCAGCGCACCGCTTCCGCGCATGGTTATCTTGACGGTTGCGAGTTCCCCCACCGCCCCGGACATGGGGGGATAGGAGGTCAGGATACAATTCCCGGTGAACTTGGGGTTAGTGGCTGCCGTGGCCGCGCTGGTGGGCTTCAGGATGACCGCGAAGGGGGCAGCTCCTACCAGCGGAAAGAGCGTGGCGTCGACCTCGGATGCGGCATAATCCTGCTGAAGCGTGGCATCGACCTTCCAGCTCTTGAGTCCGGCGATAAATTCCTTGCTGGTGTCCCCGGAAGAAGTGGTCTCGATCTCGTCCGCCTCGTAGGTGAGGCTGACATCTTTCAGGTGGTCCGAAAGGTCCACCGTGTTTATGGTTATCTGGGGCGTAGCTATGCAATATACAGCCATGTTTCATTTCTCCTTATAAGATTCCTACTCCAACGTTAAAAGTGAAAGAGGGGTCGGTCCCGGCGATGGTCCATTTTACTCTATACCAATCGTCGGTTATCGCTCCCGCCTTGGTCTTGTATTCCGCGCCTATGGCGTTAAATTGTGTGTGCGTTATCTGAGTGGTCGCCGAGCTGAACCCCTCGGCATTGTCCGATTCGATGGTAACGTCCAGGGTGTCGCCCGATGACGCGCTTATGACATGAAGGAACGAATAGAGCGTTTGAGCAGCGGACACCGCCCCCAATTGCCGAGCCGTTCCCGTTCCCGTTGAGGTTTTGGTGGCCAACGCTTCCATGTCCGTCACCCGGATAAGGGCGGAGCCGGACGAACTGGCGGATATGGTGAATCTCGCAATATCACCAATTACCATCTGGGGGGATTGGGTCAGTTGAACGCTCCTAAAGGCGTATCCAACGTTTCCAGCGGTGTTTCCCGGATAGACCGTTATCACCTTGTCGGCCACGGCGAAGTTGGCGTTGGATGTGGTCTCAACCTCCCCGCCCCCATGGGATGTGAAGATTTCCCCATCGAACTTGACCGTTTTCAGTCCGGCTATGAACTCCTTGGAGGTGTCCCCGATGCTCGTAGAATCCAGTTCGTCAGCCGAGTAATCGAGGTTTATCTTGTTGAAATCCCCGGAACGGTCGTATCCATGAACGAATAATTTGTAGCCAGTAAAGGATTGTATTGCCATTATGAGGTCTCCATTAACTTAGATACGATGAAATCCAGCGAGAACGTGTATCGGTCCTTTGCGTCCCTCCCCAAGGAGTTCACCGATCCCACCGCCCTTATGTAAAGATACGAGTGCCCCTCTATGGTGGTGTTATTCACGGTGTGCAGGGCGTTCAGTACGTCCCTGGCCTTGGCGAGTCCGTTGGCATAGGTGGAATTCCTAACGCGTATGGTGAGCCTCGGATTCTCTATGTCGCCCACCACCTCGGGGGGGTTCCCGCCGTACTCGTAAACGGCAATCACATTATTGGCCGTGTCGGGCATCATGCCCACGAATATGGACGAACCGACGGTTCCGATGGTGGCGTCCTCAAGATACTCCGCTATGTCCTTAGCCAACATTGTCTTTCACCAACTTTTTGAGGCGCACGGTAATCCGATCCTCCATTTCAGTGATGTTCTCTATGAGGGGGTTTATGAGGAACATCGATTGAGTGCCGGGTGCTCTGTAGTTCACCGGCCCGCCGAACCCGTCCGTCTTTTCATGGACCCATTTGGCATAGTCGGTATTGTAGGAAAGGCGAATGGATATCCTGTTGTCGCCCTCCCTGACAGGAAGGTCCACCCTGGCCGACGCCCTCAAACGTCCGGTGTCTATGGGTGCTATTTTTATTGACTTCCCCAACACCCACCACGCCTCTTGGTAAAGCACCTTCTCGACCTCCGAGGGGAACCCTTCCTTGAGGTTTCGAAGCCTGGTCTGCTCCTCCTTAAGACGCTGGACCTCCGCCCTTATTTCCGGGCCGTTCTTAGACATAGATTATCTTCAAGTAGCTGGTCCCATCTGGACCGATGGAGTTGTCTATTTTCTCAATTAACCTATCGTCGCCGTTCGGTAAGACCACTTTATCCTTGATGTTCGGCGTGTTCGTCCCGTCTATGGTTATCTTGGCGACGGCGATTATCTGGCGTCCGTCCTCGGTGGTTATCTGCTTATCGTATTGCTCTATACGGCATGGGGTGGCCGCGCCGGTTCCCCAGGAATACTCGCCGTAATCGTTCAGCGTGGAGTATGGGTATATCGTAACGCTTTGCTTGAGCCAGGTTGCCGTTCCACTTAACAATCCCATCTTTCCAGGTCCTCGCCTTTTGCGTTTGTCACCCTATATCCCTCTTTTTCATCGTCAGTTGTTCCGTCTCATCCTCTCTCCCTCACCCCACAAAAGCCAGGCGCGCGCCGACGCCCCGAGCCGAATACGAGGCCTCAATATACAGAGCCCAACAGAAGGCCCCGCCGTACGTGCCAACGGCCCAATTGCCCCCCCGCAGCGCCGCTCTGTTCCCCAACGCCCGGTAATAATAATCGCACAGCTTCGCCGACGCCGAACCCCCCACAGCGGACGCCAGGAACCCATAGTCGTTATCAGCGTCCAGGGCGATGTCGGTTACATAGCCATTGGTCGCGCACAGCGTCAGCCCTGAATCGACATAGGGAGCGGCGAACGTATCGCTGGCGAACCCATGGTCAGCTATCCAGGGCTTGTAATCCGCCTTGATGTTGATGCCGTCGGTCCATTCCCAGAGATTACCGAAGAAATCCTCGACCCCCCGATATGTTACGGAGTTCGCGGCCTGGCCGGTCTGATAGTGCGTGTTCCCAGTGGCCGAGCCGGACGCGTTGCCCAGGGCGTTGGTCTGCCCGGTGTAGGGCGACATGTTCGTAGCGCCATCGTCCGTGATGCTCAGGATGCCGTTGCCCAGCGTGGCTTGCGAGTTGAATGACGCGTACTCCACCAGATACAACAGTTGCAGCGCCGATGCGGTCAAGAAGTCGATGACCTCCCAGCCAGCGCCGCGATTGTGCGCCAGCGTGCGCGCCTCGTTCAGCGTCAGCGATGTTTTCCATCCGCTGATGGGCTTAACGCCGGACACGGAAGCGAGCTTATCCCCGGTGGTTGCCGTGTTGTCCCTGCCGGTCGGATCGTTGAGCATGTAACCTCCAGCGCCGGTGACGGTCTTGGCGACAGTGGCAGTGACGCCGGTGGTTCCCCCGGAGAACGTGGCGGTGGTCTTCAGGCCAGGGACCGAGCAGGTCAGTATGCAAGCGGCGTCAGCTCCGGACGCGGCGAACGATTGCGGGGAGTACGGCGAGCAGTCGTATGTCGCCGCCCTGAGTTTGGCGGCAACGGCGTTCGCGTCATCCCCGGCGACAACGGCCACGGTGATTGGGCGGTTGCCGTCCAGGGTGATGGTGACGTTGCCGGAGGCGGATGCCCCGGCGGTGACGGTGATGGTGTTGACCTCTGTCGCTGAGGCGGTTACGTCGTAGGCGGACGCCTTGTACGCGCCGACGAACACCCGGCTCTTGATGACGCCGTGCCGGACGAAGGCCGGATGCAGCTTAAACCCCGGCAGCGCGCACGGGCTGACGCACCAGCGGTACCCGGTGCTCAATATCTCGGTCCGATACCAGAACGCCGGTATCTCGACCATCACCTGCCCGTTCGAGCCGTCAGCGCGATAGGCGGCGTCGCCGTGATAGGCGGTGACCTTGCCATTGTCATCCAGGTTGCAGCGGCGCATCCCGGCCCACGGTAGCCAGGTGTCGAAGGGCGAGCGATCGCGCGAACCGGCATATCCAAGGCGGGTGTACTTGTCGGTGGTCTTGTCCCACTCCAGCCCGGCCATCCAGGGCTCGCTGTTCAGCGGGCGGACCATGTCACGGGCGAGCCCGCGCCTCATGATGCCGTCCCGGTCGTTGGTATAGAGCGGCATCGTCATCCCCCCAGCATCGCGGTGGACAGGCAGAGCGATGCTTCCTTGATGGCGTTCCCGCTCCCGCTCACGCGCGCGGCGTTGAGCTTAGCGTTGATCTGCCGGTCCGCCCGGTCGATGAGCTCCTGGAGGACCGCCGTATCGTACGATGACCCGGTGGCGCTCACCGACTCGGCCGTGCTGCAGTAGGACGCGGCATCACCCCTGACTCACGAACCGCACGTTCACGTCATCGACCGCGTACGTGGCATCGCCGTTGACCATCCGTATGATCTTGAGCGCCTTGCACCCAGAGCACTCGAACAGCACCGGCTTGGCCCGGACCGCGCTGTTGGCGTTGAGCGTAAGCGCGATCACCGTGCCCTCGGTATCGAATGTGGTCCCGTCGTACGACGCCGCTATGTAGATGCTCACCGTTCCGGAGCTTGACGCGTTCGCGCCCTTCCCCTTGGCGAACACCAGTACCTTGTCTATGCCGTCCACCGGGACGCTCGTCCCTGCCGTGGTGTAGTCCTGCCCCGCGGTCAGGTCCACGTCCGCAGCGTAACCGTCCATGTTGAGATTTGAGCTCGTGATCCTCATCAGTCTCTGCCTCCGCATTCCGGTCTTTCCCGGACGTCGTGCCTGCGCCGAGACACGACTGGCTGCGTCTCGACCTCGTATGTCTCCTTCCGGAGCTTGCCGGTACCGTCGTTCTCTCCGATCTCGAGCCACGCAAGCTCGGAATCCGAGAAGCGCGTTCGGTCGACCATGGCCTCCGCTCGCTTACGTTGCCAGTCCCGGCTCAGGTATTTCCCGCTCCCGTTCTCGGTCAGCATTTGTTAACGACCCTCACTATTTGGCGATAGGAACGGTTTCTCTTTATCACCGACTCCATTATCTCATCGCCCCTTTTCTGGTGTTCGTCAATTGCCGAATCTATGTTATCGGACATGGAAAAGCCCCCAAGGGATAGGGATGCTGGCTTCGTTCCATCCAATCTGTAACGGGTAAGAAGTCCGGCGATGGAATACTCTAAAGAAGCGGCTTTAAGGTCGTTGGTGTCCGCCCCGGTTATTCCCGCCCTTCTTAACTTGGCGTCGATGGTGCGGTCCGATTGAGCGATTATCGCCTCCAATATCGTTTGACTGAGCGCCGTTCCCGTAAGGTTCTGAAGTTCGGTATAAAGTGAATAAGCCATTTAGATCACCGCCAAAAGAGCCGCGCCCAGACCGATTATCGTAAGAGCCGAGCCGAACGCCCACACCATTATATGATTCCGATATTTCAGGCGTTCAATATCATCATGGTGCGCCTTGCACATTTGGGAGGGACAGGGGCGGTCTTTCAGGGATTGCTTGATCTCGTTCACATCATCGGCCAGATTATCCATCTTGGCGTATAGCCTGATTATAAGCTCCCTGTCGGTCATTTCGTTAAACGGCATTTGTTCCAACTCCCCCATCCCCTCGGTGATGTGTTTATTCGGCTTTCTTGAAGCGGTCCAGCATCCCACGGACCACGGACATCCCACCGACACCTGCTCCGGCGACGATGGCGAACATTTCCGGCTTGAATATGTCAGCGTCGCCCATGAACCAGACCGTGAGAGCCACGGCGATCAGAGAACCGATGAACGCCTTTCCCACTTCGCTCCATGAGAACTCCGACTTGGGGTAGTCATAAAACCTAACGACCAAGGACACCCCGGACGCGGCCAGGATGTAAAGTCCTAACATTACCATTTCTTCCATTTAGATTACCTCTATTTCGATGTTCCTTGTGAATCGGTTATTAAAGAACGGCGATCTCTTAGGATTCCTCACGATGGGGTTTATCATGGGTGCGATGAGCCTTTTTTCAGGGTTCTCATGCGTGATGGAATAAGCGCCTTGAATGAACGAACCGGCGGTATCGAACTCGCCCCCGCCTATCTTTCCCCCACATAATTGTGAAATAGCCATATTAATCCCTCATTGAATCCTTGAGAACGTCCGCCTTGCGAACGTCAACCAGCACCGGACCGGATGATTCTAGCCATTCCACGGTTTCGGTGTCTATGAGCCAATTTTCATCGTGAGCCACGCCAGCGTGTTGGACGGTGGATGAATCAAGGAACGTTTTCTCGGAATCAGAAAAACCGTCCGGCTCGTCCTTGTACTCCAACCTCATGCTGGACATACGATTCGATAAGACCTTTCCGGTGTTCCCGTGGCTCAACATCCTATCCCATCCTTTAAGAGGTTTGAAGGGGGGATTGCTCCCCCGTTAAGCGTTTAGTACTCGACCCTCGCGATGGCGTTGGCGTGGATGGCCTCGAAGTCCCACCTGGCGGATACGACCGGGCTGGAAAGCATCTTCAGCGGCTGCTCGTGCATGACCACGTTGATATCCTTCCTCATTCCGATTATTCCGGCGGCCTTGGAGTCCACTACCAGCATCCCTATCTCGCCATCGGCGTCGTAGTCCCAGGTATAGGTTGCGGAAGCGTCGGTCACTCCGCAGACGAAGGGCTTCAACCCGGCTATCTGAGGCATTACGCCGTTCCGCAGGGTGTCCTCGGCGGCGGGGTTGTAGGCGGGCTTATAGTCCACGAAGGTGAGACCCCACGCGGCGGGGCTGAGGATCACGGCGTCGGGATAGAACCCGTCAGTCTCGCAGAGCGCCTTCGCCTTGATGATGGCGGTTATGCCCTGGTTGCTCCCGGCGGTGTCGTGCTCGTTCCCGGCGGTGTCCAGCAGCTCAGTTAGAGCCATCTGGTTAAGCTGGTTCTCCAGGTTCCGCCCCATCTTTTCAAGCTCGATGGCGATTATGTCGAACTTGGAGTCCTCGATAAGCTCGCGGGTGATCGGGACGAAGTTTCCGTAGGTTTCCGCCTCCAGGGTCACATAGTTATAATCCTGGTACATGGCGGCGAACTCGGCTCCCTCGGCCTTCATCGGGGCGACGGACTCGGCGTTCCCATACGGGACGCGCATGGTGTCGGTCCCCATCTGAACGACCGGGAAAACGTTCCTCATGCACTTGGCGGGTTCCGCTCCCTTGAGGACGGTGTTGAATATCTCAAGCTGGACCAGGCCAGCTCCCTCCAAATCCTCGGAAAGCACGAACTCCCTAACATTCTCGATCTCGTAGATGTTGCCATCCTGGTATGCCCTCATTTTCTCGGGCAGCTTGGCGGCCAGCATCTTTTTCTCAGCCGGTCCAGCGGACAGCATCTTCAACAGGGTCACTAGGTTGTTGTTAGCCATTCTTGTCACCTTCAGTTGGAGTTCGCCTGGGTCAGCGGGGAATACGATATGATTACCCGGCCATAGCCGCCCCCGGCTATGTCGTCGATCGCCTTGCCAATGACCAGCGGGTGGATTACGGCGGTGGCAGCTCCGCTTGCGGCCTCGTTCACGGCGGAAACGCATCCGCCCACGGCGTTGTCGTTGGTTTCCACGAACGACCCGGCGTCGATGGCGGTGGTGTCGTCAGCGTTGGTCATGTACACGATCGCCCCAGGAAGGGCAACGTTCACTTTCTCGCCATCCGCCACGGTTATCAGGGCGACGCCGATGGGCGACTCCCCGGTCTCGGCGACGGCGGCACGGACGGTATCGGATACCCCGGTCGCATCAATGGCAACGACCTGTCCCGCCAGGATGGTTCCGCTGGCCGTGAAGGTGAAGGTCGGACCATTATTGTGCATAATGGGGGTTCCGGTCACAAATGCAGCTATATCAGCCATTTCAATTCCTCTTTAATCCATTCTTCCGACTAGCTTTCTTTCGAACCTGGGCTTGGACTCGACAACCTTGGTTTCGGGTCGGGCGGTGTTCTCCAAAAGCTTGATCTTGTTCTTGGCGTCCTCAAGTTCCTTGACCAAAAGGTCGAGCTTGGCGGACATCTCCTTATCTTTCGGTTCCTCGGCCTCGGGCTTGTCCTCGGGGTCGGCTTCCTCTTCCTTGGAGGGAGCCATCTTTTCCTCAAGGGCGGCTACCCGTGCGGCGAGGTCATCAAACGCTTTCTTGAATTCCTCATCCATAGAAACAACTCCCTCCTCGGGAGATTCGTTCGGCTTGCCCTCATCGGGCGATAAAAGTTTGTCAGCGTGAGTTTGGGGTTCTTCGGTCGGTTCGGGGGCGGACTTGTGCCGGATCAGGCAAACATCGCAAGCACCCCGATCGACCACGGCGACGCCATAGCCGTCTATTGAAACCGCCTCGTTCACCTTGGATTTGCGGTTGTAATACTCTTCCCCGCCTATCTCCACGGAAACGGCGTTCACCAATCCGTTCTGGACCATTTCGGCGATGTCCCTGGACAGTTGGGACCTGAGATGGAACTGGAGGTCCCCCATTATGGCCTTGTGCTCCGGGGAATAGTAGGTGTTCACGACGTGGCCTATCTTGTCGGCCACGGAACGGGGGGAACCGCCGGGATGCCTAGACCAAAGCCCGTTATCCAGCCAGTTCTTGGCGTATTTCTCAAGGACCTCGGGCGAATAATAGCAGGGCGTCCTAACGTTCGAGTCGGTCCACGAACCCTCGGCCAACAGTATCACATCACGGACCAGCAATCCCTTGTCCGTCCGCTCGAACTTGTTGGACTCCAGGGAGGTGTTGTAATATCTCGGCTTGTCCCGGGTGAACGTGTTAAGCTCTATCTTGTCCTTCTCGGCCTGGTCCATTTAGACAACCTCGTCTATCACTGGAATAGTGACACATCGGCAGTTCGGGTGCGCGGGGCAGGGCGGGCATTCGTCCATTGTGAAAATCTTGCCGTGGTAGCTCCCGCATGTGGGGCACATCCTTTCATCGAGCGCGGCCACCCATTCCACCCTCTCGATGCCGTACCTTCTGAACTCTTCATCTTTGGCGGTGTTGAAGGCGAACATCGTTTCCGTCCGGGCCATGACCCTCGCCCTCTGCATGGGAACGGTGGTGGATTCGGAAATGCGCTTGGCGAGTTTGTTCATCCCCTCGCCCTTTACGATGCCCTCGGAAAGCTCGGCCTTGATGCGCTTTTCCATGTCGTCGGTGATCCCCTTGAGGGCGGAGAGGTTGCGCTCCAGAATGACATCGTAAACCCTCGGGTCCACGAATATCTCGTCAACGGACGCGGTAACCTTCCCCACGGAGCGCAGAAAGTCTATGCCACGGCGTTTTCCCGCCTTCAAGGACTCATTGACCATCGGCTCGATGAGAACGCGCCCTGGGTCGGTTATCTCGCTTCCTATGAGGTATATAAAAGCATCGGATAGGTTAGTGAAGTTTATTCTGGAAACATCGGGGGATGCCGCTTCAAATGAACGGCCCTCCAAAAGGGACATCGCCTTCTTGCGGTAGTTCACGAAGAGCGTCGCGATCTTCCTTTCGTAGGTCCGCCTGATGGTCCTGGTCATCGAGGGGTCTTTCTGGAACGATTGAGAGTGAAAACGAATCTTCTTCGGGGCGACGGGGCGGGCTTCATCAAATAGGGTCATCGACCTCCGGCCCCTCGTTCGGTTCGTCTATGAAGTCATCTTCGTCATAATCGGTTTCCACGATGCCGAGCAATTCCTGGGCGTACTTGCGGGGCACGACGGCGAAGGGGTCAATTTGGGTGGCCGAGAACATCTTTGCCAGCCATTCGGCGACCTTGGCCTGATCCTGTGGATTCACCTCGTTGAAGACCAGTTTGCACATCCCGGGGCGGGGCGTCAGTTGATCTATCACCTGATTGGTGAACTGTCTGGCGAACTTCCTTTGAAACGCCCCGATCTTGTCGTAAAAAGCTCTCAGCTTCACGTTGGCGGTGGCCTCGGTGGAACCCCTGCCCAATCCCAGAAGCTCCTCGGGGATGCCTAAAGCGGTGCATAATCGCATGGTGGACCATTCGCCATATAGTTTGGCGTTGGTCTGGCCCATCTGGTCAATGTTGGTTATTTCCACATCGTGCGTGGTAACGAATTCCTGCTTGGAGTTGAGGCGTTGGAACTGAGAATCGACGCGCCTCATTATCTCCTCGGGGACATCCTCGCCCTCTTTCCCGATTTTGACATGGAAGCGGGGAAACCCATGACGCTTGATGGCCTGCGCGGTGGCCTCGCTTATCATGGTGTCCCATATGATGTCGTTGTAAGCGGAATCTACGAGGGATTGACCATAGACGGAACCGCCGATGTTCTCGAACGAGAGATGAAACACGCGCTTAACTGGGAGGGATATCTCGATATTCTCGCCCAGATCGCGCTTTATTACCTGGGTGTAAGATGAAATGACCCCGTAGTCGTCGGCATCTATGCGGAAGGATTCGGGATTGCGTGGGAACATGGCCACCGGAACGGCGTTCTTAGAACCCTGACCGAAGCCTATTTCATGGAAAGCATCGCCGTAAACGAGAGCGTCAATTACGGCGGAGGGGCCGTGAATCTCAAGCCCCATCATGTCCAGGGC
>Ga0123326_1003255_pt1 | contig 11548 bp, 7 predicted proteins | sample BioC13SIPDNA_FD_89739 | JGI IMG/M metagenome (GOLD analysis project Ga0123326, IMG submission 89739) | Anaerobic biogas reactor microbial communites from Washington, USA - Biogas_R1_A C13 SIP DNA | ecosystem: Engineered > Bioreactor > Anaerobic > Unclassified | place: Washington, USA | collected...
TGCGAACGGCGCTGGATGAAATCGGGCCGCCGCCCCAACCCGCTGTCCTTACCCTCCGCCTGCAGAAGCCTCCGCCGTTCTACAAACGGGCCCTTCTTCTTTTTCCGTCAGACGTTCTGGCCACGCAGGAAGGGGATGAAATCCGGCTGCAGCCGGGCCGCGACCCCTTGAAACTGGCCTTCCGCCTCGGTCATGAGCTGTCGCACTGGCTGCTTTATAAGCGCCACCCGGCCCGCCCGCCCCTGTGGCTGGACGAGGGCCTGGCCAACCACCTGGGGGCTGCGGCCGCCGAGGCCGCCGCCCGGCCGCTCGGGCAGACCGTGGAACGCCCCGCGCCGGACCGGATCGGACCTCACCTGCAGCCGCTGGACGACCTGGTGGCACGCCGGACTTATCCGCGACCGCCCGCTGAAGTCGGCGCCTTCTACTGGCAGGCGGAAACCCTGGTCACCGCCCTGCGCGAAAAACTGGGACGCGATGCCTTCCAGGAATATCTCGCCCTGATGGCCGTCCCCGAGCCGCCCGAATGGAACACTCCCCTGCGGGAACGCTGGTATTTCAACGACGCCGATTTCCGCTGGCTGGCCGATCGCATTCTCCAGGCCCCATGACCCTGATGCATCCCACCCGATCCGATGCCCCGGACCACGCCTGGCTGATCGCCACCCACCTCGGCGACACGCCCCGGGCCGAAGTTGAGGATTCCCTGCGGGAACTGCGCGCGCTGGCCGATACGGCTCAGGCCGGCATCCTCGGTGAAACCGTCTGCCGGCTGCGCGACATCCATCCCGCCACCTATATCGGCCGGGGCAAAGCCACCCAGATTGCCGAAGAAGCCGCCGCCGCCGGCGCCACGCTGGTGATTTTCGACGACGACCTGTCTCCCGCCCAGGGCCGCGCCCTGGAGGATCTGTTCAAAATCCGCGTCGTGGACCGCACCCAGCTGATTCTCGACATCTTCGCCCAGCGCGCCTTGAGCCTGGAAGGCCGGCTGCAGATCGAACTGGCGCAGCTCCGCTACCTGATTCCCCGCCTGCGCGGCCTGTGGACCCACCTGGAACGCCAGAAAGGCGGCATCGGCCTGAAAGGCCCCGGCGAGAAGCAGCTTGAACTCGACCGCCGCCGCATCGAACAGCGCATCACCCGCATCAAGGCCCAGCTCCAGATCGTCCGGCTGCGGCGCGCCGAGCTGCGCCGCGGCCGCCGCCGCCACGGCTGGGCTCTGCTGACCCTCGTCGGCTACACCAATGCCGGCAAGTCCACCCTGCTCAACACCCTCACCGAGGCCGGCGTCCATGCCGACGACCAGCTGTTTGCCACACTGGACCCGACCACCCGACAGCTCCGGCTGCCCAACCACCAGCCCTGCCTGCTGACCGATACCGTCGGGTTCATCCGCAAGCTGCCCCACCACCTCGTCGAAGCCTTCAAGGCCACGCTCGAAGAGGTGAACGAAGCCGACCTGCTGCTGCATGTGATTGACGCCTCCCAGCCTCGGGTGGACGAGCAGATCGCCGCCGTGGAAGCCGTCCTGCGCGAACTGGGGGCCGAGGCCAAGCCGGTGCTGGCGGTCTTCAACAAGACCGATCTGGAAAAAGGCCGCAACCAGGCGATCCGGCTGGCCGACCGCTTCCGGAATTCCGTGGCCATCTCCGCCGCCACGGGCGAAGGCACCGGGACCCTGTGCCAGGCCATTGCCGACCTGCTGCGCGACCGCGTGGCGCATCTGCACCTGAAAATCCCCGCCGGCGAAGGCCGCTGGCTCGCCGCGCTGCATGCCAACGGGAAGGTGCTGGAACAGAAGGTGCGCGGCAAACAGCTGCACGTCGAAGCCGTCGTGTCGGCCTCCTTTGCCGCCACCCTTCCCCCGGACTGGATCGTCTCCTGACGCCCGCCGTAGGGGTCAGTCCTTGCATTGCAGCATTTTCACCGATCACTGGAATTCATAGGCACAACATCCCCGCATGGGCCACACTGCCGCCCAGATGCTACGATGCAAGGACTGACCCCTATTCCTATTCGCAGCGGATCAGATAAAACCGGGCGCGATTGGTGGAAGTGCTGACGTTGTGCCAGACCGTGGTTGTCGAGCCGGCCAGCCCTTCACCGGTCAGCGCCGCCACCTCGTTGGTGATCCAGTGCACGCCGTTGGTCAGTCCGCCCGGTTCGATGTCCACATACTCCACCGAATAGGCGTTGCTGTTCACCACCAGAAACGTGATGCCGACCTGGTTGGTCAAGTTGACGATGTCCGTGATTTGCGGATTGTAGAGCGTGCAGGCGTCTTCCGCTTTCCAGAATCCGTTCAGGGACACCTCGCCCTGCGTGTTGGTCGCGATCCAGGGCTGAAGGCCCTGGGCCACGGACCCGCCGAGCTTGAAGACGCCGGCAGAGGCAAAGGCTGCCCCGCCGGCTCCGACGCGTTCATAGAGGATTTCCGCGTCGCCGCCGACGCGCCCGCCGGCGGCGCCGACCGCCAGGGCGGCCAGCGCGACCAGTCCCATGACTCCCAGGCGCTTCTTCATGACGCCGGCCTCCTTAATCCTGCCAGGCAAACGGGAACCCCAGCGCACCCGCCACTCCAAATTGCGGATAGTTGCCCTGATGTTCCGTGTTGCCGGCCGGATCGGTTCCTGTACCGGCTCCGGCCTGCGCCCAGCCGATTCCGGCGCCCTTGTTGTTGATGTCGCCGTAGACGATGTTGTTGGCGAAAAACTGCTGGTTGCTGTTCACGCCCACGTCGCCCCAGACCGCGTTGTGCACAAACACCAGGGTCGGGATCGGTCCTCCGAAGGGATCAAACACCGCCGGCACCGGCGATGTGCCGTGTTCCGGCCCGCGAATGACGTTGTGCGAATACAGGTGGGGAACCATCAAGGTGCCGAAGGGTTGCAGGTCCTCGATCGCGGCAAACGGGAGCAGATTGAAGATCTTGCATCCGATGACCTCCAGCCCCTCCACGCCCAGATTGACCTGCAACGTGCCCTGCGCCGGCGACGCCGCCAGGAAGGACGATTGCTCCAGCGCCACGTCGGAAATGTTGTTGATTCCGTCGCCCACGATCACCGCCGGTCCATCACCCGTCGAAGCAAAACAGTCCTGCACCTCCACCTTGTTCCCGTAAATCAGCAGCTGGCCTTCGAACCGGCAGTTGTGGAACTTCACGTCTTCGCCCCGATCCGACGCCACGGCGGTCAGGCCTGCCACGATCAGGTTTTCCACCCGCTGCTTGCCGCGGATAAAATTGGCGCCCGACGTGATGTCCAGACTGTCGAGTTCCGCCCGGCTTTCGCCGATGACATGGATGTTGCCGGCGTGCATGTTCAGCCCCGGGTATGTACCGGAGGCGATGACGAGCGTGGCGGGCTCGTTGGTGTATTTGCCCGCCGCGAAATCATAGCCGTTCTGAGGGGTGTCGAACGGCCGGTCGATCGCCCCGGAGCCGTTGAACGTGCCGTTGGACGCCACATACACCACGTTCTCCAGCGGCGGCAGGGGCAGCAGCTGCTGGAACGCCCCGGTCGCGAAGGGGTGGCGGCCGAACACGCGATCCCCGCCGTCCATGTAGAAATCCCCGCGGATGCGCGCGCTGTGGTCCACGTCGTTGGTCACGTTGTGGCCGATGGCGATGCGCTCCGTGCCCAGTTGGGCATCCGCCGCCACGCCGATGGCGATGTTGGTGTAGGCGCCGTTGGCGGCATAGCCGATGGCCACGCCGTTGGTGGCGCCGTTGGCCGCGCGGCCCAGCGCCGCGCCGTACCACTGGCCCTGCGCCCACGGCCCGACCGCCGCACCGTAGGAGAAGCCTACGGAATCACGCCCGACAGCGACGCCCTGCGAGCTGCCGTTCGCCTGGTAGCCGACCGCCGCTCCCGCCGTGCGGCCGTCAGCCACCGCCCCGATCGCCGCGCCACTGTCCTGGGCCGTGGCGGCCGCGCCCACGGCCGCACCGTTCGTGGACCCATCGGCGTTATAGCCAATCCCCACGCCGCTCTGCAGTCCATGGGCTTGATAGCCCATGGCGATGCCATAGTCCACGGCATTCGCCCCGCTGCCGACCGCCACCCCTTGCACGCCGCTCGACGCCAACCGGCCGATGGCTATCGTGTTGTTGGTCGAATCGATCCGCAACGCCCCGCTGCCCGAATCGTTGATCATCAGCGCGCCCGTCATCGTGTCGCCGGCCACGTCCACGAACCGCCCGTCCGCGTCCGTCCGCTGATAATACAGATTGCTTGCCGCGGTCCAGATGGGATCGTTCTCCGTCGTCAGATAGCCGGCCAGCGCGTGGTCGCCCCACCCGTATGCCGTATTCCAGTTTGCGATGTCCCCCGCCGCAATTCCCGCCGCCGCGCTGGCCGTAAATACCGGATCGGTTTCCGTGATGCTGCCGCCGAGCAGATCAACCGCGTCATAGCCGTCCAGCTTGTCGGCATTGATGGCATAGGGAGAACTCTGCAGCGACTGCGCCGGCAGCATTTCGTCGAAGGTCACCTCGTCGCTGCTGAACCACACCCGCAAAACGAGCGACGTCTCCACGGCAAAAATTGTTCGGATCGATCGCTCCCATGGGATCGGCCCCCAGCGCCGCGCTGAATACGCCGTTATAGCACTCGTTGGTGACCCAGGCGACCGGCTCTCCTGTCGCCGTGCCGTCCTGCGCCCAGTAATTCGTCGATCCCGCTTCATCCGATATCGCGTACTTGAAGTAGCCGGAACCCGTCAACGGGATGTCGTTGACCAGGATCTTGCCCTGGTAGTCCATCACCGCAGGGGGCGCGGCCCAACCGGCCGCTGCCGTCAGGATCAACACCACTCCGCACAACCGCCGAACCATGCCACAACTCATGGGAGACCTCCTTTAGGGGCGTTGTTTTTCTTCGACAATATTCTTTGCCCTTGCCGGAACACCGTCAAGTCGGGAATGAAATTATTTTGATTTTATTCGGGAGGCGGCCTGGAGAATCCGGGCTTGTTTTTGCAGCCAGGCATCGCGAACGGGCGGGGAATTTTCAGGATCGGCACTGTGCGTTGCCCCCCCCCCCGGGGCGCATCCAACGCCGGGCGCTACATGGGAAAATCGGCGCCGTACGGCAGCGGGACGTTGTGGCGGATGGAGAGGTCGCGGATTTCGCCCAGGGTCTCCGCCCGGCCGCTGGCGAGATGGTCGTTGATCAGCTTGTAGATTTTCTGGGCGACCCATTCGCGGCGGAGGCCCTCGCCGCCGTCCCGGGAGGCGGCGAGATCCAGGGCGAACACCATGTCGCGGCGGGCGGGACCGGAATCGCCGATGATCTGCAGCACGGCGGACTTCTGGGAGAGCGGGGCGCGCCCCACCAGCCGCAGCGGGCGGTCGAGATACAGGTGCGTCAGACTGCCGGGATAGACCTCCGCCTCGGAATCGCCGGAGAACCGGTAGTCGAGGTTGGCCAGAACGGGGCGGGACAGTTCGCGGGCGGCGCGCCGGACGGCGGCGGGAATCTGCTCGCGCAGAGGCATGATCCAGGAGCCGCCGCGGTTGTTGTGGCCCAGCAAATCCAGCAGGAAGGTGTTGACCCGGTCGCCGGCGCCGACCGTGAAGACGGAAATGCGGCCGTCATTGAGGCGGCTGAAGCGGGCGATGATGTCGGAGCTGTCCACGGCGCCCATGGTGGGCCGGCCGTCGGTCATCAGCACGGCGATCATGGGACGGCCGCCGGGCTGGTGCAGCCTGAGCACCTGCTGGAGGGGGGTAAAGAGGTCGGTCTGCCCGCGCGCGCGCATGGCGCCGGTGAACCGCACGGCCTGGTCGAGCGACTCGGCCGTGACGGGCTGCCAGCTCTCGAAGCAGAGATCGGGCGTTTCGCTGTAGCGCATCAGGTTGATCCGGTCGGCCGTGGTCAGGGTGCGCAGGTAGTCGAGAATGCCTTCCTTGAAGAAATCCAGCTTGGTGCGGGTGATGCTTTCGGAGCAGTCCTGGATCAGCAGGACATCCTTGGGCAGGACGGGCAGGCCTTCCGTGCCGGCGCGGGAAACGGCGAGCTCGAAATAGAGCGCGTCTTCGTCGGTGGCGCGGTAGGTGGAAACGTCCACGGCCAGCAGCTGCTCGATGGGCTGGACATCGGTGACGTCGGCCGGGGTTTCGTCGAGGACGCGTCCCTGCTCGCGGAGGCGATCGGCCTCGGTGAGTTCGCCCTGGCGGGCGGCTTCGATCATGGCGGCCGCGGGCGGTTCGGCGTGGGCCAGGACGGACAGCGGGCGCAGGCCGGCATCGGCCGGACCGTCCGCCGCGGCGGCCGCGGCGGCGATGGCCTCGGCATCGGCCGGCAACGTGATGTCGGGGGCGCCCTCCACCCGCGGCAGGGCCGGCACAACGCGGCGCGGCAGCGCTTCGAGCTCGGCGGCGGCCGTCTGCCGGTCGATCAGCAGGATTTCCTGGCGGTAATCCAGGGCTTCAGTCTCGGCGGCGGGCATCGGAGCATCGGCCTCGGCGGGCCCGGGCGGGACAAACGCCATGGCCTCGGCGCCGGCCCGCAGATCCTCCAGCAGGCTCTTCTGGAGAGGGTCGACCTCGGCGAAGGCCTCCGGGTTTTCGGGGCGGAAGGTCTCGGGCTGGACAAAGCTCGGCAGGTCGGGAACGGGACGGACCTCGCCCATGACGAGCGGCCGGGGCTTGTGCAGGCCGGCCGCCGGGGGGCGGCCGGCGGGAAAGACCGGCAGTTCCGCGAGCAGGATCCCGTGAAGCGCAAGGGAGATGACCAGCGCCAGCCCGAACAGGGCGGCGCGGATCCAGGGCTGCCGGGCCTCGCGGCCAACAGGCGCATGCATCTCCATCACGCTCATGGGCGCATTATCCCTGCAAGGTCATCAGGAATTCAAGGTTGTTCTTCGTCTTCTTCAGGCGGCCGATCAGCAGCTCCATCGCCTCGACCGCCGGCACGCCGTTGAGCGCCTTGCGCAGGATCCACACGCGGCTGAGCTCGTCCTTGTGCACGAGGTTCTCCTCCTTGCGGGTGCCGGACTTCTCGATGTTGATGGCCGGGAAGATGCGCTTGTCCACCAGATAGCGGTCCAGGCAGATCTCCATGTTGCCGGTGCCCTTGAATTCCTCGAAGATGACTTCATCCATGCGGCTGCCGGTATCCACGAGGGCGGTGGCGATGATGGTCAGGCTGCCGCCGCCTTCGATGTTGCGCGCGGCGCCGAAGAACCGCTTGGGCTTGTGCAGCGCATTGGCATCCACGCCGCCGGACAGGATCTTGCCGCTGTGGGGCTGGAGGGTGTTGTAGGCGCGCGCCAGGCGCGTGATCGAGTCGAGCAGGATGACGACATGGTTGCCGGACTCGACCTGGCGCTTGGCCATTTCGATGACGAGATCGGCGATCTGCACATGGCGCTCGGGGGGCTCGTCGAAGGTGGACGCCACGACTTCGGCCTTTGTGTTGCGCTCCATGTCGGTGACTTCCTCGGGGCGCTCGTCGATCAGCAGGATGATCAGCTTCACCTCGGGGTTGTTCTCGGAGATGCTGTTGGCCATCATCTGCATCAGGACGGTCTTGCCGGTGCGCGGCGGGGCCACGATCAGGCCGCGCTGGCCCTTGCCGATGGGCGTCAGCAGATCCATGACCCGCATGTTGATGTTGTTCTGGCTCTTGGTTTCCAGCACGAGGCGCTCGTCGGGAAACAGCGGCGTCAGGTTTTCGAAGGGAATCTTGCCGCGCTGGCCTTCGGGCGGGCCGTCATTGATGCTGATGACCCGCTGCAGGGCAAAGAAGCGCTCCTTGTCCTTGGGCGAGCGGATTTCCCCTTCGACCAGGTCGCCGGTGCGCAGGGCGAAGCGGCGAACCTGCGAGGGCGACACGTAGATGTCGTCCGGACAGGGCAGGTAGTTGTTGTTGGGCGAGCGCAGGAACCCGAAGTTGTCGGGCAGGATTTCGATGACCCCGCGGACGAACATGGTGCCGTTGCAGCGGGCGTTGGCCTTGAGAATCTCGAAGATCAGCTCGTGCTTCTTGAGGGCGCCGAGTTCCACGAGCTTGTAGGTGTCGGCCAGTTCCTTGAGCTGGGGAACGGTGAGCTGCTGGAGTTCGTTGAGCTTGAGCACGCGGGCCAGCTTGGCGCGTTCGGCGGCGGCGGCTTCGGCGGCGGCGCGGGCGGCGGCCTGCTGGGCGGCGCGGGCGGCTTCCTCCTCGGGGGTCAGCGGGACGCGCGGCGGGCGGTTCGGGTGCTGGAAGGGCTGGCCGCCGTGACGGCGGTCGCGGTTCCGGTCGAAGCGCCGGTCGCGTCCGCCCTGCCCGTGATGCGGCGGACGGTTGGGGCCGTTTTGCTGGTTGTAGCGGGGCTGTCCCGGCTCGCTGCCCTGCGAGGGCCGATCCTCGGAGCGGGACGATCCCGTGTCCGGCGCGGCCTCGTTGCCGACGGATGCCGGGGAAGCCGGAGGGGGCAGGGATTCGTTGCCGCGTTCGGGCTGATCGGACGCCGCGGGGGATTCGGCCCGCGGCTCCGGGGCCGGGGCCGGCTCCGCCTGCCGGGCCGGGGCGCCGGAGCCGGGACGGTATTCTTCGCCGTCGGCGATCGTGGTATCCAGCAGGGAGCGCGGCAGCGGCATGTTGTCGGGGCGCTTCGGCGTCTCTTCGTCGTCGCGGTTCTTGGGCGGACGGCCGCGGCGGGCGCCGGTCTTGGGCGGGGAACTCTTGCGGGGTTTGCGGGGTTGTTTGGATTCGGGGGCCATCTTCAGTCTCCTTGTTCTGTCATATCGGTCCATGCGGCCCGGCAGGCGCTTTCCAGCTCGGCCAGGCTTCCGTTGTTTTCAATCACGCGGTCGGCGCGCGCGCATTTTTCGCGCACCGGCCACTGGCTGGCGATCCGGGCCTGCGCCTCGTCGGGCGACAGGCCGCGTTTCGCGAGCCGTTCCATCACGGCGGGTTCGGCGGAGGCGACGCACACCACGGCGTCCCATTCCCGCTCCAGACCCGCCTCAAACAGCAGGGGAATCACGGCGACGCCGAAGCGTCCGCCGCGGCGGATGTCCGCCGCCCACTCGCGCATCCGGCGCACGACCGCCGGATGCACCAGCGCCTCCAGGCGGCGGCGCGCGTCCGGATCGGCGAACACGATCCGACCGAGGCGGTCGCGGTCCACGCCGCCGTCCGGCGCAAGCACCTCCGGCCCGAAGGCCCCGGCAACGGCGCCGACGCACTCGCCGCCGGGGGCGAGCAGCCCGTGGGCCACTTCGTCGGCATCGAGCGTCTCGGCGCCCCGCTGCCGCCAGAATCCGGCGACCGTGCTTTTGCCGCAGGCGATTCCGCCGGTCAGGGCCACGCAACGTCCGGCTGTCATCCTCGTCCTTCCATCACCACGGGTCGGCCGGCGCCAGGGGGGAGGCCTCGGGGATGGCCGCGGCGCCCTCGCCGGGCCGGAATCCGCTGTCGCGCAGTCCCAGGACCACGCGCAGAATCTCCTGGGCCTCCTCGTTGCCGTCGTCCATGCGCAGGGCATGGGCGGCCTTCCACTCCGCCAGATCCAGTTCGCCGCCTTCGAGAGCGGCGCGGGCCTGTCCGGCGCGGACCTGCGACAGGCGGGCCGCCACCGGACTGTGCGCCAGCCGGAACACGCGGTACTTGCGGTTGGCGAACTGCGGCGTGAAATGCTTCAGTTCCTCGGGCCGCTGTTCGAACAGCCGGGCCGCCGCATTTGTCGGCGGCTCCGGCGCATTCACCATGTAACGCATCTGATAGCCGGGCTGGATGTCCGAAAACTCGCCCATCGAGTACACGAACACCGTCGCGCCCTGCGACTCCATCCAGGAGCGGAATTCCGCCTCGTCGCCGGTAAACAGCGCCTCGCCGTACTCGCGCACCTTGGCGCGGATGTCCGGCGACTCGAATTTCGGATGCAGCACGACGGGACAGCCGCCGTAGGCGGCGATCGTCGCGCTGACGCCGAAATTGGCCAGCACCGGTTCCGGGGCCACATAGGTATTCAAGTGATTCATCAATTCTTCGGTTTCGGAGGCATAGACATTCGGCCGGCCCCAGAAGAGCGGTCCGTCCCAGGCCTTGGCCTCGGGAGTTTCCGCCGGGGGGCGTCCCAGGCGAATGGGCCCGCGCCACGGCTGGCTGGCTTCCAGCGTCCAGCCGGCGGCCAGCAGGGCCAGGCCCCAGGGCCGCCAGCGGCGGGCCTCCGGAGCCGCCAGGACGCCGGCGGCCAGGCCGATCAGCCCGCAGGCAAACACCGCCACCCAGACATGAAAGCGGAAAAACAGAATAAACGCGCCCAGCGAAGCCAGCAGGAAAAAGAGAAGCGGGGGGAAGGAGGAAAACGCCCGCCGAGTGCGAACATCGGGGCGCATCAAAGCACAAACCGCGGCCGCCGTCAACAGGAAAAGAGCGGGGAACCACTGAAAAGCCAGGGTCCACGACGTGGAATGCAGGGCCGGGACCCAGAGGATGCGCTGATCGAACGTGAGGAGCGCGGGATTGTCGGGGCGGCGGTTCAGGAAGCGAAGCTTGGCGGCAAGCAGCGAGGCAAAATGGCCGTAGGCCGGCAGAACAAGATGCGAGAGCGCGGCGGCCAGCAGAACGGGGGCCAGCCCCAGAATCGCGCGGGTGGCCGGGCGCTGGCGCTGGGCCAGCGGGGCCCCCGCCAGCAGCATCCCCCACCCCAGGCCCATCACCGGCGAAACCAGAAATCCGTGCGAACGCAGGTACGGATTCCGCAACCCTGCCGCCAGCAGCACGGCCATCATCGGCACCGCACCGCTCCAGAGATCCGTCCGGGAAAACCGTCCGCGCAGGGCGCACCAGAGGCCCCAGGCCATGTAGAGCGCGAGATAGAACTGCACGAGATCCCACAGCGCGAGGGCCAGCGCGGCCAGCACGGCGGCGCCGAAGCCCGCCAGTCCGCGCGCGAGGGACGAGCCGGCGCGGTTCCTCCGCCAGGCCTCCAGCGCCAGGTGGCCGATCAGCAGCGGCAGGGCATTGTTCTCGTGCGACAGCTCCTGGCCCGTGGAGCGCGCCACCGCCGAGATCGCCACGGCATAAAACGCCGCCGCCCAGAAGCCGCCGAATGCGCCCCCCCCCATCCATTTGACCCAGAAAAAGATCGCCGGAATGCTCAGGCTGAACCACAGCAGATGAAGCCAGCGGACTTTTTCGGCCAGATTCAGCAGGCCCGGCCAGCGGCGCGCGGTTTCGGCATAGAGGCGTTCGGCGCCGAGCGTGTCGGTTTCGCGGGCCGCCACGCCTTCGGGATACTGGATGCCGCGGTCCATGCGCGGCAGATCGCCGTCGCGGTAGGCCATTTGAATGCGACGAAACGCCAGCGCGCTTTCCAGCGTGAACGGTATCGAGCCGTCCCGCGTCAGCTGCCGCTGGGCGTTCAGCACATGCCGGCGCGTCGCCAGCGCACACAGCACCAGCGCCGCCAGCAGGAGCGCCTGCAGGAGAATGCGTACGGGTCTGGAGGAAAAAGTCATGGGTCAGGAGACAGGAGACAGGAGACAGGAGACAGGGGACAGGAGACAGGAGACAGGAGACAGGAGACAGGGGACAGGAGACAGAAAACAGAA
>Ga0123326_1003271_pt1 | contig 11504 bp, 10 predicted proteins | sample BioC13SIPDNA_FD_89739 | JGI IMG/M metagenome (GOLD analysis project Ga0123326, IMG submission 89739) | Anaerobic biogas reactor microbial communites from Washington, USA - Biogas_R1_A C13 SIP DNA | ecosystem: Engineered > Bioreactor > Anaerobic > Unclassified | place: Washington, USA | collected...
TCTCTCCGAGGGAGGGAAGAGACTGGGGATCTTCCAGAGGGGCACTCTGATCTTCAATTCCGAGGATGAGTCTGCGGTTTTGATGGATTACTGCATCTACGATGTGCGCCGGAAAGGTCGCAACGCCGTCGAGCAGTACCTTATCGATTCGGCACCCGCTCCGGAATCCGACGAGATGGCTTGTCTCCGAGCCATGCAACAGGCAATCTACTCGCTGTTCGTCGTCGAATCGGTCATACGTGGATTCGGAGTCGTCGTTCGAGACTTGCTCTCCAGTGAAACCAATCTCGTCGTTGATATGGGATTCGGCAGTACCGCCGAGCCGGGGCTTGTCTTCGCTTCCCGGTTACTGTTTCATGAGGGCTTTGCCATAACGGGTGGAGCGGCGTTGCCTATCGGCGTGCTGCCGGAAGATCAGCGAGAGGCCGTGACAAGAGAACTGGCACGGGCGGTCAAAGCGGACACGGACGGTCGCTTCGATCCCGCCCAGATCATTCGTTCGTGCCTCCGCCAAGGTTGCTCGTCGCACGTCCAATACCAAGAGCCGACAGGAAGGCTGATAGGACGACACCGAGCATCAGATCGCGTTGCTGCGCCGGAAGCGGGACGAAATGCACCATGCCCGTGTGGCAGCGGCAAGAAGTTCAAGACTTGCTGTATGAAGAAAATGAAATGATTGCCGGCATTCACCGCCGTGCTGAAGACAACAGGATCTCACAATGGCCCACAAGAAGGTTCCTCGCAATGCTCCCTGCCCGTGCGGCAGCGGCACGAAGTACAAGCACTGCTGCCTCAACAAGGGCTTCGAATGGCTGGTCGATGACGACGGCAATATTCTGAAGTCCATGCCTGTTTCTGATGACGTGGCCCAAGTCGTTGACGAGCAGCGGCAGAAGTTCATTGAGAAACACGGGCGAGATTTCGGCCCCAATGACAAACTGTTCTTCGATATGCCGCCTTTGGAACATGTTGAACACGAGATCGTCCAAGCCATGAAGCAAGCAGGGCTCGACCCTGCCATGATCTACGCCTTCGAGAAAACGGGACTCCTCGTAACGGAAGAAAACGAACACCTGTTGTCCGAAGCGGATCTGGCTGAGTGGGAGGCGGCGATTGACGAATACGCGGCTCAACTGGAAAACCGCGAACTGCCCGACGATGAGGAGAACGAGTGGTTTTAGAGTCTTGGCTCGGGACGGTGCTTCCTGGAATCCCACAAGGCCATTTCGACAAACTCAGAACTAGAATCCGAACGTCAAACCAGACGAACAGACTCCCACCAAGACACACGCACGGTCTCGTTTCGTGCCTTTGATATTCGAATTCTGGATTTGTTTCGGATTTCGTGCTTCGGATTTCGAGTTTCAAAGCCGGGCGGACAGTGCGTGCATCCCACAACCGAGGACTTGAGCCCTACGCCGCCGCCACCCGTCTCGGCCGCCGGGCACGCCGCGCCATCGCCCGCTGCTGCTTCTGAACGGCGGCGTGGATGGAGGCGATGTACTCCTCCGTCGAGTGGTCGGAGAAATGATCGATCTTGAAGCGCCGCAGGCTGCGGAAGAACCCGCGGACGCGATCGACCACGCGGTGCCAGCCGTCGACGTCGCGCACGCGGCCTTTGCAGTCGATGTACATCTCCCGCCCGCCGTGGCGATAACCCCACCAGGCAGGCGGCACGCGAGTCACGATGTCGTTGTTGTTCACCCAGCGAAAATGAACGAGCTGGCAGTGGTTCACATAGGCCCGATTGCCGACCCGCGGGCTGCCGTAGGTGAACAGCCCGGCCGGCTCGACGGTGAGACGCGAGAGCTTGCACCGCCTGGCACAGATCGTGGCCATGGCGCCCCCGAGCGAATGGCCGGCGAACCAGAGAGGAAGCTCGTTCTCCGCCAGGGCCCGTTCGAGGATCGGCCAGAGATCGTTCACCTCGCGATTGAAGCCGCTATGCACTCGGCCGATCGTTTCGGCCAGCACGGTCACGGCGTTGGCGTCGGCCTTCACGTCGTTCCACTCGGTCGGCTCGGTGCCCCGGCAGACGATCACGCAGTCATATTGGTTCCGAAACCGATAGGCCTGAGCCCCGTCACGGTCGAAGTAGAGCGACTCGGAGAATCCGATCTTTCGCACGCAAGTCAACGCCGGCTCGGGCGGCATGTAGGCAATCTGCGAAAGCTCGGCAAACAGCAGCGACTGCTGCAACCGGGTCAACTCGCTGATGGGCCCGTTCACCCGTGAGAAGAGATCGATGCCGTGGAACCATTGCCGCTGTTCCGACGCCGTGTTCGCCTTGTTCATGGTTTGCCTGCCCGTTTGGCAAAAGGAGGGAAATAGATGGTTTAGGCTGAGCGACCAGCCTTCGTGGTGGCCCCGGCAGGAGTCCTGGACGAGTCAGCCCGTCTCCATATTTTGCGGGCAGGAAAATACCGCCCCACGGCGGCCGGGGCAAGGTCAACCGGGAACGAAGGATTCACGCTCATCCGGCTGAAGCGTAGGCTCCTCTGAAAGAGGTCTATCCCGATCTCACGGAGGTGCGACGCGGACGGGATGAATCGGAATCCACTGGTCTCGTCGGCGTGGAAAGCATTGCAAGTGAGATCGAGCGTCCGGTAGCCAGGCAAGTTGATCAATGTTTGAGATCTTTGGGAAGTGATTGGCGAGTGCCAGGAGTTGGTGCCGACGCGATTTCAGGGCACGTTTCCGCTCCGGCAGTACCCCAGCAGATCGCCGGCAAGGCTCTGGAGCCTGGTTGCTTCGCCGACCACCCTGGGGACGAAGTCGCCGTCTTCCTCCATGATTCTCCGGCACAGGTCGTTGGCCCGTTGTGCCGTCGCGGCGGAAGTGCGGATGACCCCGGCCTTGCGGCGATCTCGCTCGTCCGCCTCATGTGCCTGCCGAGCGTCCGAACCGCCCCTTTCCTGCGTCGCCACCCAGTTGCGGAACCAGCAGAGGAGCGTCGCTCGACTGATCACGCCGCTCGGCCGACCTTGATCCACAACAACAATCCGCGGAATCGACACGCGAGAGAGGAACTCGTACACCTGTTCGATCGGGGTGTCCTCTTCGTAGCAAACCGCATTGGTTCTCATCACTTCACCCACCTGGTCGTCCCAACCTTGCCCCAGCGAGGTTCGGGCCAGCAGATCGGCCTCCGACACGATGCCTGTCACGACCCCCGTGTCGTCGACGACGGGGGCAGAGTCGACCCGCGACTGGAGGAAGAGATCCGCCACGTATCGAACGGTGTCGTTCTGGTTGGGGCAGACAAGAGCAACAGCCATCACATCACGGGCCAAGACGCCGCCAAGAGGATCGGCGGCAGCCTGTCGATCCGACGGATTGAGCATCGGCTCCTTGAGGGTTCCGAAACGCACCACTCGATTGCGTCCCGAATACTTGGCCACCGCCAGGGCCTGATCGGCCAACTCGACCAATTGCTCGGGGCCGGCCGTGTCCGCCAGTCGCTCGGCGACGCCAAAACTCGCCGTGATCGGCAACGTCAGATCGCCCACAGCCAATGGAGTCTCGGAAATCACATCCCGAACGCGTTCCGCCCAACGAACGGCACCGAGTTCGTCCGTCTCCGGCACAAGAACGCAGAACTCCTCTCCGCCGTACCGGCAGAGAATGTCGCTCGATCGTCCCTGATCGCACAACAGCCGGGCAACGGCCTGGAGCGCCAGGTCGCCGCTGGCATGTCCGTGTTCGTCGTTGATTCTCTTGAAGAAATCAAGATCAATCATGACGCACGAGAGGGGGCGTCCGTGGCGGGTTGCACGCTCCCATTCCCGGCCAAGACACTCATGGAACTTACGCCGATTCAGGATGCCCGTCAGGGAATCTCGTTCCGAGAAGCTGCGGAGTTGCCGTTCCATCCGCACGATCCGCGATCCGGCTTCGAGCCGGGCCAGGAATATGCCTCGATTGATCGGCTTCGTCACGAAGTCGTCCGCCCCTGCCGCCAGTCCCTCCACCGTTTCGCCCTCACTCGATCTTCCAGTGAGGAGAAGAAAGTACACGTAATGAGTGAGGAGTTGCTGGCGGACCTCCCGACACAATTGCACGCCGTCGAGTTCCGGCATGTCCCAATCGCAAACCACGAGGTCGGGCGGCGTCTGGAGTATGGTGTCGAGGGCCTCGCGACCGTTATTGGCCTGGAGAACCTGGTGCCCGGCCGACGACACGATCCTGGCAACCAGCCTCAGGGTTGCGGCATCGTCGTCGACCACCATGACGTTTAAGGGTGACGGTTTGTTTCGGTCCATAGTCCTAGCGCAATCCCGCTTCCGTTGGATTGTCGAGCAGTTCACTGAACTCTCCTCCGACGTCAAAACAGCGAGCCCCGATCCGCCGGCATCGTTTGGCCACGAACACTCGTTGGATCCCCCTCGGGAAGACAATCAACATTCGTTCTCCGGGAAACACGGCTTCGCTGTGCAGGAACCCCATGCCGCAGCGAGACAAGTTCCGGACCATGATCCGCATCCATTCTCGAGGTCGCCGCAAGGCCGGCGGGCCGCTCTGATACCGGAGAATTGCATCCACCCGGCATGGAAAACGGGGGAATCGCCGTTTGTCTTTGTCGATATCGATGACCCGGGCCGAACCGCGATTCTCCCCACCCGGGTCGGCGGGAACTACGATCTCGCAGGCGACGCTTTCGATTGCTTCTGGAAATGTCATTCCTTCACCACCGATCTCAAAGCCTTCACGAATTCTCGGTCGAACTCCTGTTTGGACCCGCCTTCCAAGACTTCCCAGACTTGGTTGGCGGGCAAGCCTCGCCGGTAAGGCCGGCTCGAAATCATGGCGTCGTAGACGTCAGCGACGGCACAGATTCTCGCCCAGGGATGGATTTCTTCCCCAACAAACCCGACCGGATACCCACGACCGTCCCATCGCTCGTGATGCTGATAGACCATCATCAACTGGCCCCAAAGCAAATCGCGCCGGCCGGACAGTTCCATGAAACCGAACTTCGGATGCTGCTGGATCGTCTCGCGCTGCTCCTCCGAAAGCGGCTGCTGCTGGTTCAGCAGCGCAGGGGCGATCTGACGCTTACCGATATCGTGAATGACCGCACCGGAGCCCAGAGGAACGATCCCGTCACAAACGCCCATGCCGAGTTCTCGGGCAATCAGGACCGAGAGCACACTCACGTTCGTGGCATGGGTGTAGGTATAGTAGTCGTGCTCCATGAGGCCCAGCAGTTCGCCGACGGCGAGATCTTCGTCGCAAACAATATCGGCCAACTCGTCCCCGTATTGCGCGGCGAAGTTGACGAGCTTTTCCGGATTCCGGTCTCCAAAGGCCGACCGGAATACCGCCCGGTTGGCGATCTTGAGAACATGGAACCGCCGCGGACCGGGAACGTCGCGATTGTGAAGCACCGTCTCGATCAGGTAATCCCGGTAGGCGACGTGATCGGCAACCTGAATATAGAGCGTCGTGATGTCTTGTTCCGACAGTCGATCGAAGTCGCTGGATTCCATCGCCAGGTGACGCTCCCTGTAGAGAACGGGGGGCGCCGCCGGATTGACTCGCAGATAGAGATTGAACGGCAACTCCGTCGAGACGGTGATGGTATCGACCCCGATGGGAAGAAACCCCGAGCATTCGTTCCTGGAAGACGGCCGACTTGGTGCCGTGGCGATTGTCACTGCATGCGTCTCCTGCCCTTGAACTGACTGCTGCAACAAGAATGCCGTGAAAGAGCGTTTATGAAAACATACGACATTACTCGCCCGCCATAAGGGTGGAATCGGATATAATTGGATTCTACCAGGGCCACATGATGTGATGGTTTTGGTTATTCATCCCTGTCGGGGGGCATCGGAAGCTTCGTTGTCAGCGGCGTTCGTGGGAGACCCTCGAACGTCTGAGGGAACTACCGTAGTCCAATGTGGAACACCACACGAGCAGCGCGATTGTCTACCCGGAAGGTGGATTTTCCGCTCACGGCAGGAAGACCCTGACGGCGCAACAGACGGTTTGCCATCTGGCTGAGAATCCAGAACGCGGGAGGGCGGACAACCAACGTCATCAAGGCATGGGGCTGCCGCGACAACTGCGGAGCCTATCGCATCGCTCATTGCAGGTCCGAACGAAACGGGCACTCGAACTCGAGGAACATTTGAAGTCGAAACTGAGGTTGGGCGATCCACCGCTTGTTCGCGTGGTCTGGCAGACGCATTTACCCCCTCTTCGGACGGGATTTTAGTGAATCCTCAAGTCTGAATGTCAGGAATCCGTGGGCGGCGGCCTATAGGCCTACAGGAAGTTGTTCCCATACTTGCGCATATGTGCATTTGAGCAAAACTGCTCGTGGCGATCCACCTGAAATCAGTCGGTATCGGCATTCGTCCGAGTGTTCTGTTGTTTGCACAGGGATTGTTACTTCTGAGTCTTGATTCTGGGTTTGTGTGCGCGGTGCGCGCAGGTCTTTGTAGAGGTTGGGTTGCGGGCCCGTCCCGCTTTGGGAGTACGACGATGCGATTATCGGTGATGCAAGATGATCGGTTTCCGTTTTCACTTACAAGAGTTCTTCTGCGCATTTGCACTGCCCAGTCGGGATGGTTCTTTGCGCCAGTGTCCGTCACGTTGCTCTTCATGTTGACAACTCCCGCCGACGCAACTGTAATACTCGCCGGTGACCCGAACACAATAGAAATGAACGCATTTCCATTTGGCGGAAAAGCTTTCGCGGAACCCGGCACTCGGTATCAGCAGGTCTACAACGCCAGTCTTTTCCCAAAATCATTTACGATCGACAAGATCTCGTTCTTTGGGCACAGTGGGCCCTTCCAGCCGGATAGGACTTTCATTATGCGGTTGTCTACAACATCAAAGGCGGTGAACGGCCTCGATACCGTAAGCCTCGCCAACAATGTCGGGCCAGATGACACCCTGTTCGCCTCGATGTCTCCGAATGGTACGATTCCCGACAAATTCACCTTCGATGGAACTGATTTCCTTTATGATCCGACCAAAGGCAATCTATTAGTCGAAATCCTTATTCCTGGTGGGTCGGTCAATTATCATCTTTATGACGGATATGCAAAAGCGCATAACGGCACCTTTGGCAACATATCGAGCCGCGCCCATGATTTTGACAGTGGCTTCGAGTCTTTTGGTTTGGTAACGGAATTTGAAGGAGCAAATGTCCCCGAGCCTACCGCCCTCGCCATCTGGTCAGCCCTCGGAGGTCTCGGCATGATCGCCGCCCGTCGCCGCCGTAAGACCGCCTAGCCGCTTCAAGTCGCACAAGATCAATCGCAAGCCCGTGTCAGTATCGTCTGATGCGGGTTTTTTCGTATTCAGGTGCTCTATCGATGTTTGCATTCTGCGAGAAGGCAACGGCAGAATGAAACCCAGGAAAACCGAGCCTGCGCTGTCGGCCCCGGTTCAACGAAATTGTGGCGTTCAGTAGAATTTCAGGCAACGATCCCTCGGTTGACGATGCCCCGCATCCTCGCTCAGCATCGCCGTCGGGCGCCGAACAAGAACGTCAACTACTCGGAGGATCCGCTGATGAACTCCTACGGCAAGCAGTGCCCGTAGCAGGCTGAAGGGGAGATTCCGCAGTGGTTGAACTCATGAACCACTGAGAAGGGCCGTTTCCGGTTGGCACGGGCGGCACGCCCGTGGCATACGGCTGGCTGCAGTGGGACGTTCTGGGCGCAAGCGGATGGCACCCATTCCATCGAAGCAGTCTGACACCATGTGACAGGGCAAAACAGCGCACCTTTCCCCCGCCGGGAGTGGGGCCTATAATCGATGACTATGGCTGTCGTCGAAATCGAATCCCTGGCAAAATCCTATCGCGTCTACCAGAAGGCGGAGGGGCTGGCTGCTTCGGTGGCCGGCTTGTTCCACCGAAAGTACCGCACCGTCGAGGCCGTCCGCGGGATCGATCTGACGGTCGAGGCGGGGGAGTTCGTGGCCTTTTTGGGGCCAAACGGGGCGGGCAAGACGACGACCCTGAAACTGCTCTCCGGCGTCATCAACCCGACTTCGGGCACCGCCAGGGTCCTGGGCCACGTCCCCTGGCGGCGGGAGAACGCCTACCGGCGGCGGTTCGCCCTGGTGATGGGACAGAAAAACCAGCTCTGGTGGGACCTTCCGGCCGCCGAGTCGTTTCGGCTCCATCAGCAGATCTATCGCATCGATCCGGCCGAGTTCGACCGCACCCGGGACGAACTGACCGGGATGCTGGCCATCCGGAACCTGCTCTCCCAGCCGGTTCGCGAACTGTCGCTGGGCGAGCGGATGAAGATGGAACTGACGGCTGCCTTGCTCCACAAACCCGACGTGCTGTTCCTCGACGAGCCGACGATCGGGCTCGACGTGGTCGCCCAGTACAAGATCCAGGACTTCCTCAAACACTATCAGCGCGAGCGGGGTATCACCACGCTGCTGACAAGCCACTACATGAAGGACGTGGCCGCCCTCTGCCGGCGCGTGGTGATCATCACCCACGGCCGCATCATGTTCGACGGCTCGCTCGCGCAGATCGTCGACCGGTTCGGCGGCCACAAGGTCATCACCCTGCTGTTCGCCGACGGCCATATCCCCGGCGATCTGGGCGTCTACGGCGAGGTGATTTCGGAAGAGCCGCCGCGAGCGAAGGTACGCGTCGATCGCGGCGACGTGACGGCAACCCTCGGACGAATCCTGCAGCAGCATCCGGTCGTCGATGTGAACGTCGAAGATCCGCCGCTGGAAGAGATGATCGCAGAGGTCTTCTCGCAGGTGGATGAGTCGGCCGGGAAGGACGGCGAGTTGGTCGTGGGCCGGGGAGGGTGAGATGCCGGCACGCACCGCCGTCTGGTGGACCATCCTCCGCATCAGCCTCGAAGAGCGTCTGGTTTACCGGGGCGATTTTGCCCTCGGCACGCTCATGCGATTCCTGCCGATTCTCACCCAGGTCTTCCTGTGGTGGGCGGTCTTCACGGCCGCGAGTACCGGGCAGAGCATCGATCAGACGCGGATCGTTGGCTACTCCTATCACGACTTCATCGCCTATTACCTGTTGACCATGGTGAGCCGGGCTTTTTCGAGCATGCCCGGCCTGGCGTCGGGAATCGCCCGCGATATTCGCGACGGGACCGTCAAGAAGTACCTGATTCAGCCGATCGACATGCTGTCGTTCCTGCTCCTGAACCGCATGGCCCACAAGGTGGTCTACTACACCGTGGCGACCCTGCCGTTCGCCTTCGTATTCTATCTGTGCGGAGACTTCTTCCCGAACGGATGGCCCGAACCCCAGGTGATGGCGGCCTATGTCGCCTCGCTCCTGATGGCCTTCCTGCTGGGGTTCTTCCTCGAAGCGACCATCGGCATGATCGGGTTCTGGTTCCTGGAGGTCAGTTCGCTGCTGTTCGTCTACATGCTCTTCAACTTCTTCTTTTCGGGACACATGTTCCCAATCGACATGCTGCCCGGCTTCTGGGGCGAGGTGGTTCGGATCATTCCGCTGCAGTACCTGGCCTACTTTCCCGCGGCCGTCTTCTTGGGCAAGGTCGAGGGACCGGAGCTGATCCAGGGGTTGTGGATCCAGTTCGCCTGGGTCGTGCTGTTCATGTTCACCAGCCGCGCGGCGTTCCACCTGGGCGTCCGGCGATACAGTGGGTTTGGAGGTTAGACTATGCCCTCCGGACCTTCCTACCTCCGTGTCTTCCTCACGTTCGCCCGGAACAGCCTCGTCCGGAACATGACGTTCCGCGGGAATTTCCTGATCGAGACGTTCTCGTCGATGTCGTGGGTGTTCATGAACCTGGGCTTCTACATCCTCGTGTTCCAGCACACGCCCCGCATCGGCGACGTGAGCAATTGGGGCGAGTACAGCTTCGCCTGGGGCAAGTACGAGTTCTTCCTGTTCCTGTCGACGACCTTGATGGTGAACAGCCTCGTGCAGGCCCTGTTCATGGAGAACGCCTCCGAATTCGGCGAGATGATCCGCACCGGCACGCTCGACTTCGCCCTGCTCAAGCCGATCGACACCCAGTTTCTGATCTCGCTACAGCGTATCGACTGGTCGTCGCTGGGCAACCTGGTCGTCGGCATCGGGCTGGCCGTCTTCTCGCTCCACAAGATCGGCTGGGTGCCCTCGGTCTGGCAGGTGCTTCTGTTCATGCTGTTCGTGATTTGCGGCGTGGCCATCATGTATAGCCTGATGATCGCCCTGGCCGCCACGAGCATCTGGCTGGGGCGGAACCAGTCGCTCTACAACTTCTGGTTCTACATCACCAACTTCTCGCGCTACCCCATGGAAATCTACCGCGGAACGTACGGCACGCCGCTCCGCATGTTCTTCACGTTCATCATCCCGGTGCTGGTGGTCGTCAACGTGCCGGCCCGGTTCCTCGTTCGACCCTTGGTCCCCCAGACGCCCATGGACCTGCTGCTGCCGGTCTTCGCCTTCGTCGCAACCGTTGCAAGCCTGGTGGGAAGTCGCTGGGTCTTCAACCGGTCGCTGCTGAGTTACCGTAGCGCCAGCAGTTAAAACACCGCTCACAGCTCAAAGCTCAAAGCTCAAGGCCCACCCATGTTCAAACTCGCCTACAGCTCCAACGCCTACATGAACTTCTCCGTGGAGGAGACGATCCGCCGCATTGCTGCCCTCGGTTTTGCCGGGCTCGAATTGCTGGCCGACGTGCCCCACGCCTGGCCGGCCGGGTTGCTGGAAGAGCGGAAGCAGGCCATTCGCGATTGTCTGGCCGACAATGGACTGGCCATCTCAAACGTCAACGGGTTCATGATGAACGCCGTGGCCGATCCGCGGCAGCCTTACTGGCACCCGTCGTGGATCGAGCCGGACGCCCACTATCGCGCCATCCGCCGCGAGCACACCAAGCGGACCATACAGCTTGCAGGCGAACTGGGAGCGTCCTGCATTCAGACCGAGCCGGGCGGGCCGCTCAACCCGGGGCAGACATGGCGTCAGGCCGCCGAGGTCTTCTACGAGGAACTCATGCCCTGCATCGAGGTGGCCGAGGACGAAGGCATCTACCTGCTCATCGAACCCGAACCGGGCCTGATGATCGAAACCTTCGAGCAGTACCTCGAGTTCGTCGGTTGCATCAACTCGCCTGCGGTGGGACTCAATTTCGACATTGGCCACGCCTTTTGTGTGGGGCAGCAACCCGAGGATTGGATTCCGCGGATGGCCGAGCACACGCGGCACTATCATATCGAAGACATCGCCGGCTCGCGCGTCCACGCCCACATGATCCCCGGCGAAGGGGCGATCGATTTCGCGCCGGTGCTGCGAGCCATCCAGGAAACCGGCTATGATGGCTGGGTCACCGTCGAGTTGTACCCCTACATCGACAACCCCGACGACGCAGGCCGCAAGGCGAAGGCCTACCTGGAACGAACGCTGCAACGGGCGACCGAAGAATAGCTTTGCCGACAGCCCAACGTGACTTGCGATGGAGGCGGTCTCGTGAACCAGCCGGAACAAAAATCCAGTGGCGGGAGCACGCCGGCCTGGCTCCAGTTGGTCA
>Ga0123326_1003292_pt1 | contig 11464 bp, 6 predicted proteins | sample BioC13SIPDNA_FD_89739 | JGI IMG/M metagenome (GOLD analysis project Ga0123326, IMG submission 89739) | Anaerobic biogas reactor microbial communites from Washington, USA - Biogas_R1_A C13 SIP DNA | ecosystem: Engineered > Bioreactor > Anaerobic > Unclassified | place: Washington, USA | collected...
CGCTTCCTGTGGGGAATCGGCGATCGCATGCGGGATAACATATCTTCGAACCCATGCATCCAGAGTGGCTGTGCAATCGGGATCCGCTGCCGAGGGTGCGACCCATTGAACCGCCGGGTCGGGTCGGGGCGTTTTCAGAATATGGAACAAGGCTTCGGCATCTGCACTGCGGATCGCTTCGCAGAGCAGATGAAGGGGTGAATCCGAGGCGTATCGGAAGGTTTCATTCAGCGTGATGGAGATTGGCAATCCCGGGGTGTCCGGGATAGCCGAGAGGGCGGAGTGGATGTCGGCAAAAACCGCTCCTGGCTGTACCGACGAAAGCTGGTGCACGTCTCCCACAAGCATAAGCCGGCAATTGGACGGGAGTATGTCGAAAAGATGATGGAGGAGCTTGAGGTCGATCATGGATGCCTCATCAAGGATGAGCCAATCGATTTTGGTTGGAAGTCCGGGGATCCAACTGCGGTCGGGATCAGAAGAGCCGAGTTCATACAAGAGCCGGTGAATGGTGCATGCTTCGGTCGGAATACGTTCCTGCAAGTCCTTGGAAATGGGGAGAGATGCGATCCCGCCACGGATGGACTGGGAGACGCGGGCAACTGCTTTTCCGGTGGGGGCCGCGATCCGGATAGCGGAGTCGGGGTTCTGTCCGAGTATCGCACAAATCGAGCGCAGAATCGTCCAGGTTTTTCCGGTACCAGGTCCACCATTCAGGATGACAACGGGATGGGAGAGTGGTGCCTTTATCGCGTTGCGTTGACCTTGGGATGTGATCTGCTCAATCCACTCCGGCGGCAGGCATGCTTCAGCCGGGAAGGGACTGTGTGTGCCGTTTCCAATGCGCTGGGCGATGTCACATTCAGCACGCCAGAAGGTTTGAAGAAAAGCATGACGGGGCGGTTCGAACACAATCGGGAGTGACCCGGATGCCTGAGCTTGTGGAATGAAGGGATTCAAGACCTTTTCCCATGTTGCGGTGTCGGGCCAAATGAAATCCGGGATCCCCTCGAGAAAAGCGGGAACCCGGGAGAGATCGAGGCAGGTGTTCCCTTCCCGGACCGCTTTGTTGATGCAGGCTCCCGCAAGCGCGAGGAGGTTATCAAGTGCGGGTTGATCCTGACCAAAGTCGCTCTTCAGCCACTCCGCGATTTCGAGATCCAGAGTAGAGAAGACGAGGGTTCCGTCTGCGTTCCGCAGGGAGCCGGGCAAGGGGAGAAGTGAACGTGGGTCTACCATGACAACCATCTTTCACATGCGCGGACGAGGCTCTCGTCCGGTTTGGTGCAATAGACCGAGGCATCCGGATTCCGGGAGTCGAGGCCACGCAGGAACACATAGGCGACGCCTCCAAATCCGTTATTGTAGTCGTAGTCTGGACGGACGATTCGCATCAGCCGGTTGAGGGCACAGATGTAGACGAGATACTGTAGATGGTAGTGGTGGGTATTCATCGCTTGCTGGATCGAATGGGCATCGTAGTCCTCCGATCTGGCGCCAAGCCAGTTGCTTTTCCAGTCAACCAGGTAGATCCGTTGATTATGCTCGAACCAAAGGTCAATGAAACCGCGCATGCAGGATTGTCCGGTGGGTGAGGTGGCCGGGGTGAAGGGGATGTGGTAGGGGACGTTTTCGCGCGATTGATCAGCAGGGATGTGTTCGAGCAGAGTTCCGATCTCGCGGATGGCTTCCGGTTCGAAATTCAGCGGGAAGGTGAACTCGTGTTCCCGGAAGAGGGAGTGGGGGTCTTTTCTGGCCAAGGTGCCAGCAGGCACCAGACCTCCCAGCCCCGAGCCGGCCACTTTCCGGATGAGGTCCACGAAGGTCGCGGTCCACCGGGATCGGTCATAACCGAAGGTTTCAAGGTGTTCGCTGACGAGGGTTAGCCATTGGGATGGATTGGAGAAGTCCGCACGTTCGAGGATGGCATGAAACAGGTTTCCGACGGCGGTTCCCTTGTCGAAGGAGTGGAGATCGTCTGCGTCAGGGGCGGCCGGTGTCGGCGCATCCTGCGTTTGGATTGAAGGATCGTCGGGGGGCATAACGTCGTGGTCGGTCGCACGTTCCACCCCGCGCAGCATTCCTGAGAAACTCCGGAATGACCGGGCATGGGGAATCGGTGGAGGATCACGGGGTTCAAGAAGCGGGGTTGTGTCACCCGGCGCGGGATCTGCGGCAAAGGACATGATGGTCTGTCGGACTGGTGGTTGTCCCCACGATTCAATTGCGCGAACGGCCCCTTGAGTTGTGTGTTCCAGTTGGTTTATGCCATCGCGGAGTCTCGTCTCCAGATCGCGTGTGTCGGCATCGGATGGCTCCGCATCAGCCGGCAGTTTCTGTATCCAGTTCTCAAGAGCGGAGAGTTTTTTCACGTTGCAGTTGAGATAGGCTCTGCAAAGCACTTTCGCACGTGTAAGGGAGACATATTGCGTGCGGGCCTTTTCGGAAATCGATTCCCGTGCGTAAGCATCCTGTGCCTCGGGCGTGACGTCTTCGTCGAAAATTGCGACATGTCGACGACCTCCAGCATCGTGCCAGATGAAAGGTGTTTTCGTTTTGGATCGAGTGTTGTTTTCAGCGGGCTGGATCGGAATGAACACCACCGGGAATTCCAAGCCCTTTGCCTTATGCATTGTCAGCAGGGTGATCGCATCCTCCTGTTTTTCGAGTTTGAGGATTTCCTCATCGGATCTCGGATCCGGATCGCACATGCGTTCATCAAACCAGCGGATCAATGCGTCTGGTGAGGGATGACGGTTCTCATGGTATTGAAGGATGAGATCGAGCAGGTGCAAATGATTGGTCAGCCGGCGCTCGGGTTGATCTGACTGAACAAGCTGCTGTTTCCATGCAAAATGGAGGCTCAACATACTGAGAGCTTCCGGTAGATTCCCGTTTTCCCATAGCGCACGGGCATGCTCAAAGCGGGCCATCACCGGATCCCATTTTTCCGGGTGCTCTTCGATCTCGCTAAGGGAGGTGGCGTCGAAGGCGAAAAGGCGCGTGCACAATGCACCACGAATCCAGCGGTTGGATGGACTGCGGTGGATCCCGTTCATAGTGGTGAGCCAATCGGAGGCTTCATCGGACTCAAATACGCTGGCCCCTCCAAGAATCATCGATGGCAGCCCCACCTTGTCGAGCATCCGCTTAAGGGCGGCGACATCTTTGTTGGAGGGAAGCAATACCGCGACGTCGGATGGGGATACCGGACGACCTTTTTTCCTGTGCTCAGGCTTGAGGCAGATTGTGGGTTGGAGGTCGATGAGATTTCTGATTTCCCTGGCGCATTCCTGAAGCGGAGTTGTATTCAAAGTGCCATCGCTTGGGACGAGTTTGAGGTGTAGACCTCCGCTAATCTCCGGATTTGAAGGGAATCGTATGGAAAGGTGCGCGTTCTCAGGCGATGTTTTGATCGGATGGCCGGCGATCCAATCAAATCCAAATGGGTGCGCGGATGATCCGATCAATTGGTTCACCGATTCATTGATTCGACGCGAGGACCTCCAGTTGGTGTCGAGGGAGAAGACTCTGATCGCGCGTTGTGCGGCAGCCTGATAGGTGAAAATGTCCCCTCCGCGAAATCCGTAAATGGCCTGTTTGGGGTCTCCGATGAGGATCATCGGATGTTCCCTCTCAGCTGGAGTTCCGGAATCATTTTCCGGACAGAAGATTCTGGACAGTATCTGGAACTGGGTGTCGTCGGTGTCCTGAAACTCGTCGATGAACGCAGCCCCGTAGCGTTTCCGCAGGATGTCAGGAAGTGGGCTCTGCGGATCGTGAAGTGCTTTGTGGAGGAGCTTCTGAAGATCGTCGTATCGGAGCTGGCCGCGCTCAAATATCTGGCGTTTGATGCGGTGTTGTTCGAGATGCGCGCGGAAACCCGCTACCGCTTTGTTTGCCATCGAGGGAAGGATGGCGCAGGCCGCGCAGGCATCAAAGAATGAAGACTCCGGTAGAGATGCGTTCTTTTTTACGTTCGCTTCAAGCTTGCTCCTGGAGAAGAGTTCGAGGGGGTGCTTCGCTTTGTCAAATGACTCCGATCGATTGGAGGACCATGCATCAAAACAACAGAATGCTTTTTCGACAGTCGGAATCTTGTAGGTGGTCAATTTAACCGGAGACCTTTCCTTGTCGAGGAAGACCTCACGTAGTTTGGTGGCGTCACGCTGCCATATCTCCATCGCTTGGTGTATGCGCTGGCAGGCATCCGTAAAGAAACGGAGCAGAGCGGACGCTTCCAGAAGGGGTAGAGACCCTTCCTTGAGAATCAAGGGCAGTCCCTTTTCGATGGTATCGAAATCCTTGGTTTTTCCGGATACCAGAATCGGAGCGAGCGGCAGGGAATCAAATCCCTTCTGGATGATCCTGAACAACTGCAGTTGAACCGATTTGCGGTTTTCGTCATCGTCGTTGGCGATTTCGAATCGGGGCGGGACTCCACATTCGTAGGGGTATTCTTTCAGGATCCGGCTGCAGAATCCGTGAATGGTGTGGATGGAGACCTGATCAAACTCTGCCAGTGCTGACTTGACGCGGCGCAGTTGCTCGCCGGAGCCGGGTTCTGCCCCGAAACGATCTTTCCGTGCAGTCAATTCCGCACGGATGCGCTCTTTCAGCTCAGAAGTGGCCGCTTCAGTGAAGGTAAGGATGAGCAGCGAAGAAAGGGTGAATCTGCCTTCGCTGATCCATCGAGCGACAAGATTGGAAATACTATAGGTTTTTCCTGTTCCGGCACTCGCTTCGATGAGAGTGATCCCAGGACAAGGAACAAACGTTTCGAGATCGAGTGGTTCAGGTGTTTTCACTGGTGTCCGGTAGCGTTGGGTCGGATGCTTCGGAAAGCATAAACAGGGGCTCAAGTATGCGTTCGGAGTCTCGCACAAATAGGGAATCGAATGCATCCCGTCCCCGGGTCATGTAGCGGATGTAGGGATCGGCAGCCTCGCCCGGTTGGGCAGTTTCCCCATTCCATTCTTTGCTGCTGCGAAGGGATTCCGGCATCAAGCCGGGATTGTCTCGCTTGTTTTTGATCCACTTCACTCCGGTTTTCGGATAGACGTAGCAGGGTTCCGAAGGGGACTGGACGAAGGCGCCCACCCATTGGCTGAGCGCATGATCCGCGAGTTTGGGATCGGGGAAGTCCAGATCGACGGTTTTCTTTCTTGTGACAAGCGAGAACCGTAAGTGTTCCTGATCGGGTATGCGGCGCATCAGGAGTGCAATGATCCAAGCAGCGAGGAGGTGCTGGGGCTTTTGTTCGGCCGGGAGTCCAAGCAGCAACCGCTTGTCTTTGTCGATGTGTGGCATCAGGCTGGGCGCTTGAACCGTCCATGATCCGACATTGACGAGGGCGCTTTCGAGGTCGCGGCCGAGTAGCCAGCGGGCGTCTCCGGCTATCAGCGGTTCTCCGAATTGAATCCACATCTCGTCAAAGAACTCGTTGAATCTGGTTGTGCCGGTTGATCCGCTGGGTAAAAGGTGCAGTTCCTTCACTCGCCTGAAAGCTGCTGAATGGACCTGTGCCTGCTTGATGGTCCGGTTGTTGACCGTTTTTGCCTCCTGCTTGATGGAGTCCACGATAATGGCTTTTATGGAATAGTCTTTGAGGCCGTCGGAGCCCCAATAGCTGGCTTCGTCCTCAAGTTCATCCCCGGAGAGCCCCGGGAGCTCCAGTTTCAGGGTGTTCCTGCAATAGTATCGGAGCGGATGGGTGATGAAGCTCAACAAGTCCGAAAAGCCGATTATCGTGGGTCGGATCGATTCTGCTGCTCGGGTGCCGTGGAATGGAGGCAAAAGGGAGTCCGGCGCAGGGGGAGGAATCTGGAGGATGCTGGCGGTTTCGTAATCAATCCGCGAATAATGCGAAAATTCGGATTTGCCATTGAAGCAGGTTGGGTGGTGCGCCGTCCCGGGGTGTTGTATTATCTCCAGAAGTGGTCGGTCCTTTTGATGATCATCTGAGTGCGCATGAAGTTGCGTGTTGATGTAGTCGATGATGGATTGGATAGGTCCGGCCGGAGGGCGCAGGAGCATGTCACGCTCGCTTTGCCCGATGTAAATGGCATTCCAGCTATGCCTTGCGTGGAGTAGTGAGTGAAGGATCCACAAGCGATCTTCGCTGCGGGACGAAGGATCGCACAGCATGTGGGTGGACGCCCCGAGCAGGCGCGAGGTTAGTAGATGCCGGTTTCGGGGAAATGCGCTTTCCTCCATTCCGATGAGGAAAAGGTGCTCACAAGGTAGCAGGATGTGTTGACGGATAGGAGCGATGGCGATTCCCGCCCGACCCGATGAGGACGGCGTTTGACCATGCTCTTTCAAAAAGTCGCCCAATAACCATGTGAATTCCTGAACCGTAATCTCCGGGTCTGTTAGGTTCTGCTTTGTTAGTGATTCGAGATTGAGAAGCCCTTGGCGCAGGGATTGGAGTGACTCAGAGCCTCGGTATGCGGGAAATAATGCCTCCACCATCAGTTCGACGTCCTTTATCCAGACGGATACTATCCGCGGCTCGCGTAGGCGGGTGTTCCACTCCTGTAAAGCTGACACGAAGCGGATGAGGTGCTCGAGGAGCTCGCCGGAGCCCGACCACTCCATGTGCTTTGGTGCTTTCAGCAGATTCGGAGCATCGGGCCCGGAATGGGTGCACCATGCGTGAAGCAGGCGCCGGATGGCTGCGTGCGCTGTGAATGCTGGGTCTCTGGATGGGTCGATACGTTCGAGGTGTTCGGCGTGCAATCCGGCCCGTGTTCCCGCGGTCCTGAGCCAGTGGAATGCGGTTTGTGCCATTGGCGCATCCCAGCCTAAACCCGTCATGACGGATGGGGATTCGAGCAGGTTTTGCCATTCCTGAAGTCGCCATTCCGAAGGAATGATGGACAGGAAGTCCTGGACTGCGCGGGCAGCACCCTCGGGTTCGTCGCCGTCCGGGTGCTGGATGCGGATCGGGATTGCATCCGGTTCATCCGGAAGTCCGAAGACCATACGGAGGTGTCCGGCGTAGGCGTCCGGATCCGGAGAGTAGACCCTGATGTCTTCAAGTGAGAGCCTGGGATTAGCCTCCAGTCGCTGTTGGATCAGTGCCTTGAGGACTTCCAGTTCTCTGCGTCGACTATTGCAGGAATGCACTCCGATCGAGGCGTCCGTGTGGGGTGGGTTTCCGTCTGATTCCTCCAGCAATTCCGGTTGATGAATGGCAACTTGGAGGCGTCCCAGAAGGGAGGACGGATCATGGGGATTCAAGTCGTCGGTTGTGTTCCAGTCGGTATGCTCGATCAGCAGCGCTTGCATTTCCCGTGCAAGGGATCCCAACTCCGCGTGAATGGAATACAACGAGCTGATGGATGCCGGATTTTCTAATGATGGGGAATCGGACGCATCGCCTTTTGGAAATACACTGCGATCCACATCCTGAAGATAGGCGGAAGTCGGAAGTACCGCATAGATGTGAACCGGAGTTTGTGTCGCCAAAGCTCTGAGGATGGACATTTCGATCGGTGCCATCGTCCAGAATCCAAAAAAGTGGATGGCGGGCGCTTTTGAATCCCGGTTTTGGGGCAGCGCGGTTTTCTTCATCTGTGCCACCCAATCAAAGTAGAGGTTGGCTGGAGGTTCGGATTCCGTCGCAAAAAGGAAGTCCCAGATGCGGGGATGGAACGATCGGAGCGCTTCCGGAGTTTCGAACTGCCGCCAGTTTCGCCACCATTCCACACGGTGGCGTGCGCAGGTCTCGAGTGCGGATGCCCATTCTGCCGCGATTGGCATCCGATTGGTTTCAGGGGTGATCCCTGGCAGGTCGTTCGCACGCTTTCCCAATTGGTTCCTGATCCTGAGGATCCATGCGTGCAGGTCTTGGCTTGCGGGGGTGTCCGAGGCCATCCCGGGTATTTCACGCAGCTTCTCCTGAAAGAACCGTCCGGGGTATGCGAACCGGACAAGAGTACAGATCCCGAGTGTGTCTGCGATTCGAAGGGTCAGCCAACGGGCGGTCTCATGGTTGGGAACAACGATCTCCAGAGGCACCAATCCCCGCATTCTCCACTCCGCCTGCAGCCGCGCAATGAGGACGGTTGCAAGCTGTTCGGGGTTGTGGGAGATGATGGCCTCGGGAAGCATGGGAGTGGCTGCATTAATCCTGAATGCAAGGAATCGACGGATCAAACCATATTCTCTCGATGCGGTTTTTCATGGCAAGCTTTTGCCCCTCGTGGTTGGCTTGCGAAGGGCTATACAATTGAGAGTATGGGACCGAATAGCGGTCTCGAAGTTGTTTTTTACTTGGCTTGCCTTTGCTTCGTCAAAAGGATGCGCCCTTCCAAAAAACGCTTTGAAACGAGTCCTGCTAGTCAATCCAAATACGTGTGACAATCCCTATCCGGTATTTCCGCTGGGGATTGCCTACGTGGATGCTGCTCTCAAGCGTGCCGGAGTGGAAACCCGGGTTGTTGACCTCAACCTTGATGGCATCGAGGGGGTTTTTAGGGCGTTGAAGGAATATGATCCTGACTGGATCGCGTTGAGTCTGCGTAATATTGACGATGTGCGGATCAGTGTTCGGGAGTTTTTTGTGAATGCGATCCGCGATTTTATAGAGAATCTCCGGTCATTGAGTTCTGCTCCGGTCATCCTGGGTGGTAGCGGGTTTTCGGTGATGCCAAAAGAAATCTATGGATACTGCCGGCCTGACTTCGGAATCGCCGGAGAGGGTGAGGAGGCATTGGTGAACCTGATCGAAGGCCAGTGCCCTGCGTCGATAGCGGGTCTGGTGTATATGGATGCTTCGGGGGAGATCAGAGCAAATCCAGTGCGGGCTTATTCCGGTTTCAAAACGGATGTTCCATTCCGTGATCCGAGGTTGTTTGCACACTATCTGACAGATGGGGGAATGGCTAATCTTCAGACGCAGCGAGGGTGTCCTCTGCATTGTTGCTACTGCACCTATCCGGTCATTGAGGGGCGGAGCTACCGGAAGCGCGACGGGAAATCGATCGCGGATGAGTTTGAGTCGTTCAAGGCGATGGGAGCGCGATACGTCTTTATTGTGGATTCTGTCTTCAACACATCCGAGGCCCACGTCCGTGGTATCTGCGAGGAATTGGTCGCTCGCGGGTCTCCTTTGCCTTGGGGGTGTTTTATGCGACCCAAGCATCTTACCCGCGAGCTGGTGGGACTGTTGAAAGCATCCGGGTTGAAGCATGTGGAGTTCGGGTCGGACAGTCTCTGTGATGCTGTCTTGAAAAGCTACCGCAAGGATTTTACTTTTGAGGACATCCGCCGGAGTTCCGAGCTGATGCTGGATGCGGGAATCGATTTCTGCCACTTTATCATTTTCGGAGGACCGGGAGAAACGGCGGAGACGCTCTCGGAATCCTTCGAGAACTCGAGGCAGATTCACCATGGGCTGTTTTTCCCCTCAATCGGGATGCGGGTGTATCCGCGTACTTCCCTCCATCGCGTGAGCGTCTCCGAAGGTGGATCCTCCGACGAGTCTGAGCTACTCAAGCCAAGCTACTACATCGCTCCGGGACTAACCGAAGCGGGATTGATGGGACGTATCTCAGAGTTTGCCCATCAATCGGCGAACTGGGTCGATCTCGAACACAGCCCGGCGTTTGACGAAATTTCGCGCAGGTTGCGAAGAAAAGGGGTCGTTGGACCCCTTTGGAATTACCTGAGTGTTCTCAGGCGTTTAAGCTGATGCCCACCCATGCTTTTTGACGGAGTGTCTGGAGCATGGCGGGATATGCGAGTTGATTACATGCGGGCGAGATATGCCGGAATGTCCTTCTTGAGGTTTTTGATCCATTTTTCCGGATGCTCAGGAAAACGGTTTCCCTTCTTGACCTTGTAGGAGTCCGAGTAGAGCTCGATGCTGGTGGCTTCCATCAGGATCGTGATCGTGGAGTCGTATCCCCTATGCTCCAGATGGATGATCAACTGATCCGGGCTGTCCTTGATCAGTTCCCATTCGCGGGCCAGCGCAGCCTGAATGGCGGCTTTGCGCACCTGCTCGAGCGAATATCCCGAAGGCAGGGTCACTTTCCCGACACTGTGTCCAGCAATGGTGGAAGGCTGAACGGCTGCCGGAACTGTGGTTTGACCAGCATCTGCTGATTCTTCGGCGATCGCCACCGATGCACAGAGGGGAAGCACGCTGAATAGACTGATTTTAAGAATATTATGCATGATTGTGATGATTATTGTGTAGGATTCCCCGTGAGGTTGATCTCAAGGAAAGCATTTATGATGATCCTGTATTCCTTGGAAGGCAAGTCTTCGATTGGACTCGTCTGATGCATTAGTTCAGTTTTCACGGCGTTCTCTGCCTGTCTTATATGAATTAGGAACCAGAAAAGTGATCCTGTGTGATCCATAGTCTGGTTTGATCGGTGGATGTGAGATGTGGAATTCGAGCAGTTCGAAACTCGGTGGGCTGTTGTCACGACTTTTACCACCTTTATCTTCCCTCTCGGTTCTTTGCTTGTGATGGCTTTGTCATAGGGTTTCAGTAGCAGGTTTTGTGGAAGATGATACCTGATCACAAAAAAGAGTTGATGAAAAGTGGAGTAAAGAGTCGAAGTCGAAGCAAAGGCTCCGCTTTACGACAGCCTCCTGATAAACTCTATTCTACTGCCTGCATTAGGGTGGCTTCGGCTTCCTCCCTGGAAGTCGGATGCATGGAAAGGGATTCCACCGACTGGCCCATCTGGGTATGGTAGTAGGAGAAGAGTAGGTTGAAGCGGAGGTAGGGCGCAATGACGGGGGTGGTCATTTCCGGGGAGTTGTTCAGGAATCCTTCCTTCGCGGTGCTTCTTTCCCATGCATCGCAGCGGCCGACGAAGTCAGCGTAGCCTTCCTTGATCCAGTCCGGTGTGTTGTGGAAGCGCCAGGTTCCCACCGTTCGTTCATGGTGGATGTGGGTGAATTCGTGCGCGAGGAAATACGAGAGGGTGCGTTCATCGGTAACCGCTTGCCCGTCGTATCGTATGAGTTGGTTGAGGGCAATGTCTCCTCCGCTGAAGAAACTGTGCGGTAAAAGATAGTAGGCGAGTCCGCCGGCTTTGGAGCTTGGAACGAAAAACAGGCGACGTCGCCATGTCGAGTTACAGATGAAGGCGCTCAGGCCTTTGGATGGTTTCCAATCGGGGATGGCCTGCATCCTTTGGATGGTATCCTCGATCAGGACTCGGGCATCGGCTTCGGAGAAAGGGCGATCCGAACACAGTTGAACCCCCGATACCTCGATCCGGTGGGGAAACAACACAAAAGGGTTCGTCCAGACAAGTCCGGATAGCAAGCCGACGATCACGCCGGAAAGAATCCACGGACGAATCCTTTGGTGCATTTTGCGTTTCTTTTCTGGTAGGGCGGATTGGGCCTTCGAGGAAGTTGAATGGAGCTCGGGCATGACGGACAACAGCGAAGAATTCCGCGGGATAGGGGAGGCCCGGAGGGCGCATCA
>Ga0123326_1003295_pt1 | contig 11461 bp, 9 predicted proteins | sample BioC13SIPDNA_FD_89739 | JGI IMG/M metagenome (GOLD analysis project Ga0123326, IMG submission 89739) | Anaerobic biogas reactor microbial communites from Washington, USA - Biogas_R1_A C13 SIP DNA | ecosystem: Engineered > Bioreactor > Anaerobic > Unclassified | place: Washington, USA | collected...
GAGAGCTTTTCAATTGCAAAGGATAAATGCTTTTTCTGCCGCTCTGAGAGCTTTGTTTCATTAGCCAATGTATACGGGACGTGAAGCAGAGAGCAGGAGCTGTTCAGAACAAGCGAACTGCAAAGTGTATGAGAAGCTCTATGCAGAACAGGAGAAATACAAGGAGTGGCTGCTCACGCAGCCACCCGAGGAAATCCTGAACCACGCATACGAATACACCGTACGCGAGGATATTGTTCTTGCCATGGAGTACCACGACATCTCCGATGAACAGGCAAAAGCTCTGCTGTCTTCTCCTGCGCCGCTGGATGAGATCTTCCACGACTTTGAACAAATTGAGGGCGACCACATGGACATCATTCGTGGCTGCATCGAAACCAGAGCCAACGATATTTTGGAAGAACAGCGGCTGGCACTTCTGCAGCTCCCTGTGTATAAGGAGACAGTAGCCTATGCACGAGACCATGGCGAGCTTGACCAGTGGCGGGCATCGCACAGAGCGAACACTTCCTGTCGTGATGCCATTGAGGACGCGATTTCGGCGAATTACAAGGACAATCGCTTGAATATGGCTTGCCTCAAAGATGTCCTCGACCGGTTCGGCTTAGAACGCACCGTATATGTTGTTGCAAACACCATCCATGACAAGGATTGGGATGGCCGCATCTCTGATGAGAATAAGGCATGGGCAAAAGGAGTGGACATTCAGCCGGACAAGAGCGCCTGGGGCGGCGACCACACCAGAGAGTTCGTTATCAGCCATACACACCCCGGCTTAATCAATCTCTTTGCCAATCATGTGCGAAAAGAGGCGCAACTGGAGCAGGAGAAAAAGCCCTCTGTAATCAAGAAGCTCCATGACACCAAAGCAGCAGATTTGAAAAAGCCGCCGCAAAAAAGCAAGGAGGTTGAACTCTGAAATGGCACAACAGAGACGCCAGATTGAACTCAAGTTCCATGTCACACCGGAAGAGAAAGAAATCATCGAAAAGAAGAAGGCACAGATCGGCACCAGCTGCACAGCGGCGTATTGTAGAAAGATGGCGCTTGATGGGTATGTACTGAAACTGGACTTTCCCGAACTGCGCCAGTGGTCTTCCACGCAGCGCAGGATCAGCAACAATTTCAATCAGCTTGCCAAGCGTGTGAATACCACGAATCGTATCTATGAGGCCGACATTGAAAACATGAGGACAATGCTTGAACAGCTTTGGGAGGCCATCAATGAACTGATGCTGAAGCTTGCCACCATCGACTGACATCCTTGCCGGATTTTCTGTCTGGCGGTAAAATGAATTCAGAAAGATAGGAGGGATTTTGATGAGGTTTCTATTGAAGGTAGTATTTGCTCCGGCTATTGCAATCCTCGCCGTTCTGATTTGGCTCTGCGGGTTGACGTTAAAGCTCTCCGCTTGGGTGTTCGGAATCATCGGTACTGTCCTCGGTATCCTCGGTCTGGCAATTCTTCTGCTCGACAGCGTGACCAATGGCATCATTGTTCTGGTCATTGCGTTCCTCGCAAGTCCTCTCGGTCTTCCGATGCTGGCTGCGTGGATGATTGGCCAAATGCAGAGGTTCCGCTACTTTGTTCAGGACGCGATTTATGGATAACCAACTTCTACGCAAGTTGAGTAGAAGTTGAATATAGCTAACATCATTGAAGGGTGCAGCTCCGGCTGCATCCTTCTTTTACATATTGGAGGTGATCTGCTATTGCTACTACACGAATCATTCCCATGCATACAACGAAAGGAAAAACAATCGCTCAGTGCCTTTCGGAAAGAATTGACTACGGCACGAATCCGGAGAAAACTCAGAATAGCGAGTTGATCTCCTCTTACGCCTGCGAGCCGCGCACGGCTGATGCAGAGTTTCTGGCATCCAAAAAATGCTATGAACAGATTACCGGCAGATGCGAAGCAACCAACGTAATTGCCTATCAGGTGCGGCAGTCCTTCAAACCCGGAGAGGTATCACCGGAGGAAGCGAACCGGATTGGATACGACTTTGCAATGCGTTTCCTAAAAGGCAAACACGCTTTCATTGTCTGTACGCACAATGACAAGAAGCACATCCACAATCACATATATTGGAACTCTACCTCGCTTGACTGTAAACGAAAGTTCAGGAACTTTTGGCGTTCAACCGATGCCGTTGCAAAACTCAGCGATCTTATCTGTACGGAGCACAAGATGTCCATTGTTGCTGATCCGCAGCGGCGTGGAATTAGCTATAATAAGTGGCTTGGAAATCGGGCGAAGGTCTCGCATCGTGAACTCCTGCGCATTGCGATTGACGCCGCGCTTTCAAAAAAGCCGCACGATTTTGATGCTTTTCTTGCTCTGCTTACCGCAGAGGGCTACCGAGCGAAAAGAGGAAAGTACCTCTCATTTGACCACGATGATTTCAAACAAAAGGTGCGGATAAGCACTCTGGGGGAAGGATACTCCGAGGAAGAAATCCGTGCGGTCATACAAGGCCAGCGCAGTCATACGCCGCAGAAGCGCCGTACTGTAAAACGGGCAGAAAGACCACAGACCATTATCGACATCCAAGCAAAGCTCGCCGAGGGTAAGGGCGACGCATACCGGCGCTGGGCAACGGTTGAGAATCTAAAACGGATGGCAAAAACAAAGCTCTATATGGATGAGCACCATCTTGATTACGCAGCCCTTGCCGAAAGAAAGAATGCTTTGGTAAAGCAGGAAGCTGAGCTGACAGCTAGAATAGCTCAGGCCCAGACAAGGCTTGCCGAGATCAATGTACTCAAAACACATATCGTCAATTACTCAAAAACCAAGGACGTTTACGTTGCGTACCGCAAGTCCGGTTACTCGAAGAAGTATCTTGAGGAACACGAGGCAGACATCATCATTCATAAAGCCGCGAAGAAGGCTTTTGATGAATTGGGCGTTAAGAAGCTTCCAACCGTCAAGAACCTACAAGTTGAATTTGCAGAGCTTCTTTCAGCCAAAAAAACTGCCTATGTCGATCTAAAGAAGGTTCGTGATGAGATGCGCGAGCTGTCTATCCATAAGACGAACTATGAGGAGCTGCGAGACCTTGAGGAACGCGAAGATCGCAAAGAAAAAGAGCGTGGCCGCGAATAACGGTCACGCTCTCATAGCGTTGGCACATGAAATGTGGCAATGCGTAGCCGCAGATGAAATCTGCGTTAAAGGGTTCGGGGATGTTTCCCAGACAAGGTTTTCGGCAGTTTCCGCGCGAAGCGGAAATCGTCAGAAAACGCATCAAGGGGCCTTGATGCATTGCTTGCCAAGTATGTTTTCTACATAATATCATTGAAACTATAAACAAAAACACCCGGACAGAGGATGTCCGGGTGTTTCTGCAACACAACAACAAACAACTTTCCTGTCTCAGCAAGGTTTTCACGGAACACGCCGTTTATGAGAGTGCTTTTACCAACGCCTGTTTTTCCTGCCACGATGATGTTGAGGGTCTTTAGGTTTCTTACTTTATCGTTGATGGCCTTGATGCACTCTTCGGCCAGTTTTTCAAAGTTAATCTCCATAGCTCTGCTCCTCTGTGTTTTCTTTCTTTACAATTTCGGGTCCCATCTCATCAAAATCAATTTCTGGCTGAGAGTTCTTGTACACTTGTGCCGTTGCCTTTTTTAAGAGTTTGGGGACAACATAGACCCCAACAGCAAGCAGAGCGATGCTGCCAGCAATCCAAACAAGTTCTTTCTTCTTCATCGTTATCCTCCCATGTTGTTGCATTGGAGAGTGATCTCCGGAATAGCATTTGTATTTTTCGCGAACGCTTGGCACTAACTGCGCGTATATACACAAACCCAATCTATATTATACTGCCACAAACCCCATTTGTAAACAGATTGCGACAAAAAACGCTTTAGAAACGCGATAAAAAACTGCTATTTTCGATTTTCTTCTCGCATTTTTGTCGAAGTGCGTTGAAAAAGCGACTACAGGGTGATATAATATAGGCTAAGTTCGTATACCCAAACACCGGTGTGAGGAGTGGCGTCATGAAAGTAAGTTATAAAAAGCTTTGGGTTATGTTGGCTGAACGAGAGATTAGTAAGGCCACGCTTAGAAAACAGGCAGGATTATCCTCTGCAACATTTACAAAACTGCGTAAGAACCAAGAAGTCACGCTGTCTGTCATGCTCAAGATCGCAGATGTGCTGGACTGCAATGCCGGGGACATGATGGATTTCATCAAAGATGATGTCGTGGTTCCGGAAGCACCTGCGACTGACGCAGAAGAATGAGTCCTGTTTATCGGACACAAGAAATTTTATGATTAGCATAGGGTGGATAAGTGTACCTCCCCGTGAACTACGAGGTGACATTCGATGGGAAAACTAATTGGCTCGGGCAATACTGAAAACTTTGGCGAGAAGCTGTTCATCGACAAAGTTCAAGAATATCTGGATGATACAAACATCATTTATTGGAACCGTCAAGTTTTCGGAAGAGAGTTTGATGTTTGTATTCTTATGCCCGGAAAAGGCATCCTCGTAGTCGAACTCAAAGGATGGCGCGAGGAGAATATTCTGCGCGTAGAAAACAATGACCATATTATCATTCGGACTGATGATGGCGAAGAAGCTGCATCCCCACAAAAACAGGCCAGGGGCTACCGTTTTTCTATCGAGCGCCACATTCGCCAGAATATCGGCAAATTCCCTCTCGTGTACCAAATGGTCTGCTTACCGCAGGTTTCTAAAGCTTTCTTCAGATCCCGCCGTCTGGATGTGGTCATGGAAGAGAAGTTTACCATTCTCAAAGAGGACTTGGTAGACAACACGGCACTTTTCAACAAACTGGATCAAGCACTCCGAGAGGTATGCCATTGGAACCGCGACCCCTTTGACCGGAGAACCATGTTGGAAGTCCGCAACCTCTTCGAGACAGATATCAATCTTGACGAAGATGGCGAGTCTGAAATCGAGAGAGAACTGGCCTCATCTTATCATCAGCACGACTATTCTCGCTTCTATTACTTCAGCGATGCCGATCAACTTACCGGCAATACTGTCAGCGACATTACCGCACAGTATCTCCACGGCTGCAAGCTGTACTGCATCTTCTCCAAGAAAGCACAGATGCTTGCCGTCATCAAAGCCCTTGATACTGCCCTTACTCAAAGGGGATTAGTCCGCAATCGCGACAATATCGAAATTGCATTTGACGAGCAGATAAGCCATACTCCTCTGGCTGAATCTGTTGGGGATATGTTCATGGGCTTCCATTGTTCCATGAGCGTGTTGAGTGCGCCCTTTGATAAGAAAACAACCTCCTTCACAATCCGGAATGGCAGTTACAGTTCTGCCCAGGAACGCATACTCAAGAAGCTTAGTGAGCAGAGCCAATTCAACTTTGAGCAGTACCAAGTTGAACATGCCACCCCCGAAAAGAACATTGTCATTCGCGCCGGTGCCGGTACTGGTAAAACCTATACGATGATTTCCCGCATTGGCTTTATCTGCTATACACAAAATGTCCCTCTGCAGAAGATGGCCGACCGCATTGTGATGATTACATTCACCAATGAAGCTGCCGACCAAATGGAGGAAAAACTCAAGACATATTTCAGAAATTGCTACCTTGTAACATCAAATCCCGATTATCTGCAGATGATCTCTCGGATTGACCACATGCAGATCAGCACTATTCATTCCTACGCCAAGAACCTTATTGCTCAGATGGGCACCTCTTTTGGCTACGGAATTGACTTGGGTATTACATCCAGCGAGTTTTATCGTCGCAAGAAGATCTCCGATCTACTTGATGCCTATATCCATCAAAAGGAAATGGAGCAGGGCAAGAACTATACAGACAAGCTTGGTATGCCTGTTTATGCTATCCGTGACAGCATCCTTGATTTCATCGGAAAGCTTCACAACAAGAGCGTAAACATCGGAGCTATTGAACCCCAAGATTTTGGCACCCTTTTGAATGATGAATCTCACGGAGAACTGCATGAGCTTCTTGCGAGTGTAATCCCTGCCGTCGAGCGTGAATACTTCGAGGAACTCCTTGAGAATAACAAAATCCATCTTAGTTCCATGATGTCTGTGCTCAATCGCTTTATCAACGATCCAGAAAGCGAAAGCCGAATCAGAGAACTCAAGAAAGACAAACTCGCCCAGCAATTTATGTTTGTCGATGAGTTCCAGGACACCGATGACTCTCAGATCGAATCTCTACTGCGTATCGCACAAGTTCTTGACTACAAGCTGTTCCTTGTAGGCGATATCAAGCAGTGTATTTATCGCTTCCGTGGTGCAAAGGAAAAAGCCTTTGACCAATTAGGCATCACAGAAAACCCCGATAAATGGTTGGAGTTCTCTCTGCAGAGAAACTACCGTACCGACAAGCATTTGCTGGATATCTTTGATCGCTCCTTTACCAAATGGGGAGCATTGGACGAAGAACTGCTTACCTATGATGCAGAAAAGGACAGGCTTATTGGAACACGGGATTATAACGGCAACTATTTAGCTAATGTAAACCGATTCTATCGTCGGCTTCCCGCCACAAGCGAAGAAATGCGTATCCCCGTCCTTGTCGAAGAAATCAAGCGCATCCAAAAGCGCATCCAGTATGAAGAGAGCCACGGTATGAAGCTCTCCGCAAAAGAAAAGAGCATTGCAATCCTTGTTCGCGAAAACTGGCAGGCCGATATGATTCGTACAGATTGCGCCCGTCTCGGAATTAGCGTACACACCAACACAGGTGGTGACTTGTATATGTCCCAACCTGCTATTGACATGCTCACTTTGGTCAATGCACTGGTTCATTTTGATGAGGCCGATTACCTATACAACCTCGTAACCTCGAATTTCTTTAATCTCGACATTCCCAAATCCAACCTGTACGAAATTCGCATGAAGATTCGCACCGGTGGATGGAGAGCAAAGACAGACGAAAAAGAGCAGGTCAATTACCTTATCAACTTCATGAACCTGATGCTTGCGAATACCGTTGATAAGAACAATAAGTGGGAATACATTGTTGCCAGCCTCAGAACGCAGCCTATTCTGCAGGCTATCCGCAAGGTCTATAGCACCCTTGAGCCGTGGAAGCATTTCAGCAGCGACCCATGGAAGCAGCACTACTATCAGCTGAACGTTGACTTGCTGTTCGAGCAGATCATTAACGCCTGCAATGTAGACAGACTTACAATTAACACGCTGCAGGAGCATCTTCATAACAGCATCGTCTCCCAAGTTTCTGTTGATAGCAGAACCCCTGCACAGAACGAAGATGAAGCTGCTATTCAGTGCATTACGGTTCACAAATCGAAAGGTCTTGAATATGGTCATGTAATCATGCCTTTCTGTTCGGCGTCTATGAACTACATAAAAAAGACGCAGCTGCATATCAGCACCACCAAGCATCAAGATCGATATCGTATTGGATATAGCATGAGCGTGGGTGATTCCGGAGAAACCGTCCAGAACGACTTCTATGATGAAATCATTGAGAAGTCTGAAAAGGCCCGCGAAGAAGCTCGTGTCCTCTATGTTGCTATGACAAGATCGATCCGCTCGTTCTCTTGGATTGAAATCCAAGGAAAGCAGAATCTGTCTTGGCAGAATCTCATAGAAACGGAGGTTTAAGAAATGCCGTTTAAGATCTACACATACGAAGATCCATACAAGTTAGATAAAGCGGATTTCTGGAGTGAGATTTCTGCCTTACCGCACTTCTGCGGCGCACGAACCCTTGTCAATGGCCTCAAGGATGTGTTGGGCGACAACATCAAGGGCTTAATCTGCCCGTTGGATGAGCTTGTCCAGCACGAAGAAGTCTATATGCAATGGACCGACAATATCAGCCTCCGGGTGCAGCAGTATAGCGCTTTTTCCTCTGCTTTCAAGCAGCTGTTGGAGAAGCGCAGAATCAGCAAGCCGTTCCACATGGCATTGGAGCAGAATCAGAACCATTTCCTCGAAGCTGTGCGCCTGTTTATTGAGCTTGATATCTCCGCATCTGCCATTGACGGAAGCAAAGGCAATACTGAGCAAAAGCTCTTTGTTCACATGCTCAAAAAGGCACAGGAAAGCTCTCTCTTCCGTTTCCCCAAAACTCCTTCTCGCGAGAAGCTCAAAGAGATCGTTGTTGCGCTTGCAAAGAAGGAAGTTGAAGAATGTACCGGAACAGCGCAGGAAGTAAAGCGTTGCGAAAGAGCTGTTGGCGTAACCAAAGAGCAGCCCTTTGACAGCATCGTTGTTCATGGTGTGCATCAGTTCACACCGGTGCAGCTGCGCCTCCTGCTTGCCATGGAAAAGATGGGTATGACCATCATCTTCCTGTTCAATTATCAGAAGAAGTATTCCAAGATTTACTCCTCTTGGAATGATATCTACGGGTGCTTTGAAGTGCCCATTCACCACGATACTGTTATTCGCGAGTACACACCACCCACCATGCAGAACCCCAGTAACGCTCTGGCCTGTGCTCTTGGCGAGATCTGCGAGGATAGAAACGCCGTAGGCAGTGCTTTGCTCAGAAAGTGGTACAAGCTGTACAAAAGCGTTCAGCTTATGGAGTTCGCGAATATCACCGAGTACGCACACTTTGTTTCTAACCACTTTGATGCTGCCATTCAGCGCTATTCTGAATCACGCAGCGTCATGGAAAGAGGCAACGATGTGTGGAGTAATGCTGCAGTTCTGCGGCATTTGGATGAGCAGGTATATACCGCAAATCGCGATGTACATACCCTGCTGAAAATCTACTATCCCGAGTATGCCAAGGATCGCCACTTCCTCTCTTATCCCATTGGCCAGTTCTTCTCTGCGATTTATCGCCTTTGGGACTATGAGAACGGCAAGATCATCTTCGATGTTAATGCCATCAAAGAGTGCTTGTCCTCCAATATTCTGAGCGTTGCTCCCGGCGAAGTGCTTCTCCGAACTTTCTACAATGTTGCGATTCTCTTTGAGAATGTAACTACCTATGACGAGTTCCAGCGGGAGATCGTTGAGGGATATGCAAAGAACTACGACAAACTGGCTGACACACCCGGCAATGATGCTCTTTCCGAACTCAAAAACCTGTCTATCTACAACAAGTACAAAGTCACCAAGAAGGACTTGCTTGCCCTTATCCGTGCGATTGAAGAGATCAACGAGATTGCCACATACCTCTTCGCGCTTGATAACTCCCGCGAGGACTTCATTAACTTCGGCAAGCATTTCCGCAATCTTGAAGAGTTCCTTAAACAGCGCGAATTGGCACTTGCCAACGAGCAAGAACGAGCTTTAATTACGGCTCTGCAGCTGCGCCTGGATAAGATCAAGCCGGAACAGTCCACTTTCTCCGGTACTTTCCGAGACTTGAAAGAGGGCCTCTACTACTATCTGAAGCAGAAAAACGATGAAGATCAAGGCGTTGACTGGATCGTAAAGAACTACGAACAGATTGACGGCGATATTCTGCAGAGTAAGCGGCAGTTCGAGAAAGAACAGCACAAGGTCTACCACTTTGCCTGTGTGTCTGACCGCGACATGAATATGACCGTCAACGATCAGCTTCCGTGGCCGCTGACTGACGAGTTTATTCGTGCTGCTTATTCTCCCATTGACCTGCAGTTCCAGGTCTACTACACAGCGTTGGGCGAACGCAGCAACTTCCTCCGATACGCTCTTTTCTATGGTCTGTGCTACAACCGTTGCGATGTTCGACTCAGCTTTGTTAAGCAGTACGGAGACGAAACAACCGAGCCGTATGCTCTGCTGGCTATCTTAGGATTAACTCCTAAAGCTGAACTTGTAGAAAACGTCAACAAGCCTGCTCCGTTCTGCATCTCTGTCGGACAGGAACTCACCAAAGGAATCAAATATGACCGGTTCCAAATGATGGACATGTTCCTGTGTCCGTATCGCTTCTTCTTGGACTATGTAATGGAAAACGGACCGGTTGTGCAGGGTAACTTCCTGTACCAAAAGTATTTTGAGAACTTGTTGATCGAAGCAGTGTGGAAACGAGTCAGCAAGCAAAACCGTTCTGATGCAATGAAATACTTGTCCAGGATTTTGGAACAGGAAGCACAAAAACTCGAACCGTTCTTTAAGTTCTGGAAAGCAACCGAGATCTTCGACCTCAAATTAAGAGCACGAAACTATCTCGCCAATGTAGTTATTGCAGAAGGTAATGGTTCAACCGTAACGCCTTATCATCCTTCCCACATGCGAATGCGAAAACTCTTTGGTGCTGCGCTGTTTTCTGTTGATGTGTCAGAGGTTGAAAGAAAGAATCCTTACGCTGAGTTCGAAGCTATTGCGAAAAGAGAAGGTTGGAAAAAAACCTATTCGCTTCACAAATTGCCCAAGCCAGAGGATCAAGAACAGGCCGACATTCTTCGCGCAGCTGCAAAGCAGTACATCAACCAAACCTGCGGAAAAGATAAGACGGCCATTCCGTCTGATTGGTGTACTTATTGCGTCCATAGAGGAAACTGCATGGAATCTTTCCTGTGTGGAGAGATCAGCATGTCCAGTTCTCGAAATGAACCCCGAATCAATCGTCCCTCCCGAGCAAATGCTCCTGTCAGAACTGCTTTGCCTCCCGTGCGTGAGCAGGAAGTCATTGATGTGGAAGCAGTTCCCGTTGAACCTATTGTTCCTGCAGCCGCAAGAGCAGTCGAGGTTGTTCCCGTCGCAGAGGCTCCTATCGTGGAAACTCCTGTCGCGGATGTTCCTGTTGTAGAAACTCCTGTTGCTGAAGTCATCACTGCAGAACCTAACGCTTTGGATACTCCCGTTGCAGAGACACCGGCTCATGAGGAAGCTCCCAAGTCTCCGGAATTGAGCCTCTTTGAACAGATGTTTCGGCAGATTCAAGAAATGGTGGAGGGCAACCGACAGGAAATTCAGAACCTAAAGGGAGAGCTTGCTGCAAGGCAGTCTCGCCGTGAGGATACTACACGCATTCAAGCTCGCTTGGAAGATGAAGAGCGCAGAAGCCAAGAGCTTCTGGACAAGCTTGCGGAAACTGAAAGTCGCCTTGCTACGAGCGAAGCGCAAGTAGAAAAGCAAAAGGTGCTTGAGTTTACGGAGAGCGAACTTACCGAGCTGCGGAAGTATTCTACGATCATTGTGTTTGACACATGCTCCATTATGAACTGTCCTAATCTTCTTGATGGCGTAAATGATGGAGAGCTTGTTGTGGTTCCCAAGGATGTAAACAATGAGCTTGAGCATCACAAAACAAGATTTGGTGCGGATGATCGGAAATTCAAAGCACAGAAAGCTATTACGGCAATCTTTAATTACAAGAGACGCTTCCCGCTTGCTTATGCAGATGGCCTGCTTGGTTTAGTGCCGGAAGCCTATCGTGCAAGAGCCGACGAGAAAGAGCAAAATGATAATAAGATTCTGGCTGTCGCACTTCGCTATAAAATCTATACCGACATTCCCGTGCTCTTCATCACCGATGACAGAAGCCTTTCTAACAAGGCA
>Ga0123326_1003311_pt1 | contig 11419 bp, 10 predicted proteins | sample BioC13SIPDNA_FD_89739 | JGI IMG/M metagenome (GOLD analysis project Ga0123326, IMG submission 89739) | Anaerobic biogas reactor microbial communites from Washington, USA - Biogas_R1_A C13 SIP DNA | ecosystem: Engineered > Bioreactor > Anaerobic > Unclassified | place: Washington, USA | collected...
CGCGCACCGGACCGTGGGCACCAAGATGAAAAAAGACGCCGGCCTCCGGCAGACCATTCTGTCTCTCCAGCAGCGCCTCGGAGGAGTCGCCGCGCCTTCCTGACATGATGCGCTGCAGTCCCATCCCTCTTCCGTTCCGCGTCGGGGGAAGCGGCCTCCGGGGGGATGTGCATAACCCGGTGGCAACCCGGCGAATGCCTGTGGACAATCCCGCCGCGGTGTGGACAACCCCGGGTTGTTCCACTTGGGCACAGGGGGGAGGGGTCGGTTTTTCACAGGCCGCAGACCCGTTCCAGGCCCGTCCAGCCGATTCTGTTCTTGATGTTCACAGGATTCACAGGACATACTGATAAGACGGTTTGTATTCCTTACATAAGAAGACATAACAGCCACGAGGCGGCAGCCATGAAAATCAAAGTCAACAAAGAACTCATCATTGACGGTCTCCAGAAGGTCCAGTCCGTGATCAATCCGCGCAACGCCCTGCCTGTTCTTTCGAACGTCCTCATCCGGGCCGCGGACGGACATCTGGAACTCACCGCCACCGACATGAATCTGACCGTCCGGGCCACCGTTCCGGCCGACGTGGCCGAGCCCGGGGCCACGACCCTGCCCGCCAAGCGCATTTTCGGCGTGTTCCGCGAATTGAGCGTGGACGAGGCCGAAATGGAGGTCAATGACGACAACATCGCCTTCATCCATGCCGCCAGCTCCTATTTCCGGATTCACGGGATTCCCGAAGCGGATTATCCGATTCTGCCCGAGATGGAAGACGCCAAGAGCTACACCCTCGAGCAGGCCGCCTTCCGCAACATGCTCAAGCTGACGGCCTATGCCGCCTCTCCGGACCCCAACCGCCAGCTGCTCCACGGCGTGCTGCTCAGCTTCAAGGCCGGCAAGCTCAGCGTCGTGGCCACCGACAGCCGCCGGCTCGCCCTTGTCGAGCACGAAGTCGAATTTCCCGCCGATGCGGAACTGGACATGATCGTTCCCTTGAAGACCGTCGAGGAGCTGATCCGGACGCTGGGGGAAAGCGGCGAGGTGAAAATCCTGGCCAACCAGAAGCAGGTGGCGTTCGAGTTCGACGGCACCCTGGTCATTTCCAAGCTGGTGGAAGGCACCTATCCCAACTTCCGCCAGGTCATTCCCCAGTCCTCTCCCGAGCGCGTGGCGATCGAGCGAGAGCCCTTCCTGACCGCCATTCGCCGCACCTCCCAGCTCGTCAGTGACGCCGTCTCCGGCGTCAAGCTCACCTTCACCAAGAACCGCCTCGAGGTGCTCGCCGCCGCGGCCGAAATCGGCGAAGGCCGCGAAACCATGGACGTCAAGTATTCCGGGCCGGACATCGCCATTTCCTTCAACCCCGCCTTTCTGATGGATCCGTTGAAAGCGCTGACCCCCGACGAGGTCTTTTTGGACCTGATTGACGACACCAGCCCCGGCGTCATTCGCTCGACGATCAATTTTGTTTACGTGCTGATGCCCATCCGGGTGACCTGAGCGGAAAGGCGGAAAGCCGGTGCAAACCAAACGCCGCCTGAGGAGGCGGCGCGGCAAAGATGGTTGCCCGACTAGGATTTGAACCTAGACAAACAGCTCCAGAGGCTGCTGTGCTACCGTTACACCATCGGGCAGATGGATTGAAAACGCGCTTAAACCTACTTTTTTTGGGGGCGAAGTCAAGCCCCCGCCGTTTCCCGGCCGGGGCCCGGGCCCGATCGGACCGCCCATGAGCGATTTCCAGAAAGACAACGTGGCGCTGATGTGCGACATCGGCGAAATCGTCGGCCTCTTTGATTTCGAGGCCGGCCTCGACGCGTTTCTGGCCCGCATTGTCTCCACCGTGGCCTGGCACATGCGCGCCGCGGTCTGTTCGATCTACCTGTACGAAACCAAGACCCGCGAACTGGTTCTCCGGGCCAACCAGGGGTTGAATCCGGGCCTGATCGGCCATCTGCGCCTCAAGCTGGGCGAAGGCATCACCGGGACCGCCCTGAAGGAAATGCGCCCGATCTGCGAGGCCAAGGCCACCGATCATCCCGCCTTCAAGCACATCCCCGGGAGCCACGAAGAGGCCTATCTCTCCTTTCTCGCCGTGCCGATCCAGCGGAAGATGAATCCCGTCGGCGTGATCGTCGTCCAGGATCCCCAGTGGAATTACTTCACCCCCAACGATGTCCAGGCCCTCCGCGTCATTTCCTCCCAGCTCGCCGGCGTGATCGAAAACGCCCATCTGCTCATGCGTCTCCACGGCGCCCCGGAGACCGAAACCGCCACCCCGTCCGAGGCCCCGTTCTTCGGCGACAACGCCCTGGAGAGCGGCACCCATTGCATCCGCGGCAAGGGGGCGTCCGGGCGGATGGGCATGGGCCTGTCCACCCGCATCGGCCAGTACCTTTCCCAGAATCCCGCCGACTATCTCTGCCCCCTCGGCCTGACCGAGGCGGATTTCGACCGCGCCATCGAACTGACCGAACACCAGCTCATGGATCTTCAGGGCCGCCTCGAAGACAAGCTCCAGGACGCCGCCTCCATGATTTTCGGCGCTCACGTGCTGATGCTCAAGGACGAAGCCTTTTCCGGCGAAATCCGCCAGAAGATCCGCGCCGGCAAAAACCCCTGGACCGCCATTCTGGACGAAGTCCGCCACTATGCGGAGCTGTTCGGCAGCAGTCCCAATCCCGCCATGCGCGAAAAGGTTCTCGATGTCGAGGATCTGGGCCACCGCCTGCTGTACAATCTGGCTCCGCCCTCCATCGAAAGCGCCAGTCCGGACTATTCCGGCCAGATCGTCATCGCCGACGAACTCCTGCCCTCGGATATCCTCAAGCTGGCGACGGAAGGCGCCGCGGGCCTCATCCTGCTGGGCGGGGGCCAGCACTCCCACGTGGCCATTCTCGCCAACGCCCTCCAGATTCCCCTGGTGATCGTGTCCGACCGCCGCCTGCTCAGCCTTCCCGAGCACACCCCTCTTCTCCTCGACGGCAAAGACGGCCAGGTCGTGGTTCGCCCCGGCCCCGAAGCCGTCAAGACCATGCAGGACATTGTCCGCTCGCTGGCCGATTCCGAGCGCCTGGCCGGTGAAGTCCGGCCCGACACCCGCACCCGCGACGGCGTGGAAATCCGGCTGATGGCCAATCTGAACCTGATCACCGAACTCGATGTCGCCCTGCGCGTCAAGGCCAGCGGAATCGGGCTGTACCGCACCGAGTTTACGTTCATCGTCCGCAGCACCTTCCCGACCGAGGAAGAGCAGTACCAGGGCTACCGCGGGGTCCTCGAACGCATGGACGGCCGACCGGTCGTCTTCCGCACCCTCGACATCGGCGGCGACAAGGCCTTGTCCTATTTTCCCGTCGGCCACGAAAACAATCCCTTTCTCGGCCTGCGCGCCCTCCGCTTCACCCTTCGCAACCCCGAGATTTTCAAGCAGCAGCTCCGCGCCCTTCTCCGGGCGGCCCATGATCATCCGGAAGCCCGGATCATGTTCCCGATGGTTGCGTCCCTCGATGAATTCATGGGCGCGCGGGAGATCGCCTGCAAATGCCGCGACGAACTCGCCCGCGAAGGCATCCCCCACCGGCTGCCCGAACTCGGCGTCATGATCGAGCTGCCCGCCTCCGTCCTGATCGCCGACGAGCTGGCGGCCGCCGCCGATTTTCTCAGCATCGGCAGCAACGATCTCATCCAGTACATGCTGGCGGTGGACCGCACCAACGACGAAGTCGCCGCCTGGTATTCCCCCCATCATCCCGCCGTTCTGCGCTCCCTCAAACGAATCGTGGAAGCCGGCGAGCAGGCCGGCAAGCCCGTCTCGATCTGCGGTAACCTCGGCGCCGATCCCCGCATGCTTCCCTACCTTCTCGGCATCGGCCTGCGGATTTTCAGCCTCGATCCCATGCAGATTCCCCCGGTTCAGCGGCGCATCGCCGAAATCGATCTCGACCGCGCCCGGTTTTTCGCCAGGAAACTGCTGACGCTCGGCCGCACCGGCGAAATCGCCGATTTCATCGGGACATTTGACGGCACGGCCTGATGGATACTCTCCTCCATGGGGTGCTCGGCGCCGTCGCCTGCAGCCGGACCGGGCTTCCGGGGGGACGCCGCGGGCCCGTGGATGAACGCGGACGCCGGCAGTTCACCGACTGGACACTCTGGGCGGCCCTGGGGTTCGGGCTGTTCCCCGATATCGCTTCGCTGGGGATTCATTTCGCGACCGACCTGTTCACCGGCAACGGCATCCGCTGGCACGGCATTCCCGATTTTGTCTTTCTGCTGTACAACCTCACCCACAGCCTGCTGGGCATTGCCATCGGCTATGCCCTGCTGGTGGCGTGGAAGCGGTCTCTCTGGCTGCCGGCCCTCGCCTGGCCGCTGCATGTCCTGGTGGACGTTCCCACGCACGGCGACGGGCGGTTCATCACCCCCTTGTTCTGGCCCTTTTCCGAGGCCGGGTTCACCGGCTGGAGCTGGTGGGTCTTTCCCTGGGTGTTCTATGGCGGCTGGATCGCCGCGGGCGTTCTCTGGCTGCTGGTGATTGTTCTCCGCCTGTCCTGGAGGAAACCGACATGACCTTTCTCGATCTGGTCAACGCCCGCCAAAGCGTCCGGGGATTCGAAGCCGGACGAACCATCCCCCGCGACAGTCTGGAGCGCGCCCTCGAAGCGGCCCGTCTGGCGCCCTCCGCCTGCAACTCCCAGCCGTGGTCGTTTGTGGTCGTGGACGACCCCGCGCGGGTACGCGAACTGGCGCGGGCCGCCTGCACCCGGCCGCCCTACGGCATGAACAAGTTTGCCGCCGACGCCTCCGCCATCGTGGCGGTGGTGACGGAAAAAATGAAGTTGGCCGCCCGGATCGGCGCCCAGTTCCGGGGCGTTCAATACAGCCTGATCGACATTGGCATCGCCTGCGAGCATCTCCTGCTCCAGGCCGCGGAAGACGGCATCGGCAGCTGCTGGCTGGGCTGGTTCGACGAGCGCGCCGTCAAGCGCGCCCTCGACATTCCCCGACGGTCCAAGGTGGACATTCTCCTGTGCCTTGGCTATCCGGCCGACCCCGCCCAGCGCCCCAAAGTCCGCCGCTCCCTCGACGATATCCGCCGCTACGTCTGACGTTCCAACCGGAGGCTAAAACAGTTTTCATCATCCCATAGCCACTCCATAGCCCCCCGACGGGGTCGTCGGGGGCTCCAACGACAAGGGTTCAGTGGCTGTTTGGAGCCGGGACGACCTCTTCCCGGTCTGTCGGGAGTCTGTTTGGAGCCGGCACAGCCTGTCTGTCGCTATCCGTGGCTTTCCGGCAGGCCGGCAAAGGCCTGATCCCGGACGGGCTGTCCGCCGATCAGATGTTCCTGGATGATGCGCTCGAGCACGTCGGGGGTGCAGCCGTGGTACCAGACGCCTTCGGGATAGACCACGGCGATGGGGCCCTGCTGGCAGATCCGCAGGCAGTTGGCTTTGGTGCGGTACACCCCGCCGTCACCTGTCAGCCCCAGTTCGTCCAGGCGCTTCTTCAGATAGTCCCACGAGGCCAGGCCCTGCTCCCTGGTGCAGCAGTTGGGCTTGGTCTGGTCGCAGCACAAAAAGATATGCCGCCGGATGCGCGGAACGCCGCGCTTTTCAGCCTGGGCTTTCAGGGCTTCGTTCATGGTTCTTTCCTCGCAGGGGACAGAATTCAGAGTTCAGGGTTCAGGATTGACCGCCCGATGGTCCGGCGATTGCGTTCCTTTTGCGACGTTGGCGTCTTATGCGTTGTGGTTTTGGATTCATTGCCCCGCGGCCAGGGCGGCGGCGTAATCCGGCTCCTGGGCGATTTCCGGCACCTGCTCGGTGTAAACGACCTGGTCCCGGGCATCCAGCACGACGACGGCGCGGGCCGTCAGGCCGGCCAGCGGACCGTCCAGGATTTCCACGCCGTAGGCTTTGGCAAACTCCGGCGAGCGGAACGTGGAGAGCGTCACGATGTTCTTGAGCCCGTTGCTCTCGCAGAACCGGCCCGCCGCGAACGGGAGGTCGGCGGAAATGTTCAGCAGGACCGTGTCGCCCAGCGAGGACACCGCTTCGTTGAATTTCCGGGCCGATGCCGCGCACACGCCCGTGTCCAGGCTCGGGACGATGTTGAGGATCTTCTTCTTGCCGGAAAAATCCTTCAGCGAGACATCCGAGAGATCGGTTCGGGTCAGCTTGAAATCCGGCGCCTTTGCGCCCTTGGCCGGCAGGTTGCCGGAGGTCTGGATGGGATTGCCCTTGAATGTGATGGTGGCCATGAGGTGTTCTCCTGCGGTTAAGTGTTGGTTCAATATACCCCCCGATCCAGAAGATTCAAACTCAGGGAGGCGGGGGGAATATTCGCATGCCAAGACGCCAAGACGTCGTTTTTGCGGGAGACCCGTTCCTTCCCGCTTCACCTCTCTGCGTCCTCTGCGGCAAAGATCATTCGATCGAATCGCCGCAGAAGGCCTTGCGGCGGCAGGTGTCGCAGGGTTCGCCGATCCAGACGGAATCGAACTGGGCGATGGCCGCGGAGACCAGGTCGGGGTCGTTGGTCCAGAGGCCCGCCTCGAAATTGCGTTTTCCGTCGCTTTTCATGCCGATGCCGGCCCCGGTGAGGTTGGCGGAGCCGATGTAGGCCTCGCGCAGGTCGAAGATCAGCAGCTTGAAATGGACCCTCGGGCAGAGGACGCGTTCAAGGCCTTCGATCAGGGCGGGATAGCGGTCGAAGTCCTTGCGGAAATTGGGGCCGGGCTCCTTGGCATGGATCAGCCGGACGCTGACGCCGCGCCCGATCAGGTCGGCGAGTTCCCCGAGAAACGGGCGGGCCGTCTTCCCCCGCTTCACAAACACGTCTTTGATGTACGACGTGCCGACCCAGAGGGTTTGCTCCACCTCACGGACGCGCAGCAGCACATCGGCGCAGTGCGCCTCGTCGCGGACATAGCGGTGGAAAACGGGGGTCTCGGCGGTCATGGGGAAAGTGTTTCATGGAGGGAGGAGGGACTCAATATCCAATATTCAATGTCCAATATCCAATCACCAATGGAAGGTCGGTCCGAGGTCCGAGGTCCGGGGGGCGAGGTCGGAGGGGCGAAGCAGGAAAACAGGAAATAACAGGAACACAGGAAGGGGGGAGGGGACGGAGGACGGAGGACGGAGGGCAAGGGGGGATCTTCCTTCGCCAAGGCTACGGCGGACAAGGAGGGGGGGATTCAATATCCAATATTCAATGTCCAATATCCAATGTCCCGCTCACCCTTCCCGAATCTTGGCGGCTTTGCGTCTTGGCGTGAGACAGATCTTCAGGCCCGGCCGAGGCCGGCGCGGAGGTCCTGGAATATTTCGGACATGCGGGCGGGGATGGCGTGTGGGGACATGGCGATAAGGGTGGCATTGGTCCGTCATGAGGGGGTAATATCAGTTGACGCCAATAAACGGGAGATCTGGTCATGAACAGGAAATTGGGCGTGCTGGGCTTGCTTTGGTCCATGACGGCATGGGCGCAGAATCCCGTCATTACGTCGTTTCCGGGGACGGGGACCCTGACGTGGGAAAATCCGAGCAACTTCGTTTTCAACTATCGCGTTGAATGGGCCTCCCGGGCCGAAGGGCCGTGGTCCGATTTCACCTGCACGGCGCCTCTGGATTACATCATCCCGACCGGCGCGGTGATGTCGGCCTCGGTGCCGATGTTTTACCGGATCGTTGCGGATTACACCCCTCCCGGCATGGTGCAGATTCCCGGCGGGACGAATGAGGGGAGCAACCCCCTGGCGGCGGGGGAGTCTTATGTCCCGGACTATTATCCGGCCACCTACAGCCTGTCGGTTGACTTTTTCTGCATGGACCAATGCGAGGTGACAAAGGCCCTGTGGGACGAGGTGTACGCCTGGGCCATCACCAACGGCTACACGTTCGACAACGCCGGGAGCGGCAAGGCGACCAATCATCCCGTGCATTCCGTCAACTGGTACGATTGCGTGAAGTGGTGCAACGCCCGCAGCGAGAAGGAGGGGCGGCCGGCGGTCTATACGGTCGGCGGGGTCGTGTACCGGACCGGTCAAAACGACGATGTGGAACAAGCCGCTGCTGCCGGCTACCGGCTGCCCACCCGTGAGGAATGGGAATACGCGGCGCGTGGCGGAGCCGTCAGCCGGCGGTTTCCCTGGAGCGACAGCGACGAAATCCAGCACGCGCGGGCGAATTATGAGAGTACCACCATGTTTAGCTTTCTCAGTTACGATACGAGTCCGACGCGGGGATTTCACCCGACATACAACGATGGAATCATTCCGTACACCAGTCCCGCGGGGGCTTTCGCGGCGAATGAGTACGGGTTGTACGACATGGCGGGCAACGTCAGGGAATGGTGTTTCGATCGGTTTCCGGACGAAGAGGGCACCAACCGCGTATTTCGCAGCGGCGCGTGGAGCGGCTACGCCTTTTATTGCCGCATTGGAATGTGCGAGGGCCGCAACCCGGACGAGATTCATCACAGTCAGGGCTTCCGGACGGTTTTCTGTCCGGGAACTGAAGCCGATCCCTGACGGACGCCATGGCCGACCCGCCGCCGCGAGCTCAAGCCGGCGCGCCCGCTTGAACGGCGGATGTAGTTCTGATCCAGTTCCCCGCGGCGCAGGACCGCACAGGACAGGCATAATGCCTTGGCCTTTTGCCAAAAGAATCCTGGTTGTTGACTGGAAAAACAGGTCGGACTGTAGATGCGCCCGTTGGGCGCGTGGGTCTTCACATCGGTATCGTCATCGGGTTCGAAATCGGGATCGAACAGCCAAGCTACGGATTTCACGGATTGTACGGCTCCGGACCATGGGCCTCCCCCGGATCGAATCCGTATGATCCTGTTCATTCGTAGCGGAAAGCTGTTCAGGCTTTGCTCCCTCTTGGCGTTTTGGCGCCCATGCCGTTGGATTGGCAAGCTTGGCGTGAGACGGGATTTCAGTCCCGGTCGAGGCCGGCGCGGAGGTCCCGGATTTTGGCGGCCATGCGCTCAGGAAGGTCGGGGTCATGACTTCTGCCAGCGGGCCTGGATGGACAGAACCTCGGAGCGCACCTGTTCGCGGGCTTCGATGCGGTCCCGGCCGCCGGCCAGAAGATCGTCGTAGGCGGTTTCCGCGTGGCGGATGTGGGCAAACACCGCGAGGTTCACGGCGCGTTCCGACAGTTCCTTGGCCCCGGCGCTGCGGCCGACCCGGCCGCTGTATTTCCGGCAGGCGTGTTCGGCGATGGTTTGTTCCCTCCCCGCCGGGCAATGGGGATAGAGTTCCCGTACGCGGGCGGCAAACCGGCGGATGTAGTCCTGATCCAGTTCCGCGCGGCGCAGGACGGCCTGCGCCCGGCGAATTTCGCGCTGGCCGGCATCGGCCTCGCACTCCCGCTCGGCTTTTTTCAGGGCTTCTTGCTCGACGAGTACGCCCTGCCGTTCGTACTGCTTGCGCGCCCGGCTCCATTTGAGCACCACCACCGAAAGGCGGGAGTGTTTGCGGGAACGACGGGTCAGCGCGGCATCGCCCGACGGCAGAAAGACGAGGTGGTCCAGATCGGCGCAGGACAGGCAAAACGCCTTGGCCTTCTGGGGGGCCTGGGGATTGGCCTGAAGGGTGATCCAGGCGTGGCGGCCCAGATCCTGGCCGCATTCGTCGCAGGTGGACTCCTGCGAGGCAATGAAGACTTTCAGTTCGGGCGTGGCGGGGTTCTTCATGATAGGGCTCGCTTCGGATTCTGCATGAAATCGAAGTCCATAAAGTGTGTGTTTCGCTGAAAGCAGGTGTACGACATTTCATGGGGGGGTTCAACTTCTGAAAGGGAATTTGCATATAGTGGCGCTATTCGCAATCCGTACGAGCATTTGAAAATCACAGCGGCATGGTTTGCCAGGTCACCGCCCTGGCCTACAGCAAAATCAGGTTGATTCGGAATCTTGGCGGCTTTGCGCCTTGGCGTGAGAGGGATTTCAGTCCCGGTCGAGGCCGGCGCGGAGGTCGCGGATCTTGGCGGCCATGCGCTCGGGGAGGTCGGGGGCGGATAGATTGCTGCCGATGACGTTGACGAGGGTGGAGCCGACGATGACGCCGTCGGCCATGGGGGCGAGCCGGGCGGCGTCGTCGCCGTTGCGGATGCCGAAGCCGAGGCAGACGGGCAGGGGGGAGATCTTCTTTACTTCGGCGGCGTGGCGGCGGATGGCTTCGTAGTCCAAGCCGCCTTCGCCGGTGGTGCCGGCCTTGGTGACGAGGTAGAGGAAGCCGCCGGTTTCGGCGGCGATTTTCTGCAGGCGGTCGGGGCGGGTCGTCGGAGCGACGAGGAAGACGATCTGGATGTCGGTTCCCTGGAGGGCGGTTTTCAGCGGGCCGGCTTCCTCGGGGGGGAGGTCGACGACGAGGAGGCCGTCGATGCCGGCCTTGGCCGCGGCCTGGGCGAGGCGGTCGAGGCCGTATTTGAAGAGGGGGTTGTAGTAGCCGAAGAGCATGATGGGGATCTCGGACTCGGCGCGGAGACGGGCGGCGATTTCAAGGGTTTTCGTGAGGGTCATGCCGGCTTGGAGGGAGCGCTGGGAGGCTTCCTGGATGACGGGGCCGTCGGCGGTGGGGTCGGAGAAGGGGACGCCGAGTTCGAGGATGTCGAGGCCGGCGCCGCAGGCGGCGCGGAGGATGTCGAAGCTGGTGTCGGGATCGGGGTCGCCGGCGGTGAGGTAGCCGACGAGGGCTTTGCGGTTGGCGGCGGCGTTTTTCTGGAAGGTGGCGGTGATGCGATTCATGGGGTTCAGAATTGGAATGATGGAATGGTGGAAGGGTGAAAGGCGGAAGAATGGAATAGTGGAAGGATGGAAGGATGGAATAGTGAAGGAAACTGGAAACTGGAAACTTGAATAGAAGTCGCCCAAAGTCGATGGACGTCGCCGGGAGTCGAAGGTCTGTTCAATGCAACGCGTCGTGCACAGCGGGCAGAGTTTTCCACAGTGTGGAAAAAAGTTTTCCATACTGTGGAAAAATTCGAGAAAAGTTTTCCATAGCGTGGAAAAACCGCGACAAAGTTTTCCATGGCGTGGAAAATCCGGAAATGGCTGTTTCCCATATTCCAGGATTCCATCATTCCAGGATTCCAAGTCTCCCTCATTCCATTATTCCTTTTTCAGGGTCCTCAGCACGTGGTCGAGGTCCTTGTCGCCGCGGCCGGAGAGGTTGACGAGGATGTGTTGGTCTTTGGGGCGTTTCCTGGCTTCGCGCATGGCGGCGGCGAGGGCGTGGGAGCTTTCGAGGGCGGGGATAATGCCTTCGTATTGGCAGAGGGCCTGGAACGCGTCGAGGGCTTCCGTGTCGGTGACGCCTTCGTAGCGGACGCGTTTGAGATCGTGGAGGAGGGCGTGTTCGGGGCCGACGCCGGGGTAGTCGAGGCCGGCGGAGATGGACCAG
>Ga0123326_1003318_pt1 | contig 11406 bp, 10 predicted proteins | sample BioC13SIPDNA_FD_89739 | JGI IMG/M metagenome (GOLD analysis project Ga0123326, IMG submission 89739) | Anaerobic biogas reactor microbial communites from Washington, USA - Biogas_R1_A C13 SIP DNA | ecosystem: Engineered > Bioreactor > Anaerobic > Unclassified | place: Washington, USA | collected...
CGATGGGCCTGCGCCCCGGTCAGCATGTGCATGCGACCCAGCCGGTGGGCCCCCCGCCGCAGGCGGCTTAGAACATATTCATGTATTCTGCAGACGCAGAATTCAACTGGGACGAGGTCGTCCCGGCTCCAAACAGCCATTGAATCCTTGTCTTTGGAGCCCCCGACGACCCCGTCGGGGGGGGGGGGGGTTATGGGGGGGCTATGGCCTTATGAAAACGGCTTTAGCCTGAATAATTAATCAACCTGAAGAAAGAAAAGGAGTTGGCATTCTTATCCCATTCTATTAGAATGGGATGCGCTTAAACATAAGAAAGCCAACTCATGAAAACATTTACCACACCCGACCTGCCCTTTGCACCTATAAACGGCAAGAAAGTTTCCGCACGGTTTGATGATCCTGCGGTGAGCAGTGATGGCGGTGCGTTGTTCCTGCGCGAAGTGGACAGCCAGATCGGACTTTCCGAGCGGTTGGCCAATTCCATTGCCGACATGCGGCGCCAAAGCCATGTGGATCATCGGATCGTCGATCTGCTCCGCCAGCGCGCGTACCAGATCAGTTGCGGATACGAGGATGCCAACGACTGTGACGCGCTGCGCGACGATCCGGCGATCAAGGCCGCCGTGGGACGCGATCCGGTGGAAGACGGGGCACTGGGTTCGCAGCCGACCATGACGCGGTTGGAAAATGCCGTGACCGTGCGGGACCTGCTGAAGCTCGGCTATGCCTTTGTGGATCAGTTCATCGCCTCTTACGATCGGGCGCCGCGCATGATCGTGCTGGATATGGATCCGACCTCCGACACGGTTCATGGCGGGCAACAGCTGGCGCTTTTCAATGCCTACGAAGATGAATACTGCTTCATGCCCTTCCACGTGTACGAGGGCCAGAGCGGGAAGTTGGTGGCCAGCGTGCTGCGTTCGGGCAAGACGCCGACGGCGCAGGAGATTCTCAGCGTGCTCAAGCGGATCGTCCGGCGCGTGCGGGCGGCCTGGCCCGAGGTGGAAATCGTCTTTCGGGCCGACAGCCACCACACCAAGCCCGAAGTAATGGACTGGCTGGAAGCTCGCGGAATCCAGTTCATTACGGGGCTGCAGCCCAACCGCCGGCTGGCCGCAAGCTTTGAGGCCGACATCCGCGCGGCCGGAAAGAAGTACCGCGAACAACGGCAAGTGGGGCGCCCTGTCCGGGCCTATGCCAGCCAACTGTATGCCGCCAAGTCATGGAACCGATTCCGCCGCGTGGTCTGCCGCATTCAGGTCACCGCCCAAGGCACGGACGTGCGCTACGTGGTGACCTCCTTGCGGGCGGCTGGCGCAAAATACCTCTACGACACCGTGTATTGCGCTCGGGGCAAGATGGAGCTGATGATCAAAGACCACAAGGTCGCCTTGCGTTCGGACCGCACCAGTTGCCACCGGAAGGAGGCCAACCAGTTCCGGTTGTTCCTCCACTCCGCGGCTTACGTGCTGATGCACGCTCTGCGCGCCAATCTGCTGAAAGGTTCCGAGCTGGCCCACGCCCAGTTTGACACCATCCGTCTGCGCTTGCTCAAGATCGGCGCACGACTGGAAGCCGGGCGCACCTTCCTGCGCTTCCACTTCCCGACCACCTGCCCGACACAGAATATCCTGACACGGGCCTCCAGCATCCTGGCGACTCTGAACACCACATAAACCCCCGTCGCGGCGGTCCCCTGCGCCCTCAAAATACAGGCGGCAGGGCGGAGCTATGCCCCAATCTTCTCTTCTGCGCCTCAAAACCGGCACAAACGCATCGGCCGACTTCTCGCTCGCGACTCCTCTCCCAATCCGCCCCCGATCGGAGGGGTTGATGAATTATTCAGGTTAGCGCCGGACGTTTTCCACGCTGTGGAAAAAATTTTCCATGGCGTGGAAAATCCGGATGCCGCCTCGGGCGGACGGAGCCGGGCGCAGCGGGCGTCAGGCCGGATTGGCGCGGCGCTGTTCCACGAGCGTTTTGGACATCTCGCGGAGCTTGAACTTCTGGATCTTGCCGCTGGCGGTCAGGGGATACTCGTCCACGAAAAAGACGTATTTGGGCACCTTGTAGGCGGCGAGGTGCTGGCGGACATGGTCGCGGATGTCTTCCTCGGCCAGGGCCCGGCCGTCGTTGAGGATGACGAAGGCGACGGGAATTTCGCCGTATTTCTCGTCGGGGGCGCCGACCACCTGCACGTCACGGATTTCCGGCAGCGGCAGCAGCAGGTCTTCGATCTCCCTGGGAGAGATGTTTTCGCCGCCGCGGATGATGATGTCCTTGATGCGCCCGGTGATGCGGTAGTAGCCGTTTTCGTCGCAGGTGCCGAGGTCGCCGGTGTGCAGCCAGCCGTCGGGATCCATGACGGCGGCGGTCTGCTCGGGCATTTTGTAGTAGCCCTTCATGACGTTGTAGCCCCGGCAGCAGACTTCGCCTTCGGTGCCGGGCGGCAGGGGCCGGCGGGTGGCCGGGTCGAGGATGGCAGCCTCCACGCCGGGAAAAGCGGGGCCGACGGTCGAGACGCGCAGCTCGACGGGATCGGTGCCGTGGGTCTGGGTGATGCCGGGAGAGGCCTCGGTCAGGCCGTACACGGAGGTGATTTCCGTGATGTGCATGTCGGCGATGACGCGTTTCATGACTTCCATGGGGCAGACGCTGCCGGCCATGATGCCGGTGCGCAGGCTGGACATGTCGAACATCCGGAACATCGGATGCGTGTACATTGCGATGAACATGGTGGGCACGCCGTAGAGGACGGTGCATTTTTCCTGGTGGACGGCGGCCAGGCCGAGCAACGGGTCGAAGACCTCGACGGCGACAAGGGTGGCGCCGTGGGAGAGGATGGCCATGACGCCCAGGGTGACGCCGAAGCAGTGGAACAGGGGCACCTGCAGGCAGAGCTTGTCGGCGGCGGTGAAGCGCTGGCGGTGGCCGATGCTCCAGCCGTTGTTGAGGATGTTGTGGTGGGTGAGCATGACGCCCTTGGGAAACCCGGTGGTGCCCGAGGTGTACTGCATGTTGACGATGTCGTGGCAGCCGATGGCGGCCTGGGCCTCGGCGAGCCGGGCATCGGGCTGGTGGTCGCCCAGCAGCATCAGCTCGGCGGTGGTGTACATGCCGCGGTGCTTTTCCTGGCCGACGTAGCCCACGTGCCGGAGACGGGGATAGGCCTTGCTGTGCAGGTGGCCGCGCGGATGCTGCCTGAGCTCGGGCACGAGCTGGTTGACGATCTGGATGTAGTCCACGTCGCGGTAGCCGTCAATCAGGCCGAGCATTTTCATGTCGGACTGGCGCAGGATGTAATCGAGCTCTTCGGCCTTGTAGGCGGTATTGACGGTCACCAGCACCGCGCCGGTCTTGGCGCAGGCAAACTGGAACACCAGCCAGTCGGGCACGTTCCTGGCCCAGATGCCCACGTGGTCGCCCTTGCCGATGCCGATGGCGAGCAGGCCCTTGGCCAGGCGGTTCACGCGTTCATCGAACTGCCGGTAGGTCCAGCGCAGGTTGCGGTCGGGATAGACCAGGAATTCGTGGTCGGGGGTTTCGTGCGCCCAGAATTCGAGCTGCCGGCCGAGGGTCAGGGCGGTGAAGCCGTCGGGGCCGGCGCCGATGGGGGCGGACGATGTGTCGGTGGTGAGGCGGGAGGTCATGGCAATGGATTTCTCAGGGGGGGATGGCAGGGTGGACGCATCAGGCCGGCGCATAGACCACGGCCAGGATGCGGGCGTCGCCGCCGATCGCGTGGACGTGATGGGGCACCGCGGATTCGTAGTAGATGCTGTCGCCGGCCTCGAGCCGGTAGGCGTCCTTGCCGTACAGGATTTCGATGCGCCCGGACAAGACGTAGATGAACTCCTCGCCTTCGTGGTCGTTCAGGACGACCTCGCCCGTGGCGGGATGCACGTCAATCAGAAAGGGCTCCATGTTGCGGGCGGCCTTGTGCGGGGCCAGGGGATGGAAATCCAGCGTGCTGCGCTTGCGCGCCGGATCGTTGCCGGAGAAATGAATCGCGGCGCCCAGATCGTTCTGGCGGACGACCGCCGGCCCGTCCAGCGACTGGTCGTCGAGCAGCGTGCCCAGCCGGACGCCGAGCCCCCGCGCCAGCCTCAGCAGCGGGGTCAGGGACGGCACCAGGTCGCCCGCCTCCAGCGCCGCAATCATTTCCGCGCTGCAGCCGCTTTGCTTCGCCAGGGCCTCGATGGAAAACTCCCGCCGTTCGCGGAGCTGGCGGATGCGCGGGCCGATGAGATTGAGTTCTGTATTCATGCTGAAGACTCTCCGATTGTGCAAAACTGGGATTAAAGCGGATTGGGCCGCGTTTGAAAAGCCGCGGGAAAAATAAATCCACCGATAAATCCACCGGCAAAGAAAATATATAGTTATTGCAATAACTATAGTTATTGCAATAACTAGACAGTTATCCGAAGGGGGCTTTTCCGGTGCGGGCGCAGGGCGGCGGAGGGTCAATTTCCGGCCAACGGGACAACCCCCAGAAGGGCGCGGCGGAGGCGGTCGCCGACGGCGGCGCGTTGCGCGGTATCCGTCAGGAGGGACTGGTTCACTTCCAGTTCCATGCCGGCATAGGCGTCGGGGGAAAAGAGCGTGCGCAGATGCGTGACATGGCCGTCGTCGGTGCCGGCATAGGGAAAATTGCGGCGGATGCGCCACTCGGGGGCGAGCGAACGAAGCGCGGCGTCCCAGGCGTCGGCCCAGCGGACTTCGAGGGGGCGGGCGGGGTCGTAGAGCAGGCCGATGTCGGCATCGCGCGTTTCGCCGTCGAGTTCGGGCGTGAAGCTGTGGACGGACAAATGGAAGACAGGGCCGTTCGCGGCAATGCAAAGGCGGCGGATTTCCCGGAGCGCGGCGCGGCGGAAGGGCGCATAGATTTCGCGGAAAACGGCGGCTTTTTCTGCCGGCGGAAGACCGCGGGTGAATTCGCTCCAGAATTGCGGATGGCCCGGCGAGCGGTTGAGTTCGACCAGCAGGCGCGTGGCGGTGCCGAGGAGGCATCCGCCTTCACCAAGGCTGCGGCGGACAAGGGGGGCACGGGATTGGGGACGCAGGGCGCGGGCGAGGCTGGCGGCGCCGGGATCCCAGCCGCGGTGGGAATCCAGGGCGCGGCGGGCAGCGGGCGACTCGAAGAGCGGAGCCCAGCGCGCGGGCACCGCGTTGGCGGCGTGCTCGCAGGTAATCAGCAGCGCCGGTGCAGAATCGGACTCGCCGGATGGTTGGCTTGGGCACATGGCGGGGAAGTGGCCGACAGTATAGACCGGGGTTGGCGCCGCGGCAAGCGGCGGGCCTCCTTGGTCCGAACAGCCCAGCTACGGATAGAACGGATTGTACGGATTGGAAACTGTAGCTGCGCCCGCCGGGCGCGGCGGATCGGAACGCATAGTGGCCGCGCTCATCGAGCGCAGCTACAGGAAGAGGCATGGGGATCGGATGTGGAGTGCGGTGACAAGGCCAACTGCCGCGGCACCGCCTTGGATCGAACGGCCAAAGCGGTGTTCCTGCTCCGCAGGACAGGGGCGTCGCTGCGCGTTTTCCCGCCGCACTCCACAATCGGACACCGGGAGGCGGACGGATCGGTTGCCGCGGCGCGCGTTTCCCGGATTGAAGGAGGGCGCGGATTCGGGTACAGAGAATGCATGCCGTGGGTGCTGGCCATGTTGATCGCGCTGCTTGCGTATATCTACGCGGGCTATCCCGTGCTGATCTGGGGGCTGTCGCGGGTGCGGGGCCGGCCGGTGCGCAAGGGACCGTTTGCGGGAGGCGCCGCGGTGCTGATCGCCGCCCACAACGAAGCGGAGGGGCTGCCGCGCAAGCTCCGCCAGCTGCTGGAACTGGCGCGGCGGGAGCCCATCCGGGAAATCCGGATTGGACTGGACGGCTGCACCGATGGGTCGGCCGGGGTGCTGCGGGCCGCGCTCGCCGCGGCCGGAGAGGAGCGGGATGAAGCCGGGGCGGCGGCTCCGGAGGTCCGCATCCTGGAGTATGCGGAGCGCCGCGGAAAGGCGGCGGTGCTGAACGATCTGCTGGAGACTGCGGGGCAGCCCATCCTGGTTCTGATGGATGTCCGGCAGCGGGTGGAGGAAGGGGCCATTTCCCGGCTGCTGGACAACTTTGCCGACGAGACCGTCGGAGTGGTGTCGGGGGAACTGGTCTATGAAAGCGCCACTGGAGGAGCCCAAAAGGGCGCGCAGTCCTATTGGGGCTATGAAAAATTCATCCGCAATTGCGAAAGCCGTTTTTGGGCCGTTCCGGGCGCCACCGGGGCGCTCTATGCCATCCGACGAGAATGTTGTGAAAAAATTCCCGAAAACACCCTCGTAGATGATGTGCTGATTCCCATGAAGGCGGTTTTACGTGGTTTTCGGTGCATATTTGAGCCTTCTGCGCGCGTTTTTGACCTCCCGACAACTCATTTTGAGCAGGAAGGACTCCGAAAGCGGCGGACGTTGGCCGGAATATGGCAAATTGGGCGCCTGGAGCCTGAAATTTACTGTATTGGGGGCAATAGAATCTGGTTTCAGTGGATTTCGCACAAATTCATGCGTCTGTTGACCCCGTTTTTGGTTATTTTGACGCTTTTGGCAGCTGGATGGATGGAATTCAGGCTTGGCGCGGTGACGGGCGGAGTCTGGGCCTGGTGGAGCGTAGTCTTGTGGGGCGGACTGGCGGGGCTGGCGGCCAGCGGGCTGGCCTATGGGGCGGGGCGGCGCGTCCGATCGAGGCTGGTGGGATTGCTGGGGGCGTTTTGGAGTGTGAATTGGGCATTGGTGCAGGCGGCCGGGGATGCCTGGACCGGACGGTTTGAACCCAGATGGAAGCGATAGGCGTCGATGAGACCGATTGGACAGCTGGCGACGAAGGAGCAGGCGCAGACGTTTGCGGATTACCTGTATGTGCACGACATCGAGGTGCAACTCGAGCCGGGAAAGGATGGCGGACAGGTCCTCTGGGTGGTGGACGAGGACCGAGTGGACGAGGCCCGCGGGCTGCTGTCGCGCTTTCGCAGCATGCCCGACGCCGAGGAATTCTATCAGGCCAGCCAGGCGGCCGCCGAACGGCGCCGCGAAGAGAAAAAGGAAGTCAACCACGAGAAGAAGAAGCTGAAGCGCCCCGGTGCGGTTGCCTGGCAGATGAAGCGCGGCGGGCTGACCATGGTGCTGATGGTCGGGAGCATCCTTGTGGCGCTGCTGACCGGCTTCGGACAGAACGCCGAATGGACCCGGTGGTTTTTCATTTCCAGCCGGTTTGCGACGGACCTCGCGCATTTCTGGGAAGCGCTGCCGGAAGTCGCCGGCGGGCAGGTGTGGCGGCTGTTTACTCCCATCTTCCTCCATTTCCACCTGTGGCACCTGGTGTTCAATCTGCTGTGGCTGAAAGATCTGGGCGGGGTGATGGAACAGCGGATCGGCACCTGGCGCTATACGGGGGCGGTGGCGGTCGTGGCGCTGGTGTCCAATCTCGCGCAGTTCATTCTCGGCGGGCCCGCCTTCGGCGGCATGAGCGGCGTGGTGTATGGAGTCTTCGGCTATCTGTGGGTTCGCAACCGCCTGGATTTCCGTTTCGGGGTCATTCTGTCTCCGGTAGCCTCGGGCCTGCTGATGGTGTTTCTGGCCGTGGGCGTGTTCGGCCTGTTGAGGCCGACGGCCAACGCCGCGCACTTTACCGGCCTGCTGGCCGGCGGCGTTCTCGGCTGGGCGGCCGCCGCCTTGAACAAGCGGACGGAGCGGCCATGACCGATGACGCCTGCATCATCCTGACGACCTTCCCCGACGAGTCCGCGGCGGGGCGGGTACTCGACGGGCTGTTGGAGAAGCGCCTGGCGGCCTGCGTGCAGACCCTGCCCATCCAGAGCGCCTACCGATGGGAAGGGGAACTCCGACGCGATCCCGAAATCCTGGCGCTGATTAAAACCCAAGCCGCCCTGTATCCCGAGGTGGAGACCTTTCTCGGCGTCCATCACCCCTATGAAGAGCCGGAAATTCTCCGCCTCCCCGTCACCGGCGGTTCTCCGGGCTACCTGCGCTGGCTCGCCGCCGAAACACGTTCCCCGAGCGAAACCGACTGAAACCCAACCCGCCAGGGGCAGGGAGGGGCATGCAAAGCCGGGAGGCGAAAGAGCGTCAGCGGGTCAGCGTGACGCTGGCGTTGCGCGGGCCGGTGAAGGCGGCGCCGCCGAATCCGGATTCGACCCAGTCCAGCGTCATGGTGTCGCCCCCGACCGAGCCGTCGGCGGAGCCGTGCGGTGTCATGGTCAGGGAGATCTGGCCTCCGCCGACCGATCCGGAAACGGTGCCGGTCATCAGATCGCGGGCATCGCGCTTGATCGCATAGGTGCCGGAAACGGCGTTGCCGGTTTGCGCGAGGTTCAGCGTGAACTGGGTGATCGGCACGCTGTTGAACACGTAGTTGCCGGTGCCGTTCCAGGTGCCGGCGACTCCCGCGGCCGGACCCGACGAATCCCCGTCATCGCTGTCGCAGGCGGCAAGCGAACCGGCCAGCAGAATCCCCAGAAGAATCATTCCCGTCTTGCGCATCGCCGCCTCCTTTGGCTCCCGACCCGGCAACCCCGGGCAGCGGATCAGGATGTGAATCTGTCCGACCGGATGGTAGAGGCGGAGGGGCTCGAACCCACGACCCGCTGATTAAGAGTCAGCTGCTCTGCCAACTGAGCTACGCCTCCATCCAGAGTGCGGGGGCATCCTACGCCAGACCGGGGAAGGATCAAGTTTTTTTTGCCGGGTTTTTTCCGCGGATGGAGAGTTCGGGATGGATGGAAGAGACGATGCTGTCGGGCGGGACGCTTTCCATGAGAAAGACGTTGGAGCCGATGACGGAGCGGGCGCCGATGACGGTTTGTCCGCCGAGGATGGTGGCGTTGGCGTAAACGATGACGCGGTCCTGGATGGTGGGGTGGCGCTTGATGTGCTTGACGGGGTGACCGTCGGCGCCGAGGTTGAACGAGCGGGCGCCCAGGGTGACGCCCTGGTAGATTTTGACGTGGTTGCCGATTTCGGTGGTTTCGCCGATGACGACGCCGGTGGCGTGGTCGATGAAGAAGGCCTTGCCGATGCGCGCGCCGGGATGGATGTCGGTGCCGGTCTTGGTGTGGATCCACTCGCTCATGACGCGGGGAATGATGGGAACCTGCAGAAGGTACAGTTCGTGGGCGAGGCGGTGGGCGGCGATGGCCAGCAGACCGGGGTAAGCGAGGAGGACCTCGGCGAAGGTGAGGGCGGCGGGATCGCCGTCGTAGGCGGCCTGGACATCGGCGACGAGGAGCTTGCGGACGCCGGGCAGGGTGGCAAAGAACGCCTTGAGGATGCGGTTGGTTTCGCGGTCGAGGTTGTCCACCTTGGGGGGGCGGACGCCTTCGACGCGGGCGGCTTCGCCGATCCACCGGTAGGGCAGGGCGCGGCGGATTTCGCGGTGGAGCAGGCGCCAGACTTCGCTGAGGCGGCGCACCAGGAAAACGCCGAGGTCGGTGCCGTCCACGGGTGCGGCGGTGATTTTGCCGGGAAACACGATGTCCAGCAGCACGCGCAAGGCATCCACGATGTTCTTCGGGGCCGGCCCATGGGACAGCAGGGCGTCGGGCGCATCGGTCTCCACGAGGTTGAACAGCTTGGAGAGTTCCCGGGCGGTGTCGCAGATATCGGTTTCAGGCGCGCCCATCGTGCAGGTGCGGGTCGGGGCTGAAGGGCGTTTGGTCATAAGAGGGATGGCGGCGGGAGAAGATTACAGGAGGCGGGGGGCATGGCGGGCGGTCCGCCATGTCCGGGCGTGGAGAGTTGAAGGATCGGAGAGAAACAGAGGGGAAATCACCTTAGCCTCACCATTACTGGACGGGGGGGTGTTGGTAGTGGGCGCGGGGTTGTTGGTGGTGGGCGACGAGACGGAAGCGCGGGCGATGATGCTGCCGGAGAACGAGGGTTCGATCCAGGCGGCATCCATGGTGGAATTCTGGGAGGCGTAGCGGAGGGAGCCGATGATTTCGACATCGGCGCCGGCGGTGGTTTTGCCGGTGAGGGTGAAGCTGGCGGTGCCCTCGGTGGTGACAGAGGAAATCTGGCCGTCCCAGGACATGCCGGCATTGTCATAGGCTTCCAGCACGGAGCCGTACTGAAGGATGCGCAGCCATATGAGCGCTCTGCCGGATTGCCTGCCTTCCGGCTGAACCAAATACACAACCGAAGGAGGGTTGTTCGTATCCTCTGTATTGGCTGTATTATTGGTGATGCCGACATACAGCCCGGAGAAATTATAGATCCTGCCGGAGTTGTCCGACACAATGGCGGTGGTGGAGTCGGTGGAGCCGATGTCGCAGGCGGCGAGGGCGAGGGCGAGGAGGGCAAAGAGGGCGGCGGCGGCCAGGGGGCGCCACGCGCGGGAGGCGGAAGTGTTCATGGAAGGGGTCCTCGTCATGTCGGGGTCAAACTTCCTTCATCCGGGGGCATTTTGCAAGAGCGTTCATGCGGGCGGGGGTCAATGGTATTCGGCGTAGGCGACGGCGGAGGCGCCGCTGGCATCCACGACGCGGAGGGTATTGGTGCCGACGGCGCGGGTGGTGGTATAGGTGACGGTGGCGCCGGTTATGGGGGAAACCGTGCCCAGCACGGTGGCCGACACGTACCAGGTATAGGGCGGGGTGCCGCCGGAGGCGGTGTAGGCGCCCGAATCCCTGCCATAGGGGACAAACCACCGGCGGGAGGGGCTGATGGACAGCGTGGCGGCATCCGTTCCGGAGCCATTGTCGCTGTCGTCACCGCCGGAGTCGTCCGGTTCGTCATCGGAATCACCGCCGGAGGGGGAAGCGGGGGCGGTCGGGGGATTGACGGTGGCGGTGGCGAAGAGGCTGCCGGAGAAGGCCGGTTCGATCCAGGCGGCATCCAGGGTGGAATTCCCGTCGGCATAGCGCAGGGTGCCGGCGATACGGGCGTCGGCGCCGGCGGTGGTGCGGCCGCGGAGCTGGAGCTGGGCGGCCCCGCCGGCGAGCATCGAGATGGATCCGGACCAGGCCAGTCCCGCGCTGTCGTAGGCTTCCAGCACGGAACCGTACTGGAGGAGTCGCAGCCACATCAGAGGCTGTCCGGACTGGCGGCCGGCGGGCTGGACCAGCGGAACCGCCTCCCCGGCGTCATTGGCCCGGGCGTAATGGCCCGAGAAGTCGTACTGGCGTCCGGAGTTGTCGAAGAGGCCGGCGGTGGTGGAATCGGAGGACCCCGAATCGCAGGCGATGAGGAGGCCGGCAGCCAGCAGGAGCGTCAGGCAGGCGGACAGAAGAAGAGACAGCGGATGTCGGGCAAGGGGACTCATGATTTCGCCTTTAAGCTTCCCCCACCGGAAGGCTTTTGGCAAGAATGCAGATATCCGGAAACCGCCGCCCTCCAGCAGGAG
>Ga0123326_1003322_pt1 | contig 11397 bp, 10 predicted proteins | sample BioC13SIPDNA_FD_89739 | JGI IMG/M metagenome (GOLD analysis project Ga0123326, IMG submission 89739) | Anaerobic biogas reactor microbial communites from Washington, USA - Biogas_R1_A C13 SIP DNA | ecosystem: Engineered > Bioreactor > Anaerobic > Unclassified | place: Washington, USA | collected...
CAAAGGAGTATATTTCATGAGTTTTTTGGCCTTTCAGGGTTCAGTGGAACTGGGAATAATCTATGCAATAATGGCCCTGGGGGTCTTTATTTCCTTCCGGACCTTAAACATGCCTGATTTGACCGTAGATGGCAGTTTTGTCCTGGGAGCAGCCGTATCCGCTACGCTTTGCAGCGGCGGGCACCCTTTGGTCGGCCTGGCCCTGGCTTTTGCCGCCGGTTGTTTGGCGGGTTCAGTAACCGCTTTGCTGCATACCAAGCTGAACATACAACCCCTGTTATCGGGAATACTGGTTATGCTAGGCCTCTATTCCATTAATCTAAGAGTAATGGATGGCCGGGCCAATATCCCCTTGCTCAATAAGGCTACCGTTTTCAGCCTGCTTCAGGGAACCCCCCTGGAGAACTCTGCTGCATTGCTCATTCCCACGATAATACTGCTATCCATGCTAGTATTATTATTTTTATTCTTAAAGACCCAGTTTGGTTTTGTACTCCGGGCCACCGGCGACAACGACCAGATGGTTCGAGCCCTGGGCGTCAACACCGACCGGGTTATCTTGATAGGACTGGCCCTCTCTAACGGTCTGGTAGCTTTATCCGGTTCCCTGATTGCCCAGTACCAATCCTTTGCCGATATCAGCATGGGTATAGGCATGGTAATCATAGGCCTGGCCTCAGTAATCATCGGCGAGGTTATATTCGGTACTACACCGCTGCTGCGCCGGCTTGTGGCCGTCATACTTGGAGCCATGCTTTACCGCCTGGTCATTGCTTTAGCTCTGGAACTGGGGATGGCCCCCACCGATCTAAAATTAATTTCCGCCCTTATTGTAACTTTGGCCCTATCCATGCCGAGCATTAAAGCCTATTTGATATTCTGGAAAAAGAAGCACTCTTCTCCATATAATCGAAAGGAGGCCGGGCCTGATGCTGATAATTGAAAGTTTAAGCAAAACCTTTAACCCCGGGAGCATTAATGAGAAACTGGCTCTGGATAATATCACTCTCTCCCTCCAGCCCGGAGAATTTTTAAGCATTATCGGCGGAAACGGTGCGGGAAAATCCACCCTTTTAAACTGTATTTCCGGGGTCTACCCCATAGACCAGGGTCGTATAATACTGGATTCCAAGGATATTTCCTATCGCCCGGAATACCAGCGCTCCCGCTATATAGGCCGGGTGTTTCAGGATCCCATGCTGGGCACCGCCTTTGACATGAGCATTGAGGAAAACCTGGCCATTGCCTATGCCCGTGGCAAAACACGGGGACTTAAACCCGGTATACGCAAATCAGAGGCCAAGCTGTTCCGGGAGCACCTGGCTCGTTTGGAACTGGGCCTGGAAGACCGGATGAAGCAAAAGGTAGGCTTGCTTTCCGGGGGGCAACGCCAGGCTCTGACCCTTTTGATGGCAACCATAGTAGAGCCCAGGCTGCTTTTACTGGATGAACATACCGCCGCCCTGGATCCGGCTATAGCCCAGAGGGTTTTGCAGCTCACGCGAGAAATCGTATCCCGCTATCACCTTACCACCATTATGGTAACCCATAATATGAAAGCTGCTCTGGAATACGGCAACCGTACCATAATGATGCATGATGGCAGGATTATCCTGGACCTGCAAGGAGCGGAAAGAGAAGAAATGACGGTAGAGAAACTGGTGCAGCTCTTTGGCCTGAAAAGCGGAGCTGAACTGGACAACGACCGCCTCTTATTGATTTAATCCGGAAGCAGTAGTAATTCTACTGTGTTCAATCCTTTCACCCCCTCTCCCGATATCTGCACCAGGAATCGAGGGTCTTCGCCAACAACCAATATAATTCTAACATAACGGCTTATCAAAATAGATAGGCGGTTTTTGAATGCAAAAAATATACGACCTGATACTCCGGAAGGGCTAAAACCTTTGTTTCTGTCCGTTTTCGCAAAACTCTTGGCCAAAGTATATATTGCAGCTTTAATGCAAAATACTAAATACAGCTTTAAAGAGCTTATAATTCACTTAAGGGGAAAGGCCATGCTCCTGGTAATCATCCGTACCTTAATATTATTTACGGTCACTGTTATATTCCTGCGCTTGATGGGGAAAAGACAGGTTGCGCAATTACAGCCTTTTGAGCTGGTAATTATCATAATGATTTCTGAACTGGCCGCCATCCCTATGGAAAATACCGGCATCCCCCTGCTGAGCGGATTGATTCCCATCTTTGTTCTCTTTACCGCCCAGGTTACCTTATCTTACTTATCTTTGCGCAGCGAAAAGGCCCGGGGAATTATCTGCGGCAAACCCAGTATTTTGATTGAAAACTCACAGATTGTGGAAGATGAGTTGAGAAGAATACGCTACAACATCAACGATTTGCTGGAACAGCTGCGCTCCAAGAATGTAGCTGATATAGCTGATGTGGAATATGCCATTTTAGAAACCAGCGGTCAGCTCAGTGTGATTCTTAAATCAGAGAAAAGGCCAGTGAAACCGGAAGATATGGATTTGCCGGTAAAATACGACGGCCTTCCGATAACCCTGGTGATAGACGGACAGGTCATTAATGAAAATATTAAGAAAATGAATTATAACGAGGAATGGCTGCAGCACAAGCTAAATGAATCCGGCATCAAGAGTATAAAAGATGTACTCTTTGCCAGCCTTGACCCGGATGGTACGCTCTACTTCCAGCTCAAGAAAGGAGTTTAACAAAGACTCCTAATAATTCTTTTAATACTTTCTTGAATAGGGACAAGCGGTGAATTTTTGCCAATAGAAAAGGAGAGACCTGAACATGAGATTACTGGCCAGTTTATTGGCTATTCTGCTAGTAGTGCTGGCAGCGGGTTATTGGACCAACCATTCCCTGCAGCAATCGACCAAAGATCTGAGCCGGCAGATTGAACGGGTCAGCCAGGAAATCAAACAGGAACAATGGGAGGCCGCCCACAAGCAGAATCAGCATCTGGAAAAAACCTGGCAGGAAAAAGCCCGGTGGTGGCCCATTATTCTTGACCACCAGGAGATTGACAATATCGAGTTTTCTCTGGCCAAAATCAAGGAATATGTAGCCAGTCGCGATCTACCCCTGGCACTGGGACAGCTTTCCGAACTCAAGCTTATGATCGAGCACATCCCGCGTAAAGAAGCGGTAAACCTGGAGAATATTCTTTAGTAAGAAAAGTGAGGAGTGAAAGGTAAGGTGTGTGGTGTTCCACCCTGCGGGTGTCACTATTAAGGTTGCGCCATGGGATAAAAAGTTAAGGCAAAAAAAAAGGTTCCAGAGATGGAGCCATAGCACAGTCTAAAGACTTCCCAGAGGGACGAGGTGGGGGGTTTGAGGTATCAGGCGCTGGAAAGAATATTCCCCTGCATATTCATTAAGCTTGGAGAATTCTGAGCAGTTTTTTTAAGGTTTGAAGAGGTATTCTATAGGGCGGATATTTCAGGGGTATATCGAATGACAAGCTTTGTTGCAAAACGCTTTTTTTATGGGAAAAAAGCTCGAAAGAAGCCCGCCCGTGGTAACTGCCCATACCGCTTTCCCCTACCCCGCCAAAGGGTAGATAAGGACTGGAGATGTGGCTTAAGGTATCATTTATGCAGACACCTCCGGAGCTGCTCTGCTTTAAGACCTGCTCCTGCCGTTTCCGGTCACGAGAGAAAAAATACAGGGCTAGAGGTTTGGGCCGTTCATTGACAAATTGGATAGCCTCCTCCAGTTTCCCAAATTCCAACACCGGTAAGAGGGGACCAAATATTTCTTCCTGCAGTAATGGGCTATCGGGCGCTATGCGGTCCATGATGGTAGGGGCAATATAGCGCTCCTCCCGCACAGCCTCACCACCATAAAGGATACGCCCGTCAGCCAGCAAAGCCTCCAGTCGCTGAAAATGTCCTGCACTGACGATACGAGCATAATCGGGGCTCTGGCGAGGATTAGCACCGTAGAATTTCAACAGCACTTCCCCCATTTTTTTTAACAGGGGCTCCTTTATCTCCCGCTGCAACAGCAGATAGTCGGGGGCCACACAGGTCTGACCAGCGTTTAAGAACTTGCCCCAGATTATGCGGCGGGCTGTGTACTCGATATTGACATCCTGATCCACCAGGCAAGGACTTTTCCCTCCCAGTTCCAGGGTCACCGGCGTAAGTCGGCGGGCAGCGGCCTGCATGACCAGTTTTCCCACCGCCGAACCGCCGGTAAAGAAAATGTGGTCAAAGGGCTGCTCCAGCAGTTCGCTGCTCATCTCAGCCCCACCTTCCAACACTGCGATATATTCCTCGGGAAAGCTATCCTGGATAAGGGACTGCAGGACTGCAGAGCTGTGCGGGGCTAATTCGGCAGGTTTGATGACCGTACAATTGCCGGCGGCCATCGCTCCCAGCAGGGGAGTCAAGGCTAGGTACACCGGATAATTCCAGGGACTGATAATTAGCACCTGACCCAGAGGTTCCGGATAGATAAAGCTTCTCGCCCCCGGGTACAAGCAGGGAGTTCTTACTTTTCGGGCTTGCACCCAGCTGGGCAGGTGTTTCATGATATAGGCCAATTCGGCTCGAAGCAGCCCTACTTCAGTCATATAGGCTTCCTGCCGGCATTTGCCCAGATCCAACTCCAGAGCCCGCAGTAGCTCATTCTCCCATTTATCAATTGCCCGCTCCAGCTGGCGCAGTTGTTGCATACGAAAAGCCAGTTCCTTACTCGCACCGCTTTGGAAGAAGGCCTGCTGTTTTTTTATTGCTTCCGGGGGCACAGGTCGATATTCATTTGGGGTCATAGTCATAAGCTTATCCCCCGCTTTTTCATAAACTTAAAACCCGATCTTAAAGAGCTGCCCGGGCCTGGGGGAAAGGCTGCAAGGCCCGTTCCAGAATACCATTTACAAAAGCTAGCAGAACTCCGTAGTTAACAATAGGCACCCCGCTGTCCCGGGCCATATCAATCCGGTGAAGCATCTGCCGCCGGTTGATCATGCAGGCACCACAGTGCACTACCAGCTTGAATTGCTCTAGATTCTCCGGGTAGCCGCTGCCGCTGTACCAGTGGAAATTAAGTTCTCCCCCCACATAGCGGTTCAAGTAACGCGGTATCTGTACCCTCCCGATATCATCATCCTGGGCATGATGGGTACAGGCCTCGGCTATCAAGACCTCGTCGCCAGGATGCAGCTTTTCGATGGCTTTGGCTCCTCTCACCAGCTCCAGGAGGTCCCCTTTGAAGCGGGCAAAAAGTATGGAAAAAGAAGTGAGCATTACATCTTCCGGGGTCTGTGGTGCCACTTTCCCAAAGACCTGGGAATCGGTAATAAGCAGCCGTGGTTTTTTCGCTAATCCTTCCAGGGCTTCGCGCAGCTTATCTTCCTTGACCACCATAGCCGTGGCATTGCTATCCAAGATATCACGAATGGTCTGCACCTGGGGCAAAATGAGCCGCCCCTTGGGAGCGGCCATATCAATGGGCACTACCAGCAGGCAGATATCCCCGGGCTCAATGAGATCCCCCACTATATGGGCTTCTTCAAAATGGGCCGGGGCCCGCTCTATAATCCGTTCTTTTAATAATTCTATCCCTTCCCCGCTGCGGGAGCTTACCGCTACCAGGGACAGCCCCAGCTGCTTTTCCAGGCTTTTTTGGTCAACTTGGCCCTGATCTATTTTATTTAAAACCCCGATGAGCGCTATCTTCCTGCTCTGGATTTCCTGTTTCAATTCCTTATCAAACTCACTTATGCCCAGAGCCGGGTCAATTACCAGCAAGGCCAAATCCGTCTGGTTTAGCACCTCCCGGGTTTTCTTTATCCGCAATTCCCCCAACTGGCCTTCATCATCAATGCCGGCGGTATCGATTATCATACAGGGACCGATAGGCAGTATCTCCATAGCCTTGAAAACTGGATCGGTAGTGGTTCCCGGCACCTCTGAAACCAGGGCTATTTCCTGCTGGGTCAGGGCGTTTATCAAACTTGATTTTCCGGCATTACGCCGGCCAAATATAGCTATATGCAAACGATTGGCTTTGGGGGTATCCTGCATCTTCTCGCTCCTTTCGCTGTCCCAGCAAAAAAGAATCCCACCCAGCATTTTCCTGGCAAGAACTGCAAGCGCTTTTAAGCGGCCAAATTTAAGGATTTGGCTATTACCATGGCAGCTTCGGCCCGGCTCGCATTGGCACGGGGACGGAAGCTGTTGTCCGGATAGCCGGAAATAATGCTATGTGCGTTGGCCACAGCTACAGCTTTCCTAGCCCAGGCAGAAACCTGAGCGGCATCGCTAAAGACCTTGTTTTCGTTGAGTTCCGCCAGTCTGGCGGTATTGACCACCATTACTGCCATCTGTTCCCGGGTAATGGATTCATCTGGAGCAAAAATGCTTTCACTGTAACCGCTTACTATTCCACTGGCAGCTGCCGCAGCTATGGCCTCCTTGGCCCAGTGCTGGGCGGTATCGTCAAACACTTTGCCATCCTTGACATTCAGCTTCAGGGCCTTGACCAAAATGCTGGTAAACTCTGCCCGGGTAATATTCTGCTCGGGCTTGAAGCTTCCGTCGGGATAGCCTTCGATAGCTGCGGAAGCCAATAGTTCTTCAATGGCTTTCTGGGCCCAGTGTCCCTGAATATCGCTTAGTTTGACTACTTTACTATTCTCAATTGCTTTCTGTTTCGAAACGCTTGCTTTTTCCGTAGCTATAACCGCAAACTTGGTAAAATGTTTGGTCTCGCCACTAATTTTGCCTGCTGTCAGATCAAGCTTGATATTGGATAGGGGAAGCCATTTATTCGCCTTCTCGTCCAGATAACAGATCTGGATATCATTCTTACCGCTATCCACTTTGGCCTTATCAAAACTGAGGGTAATACTTACCGCTTTCTTAAACTCTCCGCCCTTATCTTTTTCTATCTCTACTACATCACTGATAAGTTTGCTCTTCTCCGCCAGGGGTAACTTGGTTACATCCTTCACTATTCCTACCTTTACCTTGAAATCCTGGTCAAAGGCCGCTGCCGGGATATCAATTCTGGCACCCTGCTCGCTAACAGTAGCGGCTTCCTGGCCATATGTCTTTTCATCTGCTGGAACACCTGCTCCTCCCCCTGCTGCTGTGCCTGATGTGCTGAATTCGAAGCTCTGTTTGCTGCCCAGGGTACTGCCGTTATTAGCCTCAAAGCCTGCATCCAGTTCCACTACATAAGCGGTGCCCGGTTTCAGGTTGTTAAACATAAGTTCAAGCCGGCGCAATTTAACGGCGTCATTTCCAGAGCCTTGTTTTATATAATTATAGTTGGAGTATTTAACTTCACTACCGCTGGCTTTTTCATAGACCCGAATCTTGTTCAGATTGCTGCTCAAGGTTTTGTCCATACCATTGCCAAAATCAAATTGTAAAAGGGTATCACTCGGGGCAAGCTTTGCTTGGTTAAAGCTAAGAACAGTAAGGCCGCCAGGAGTTCCGCTGCCTGCTCCCCCGCCGCTGCCATCACCACTGCCACCGCCGCTATTGTTACCATTGCCATCACCACTACCGCCACCACCACTGGAGCTTGGTTGCATGATTTTTTGCTCTAATTGGATGTCGTTATAGCCGGCAGCTTTTACTACTATAATATAACTGCGGGCCTCGTTGAATACTTCCGCATTAATAGTAATCTTACCTTCACCTATACTGTACTTGGTGTTTGCCGATTGTCCATCGATACATACATCAGAAATAGCCTCTCTCCAGGCAAGATCATCGCTAAAGGTAATATCAATGGCCTGGCTAATGGTATTATTCGTCAAATCAGCGGTTAAGACTGGCGGATTAAGCAGCGTTACAGATTCTACAATAGTTTGAACTACTGTTGCATCTGTGTATCCCGGAGCTTTTACGACAATACTATAATCCCCGCTGGTAAGAAACACATCTGCTTCTATACTTAATCTACCTTCCTCAATCCTATATTTACCACTAATCGAGGAATCATTTACTTTTACATTACTTACCCGTTCTCTCCACAATGAATCATCCACAAAAGTAATGTCAATGACATTGCCCAGCAGATTATCACTGCTATCAGCCATTAAGCTTGGGGCCTGAGAAGGTTCTCCTATTTGGATGCTAAAGCTTTCTACTGTTTCACCATCGGTGGATTTTAATTGTTTGGCCGGATTATCGCTCTTTGTATAAGTTACCTCAATTACTTTGGTAGAATCATTTACTTTTGGATCAATTGTTAACTTGATTTTTCCAACTTGCTTGACTTTTTCTACTGATTTGACAGTTGCATCAATATTGTCCAACTTTACTGTGAATTGCCCATGAATCTCTAAAGGAACTTTTATTTCCTTATCAAAGGTCAGGCTAATATCCTTGCTGGTGGTTATATCCGGAATAATTTCTGCCACCCAACCACCAGTAGTATCCAACTCTTCTGAAGCGGCTAACGACAGTTGCTCAGACGCCTGTACCTGAAAAACAGAGTTCTGGATATCCATAGCCTCTCCCCAAGATACCGGGAAAACAGTAAAGAATAAAGATAAAATAAATAACCAACCTACTCCCACAACAATTCGCAAATCTTTTAATCCCATCACACGCAATTTCCGTTCCCTCCTTAGCAAATACTTGCAAAATTCTCTTGCTTAATATATTCGTCCATATCTACTGGGAATTCAAGCCCAATTATAACCATGCGAGTATGTTCCCCGCTAAGCGGCTGGGTTCCTATTAACAAAGCAGGCGGGGGGTTATACTCCCCCGTCTGGTTGCAGCGGTTTGCTTAAACTGCTGCGCAGTTTCTTCCGATGCTTAAACCAGGATCTAGCCCCAGGCCATGCCTAGCCATAGAGTTTTCACTTTATCCCTTGTTGTTTTGTTTACTTATTTGCCGCATTAAAGTAAAATAAGTTGAAGAATAATATGTTTTGGGGAGCGGATGTGCTGCCAAAACTCCAGCCCCGGAAACCAGCAGCGATGAATCCTGGACCAAGATCAAGGACAAAGGCTATTTTGTGATGGGCCTGGATGATGCGTTCCCGCCCATGGGCTTCCGGGATGAAGCGAATGAAATCGTAGGTTTTGATGTTGACCTGGCCAAAGAAGTAGCCCAGCGCCTGGGTGTGGAAGTCCAGTTCCAGTCCATAGTTTGGGATACCAAGAAAGAAGAACTGAACAGCGGCAATATCGATGTGATATGGAATGGATTTACCATTACCGAGGAAAGGAAACAGGACTTTCTCTTTTCCAAACCCTACATATCCGACCGGCAGATTATTGTGGTAAGAGCCGATTCGGATATTGCCAGCAAGGCGGACCTGGCGGGCAAGAAAATCGGCATACAGGCTGCCAGCAGTGCCAATGAGGCAGTCGAGGCTGATAAGGAAACCTTCGAAGTGATTAAGGACAACCTGCTGCAGTTTGAGAGCAATGACCTGGCCCTGCGTGACCTCAAAGGTGGCGGGGTTGAAGCCGTAGTGGTTGATGAAGTGGTTGGTCGTTATTATCTTTCCAAACACCCCGGCGATTACAAGGTATTGAAAGATAATTTCGGCCTGGAAGATTTCGGGGTAGGTTTCCGCCTGGATGACAAGGCCTTCCACGCTGAAGTGGAAAAAGCTCTGGATGAAATGAAGGCAGATGGAACAGCCGCCAAAATTTCGGAGAAGTGGTTCGGAGAAGACATTATTAACAAATAGCCGTGAACAACTGGAATCTGATATAATTGAGCAGGACAGGCTAACAATTACTATTGTTAGCCTGTTATTATGTGAGCAAAGTAAGAAATTGAGGAGTCTTTATGGATTATATTATTATGCTGCTCCCCTCCATGCTGAAGGGTTTGACCGTAACCCTGAAACTTTTCAGCATAACACTGGTAATGGCTCTGCCCCTGGGGGTAATCATGGGTATGGCCCGCATTTCCAGTTTCAGTCCACTGCGCTGGTTTATGGAATTCTATGTCTGGCTGTTTCGCGGAACTCCCCTGCTATTGCAGCTTTTGTTTATGTATTTTGGTTTGATGACCTTGGGTTTGCGGCTGGAACGGGAAATGGCCGCCTACCTCGCTTTTGTGTTGAACTATTCCGCTTATTTGGCCGAGATTTTTCGGGCTGGTATTCAATCCATAGATAGGGGCCAGTATGAGGCTGCTGATGTGCTGGGATTAAGCCGTTACCAGACCATGACGAACATCATTTTGCCCCAGGTCTTCAAGCGGGTCTTGCCACCGATTGGCAATGAGGTTATTAACCTGGTAAAAGACACCGCCCTGGTCTATGTTCTGGCCATAAGCGAGCTATCGCGGGTAGCCCGAACTCATGTAATGCGGGATGACACTTTCATCCCATTTTTAATTGCGGCCATTTTCTACCTGATGATGACAGGCATGGTGCAACGCTTTTTCAAATGGGTGGAGTTGCGCTACGATTATTTCCATTAGTCCACGCTTAAATGTCAACATACGAGGAGAAACGGATATGTATATTTTGCAAGCTATTGACATCCATAAGAATTTTGGCAGCCTGGGTGTTCTGCACGGGGTTTCTTTACAGGTGCAGAAAGGTGAGGTCATTGCTATCATCGGTCCCTCCGGTTCCGGGAAAAGTACCCTTCTGCGCTGCCTAAACCACCTGGAAAGGATCGACAGCGGCCAGATTGAAATAGAAGGGGAGACTATAGCACAGAACAACAGTGAAGGCAAGGCAGTATATAGCAGCGAGGCGAAAATTGCGCAAGCACGCCGCAAAATGGGTATGGTATTTCAGAATTTTAATCTCTTCCCCCATAAATCAGTTATGCAAAATCTGATAATGGCGCCGACCCTGGTTAAAAATATGGGTAAGGCTGAGGCGGAAGAGAGCGCTCGCTTGCTCCTGGCCAAAGTAGGGCTCTCCCAGAAGGCGGATAATTATCCTTTTGAACTCTCGGGCGGGCAGCAGCAGCGGGTGGCGATTGCCCGCGCCCTGGCTATGAATCCTGACATCATGTGCTTTGATGAACCCACCTCCGCCCTGGACCCGGAATTAACCGGAGAGGTGCTGATGGTTATGAAAGACCTGGCCCTGGAGGATATGACCATGGTAGTGGTTACCCACGAAATCGGTTTTGCCCGCGAGGTGGCCGACCGGGTAATTTTTATGGACGAGGGGGTAATCATGGAAGAAGGCCAGGCTGAAGAAGTCCTTCTGAACCCCCGGCAGGAAAGAACCAGCGCTTTCTTAAGTAAAGTCCTGATGGCTCGTTAAGGGAAATAGCCATAAATAATGTTTAGGAATTTTATCTGTTGCTTGACTTTTATGGAAGGGAGCTATCCTTTATACTAAAGGATAGTTCTCTTTTTTCACAGTTGACTCCACTGCAAAAACCCCTTTTGTTGTATAAGGGTTGCATAATATACAAAGCGAGCGTTGGCGAGCGGTATATTTATGCA
>Ga0123326_1003365_pt1 | contig 11302 bp, 9 predicted proteins | sample BioC13SIPDNA_FD_89739 | JGI IMG/M metagenome (GOLD analysis project Ga0123326, IMG submission 89739) | Anaerobic biogas reactor microbial communites from Washington, USA - Biogas_R1_A C13 SIP DNA | ecosystem: Engineered > Bioreactor > Anaerobic > Unclassified | place: Washington, USA | collected...
AGCTTCTGACCATCCTCAATACCATGATGAAGAACAAAACGACATGGGCAGAGGTCCGTTCATGAAAAAGAAATCAATTGACATTCAACACAGTTGCTGGAACCTTTTTGTCAGAGCAGTCTCTGGAAGTAGAGCACGTCGAAGACATGACCTTTTTTTTTGGCCTACCTCCCTGAAACGGCCACATTCGGAAAAACCATTCTTGAGGTGGAAAGCGATGCTTTCCTCGTTTAGGGACGAGACGTTCGCGAGGACCGCGTTGATCCCTTTCTCCTTCCCTGTGTCGAGAAGATAGTCGAGTATCGCCTTGCCGATGCCCTGGCCTGTGAATCCGGGTTTGAGAAAATAGGTGATCTCGGCGGTCTTGAAGAAGGCGGGCAGGGGATTGTAAGGCCGAAGCAGTCCGAAACCGGTGACGATACCATCCTCGGTCCTGGCGGCCACCGTCGGATACCCGCTGCTCATGATGAGGAGCATATCAAAAAAATCATCTGGGAGGGGATGCTCCGGATAGGCCGCGAAGGTATTCTCTATATAATAGTTGAAGATGTCCATGATCTGCCGGGCATCACCCTTCTCTATCGGCGACAACAATATCTTCATACCGTACCTTCTCCAACCCTTAAGCGCCTCAAGCCATTCAAGCGGGTCAAGCGGTCTTTCACTTCGCGACTTCCCCTGATTCCGCGTCAACCTTGACTATCCAGTGGTCGCCGGGCTGGCAGCGACCTTCCGATCTGCCCCTGTAGCCGCAGGTTCTCTTGATGACCCAGATGGGTCTGTCATTTCTGTGATCATACCTGAGCTCGTAACTGTAACTGTCGATCTCGGCGGGGTTATACTGCCTGTGCCTGTTGGCCGTTTCTTCGGCCCGCTGCGGACTGATGACGATACGCTCTTCGGGGATGGAAGGGCCCCGGTAATGCTTCTCCTTCGATACGTGCGTCCCGGGGTCGGTCCCTTCGACCCCCGGCTCCACCATGCGGACAGTGATGTATCTTCCCCTGCATGCTTTCGAAGGTTCCTCTTCCTCGTCGATCGACTGGGTCCTGTCGCAACGCACCAGCTGTGCCTCCCACACGGGAGAGCGTCCATTGCGTCCGTCAAAACCGACCACGGGCACGGACAGGATCCTTCTCACCCTCAATCGTCTGCCGGCCCACTTCATCCCTTCATCACGGGCCCTGGCCCAGAACTCCTCGTATGTGATCCCCTTGACGTCCTTTCCCGCGTGAAGCGACCGGCGCCGCGCCGCTTCGGCGGGAGCAGGAACAAGTAAGGCGGCCGCGATAATGAATATCCCCGCAAAACAAACGAACCTGTGCCATAGAACATGCTGTGCCATAAAAACTGTGATCCCCCTGTGACCCCGTTGACTTTCCCGTATCATACAACGAAACAGGGGGTAAGGCAAACAAAGACCGATAAGACCGTTAGAACCGTTAGCACCGTTAGCACCGATAAGACCGTTGGGATCGTTGGGGCCGTTGGAATCGTTGGAACCGATGGGATTGTGGTGGAAGAGGTGAGTTATCTCCGTCATTCCGGCGAAGGCCGGAATCCAGGAAAAACCGGCTCCCGTCAGATGCTTGGCCCGGGGTCCGATAACATGCAGTCAGCGACAATGGCAGCTCGCAAAGTGAGAACGAATTGGCGATCTGTCCTGGATTCCGGCCTTCGCCGGAATGACGGAAAAATATGAACCGACCTCAGAAATGACGTTGTCAGCAGACCGTTAATCGTCCCAACGGTCCCAACGGTCTTATCGGTGCTAACGGTGCTAACGGTTCTAACGGTGCTAACGGTTCCAACGGTTCCAACCGTCTTTTCACTTCTTTCCCGGCATCAGTTTCGGAAAGAGATGTTGTTTCCTGAGGAGTTTTAGCGCTTCCCTGACAAGGGGGGTGTTCTTCGGGTTCTTGTGCTGGATGAGGGCGCGGTGCATCTTTCGCTCGCGGAAGGTCCTGGGGACGTAGATCTCTTTTCCGGTGAAGGGGTCCTTTCCGGTGTGGTAGACGGTGCCGGAGAGGGTCATCGGCAGGGGCATGAAGTCCTGTATCTGTTCGGGGTGGATGCCCAGTTCGCCAAGTCTCAGGGCAAGGGAAAGGGAGTCCTCGAGCGTGCAGCCGGGGTGGGCGCTGATGAAATAGCTGACGAGGTGCTGGTCCTTCCCCAGCTTCCTGCATATCGACCGGTAGAGGGCCGAGAATTGTTCGTATACCGAAAAGGGCGGCTTGTTCATGATGTCGAGGACCCTGTCGGAAGAATGCTCCGGCGCGACCTTCATGCGGCCGCTCAGATGGTCCCTGCATACCCTTTCGAGATAGCCGCGCGCCTTCGGGTCGACAAGAAGGTCATGGCGGAAGCCGCTTTCGATGAAGACGTGCTTGACGCCCGGCAGGGCGCGAAGCTTTCCGTACAGGGAAAGACCCTTCTCGTACCCGGGCTTGAGGTTCCTGCACGGTGTGGGCGTCAGGCAGTGGCGGGTGCCGCAGGCCCCTTTTCCCTGCCACCTGCCGCAGACCGCCCCGTAGAGGTTTGCCGTCGGACCACCCACGTCCGTGATGGTGCCGCGAAAATCCCTTCTCCTCGTCAGTGTCCCGGCCTCCTTCAGTATCGATGCTTCACTTCGAGATGAAACGATCCTTCCCTGGTGGAGTGAAAGCCCGCAGAACGAGCACTCACCGGGGCAGCCCCGGTGGGAGATGATGGAAAAGCGCACCGTCTCGAAACCGGGCACGCCGCCCTGACTGCCATAGGAGGGATGCCAGCCGCGTGCGTAGGGAAGCTCGTAGACGGCGTCGAGGTCTTTCGTTTGAGGGGGCAGGGCGGGCGGATACTGGACGACGTGGCGATTGGCATGCCCCTGCGCCAGCGTCCTTCCCGTAAAGGGATCCTGGTTCTCCACGATCGTCCGGAATGCCTCGTTGAACTTATCGCTATCCCCCTTAACCTCCTCATACGATGGTATCTCAAGCGCAGGTCCCAGGTCGGTCCCTGTCTCTTGTGACCTGCGACTTGAAACCTGCGACGTGGTGCGGCCTGCGGCCGTCACCACCGCCGTCCCCCTTATTCCGTGGAGTGTCGCGCCCGCCGCGATCCTCCGGGCTATCTCGACCACCTGCGCCTCTCCCATGCCGTACACGAGGATGTCCGCCCTGCTGTCGAGGAGTATGGAGCGCCGGACCTCGTTCTTCCACCAATCGTAGTGGGCGAACCTGCGCAGGCTTGCCTCTATGCCGCCGAGCACGATGGGGACGTCTTTGAACGCTTCACGGACCTTGTTGGCGTAGACGATCACCGCGTGGTCGGGACGCAGCCCCGGTCTTCCTCCGGGTGAGTAGTCATCGCTCAGCCGCGGGCGCTTGTGCGCGGTGTAGTTGGCGACCATGGAGTCCATGTTTCCGGCGGTGATCCCGAAGAAGAGCCGGGGTCTGCCAAGGCGGCTGAGATCGCGCGTGGTCCTCAGATCCGGCTGGGCTATGAAGCCGACACGAAAGCCCGCCGCTTCGAGGACACGCCCGATGACGGCGGCCCCGTAGGAAGGATGGTCCACGTAGGCGTCGCCGGTCACGAGAACGACATCGAGGCCGTCCCATCCGCGGTCCTTCATCTCGGCCCGGGTCGTGGGGAGAAAGGGAATGGTCATGGGCCACATTCTAACAGAATTGAAGCGAAAGAGGAAAGGAACAGAATTTGGTCATTGGTTATTCTTGTTTCCCTTGAACAAGAGGTTGCAGGAAAGGGTGCATTCCTGATATAAACGATAAGGTTGTCGCGGGACACGTCTCGATAACGCCGCTGGGGGTGGCAATGCAGGACCGGAAAGCAGACATCGTTCTATCCGTCGGAACGGACATGAAGTTCCTTCCTCTCGTTCTTTCCTTCACTGAGTCGTCATCCCGGATATTCGGCCTCGAGGACAGGGACGCGTTGAAACTGACGCTGGCTTCCGAGGAGATGTTCTCTTATCTGTGTGGTATGACCGGCGAGGTAAGACCTGTCACCCTCACCATGGAGAACGGTTTCTACTACGCCCTCCTGCGGTTTGCCTTCGACAACATCGACTTCGACCCCCGCGCCTTCAATCTCACGGCGAATATCTCACCCGATGAGGAAGGGTTTGATGAAATGGGCCTTCTCATCGCGTCGCGTTCCGTGGACAGGATGTCCATATTCCACGACGCCCTCATGGGAACAGGGATAGACCTGATAAAAGAAAAGACCTATCCCGAGGTGGAGCCGTGGAAGAGCGAGGAAGCTCCCGACAGGGAAGGCCTCTCGTACGGTCCCCCCGATGTTGAGGACCTGAAGATGTTCGTCCGGTCCATCGCGGGCCGGTATGACCCGTTCTTCTATCCCCAGGATCTCCGCTATCCGGGCAAGGTCGTCGACATGGTCGCCAGCGGCGAGTATGGTGTCCTGACCGCCACGGACAGGAAGGGGAGGATGGCGGGAGGCATGGCATGGCGCAGCACCGGGGCTTCGACGATCGAATGCTACGGTCCCTACGTCTTCGTCGAAGAGGGAAGGGGGGACGTGGGCGAAGCCCTCGTCACGGCGCTTATCTCCACCGTTGCCAGGTCGGAGGCGATCTGTCTCATGAACAGGTATCCCACGGCGGAGCTGCCCCCTGGTTACTTCGAAAAGCTGGGCACCATCGATTTCGTCCTCAAGGGAGAGAGAAGGCCCTGGGATTTTCTCTTCCGGGAACTCAAGGAAGACCCGGGGTGCAGGGTCTACGCCCACGCCGGCATGGAGGACTTCCTCAGGACCCGGTATAAGATGCATTTTCTTGCCAGGGAGATCGTCCCCGTGAAGTATGAGGGTGAGAGGCAGAATCCCCACTCCGTCTTCGGCGCCAGGTTCCAGCACAGCCAGAACCTCGTGGTTCTTACACCCCTGTGGGATGGCGCCGATGCCCGGGAGAACCTGGCAAGGCACATCGAGGTCTTGAGGGCCGAAGGGATAGCGAACATCCTTTTCAGGATCGATCTCGGTCACGGCTGGCACGCGCGGCTCTATCCCGTCATCGAGGCGAACGGGTTTGTCCCGTCCATCGTGATCCCTTACCAGGGCAAAGCGGACTGGCTCTTTTTCACCCTGCGGGATTGAGGTTTTTGCGTGTTTGACGTTCCCCTGAACAAACTTGTCCCTGAATACATAAAGAAGTTCGAGGCTTACATCCCGTCCCGTCCTGATCCGGAACTCATGAGGTTCTACAGGGTTGATCACCTGTGGCGGCTCAACAACAACGAAAATCCCCTCGGTCCACCCGGGGGCTCGGCAGGGATCATCGAGCGGTTCCCGCCGAAAAGGGCGAGTATCTATCCCAGCGGTGATTCCTGGTACCTGCGCGTGAAGCTGGCCGAAAGGTTTGACCTCGACCCCGACCAGATCGTGTTCGGAAACGGGGCGAACGAGGCCATCGCCTTCGTCATCAAGGCCTTCTGCCAGGAAGGGGACAACATCATCACGGCCGACAAGACCTTTGCCGTCTATGAATGGGTGGCGGAATTCTCCGGTTTCGAGGCGAGGCTCGTGCCGCTCAGGGACTTCGGCTTCGACGATGAGGGGATGCTTGCCCGCGTAGACGACAGGACAAAGATACTCTTCATCTGCAATCCCAACAACCCCACCGGGACCTACTGGGACGAGACGAGGTTGAGAAGGTTCCTCGACAGGATCGCCGGGAGGCAGATCGTCGTTGTCGATGAGGCGTATTGCGAATTCGTCGAGGCAGACGACTATCCCGATGCGATGAAGCTCCTCAAGGAGTACCCCAACCTTGTCACCTTCCGGACCTTCTCCAAGATGTACGGCCTTGCGGGGCTTCGCATCGGCTACCTCGCGGGAAGCCGTGACGTGGTGGACGTGATCCGGCGGACCTGCATCGTCTACTCGGTGAACGGCCTCGCCCAGGAGGCGGCGCTCGCGGCCATCGGCGACGACGAGCACGTCGCCCGGACGAGGCGGCACGTCAATGCCGAGAAGGCCTACCTGCTCGAGGAGCTCTCGCGCCTGGGCGTGGAGACCCACGCCGGCGAAGGGTGTTACGTCATGGTGAGGCTCCCTGTGAGCGATACCCTTGTCTATCGGCAGCTGATGGCACGAGGGGTGATGATACGGACGATGACGGGCTTTCGTTTTCCCAACTGGATACGCGTCAGCATCGGGGTGCACGAGGCGATGGAGGACTTCATCCGTGGTCTCGGTGAGATCCTGTCCGACAGGGAGGGCGTTCTGTGAAAGAGAAGGCGAGACGCTTCCTTGAGGGACCCCGCCTCGACGCCTTCTCGAAGGTCACGGGACGGGAGAGATACGCCGCCGATGAGTATTCGAAGGAGTTCTTCTGGGCCGGCGCGAAAAGGGCCCTCATACCGCACGCCCGGCTGCTTGCCGTTCACACCACGCGTGCCGCGGCGCATCCGGGTGTTCTTCGGGTTCTGACCTTCCGCGATGTCGGGGGCTCGAACAGACTGGGGATCGTCAGGAACCATCAGCCGGTGCTAGTCGATGAGTTCATCCGCCACGCGGGAGACGCCGTCGCCCTGGTGGTGGCCCGCAGCCGAGAAGCTCTCCACGAGGCCCTCGACCTCATCACCTTCGACCACGAGCCTCTGCCGGGTGTCTTCGATCCCGAAGAGGCCCTGAAGGACGGCGCGCCCAGGGTCCACGAGGACAACGAGGAAGGCAACCTGGTGAGGGCTGTCCGCGTAAGGCGGGGAGACCCCGACGTGACCTTTCGCGGCTGCGACGTTGTGGTCGAGGGTATGCTCGAGACGCCGCGTCAGGAGCACACGTACCTGGAGACGGAAGCCGGGTGGGCCTATGTCGATGGAGACGGGGTGCTCGTCGTTGTGACATCGACGCAGACCCCCTACCGGGACAGGAAGGAGATGGCCGCCGCCCTGGGGCTCGGTGTGGACAGGGTGCGTGTCGTCGCTCCTTGTCTCGGCGGCGCGTTCGGAGGAAAGGACGGCATCACCGTGCAGTGTCTCGTCGGTCTTGCCGCTCTCAGCGCGGGCGGCGTTCCCGTCAAGATGTGGTGGAACAGGCGGGAGAGCTTCCTCGCCAGCGTAAAGAGGCTTCCCGCAAGAATGTACTACCGGCTCGGGGCGAAAGCGGATGGGACCTTTCAGGCGCTCTCCTGCCGGCTCTACTTCGATGCGGGTCCTTACGCGGGACTTGCGGGCGAGGTCATGGCGATGGGCGTGGAGCACGCCGGGTCGGCGTACCGGATACCCAATGTTGATATCGAAGGGTATTGCGTCTATACGAACAGCGCCCTTGGTGGTCCTTTCCGCGGTTTCGGTGTGCCGCAGGCGACGGCGGGCATGGAGCAGGTTGTCGACATGGTGGCCGGGAAGCTTGGCATGGACCCGCTCGAGGTTCGCCGCGTCAACGCTCTTGGTACCGGGGACAGGAACTGCGTGGGCGTTGAGCTCAGGTACTCGGCGGGGTTCTCGGAATGCGTCGACAAACTCGTGGAGCATCCGCTGTGGAAAGAGCGCGAAGCCTGGAAGGCATCGGCGCCGCCATGGAAGAAGCGCGGCTGCGGCGTTGGCTGCATGGCCCACGCGATCGGCTACCCGGCTCTCATCCCCGACGAGGCGAACGCGAGAGTGGAGCTGACAGAGAACGGTACGATCCGGGTCTATTCAGGCGTCTCCGATATGGGGCAGGGGAATGCCTGCGCCTATCTCAGGATAGCGGGGGAGATCCTGAACCAGGACCCCGCGACGATGGAGGTTGTCCAGCCCGACACGGACCACGACCTTCCCTCGGGCACCTCGTCGGCGAGCCGCACGACGTACACCTTCGGCAATGCCGTCATACAGGCGGCGGGAAGCCTCAAAGAGATCATCCTTCGGGCCGGTGCCCAATGTCTTGAGATCGAGGACATGGACTCTCTCGAACTGGTGCCCGATGCCGTCAGGATCAAAGGTTCGGGCCGAAAGGCAGCCCTTCGCGACGTAGCGGCCCTCATCGATGCCGGCGACCGGTCCTGCAAGGGATACTTCCGGACCCCCTACGACGAGAGCACGCTGGAGATAATGTACCTGGGCACGCACGTTCTGTTTTCGTACGGTGCCCACCTCGCGCGCATCGAGGTCGATACCCTGACGGGAAGGATAGATGTTGTCGACTACGTGGCCGTCACCGACGCGGGCAGGGTGCTGAACCGCGCCCAGTACGATCAGCAGGTGCAGGGTTCCATCGCGCAGGGCATCGGGTATGCCCTCATGGAAGACTACATCGTGAAGGACGGCCGGCACGAGACGGAAGACCTTGCGACCTACATCGTCCCCACCTCCCTCGACGTTCCCGACATGGTCTCCATCGCCGTCGAGACCGATGAGACCACGGGTCCCTTCGGTATGAAGGGGATCGGCGAGGTGGTCATCAGCGGTTGTGTGCCCGCCATCGCCAATGCCTTTCACGATGCCTGCGGCGTGAGGATAACACGGGTTCCCCTCACACCGCAGCGCGTGCTGTCGGCCCTTGCCGGACAAGGAGGGGAGGAGTGAAACGGAAGATATCGTTCATTCTCAACGGCTCGCCCGTTGTCGTAGAGACGGATGCCGCCAGAAGGGCCGTCGATGTGCTTCGCGAGGACCTCGGTCTGACCGGCGTCAAGGAGGGCTGTGGCTCGGGTGAATGCGGCGCCTGCTCCATCCTCGTTGACGATGTGGTGAAGCTTTCCTGCATCATGACGGCGGCGCAGCTGGAAGGGAGGAAAGTGGTCACCATCGAGGGCGTCGGCCGGGATGGAGAACTCCACCCCGTGCAGCGCTCATTTGTGGAATGCGGGGCCATACAATGCGGTTTCTGCACACCCGGCATGGTGATAGCGGCGGTGGGTCTCCTGAAGGAGAACCCGGACCCGACGCGGGAAGAGATCCATGCGGGGTTGAGCGGCAACATCTGCCGGTGCACGGGGTACGAGAAGATCATCGACGCCGTCGAAGACGCGGCGGCGAAGCTCCGCGGAGGAGGTTCCGGTGGCTGACGTCCATGTGCCGTCATCGCTCGACGAGGTCTTTCGGCTGCTCGACGAGGAACCTTCGGCGAGGCTCTTCGCCGGCGGCACCGATATCATGGTGAGATCTTTCCCGGACATGCGGGAAAGGGGGTCCTTCCTGTGTCTCGAAAGGGTGGACGAGCTAAGGGGCATCCATGGATCCGCCACAGAGGTGCGCATAGGCGCCGCGGCGACACTGAGCGAACTTATCGCGAGCCCTGTCATCGCGGACCTTTTTCCCCTTCTCCGGGAGGCTCTGCGGCACGTAGGGGCGCCGGCGGTGCGCAACATGGGGACCCTGGGAGGGAACATCTGCACGGCGTCACCGGCGGGCGACAGCCTGCCGCCGCTGTATATCCTGGGTGCCGAGGTGGAACTGCGTTCCCTCAAGGGGCGGCGGCGGATGCCGATCGGTGCGTTCATCACCGGGCCCGGGCGGACGCAGCTTGAAGAGGGTGAGGTCCTCTGCGCCGTCGTGATCGGAAAGGAGCAGGGCTTCAATTTCCACCATTTCGAGAAGGTGGGACAGAGAAAGGCCATGGCGATCAGCGTGGCCTCCCTGGCCTTCGGCGCGGAAACCTGCCGTGACGGGACCATCGTGAAGGCCCGCTGTGCCTTCGGCAGCGTGGCCCCCACGGTCTTCACATCCCGGCTCCTGAACGACACCTTTGCAGGAAATACCCTGAACACGGCCGTGCTGGACAGGGCCGCCGCGATCGTCCGCGAAGGGGTGAGTCCCATCAGCGATATCCGCGCGTCGATGGAATATCGAAGACAGGTGGCCGGCAACCTTGTGATGCGCCTTGAAGGCGCCGGGAAAGACAGGTGACGGGACCTCCCAAACCCACCCTGTTCACCGGGGATTTCATCCTCCTCGGCGTGGTTCTCGCCTTCGTGTCGGCCATGATGGCGCTTTTCTTTCAGTTCCAATCCTACCTGATGTCCCTCGGGATCGATCCGAGGTGGCATGGGTTTCTTCTCGGCTCCGACGCGATCACGGGCGTTGTCCTGCAGCCCCTGATGAGCCCGTACCTGAACGCGAAAAACGCGAAGAAGGTCCTCGTGGCGGGTATCTGCGTCATGGCAGCCGCGCTTGCCTCTTACAGTCAAGCAGTGACCGCCGGTGCCATAACCCTCGTGCGGATCGTGCACGGAGGAGGCTTCGTCGCGTCGGTGGCGGCCATGATGGCGCTTTTCGCCGGGTACATACCGCGGTCGAGGAGCGGCGAGGCGATAGGGATCATTTCCATCATGAGGCTCCTTCCGTACGCGATTGTCCCCCCCGTCGTCGTGTATCTCTCTCACGGCGCCGGCGATTTCACATCCGTTCTAACGGCGGCTGCCGTGGTGACGGCTCTCGTCCTCATTCCCGTCGCCTTTGTACGCCCGGCGCCGGGGGGCGAAGAGGCATCGGAAAAGAGCGTGGGCCTGTCCGGCCTTCTCGAGAACATAAGGTCTGTGCCGGTGGTGATGCTTCTCGTTGTGAACGTTCTTTTTTACAGTTCCTACACGATACTCTTCTTCTTCCTGAGGGATTTCGGAGCCCTAAGAGGGATAGGCAATCCCGGTTTTTTCTTCACCGTGGCCATGTTCGTGATGATCGTGATCAGGCTCGGGGGAAGCCGCTACTTCGACAGACTGAACAAGGCGCGGACCGGCGCGTTCTGCATGGCCCTCCTGGCGGTCTTTCACGTCCTTGTCTATTTTGTTCGCCTCGAAGCGTGGTTCCTGGGTTTTTCCGTTATCTTCGGGGTCCTCTGGGGAGTGGGAATACCACTCATAATGGCCTTTGTTTTCGACATATCGGAGCCGCGGTTCAGAGGCCTCAACATGAACCTTGTCCTGGTCGTGATGCAGGTGGCTTTCTTCGTGGGTCCTCTCGTGGGAGGGATCGTCCTCGCGGACTGGGGGTACGGCCCTCTCTTTACCCTCTGCGGTATCCTCAACATGGCCGGGGCCATCCTGCTCTTCGGGGTGAGAGGCAAAAGCGTCTCAGGTTTCAGGTCTCAGGTTTCAGGTTCAAAGACCTGAAGAAGGGATGAGAAGGTCGCAGGTCACAGGTCGCAGGTCACAGGTCTCAGGTTTCAGGTCTCAGGTCTCAGGTTCAAAGACCTGAAAAACTGGTGCAAGGGTTTCGATCTACTCGGACAGCTTGAAGGTCTCCTGGCACCCCATTCTTCCCCCCGTCATTCCGCACCCCTCCTTCCCCTGTCATTCCGCACCCCTCCTTCCTCCGTCATTCCGGCGAAGGCCGGAATCCAGGAAAAACTTTCGGAC
>Ga0123326_1003370_pt1 | contig 11288 bp, 7 predicted proteins | sample BioC13SIPDNA_FD_89739 | JGI IMG/M metagenome (GOLD analysis project Ga0123326, IMG submission 89739) | Anaerobic biogas reactor microbial communites from Washington, USA - Biogas_R1_A C13 SIP DNA | ecosystem: Engineered > Bioreactor > Anaerobic > Unclassified | place: Washington, USA | collected...
AGAAGACCACGGGTCTCGGCGTCGGACACTTCGTCACGACCCTGAAGACCTACCGCAACGGAGACGACGAGATCGTCGCGACCCAGCGGTGGCGCACCCTGCGGTTCCGGCCGAAGAGCGCGGACGCTGCGGCGGAGAAGAAGCCGGCCTCCGGGCCGATCCCGGGCCTGCGTCCGCGGCCGGCACTCAATGCCGACAACGCATTCTGGTTCGAAGCCGCCAAGGCGCACCGCCTGGTGATCCAACGGTGCGCGTCGTGCGGAACGCTGCGTCACCCCACGGGACCGATGTGCGGGCAGTGCCGATCCCTCGACTGGGACACCGTCGACGCGGCGGGCCGCGGCATCGTCTACAGCTTCGTCGTCAACCACCACCCGCAGATCCCCGGATTCGAGTACCCGCTCGTCGTCGCGACGATCGAACTCGAGGAGGGCACCCGCCTGATCGCGAACATGACCGGTGTCGCACCGGAGGACGTCGAGATCGGTATGCCGGTGGAACTGGACTGGATCGACGCCGACCCGGATCTGACGCTCCCCGCGTTCCGGCCGGCTGCACGGGAGGACTCGTAGATGGACTTCAACTTCAGCGAAGAGCAGGAAGCGATTCGCGGTCTCGCCGCCGAGGTCTTCACCAGCAAGGCGACGATCGAGCGAGTCAAGCAGGTCGAACTGGGCGACGAGCGCGTGGACCGCAACCTGTGGCGTGACCTGGCGACCACCGGTCTGCTCGGCATCGCATTGCCCGAGGACCTCGGCGGTGGCGGTCTCGGCATCGCCGAACTGTACGTGCTGCTCGAACAGCAGGGCCGGCACGTGGCACCGGTACCGCTGTGGCCGACGACGCTCGCCGCGGCGGCGGTTGCCGAGCTCGGAACCGACGAGCAGCGCACCGCGCTGGTTCCCGGCGTCGCCGACGGCAGTCATTTCCTGACGGTCGGGCTCGAGGAGTTCGGCCCGTACGTCGACGGGGATCCGGAGACCACCGCCACCGAGACCGACGGCGCATGGGTCCTCGACGGGGCGAAGGCCGTCGTGCCCGTCACCCACGTCGCGCACCGCGCGATCGTGTCGGCCACCACCGCGAGTGGGCCCGCCCTGTTCGTCGTCGATCTCGCCGCCGACGGCGTGTCGGTGGAGCAGACCCAGTCCACCGACTGGGAGATCTGCGGCAACGTCACCTTCTCCTCGGCTCCGGCGCAGCTGCTCGGTGCCGCGGACGGCAGTGCAGTCCGATGGCTCCAGGATCGGGTCGAACTCGCGCTCGCCGCGATTCAGCACGGAGTCGGCGCCGGCGCGGTGCAGCAGGCCGTCACCTACCTCAACGGCCGGTACCAGTTCGGACGTCCGCTCGCGACCTTCCAGGCCGTCGGACACCAGCTCGCGGACTGTTACATCGACCTCGAGGCGATGAGCGTGACGCTGTGGCAGGCGGTGCAGAACCTCTCCGACGGAATCGATCCCGGCACGTCCGTGCTCGTCGCGAAGTGGTGGGCCACCGACGCCGGGCAGCGCATCGTGCATCGCACCACCCACCTGCACGGCGGCATGGGCGTCGACACCGACTACCCGGTCCACCGGCACCTGCTGTGGGGCAAACAGATCGGAGCCACCCTCGGCGGTTCGGCCGCCGACCTCGCCCGGCTCGGCGCGCAGCTCGCGGCCGGAGCGGAGGTGGTCGCGTGACCGCCACCGCTCCCGCGTCGACCGCCCGCGGCTACGCCGACATCAGCGTTGGTGAGGTACTGCCGGAACTGGCGATTCCGCTGACCCGCACCCTCATCGTCGCCACCGCCCTCGCCACCCGCGACTTCCAGGACGTGCATCACGACCCCGATCTGGCGCGCGAGCGCGGCTCGAAGGACGTGTTCATGAACATCCTCACCAGCAACGGGCTGGCAGGGCGGTTCGTGACGGACTGGGCCGGGCCGTCCGTGACCGTGCGGCGCGTCAGGATCAGGCTCGGCGCCCCGAACTACCCGGGGGACACGATGACCATGACCGGTGAGGTCGTGTCGAAGAAGGACGGTCTCGTCGAGGTGAAGATCGTCGGCGCCAACAGTCTCGGCAACCACCTGTCGGGCACGGTCACGGTCGCGTACCCGACCGTCGGTGAAGGAAAGGACGCCTGATGGCTGTCGGTTCGCTCTCGGGTGCCGCCGCGATCGTCGGTATCGGTGCCACCGAGTTCTCCAAGAAGTCCGGGCGCTCCGAGCTGCAGCTCGCCTGCGAGGCCGTCACCGCGGCCCTCGCCGACGCCGGCATCGATCCCTCCGAGGTGGACGGTCTGTCCACCTTCACGATGGAGACCAACGGCGAGATCCTCGTCGCCCGCAACTGCGGTCTGGGCGAGCTGAAGTTCTTCTCCCGCATCGGATACGGCGGGGGTGCGGCCTGCGCGTCGGTGCAGCAGGCCGCCATGGCCGTCGCGACGGGTGTCGCCGAGGTCGTCGTGGTGTACCGCGCGTTCAACGAGCGGTCCGGGATGCGCTTCGGGTTGGGGCAGCACGACCGCCCGATGGATTCGACGGCGGATCGTGCGGCCTACGCGTGGCTGACGCCGCAGGGTCTTGCCACGCCGGCCCAGTGGGTTGCGATGTTCGCCCGTCGGTACATGTACCGGTACGGCGCGACCAGTGAGGACTTCGGCCGCGTCGCGGTCGTGGCCCGCAAACACGCCGCGAACAACCCCGCCGCGTGGTTCTACGGCAAACCGATCACGCTCGAGGACCACCAGAACTCCCGGTGGATCGCGGAGCCGCTGCACCTGCTGGACTGCTGCCAGGAGACGGACGGGGGTCAGGCCCTGGTCATCGTGTCCGCGGAACGCGCGAAGGATCTGCCGAACAAGGCCGCGATCATCAAGGGTGCCGCGCAGGGGTCCGGGAAGGACCAGCACATGATGACCAGTTACTACCGCCCCGAGATCACCGGAATCCCGGAGATGGGGCTGGTCGGTCGCCAGTTGTACGCGCAGGCCGGTCTCGCACCGGAGGACATCGACGCGGCGATCCTCTACGACCACTTCACCCCGCTGGTGCTCCCTCAGCTCGAGGAACTCGGGTTCTGCGCTCCCGGCGAGGCGAAGGACTTCATCCGCGAGGGCAACCTCGAGATCGGTGGGCGCCTGCCGAGCAACACGCACGGCGGTCAGGTCGGTGAGGCGTATCTGCACGGCGTCAACGGCATCGCCGAGGCCGTCCGTGTCGTCCGGGGCACGTCCACGAACCAGCCCGGCACCGTCGACAACATCATCGTGACCGCGGGAACTGCCGTTCCCACCAGCGGTCTGATTCTCGGCGCCGCCTGACGCCGCAGGCGCACCTTCCTCTCCTCGAACGGCCGGCCCGGACCAGAGATGGTCCGGGCCGGCCGTTCCGTGCGGTGCGGTCGGGTCGCGGCACGTCGGCGGGAACTGATCAGTTCGGCTCGTTTCATCGATGTGATGACCGTCACCTTTGAGCAATATGATGTGTTGATGTCGATTGCGTTGACCGATGAGGTCACTTCTTGTGACTCTTGCTGCACCAAATGATGTGACGTCAGCAGCGGCACACCCTGTCGCAGCGAAGGAGCGGTGAGCGATGACCGAGATCGCGGTCCGGAAACCCGAGAAGCCCGCCTACGACCTCGACGACCGGTACCGGTCCGGATCCGGCACGGTCCTGCTCACCGGAGTCCAGGCGATCGCCCGGCAACTCGTCGAACAGCATGTGCGCGACATCCGGGCCGGGCGTCGCGTCGCCACCTTCGTCTCCGGCTACCCCGGCAGCCCGCTCGGCGGTCTCGACAAGCTGCTCCACGGCATGCCCCGGAAGCTCGCCGAGCACGACATCACCTTCGTACCCGGGTTCAACGAGGAACTCGCCGCGACCGCGGTCTGGGGCAGCCAGGGGGATCTCGGCGCCGGAACGCCGACCCACGACGGCGTCGTCGGCGTCTGGTACGGCAAGGGGCCCGGGCTCGACCGCGCCACCGATGCGCTCCGGCACGCGAACATGTACGGGGTGTCGCCGACGGGCGGAATGCTCCTGATGGTCGGCGACGACCCCGCCTCGAAATCGTCGACGGTGCCCGCCGTCAGCGAGCGGTCCCTCGCCGCGCTCGGCATCCCGGTCCTGTTCCCCCGCAACGCTGCCGAGATCGTCACCCTCGGTCTGCACGGGGTGGCGTTGTCGCGTGCATCGGGCTGCATCGTCGCTCTCAAGATCGTCGCCGACGTCGCGGACGGTGCCTGGTCGGTCGACGGTTCGATCGCCGACATCGACACCGTCGTTCCCGAGATCGAGTGGGACGGAAAACCGTTCGCCTACATCCAGCGCCCCATGGCGGCGCCCGGCGACAGCGTGATCTCCGAGGCCGACCTCTACGGACCGCGATGGAAGATGGTGCAGGAATACGGGAAGGTCAACGCGCTCGACGTCATCGAGGTCGACCCGCCGCAGGCCCACATCGGCATCGTCGCGACCGGACCCACCTTCGATGCGCTCCGCCAGGCCCTCCTCGATCTCGATGTCACCGATGCGGACCTGCACGCTGCCGGAATCCGCCTCATGCGTATCGGAATGCCGTATCCCATCGGCCCCGACCAGGTGCAGCGCTTCGCACGCGGACTCGACACGATCTTCGTCGTCGAGGACAAGACCGCCTTCGTCGAGACACAGATCCGCGAAATCCTCTACGGCACCGACACTCCGCCGCGCATCGTCGGTAAGAAGGACGACGAGGGCCGCCGCCTCGTCCCGGTCGACGGGGAACTGACCGCCGGCCGCATCCGCGGACCGCTGCGCCGGGTGCTGCGCGGACACGTCGAACTCGGACCCGGACCGCTGCCGCAACTCCCGCTCGAGGTGCTCTCCGCCACCCGCACGCCGTATTTCTGCAGCGGCTGCCCGCACAACCGGTCCACCGCGATCCCGGAAGGGTCGATCGGCGGTGGCGGCATCGGCTGCCACGCCCTCGTCACGATGTCCGGCCGGGCCGACAGCGCCGTCACCGGGCTCACCCAGATGGGTGGCGAGGGCACACAGTGGATCGGTCAGGCCCCGTTCACCGACATCGACCACATGTTCCAGAACCTCGGCGACGGCACCTACTTCCACTCCGGTCAGCTCGCCGTCCAGGCATGCGTCGCCGCGGGCGTGAACATCACCTTCAAGATCCTCTACAACGACGTCGTGGCGATGACCGGAGCCCAGGACGCCGAAGGGGCACTGACCATCCCGAAGCTCACCCACAAACTCGCCGTCGAAGGTGTGCAACGCATCATCGTCTGCTCCGACGACCCGAAACGGCACCGGCGACGGTCACTCGCGCGGGGAGTGCAGGTCTGGCACCGCGACCGGCTCGACGAGGCACAACGCCTATTGCGCGACACCCCGGGGGTGACCGTCCTCGTGTACGACCAGCACTGCGCGGCCGACGCGCGTCGACAACGCAAACGCGGCACCCTTCCGGCCCGCACCACCCGGGTCGTCGTCAACGAAGCCGTGTGCGAGGGCTGCGGTGACTGCGGTGTCAAGAGCAACTGCCTGTCGGTCCAACCCGTCGACACCGAGTTCGGATCCAAGACCCGCATCGACCAGACCTCGTGCAACACCGACTACTCCTGCCTCGACGGGGACTGCCCCTCCTTCGTCACCGTCGAGGTCGACCCCGGCCGCGGGCGCGACCGGAAACAGGTTCCCGCGGCCCCCGCGGTGCCCGACGCCCCGTCCGGCGCGGTGACCGGCACCCGCAACATCTTCCTCGCCGGCATCGGCGGCACCGGCATCGTCACCGTCAACCAGGTCCTCGCAACCGCTGCCCTGCGCGCCGGCCTCGACGTCGAGGCGCTCGATCAGATCGGCATGAGCCAGAAGGCCGGGCCCGTCGTGTCCCACCTGCGGTACTCCGCCGGAGAACTCGACCCCGGAAACCGTGTCGGTCCCGGCTCCGCGACCTGCCTGCTCGCGATCGACCTGCTGACCGCCGCGGACGCGAAGAGCCTGGCCCACACCGATGCCGCGACGACGATCGCGGTCGCCTCGACGAGTCGCACCCCCACCGGAGACATGGTCTACGACCGCGGTGTCCGCCACCCCGACGAAGCGGACCTTCTCGACCGTCTGGACACGGCCACCCGGACCCTGTCCTCGTTCGATGCTCTCGCCGCGGCGCAGACGCTGTTCGGTGACACCGCCGCCGCGAACTTCCTCGTGGTCGGTGCGGCGCACCAGCTCGGCGGCCTCGACATCCCCGCAGCCGACATCGAGGAAGCCATCGAACTCAACGGTGTCGCCGTCGCCGCCAACATCGCTGCGTTCCGGTGGGGACGGGTCGCCGTCGCAGACCCCCGAGCCTTCGCGGCGGCCACCGAACCCGTCCGGACCGACCGTGCCCCCACGGTGGTACCCGACGCACTGCTCGACGCGTTCACCGTCGACGGTGAGACACGCCGCCTCGCGACGGTGCGCGCCGCCGAGCTGATCGACTTCCAGGACGTGCGCGCGGCCCAGCGTTACCTGGGCGGCGTGCAGGACGTGTGGGACGCCGAACGGCGCGTCACCGACCGCACCGACCTGTCCGAGGCGGTGGCGCGGGGCCTGTTCAAGTTCACCGCCTACAAGGACGAGTACGAGGTCGCGCGCATGCTCGTCGACCCCGCCTTCCTCGCCGAGGTGCGCGACCAGGTGCCCGGCGGCGCAGAACTCACCTACCGCCTGCACCCGCCGGTGCTGCGCGCACTCGGCCGGTCCACGAAGGTCGGCTTCGGTCCGCGGACGCACTGGGCCCTGCGCGCCCTCGCGAAGGGGAAGCGGTTGCGCGGCACACGTCTCGACCCGTTCGGGTACGCCCGCATCCGCCGGCTGGAGCGGGCGCTGCGCGACCACTATCGCGCGACCCTCGACGGCTTCACCGCCGCCCTGACCGTCGAGGACTACGAGCGGGCCGTCGAATTCGCGGCGCTCGCCGACACGGTCCGCGGTTACGAGGACGTCAAACTCGCCTCCGTCGACCGGTACCGGAAGCGCCTGACCGATCTCGGTATCGCCGCCGACTTCTGATCGCCACATCCCCGACCCTGCTGCATCCCCGAAAGGACCACCGCCGATGAGCGCACCCACCCTCGCCCCCGCAGGCTCCGGAGTCTTCGACCGGTCCGGACTGCTGTCCGACCGACCCCACGAACAGGTCGTCTTCCACGAAGACCCGGCCACCGGGTTGCGGGCGATCGTCGCGATCCATTCGACCGCGCTCGGGCCCGCACTCGGCGGAACCCGATTCCACGCGTACAGCGACGAGGGGGCGGCACTCGACGACGTCCTGCGCCTGTCGCGAGGCATGACGTACAAGGCGGCGGTTGCCGGTGTGGACCTCGGTGGCGGAAAGGCCGTGATCATCGGTGACCCCGCGGAACTCAAGTCCGATGCGCTGCTCGAATCGTACGGACGGTTCGTCGAGACCCTTGCCGGCCGCTACATCACCGCGGCCGACGTCGGCACGAACGCAACGGATCTCGACGTCGTCGGGCGCCGTACCCGTCACGCGGTGGGTCGCACCGCAGCCGCGGGAGGTCTGGGGGACAGCTCCCCGCTCACCGCGCTCGGTGTGTTCCATGCGATGCGCGCGGGTGCAGAAAGGGTATGGGGGACAGCATCACTGGATGGTCGTGTGGTGGGTGTCGAAGGCATCGGGAAGGTCGGTCGCGAGCTCGTGCGCCTCCTCGTCGAGGACGGAGCACGGATCGTCATCTCCGACGTCGATCCGGTTTCGCTCGCCGCTGTCGCCGACTCGTTCCCGTCGGTGCGTGTTGCCGACAGCGTCCTCGAATCACGGCTCGAGGTGTACGCTCCGTGCGCGCTCGGCGGCACGGTGACCCGGTCGGTCGCGGCGTCCTGCGAGGCGCGGTTGGTCTGCGGCGCAGCGAACAACCAGCTGGCGACGCCGGACGTCGAGGAAGCGTTGCGGGACCGGGGCGTGACGTGGATTCCCGACTACGTCGCGAATGCCGGTGGGCTCATCCAGGTCGCCGGCGAGGTGGACGGTACGGGACTCGACGTGGCCACCGCCCGAGTTGTCGCGATCGGCGATCGTGTACGTGAGATCATCGATGTTGCAGCAGATCTCGGTGTCACTCCGGGGGCTGCGGCCGATCGGATCGCGGAGGCGCGCATCGACGCCGTGTGATTCGGGACGACGGGAGGGGAGGCGCCGCGGGCGCCTCCCCTCCCGTCGTGTGCGGGGTGGGTACGCGGGGTCACCCCAGGTCGGGTGCGGGGGTGGATCGACCGTGCCCGGATTCGCGGGTGAGCTTGTCCAGCAACGGTTGTGTGCGGTAGGCGACGGGTGTCGTCAATGCCAGGGTGGTGGTGGTGTGCGCGACGCCCTCGAGTGCGTGGATGCGCTCGAGGACGAGCAGCAGGTCCTCCTGGGACTGGGCGGCGATGCGGACGAGCAGATCCTCCCGCCCCGTGGTGGCGTGGACCTCGAGCACCTCGGGGAAGCGTTCGAGGTGCGCGATGACCTGACCCATGCGCGCCTGGACGAGTTCGGCGCCGATGAATGCCTGCAGGGGGACACCGAGTTTCGGTAGATCGACGACCGGTTGGTATCCGGTGACCGCGCCGGATTCCTCCATCTTGCGGATGCGGGCCTGAACGGTGTTGCGGGCGACGCCGAGCTTCGCGGAGAGATCGACGATACCCGCGCGCGGGTTGTGTGTGAGCTCCGCGAGCAGCGCCGCGTCGAGGCGGTCGAAACTGAGCACGATGCCCTCCCTTCGTAAGTGATGCGGATCACATTTGAGCATGATGCTCAGCTGATCGTAGAGATATTGACACGAAATCATGCGGTGCCATGATTGTCGCACTGAATTGCTCATTCGACCCGCTCGCATCGGCGTTCGTCGCAGCCCGGTGAGCGTCTCGATCCACCGGCCCCACGAGGGGCGGTGATGTGCGAATCACACCAGACATCGCCACAACGCAGGGAGTGCACATGCCCGGAGCAGGAATCTGGCGCACGAAATCAGTGGAACAGTCGATCGCCGACACCGACGAGCCGTCCTCTCGGCTCCGGCGGGAACTGACCGCGAAGGACCTCACGGTGTTCGGTGTCGCCGTCGTCATCGGCGCCGGCATCTTCACGCTCACCGCGCGCACCGCCGGCAACGTTGCGGGGCCGTCGATCTCGTTGGCGTTCGTGCTCGCGGCCGTCGCGTGCGGTCTGGCGGCCCTGTGCTACGCCGAGTTCGCGTCGACGGTGCCGGTCGCCGGCAGCGCCTACACGTTCTCGTACGCCACCTTCGGGGAGTTCGTCGCCTGGATCATCGGGTGGGACCTCGTCCTCGAGTTCGCGTTGGCCTCCGCTGTCGTCTCGAAGGGGTGGTCGATGTATCTGGGCGGCATGCTCGGTGCGTCCGACACCACGGTCCACGTGGGCTCGGTCGCCCTCGACTGGGGTGCGGTCGTCATCGTCGCGGCGATCACCGCGGTCCTCGCGATCGGCACCAAGATCTCCTCGCGGGTGTCCGCCGTGGTCACCGCCATCAAGGTCGCGGTCGTGCTCCTCGTGATCGTCGTCGGCATCTTCTACATCGACAAGAGCAACTATTCGCCGTACATCCCGGAAGCCGAGACCGCGCAGGACACGGCGACCGGTCTGCACCAGTCGCTGTTCTCGATGCTCTCCGGGGCCGACGGCAGCAGCTACGGCTGGTACGGGCTGCTCGCCGCGGCGAGCCTCGTGTTCTTCGCGTTCATCGGGTTCGACGTCGTCGCCACCACCGCGGAGGAGACCAAGAACCCTCAGAAAGCGTTGCCCCGCGGAATCTTCGGCTCCCTCGCGATCGTCACCGCACTGTACGTCGGGGTCACGCTCGTGCTCACGGGCATGGTCAAGTACACGGACCTGAGAACGGGCAGTGCCCTGGTCGGCGACGGAAGCGCCACATTGGCAACCGCATTCGAGGCGCACGGCATCACGTGGGCGCAGATGGCCATCAACGTCGGGGGCCTCGCGGGGCTCACCACGGTCGTGATGGTGATGATGCTCGGTCAGACCCGTGTGCTCTTCGCCATGTCCCGGGACGGTCTCGTGAGCCGGCGTCTCGCGACCACCAACCGCAAGGGTGTCCCGGTCCGGATCACGCTCGTCGTGGGTGGTGTCGTCGCGGTGCTCGCCGCGGTGTTCCCGATGTGTGTCCTCGAAGAGATGGTCAACATCGGCACACTGTTCGCCTTCGTCCTCGTGTGCCTGGGAGTGCTGGTGCTCCGACGCACCCGACCGGACCTGCCCCGCGGCTTCCGGGTTCCCCTCGTACCGCTGATTCCGATCGTCGCCGTCCTCGCGTGTGGATGGCTCATGCTCAACCTCTCGGTCGAGACGTGGATCCGTTTCGCGATCTGGATGGCGCTCGGGGTGGTCGTGTACTTCGCCTACGGCCGGCGCTACTCGGTGCTGGGCCGGCGGTTGCGGGCGCAGGAGAAGACGGTCGAGCGGGCGCCGGAGGCGGAACCCGAACTCGTGTAGGTGCGGCGCGGGTGGTCGCGCTCGTGACGTCCGCGTCGGGTGGTGTGATCACTGCCGGGGGAGCGACGTTCGCCGTACCGCGACGAGCACCGACATGCGCAGCACGGTCGGAACGCCTCGACGAGTCCGGCCCGCACACCCGGTCGGGTGTGCGGGCCGGATCGGAGATCAGTGCCTCACGGGACTCAGCAGTCGAAGTACAGCTGGAACTCGTAGGGGTGCGGACGCAGGTTGACCGGAGCGATCTCCTGCTCGCGCTTGAGCGAGATCCAGGTCTCGATCAGGTCGGTGGTGAACACGCCGCCCTCGGTGAGGTACTCGTGGTCGGCCTCGAGGCGGTCGATGACCGCGTTGAGCGAGGTCGGAGCCTGCGGGATGTTCTTGGCTTCCTCCGGCGGAAGCTCGTAGAGGTCCTTGTCGACCGGAGCCATCGGCTCGATCTTGTTCTTGATGCCGTCCAGGCCGGCCATCATCTGCGCGGCGAAGTTCAGGTACGGGTTACCCGACGAGTCGGGGGCGCGGAACTCGAGGCGCTTGGCCTTCGGGTTGTTGCCCGTGATCGGGATGCGGACCGCGGCGGACCGGTTCCGCTGGCTGTACACGAGGTTGATGGGAGCCTCGTAGCCCGGCACCAGGCGGTGGTACGAGTTGATGGTCGGGTTCGTGAACGCGAGCAGCGACGGTGCATGGTGCAGGATGCCGCCGATGTACCAGCGGGCCACATCCGACAGGCCCGCGTAGCCGGCCTCGTCGTGGAACAGCGGCTTGCCGTCCTTC
>Ga0123326_1003383_pt1 | contig 11268 bp, 10 predicted proteins | sample BioC13SIPDNA_FD_89739 | JGI IMG/M metagenome (GOLD analysis project Ga0123326, IMG submission 89739) | Anaerobic biogas reactor microbial communites from Washington, USA - Biogas_R1_A C13 SIP DNA | ecosystem: Engineered > Bioreactor > Anaerobic > Unclassified | place: Washington, USA | collected...
CTTTGGTCTCAACGCCACGTTCTGCCATGACCCGCACATGATCAACATCATCTGCACCGGCCTGGACGCCAAGAGTCTCCTGATTGCCTTCACGCATTCCGGAGAAAGCCGCGAGATCCTGGACGGCATCCGCTACGCACACCAGAACAACAGCTTTGTCGCGGCGATCTGCAGCTACAAGAATTCCAGTGTCGTGGCGGCGGCAGACTGCGCCATCCTCAGCTCTTCGATCGAGACGCAGTTCCGCTCCGATTCCCTGACCTCGCGTATTATCCAATTTGCCATCATCGACATGATCTACGTCGCGATCGTGCTGCACGCCACGCCCAGGATGAAAGAGAACGTCAACCGGACCCGGCTGGCCGTCGCCACCAACAAAACCTGATCCTAGCTGCCATCATGGTTGAAAAAGCCGGTGCGTACACCGGCTTTTGTCATGTTGCCCAATTTTCACCCCAAAAATTTGGCAGCTCATGCTGCAAATCCTGTTGACATTATCGTAGTGTTTTCGTATTCTGGTGTTGTAGTTAACGTAGTTTCACTACGATATCAGTCGGCAAACGGAGGTAACGAATATGGGTGAACTTAAGGCTCTTTTACTCGGTGATGCCATGATCCATGCGGAGGGTTTTTCCAAGGCATGGCAGAAGTACCTCGGATCCTACGGGCCAGTTGTCTTCAGCGGTGACTGGGAACCTTCCTGGGATGCCCTGCAGTACCGCAGACTCGAGGTTGAAAAGCGCGGGCCGGAGATCGAGCCATGTGATCCCCTGGTCCAGGCACACGGCAGCAAGGCCAATGTCCTGATGGGCCTGTTCGTGCCGGTCTCATCCAAGGTCATGGACGCCATGCCCGAGCTTCGCCTGGTCGGCGTGTCGCGCGCCGGACTGGAGAACGTCAATGTCGCCGAGGCGACCAAACGCGGTATCCTGGTCTTCAACGTCATGGGCCGCAACGCACACGCTGTCTCCGACTTCACGGTCGGCATGATGCTGGCCGAATGCCGCAACATCGCCCGGGCGCATCATGCGATCAAGACAGGCAACTGGCGCAAGGCCTTCGTCAACAGCGACTCCATCCCCGAACTTGGCGGCAAGGTGATCGGCCTGGTCGGCTTTGGCAACATCGGCAGCCTGGTCGCCAAGAAGCTGTCTGGCTTCGAAGTGACGGTCCTGGTCTACGACCCCTACGCCAACCCGGAGGACATCAAGGCCGCCGGCGGCGAGCCCGCCGGCCTGGAAGAGCTCTTCAGCACGTCCGATTTCGTCTCCATCCACGCCCGTCTGACCGACGCCAATAAGAAGATGATCAACGCGCATCTGCTCGGATTGATGAAGCCGACCGCCTATTTCATCAACACCGGGCGCGCCGGCCTGGTCGACCAGAACGCATTGGCCGCGGCCTTGCAGGAAAAGCGCATCATGGGCGCCGCCCTCGATGTCTTCACCACCGAACCGATCGATCCGAACAGCCCGTTCCTGACTCTCGACAATGTCACCTTGACGACCCACCTGGCCGGAACGACCAGCGACGCCCTGAACAACTCGCCGTTCCTTCTGGCCGCCGACGTCGCCCGATTCCTCGGCGGGGAAAAAGCCCGCTACATCGTCAACCCCGAAGTTCTGGAGCAGGCGGATTTCAAGGCCTGGCTGCAGACCCTCAAGGCATAACAGGAGGCCGATATGCTGGTCAATTTCAATGAAATGCTCTCCCTCGCCAAGCGGGACGGGTACGCGATCGGATCGTTTAACGCCTACAACTACGAGACGATCCGGGGCATCATCGATGCCGGGAGCCAGGCCGGGAGCGCCGGCACCATCGTCGCCTTCGGCAAGAAGTACCTGGAAAACATGTCGCTGGAGGACGCCGTAGCGATCACATCCGCGCTGGCCGCGAGGACGGATATGCCTGTGTGCCTGCACCTGGACCATTGCGACGACATCGACGTCATCCGAAAGGCGATCGCGGCCGGCTTTACCAGTGTCATGTACGACGGTTCGGCCCTGCCCTTCGCCCAGAACGCGGCCAATACCCGCCTGGTTTGCGACATGGCCCATGCGGCCGGCGTCTCCGTCGAAGCCGAGCTTGGCAGCCTGGCCTCCGGCGAGCATTCTCACGAGGGCTCCGTCACCGATCGGGAAATCTATACTGATCCCGATCAGGCCGCCCGCTTTATCGCCGAGACCGGGGTCGACGCCCTGGCCGTATCGGTCGGGACGGTACACGGCCTTTACAAGGGCAAGCCCAACATCCGGGTCGACATCCTCCGGGCGATCAACGAAAAGGCCGGCATCCCGCTGGTCCTGCACGGCGGATCCGGCATCCCGGAAGAAACAATCACCGACTGCATCCACAACGGGATCTGCAAGATTAACGTCAACACGGAAATTTCCGTCTACGCCGTCGAAAAGACAGCACAGGCCTTGTGCGGCGGGGAGAGACCGCACTTGTCTGTGATCGCGAAATGGCAACAGCAATACGTCAGTGAGGTGGTCACCAAATACATCGCCTTTTTCAGGCACCAGGCACAGGCCTGATCCCTCTCCCGGATCGACGCCAGGCCCCAGAGGGGCAGACAGCTTGCATGACATCTCCGTCACATGGACGAAGCTATCCATTTTCAGGAGGTATCTTTATGTCATTAACTGTTTTGCTGATCGGTTTTGCGGTGGCCCTGGCCTTTGTCCTCGTGACCATCATCAAGTTCAAGATGCACCCCGTGCTGTCGCTGTTACTGGGCGGCATCATCATGGGCATCATCGGCGGTCTGAAGCTGGCGGACATCGCATCCAAGATGGCATCCGGATTCGGCAACACCCTGGCCGGTATCGGCATCATCATCTTGTGGGGTGTCGTGCTGGGGAACCTGCTGCACAAGTCCGGCTGCACCGAGCAGATCGCTTCGATGCTGCTGCGTTCGACCGGTGAGAAGCGGGCGCCGCTGGCGATCTCCCTGACCGGCTTTCTGGTTTCACTCCCGGTCTTTTTCGACGCGGCGTTCGTCATCCTGATCAACCTGGTCAAGGACCTGTCCCGCAAGGGCAAAATCCCCTTCGTTACCCTGGTCACTTCCCTGGCGATCGGCTTGATCACCACCCATGCGATGGTTATCCCGACACCGGGACCGCTGGCCGTCGCCGGTACGCTCAACGCCGGCATCGGGGCTTTCTTCGTCTACGGTGCTATCATTGCCCTGGTCGCAGTCGTCGTAAGTGGTGTCTTCTACGCCAAGTACCTGGGCCGGATGACTAAAAACGCGGCGCCTTATACCGAAACGGAAGAAGAGGCGACCGCTGCGGCCGCTACCGCAAGTTCGGACAAGAAACCGTCCGGCGGCCTGGGCGTCTTCCTGATCTTCTTCCCGATTATCCTGATTCTGATCGGTACGCTCGGCAAGCAGTTTGTCAGCAGCGAAACCTTTATCTACCAGCTGTTCGCCTTTGTCGGCGACAAGAACATCGCCCTGATGGTCGGCGCCATCGTCGCATTCTTCGCTCTCAAGCCCTACCTCAAAGAAAAATTTGATGCAGTCATCACCGAGTCAGCCAGCCAGTCCGGCATCATCTTCATGATCACCGGCGCCGGCGGCGCTTTCGGAACGATCATCAACGCGACCGGCATCGGCGACAAGCTGGTCGAGAACATGTCGGGTCTGACCGCGACATCCGCCAGTTTACTCTTGATCATCGTCGCCTGGATCATCAGCCAGGTCCTGCGCGCCGCCCAGGGCTCGACCACCGTTGCCCTCGTCACGACCTCCGCCATCCTCGCACCCCTGGTTGCCGGCATGGCCACCGTTTCACCCGTACTGGTCGGCTTGGCGATCTGTGCCGGCGGCATCGGCGTCTCGCTGCCCAACGACTCGGGCTTCTGGGTTGTCAACCGGTTCGCCAAATTCTCGCTCAAGCAGACCTTTCAGACTTGGACTATCGGCGGTACCATTGCCGGTGTCACCAGCCTGATCCTGATCCTGATCCTGGCTCTGCTCCAGAATGTTCTTCCGGGGCTGCTCTGATCGCAACCTGATTGACAAGCCGCTGCCGCTGTTCGGCGGCAGCGGCACCCGTCCCCACTCCCGCGACGGGAAAGGAACCCAGGAGGCAGCATGGTTTATGTGATCGCCCTGGATGTCGGCACATCCAGCATGCGGGCGGTGCTGTACAACGAACAAGGCGCATTGATGCACGCCGTTAGCCGTGAGTATCACACCGTTTTCCCCAAACCGTCCCATGTCGAGCAAGATCCGAAGACATGGTCGCAAACGGCTGAAGAAACCCTCAGCGGGGTTGCTGAATACGCCAAATCCCGCGGGATCTCGATCTCGGCCATATCCGTCACATCGCAGCGCGCGTCCCTGATCCCGATGGACGCGCAGGGGCAGCCGCTCCACCCGGCCATCATGTGGCAAGACAAGCGCACGATCGGCATCTGCGACCGCCTGGCCCGCGACTATGGCGTGCCGGCGCTGCATGAGCGGACCGGCCTGCGCATCAACCCGTTTTTTGTCCTCAACAAAATCATCTGGCTCAAAGAAAACGAGCCGGACCTCTTTGCCAGAACCCAACGGTTCATCGGCGTTCAGGACTATGTCATCTACCATCTCACCGGCCAATACGTAACCGACTGGACCCAGGCCAGCCGGACGATGCTGATGGACCTCAAAACGTTCCGCTGGGACGAGTCGCTGCTCAAGATCGCCAGCATCCGCGAAGACCAGCTCTGCGAACTGGTGCCGCCTGGCAGCGTCGCCGGCGGCCTGCGCGCCCGTCTGGCCCGCCGCTGCGGCCTGAATGTCAGCCTGCCGGTCATCGTGTCCGGCGGAGACCAGCAAAACGCCGCGATCGCGCTGGGTGTCACACGGCCGGGCATGGCTGAAGCCAATACCGGCACCGGCTCGTTTCTGCTCTCGTTTGCCAGCAAGCCGGTCTTTGACGCCAAGAACCGCGTCCTCTGCCAGGCGGCGGCCATCGCCGGCAGCTATGTCACGGAAACGCCCATCTTCAATACCGGCGCCATTCTGCGCTGGTTCCGTGAGCAGTTCTGCCCCGACCTGCGCCAGTTGCCCAATCCATATGCCCTGATGACCGCCGAGGCCGAGCAGGTCGCTCCCGGCAGCAACGGCGTGCTGCTGATGCCTCACTTCGAGGGTGCGGCCGCGCCCAACTGGGATCCGCATGCCAAAGGCCTGTTCTTCAATCTCGGCCTGGCAACCACACGCGGCATGATGATCCGGGCGATCTATGAGGGCATCGCCATGGAGATCGCGGCCAACCTGGACCTGATGCGCGACCTGACCGGCACGATCGACGCCGTCCATGTCGCCGGCGGGATGACCCGCGCCGACCTGTTCTGCTCAATTCAGGCCAGCGCCTACAACACCCGCGTGATCCGCCACGAAAATCCTGAAGCCAGTTCGCTCGGCGCATGCTGCAACGCCCTGGTCAGCCTCAAGGTCATTCCTTCAGCCGACGCGTTTTTCCGCCGGATGGCCGCGAGCCAGGACGCCTTCGACCCCGAGCCAGAATCCGTCGGCATTTACCGGCGCATCGGAGCCAAACGGCAAATGCTGTACCAGGCGCTGGCCCAGTCCGATGTTTACGAAGCTTTCATGGGTTCGGTCTGAACGCCTCGGACCGGCACCTCAAGCCAACACGAGCCTGCCCGGACACCCGGGCAGGCTTTTTCGTGCTTGACGACCCTTCTGCGGGTCATTGTGCAAGGTTCAGGTTGACATCTTTCATGGCATGCGCGTATAATTCGGGCATATTCAGGCTTCTGGCCGGTATCTCCTGCAGCCTGGCTGACCTGTTTTGCCAGATTCGCATGTTGACCGGTCAAGATTCCAATTATGGCACCAACCACGAACACAAGGAGGTCACATCATCATGCGCACCACTCGTTTACGTATCCTGTCCCTGATCCTCGCCCTGGGCCTGTTCGTCCTGGCCGGCTGCAGCGCCGGACCTACCAGCACGACGGCCGGAACGACAACCGCGAAGCCGGCAGCGGCGATCAAGATCGGCGGCATCGGCCCGCTGACCGGCGGCGCCGCCGTCTACGGTTCATCGGTCGCCAACGGCGCCAAGATCGCCATCGAGGAAGTCAACGCCCTTGGCGGCTTGCAGTTCGAACTCAAGTTCGAAGACGACGAGCACGACGCCGAGAAGTCGGTCAACGCCTACAACAGCCTGAAAGACTGGGGCATGCAAATCCTTTGCGGCACCGTTACCACGACGCCGGGCATCGCCGTAACCGCAGAGTCGTTCAAGGACCGCATCTTCACCTTAACCCCCTCCGCTTCCTCCACGTCCGTCATCGAAGGCAAGGACAACGTCTTCCAGATGTGCTTCACAGACCCCAACCAGGGGATCGCGTCCGCCCAATACATCGCGGAGAACAAGCTGGGCAGCAAGATCGCCATCATCTACAACAACGCCGACGCCTATTCGACCGGCATCTATGAGAAGTTCATCAGCGAAGCTGCCGGCAAGAACCTGGATGTCGTCAGCACCACGACATTCACCGACGACACCGCCAACGACTTCAACGTCCAGCTGACCGCCGCCAAGAACGGCGGCGCCGACTTGATCTTCCTGCCGATCTACTACCAGCCGGCCTCCCTGATCCTGACCCAGGCCGACGCGATGGGCTACGAGCCCAAGTTCTTCGGCGTCGACGGCATGGACGGCATATTGACCATGGAGAACTTCAACACCGAGCTCGCTGAGGGCGTGATGCTGCTGACCCCGTTCGCGGCTGACGCCACCGACGCACGCACCGTCGCTTTCGTCGCCAAGTACCAAGCCGCCTACAACGAACTGCCCAACCAGTTCGCGGCCGACGGCTACGACTGCATCTACGCGATCTACGAAGCCTGCAAGAAAGCCGGCGTCACGTCCGACATGGATGCCGCGGCCATCTGCGACAAGCTGATTGAAGCCTTTACGGCCGCCGATTTTTCCATCGACGGCCTGACCGGTGAGAACATGACCTGGGCTGCCACCGGCGAAGTCGCCAAGGCTCCCAAGGGCATGGTCATCGAAGACGGCGTCTACGTCGGCATGCAGAGCGGCAACTGAGTTTTCCGCCGACCGCCCTCCTATCGTTCAACGACCCGAAGAGAGGGCTGCCGTCCGGTACGGCGCCCTCTTTCTCACCTTTTGCCAGCATAGCGGCATTTTGTCTCGAGGTAGCCTATGACATTTCTTTCTTACCTGGTCAGCGGCCTGAGCCTGGGCAGCATCTACGCGATCATCGCCCTGGGTTACACCATGGTCTACGGGATCGCCAAGATGCTTAATTTCGCGCACGGCGACGTCATCATGATCGGCGGCTACATGTCTTTCGTGGCGACGGCCCACATGGGCTGGCCGCCATTGGCGTCGGTGCTCCTGGCGATGCTGGTCTGCACCGTGCTCGGCGTCCTGATCGAGCAGCTGGCCTACAAACCGCTGCGGACCGCGCCGTCGCTGGCCGTCCTGATCACGGCCATCGGGGTCAGCTACTTTCTGCAAAACGCCGCGCTCCTGATCTGGTCGTCCAACCCCAAGAGCTTCACCTCGGTCGTCCTGCTGCCCTCCCTCAAGCTGTTCGACGGTCAGCTGACCATCTCCAGCTTCGCGCTGGTCACGATCCTGGCCTGCGTGGCCATCATCATCGGGCTGACCTTTATCATCAGCAAAACCAAGATCGGCAAGGCGATGCGTGCGGTGTCTGAAGACAAGGAAGCGGCCCAGCTGATGGGCATCAATGTCAACCAGACGATCTCGGTCACCTTTGCCATCGGCAGCGCCCTGGCGGCCATCGCCGGCGTCCTGCTCTGTTCCGCCTACCCCATCCTCAGCCCGACCACCGGTGCCATGCCCGGCATCAAGGCCTTCACGGCAGCGGTGTTCGGCGGGATCGGCTCGATTCCGGGCGCGTTCTGGGGCGGCCTGCTGCTGGGCCTGATCGAGATCTTCGGCAAAGCCTACATTTCCACCCAGCTTTCCGACGCGATCGTCTTTTCGATCCTGATCCTGGTCCTGCTGGTCCGCCCGACCGGCCTGATGGGCCGCAAGATCAGCGAGAAAGTGTAGGTGACGGCGATGAAAATGACCAAACCCGGGCAGAAACGCCTGATCAGCAACGCCATCACCTACGCCATCGTCATCGTGGCCTATGTCCTGATCCAGATCCTCGACGGATCCGGCAACCTGACCAGCTCGCTGCGCGGCCAGCTGGTCCCGATCTGCGCCTACATCGTGATGGCAGTCTCGCTGAACCTGACGGTCGGCGTGCTCGGCGAATTGAGCCTGGGGCACGCCGGTTTCATGAGCCTGGGCGCGTTCAGCGGCGTCATCGTCTCGCTCGGCCTGCGGGACACGGTCAGCGCCGGTCCGCTGCGTCTGCTCGCCGCCCTTCTGGTCGGCGCCGTCATCGCCGGATTGTTCGGCTTTATCGTCGGCGTGCCCGCGCTGCGACTGCGCGGCGACTACCTGGCGATCGTGACCCTCGCCTTCGGCGAGATCATCAAGAACGTCATCAACACCCTCTATGTCGGCATCGGGCCGGACGGGCTGCGCATCAGCATGTCCGACCAGGCGTCGCTTGGCCTGGGCGAGTCCGGCACCGTGATCATGCGCGGGCCGATGGGGGCGGTCGGGGTCGACAAGCTGGCCAGCTTCGGCGCCGGCGTGATCCTGGTCCTGATTACCCTGGCCATCGTCCTGAACCTCGTCCACAGCCGCTCCGGCCGGGCGATCATGGCCGTGCGCGACAACCGGATCGCCGCCGAATCGGTCGGGATCAGCATCACGCGCTACAAGCTGACCGCCTTCATCATCTCCGCCGCGCTCGCCGGCGCGGCCGGCGCGCTCTACGCCTTGAACTATTCGACCGTCGTCGCCCGGAAATTTGACTTCAACACCTCGATCCTGGTGCTGGTTTTCGTCGTCCTGGGCGGAATAGGAAACATCCGCGGCTCGATCATCGCGGCGGCCGTGCTGACGGTTCTGCCGGAACTGCTGCGCGCGTTCAACGACTACCGCATGCTGGCCTATGCCGTCATCCTGATCCTGGTCATGCTGACCTCGAACAACGACCGGCTCAAGCAGCTGCGCTGGCGGATCAGGAGCTATTTCCAGCACAGCTCGCGGCGACAGGAGGCGGAACATGAATAATCCAGCCAAGATGGTCCCGGTTCCCAGCCGGGCGATTATCCCGGAACGGGATCTGGGTGTGACGCCCATCCTGGAGGTCAGCCACCTGGGTATCAACTTCGGCGGCCTGAACGCCGTCGAGGATTTCAACATCATCGTCGGCCGGACCGAAATCGCCGGCCTGATCGGCCCGAACGGCGCCGGCAAAACAACGGTGTTCAACCTGTTGACCAAGGTCTACCAGCCGACGCGCGGCGCCATCCTGCTCGACGGCAAGGACACGGCCGGCATGAGTACCATGCAGATCAACCAGGCCGGTATCGCCAGGACCTTCCAGAACATCCGCCTCTTCCAGGCGCTGAGTGTGGAAGACAACGTCAAGATCGGGCTGCATAACCAGTTCAAATACAGCACGCTGAGCGGCATCCTGCGCTTGCCCCGTTATTGGGACGCCGAGCGAAAGGCTCGCGAACAGACGCTGGAACTGCTCTCCATTTTCAACATGGAACGGATGGCCAGCTACAAGGCCGGCTCGCTGCCCTATGGGGCGCAGCGGCGCCTGGAGATCGTACGCGCACTGGCCACCCGGCCTTCACTGCTGCTGCTCGACGAGCCGGCGGCCGGCATGAACCCGTCCGAGACCGAAGCCCTGATGGCCAACATCATCAAAATCCGCGACATGTTCCAGATCGCCATCATGCTGATCGAGCACGACATGCGCCTGGTGATGGGCATCTGCGAAGGCATCGCCGTCCTCAACTACGGCAAGATCATCGCCAAGGGCACGCCGGAGGAAATCCAGGCCAACCCCGCCGTGATCGAGGCCTACCTGGGCCAGAAGAAGGAGGCGTAAGCGATGCTTCGCGTCGATAACATCCATGTCTACTACGGCAGCATCCACGCCATCAAGGGCGTCTCCTTTTCGATCGAAAAAGGCGAGATCGTCACCCTGATCGGTGCCAACGGAGCCGGCAAGTCGACGATCCTGAAAACCGTGTCTGGTATCCTGAAGCCGAAATCGGGCACCATCGCCTTCCAGGACAAAAGCCTGCTCGGCGTCGCGCCGCACAAGATCGTGACCAACGGCCTGGCCCAGTGCCCCGAGGGACGGCGCATTTTCCTGCAGCTGACCGTCGCGGAAAACCTGGAGATGGGTGCCTATACGCGTCCCGGCCACGAGCTGGCCGCCAGTCTGGCCAATGTCTACGACCGTTTCCCGCGCCTTAAAGAACGGCGCACCCAGCTGGCCGGCACCTTATCCGGAGGCGAACAGCAGATGCTGGCCATGGGCCGGGCCTTGATGTCGCGGCCGACACTGTTCATGCTCGACGAGCCATCGATGGGGCTGGCGCCGCTTTTGGTCCAGCAGATTTTCGACATCATCAAGGAATTGAACGAGGCCGGCACAACCATCCTGCTGGTCGAGCAGAACGCCCAGATGGCCCTGTCCATCGCCCACCGCGGCTACGTCCTTGAGACGGGGCGCATCGTGATGGCCGCATCCGCGCAGGAACTGCTCCGGAACGACGACGTGCGCAAGGCCTACCTGGGCGGCTAAAGCCTAGACAGGCCAAACCACCTGGACCAGGAGCATATAGACGACCGTCCCGACACCGATCGAGAGCAGGTTGTTGCGCTTCCAAACGTGCAGCAACGCGACCAGGGCCACCCCGATCAATTGCGCCAGGCTGTCCTTAGGCGCATCAAGGCTTACCGTTTTCAAACAAAAAACCACCAGGATCGCGATCACGGCCGGCGGCATCAGCCGGTTGAGGTCGCTAAGCCAGGCCGAAGGCCGGTCCGGGCTGCGGAACAGCCAGAACGGCAGGGCCCGCGTCACAAACGTCAGTCCGGCGACGACGGCAACCACCGCGAGCGTCTGCCAGGCCGTCATGACGTTGTCCCTCCCCGTCTCATCCGCGCCAGGAGCGGACGCAGCAGAACCAGCAGCCCGACCGCCAGCAGCAACGCCGGCAAAACAAAGCGGTCCGGTCCGAAGACCAGCAGCGAAGCGACGCCGCAGGCCAGGCCGAGCAGCACCGACAATCGGGCTGACAGGGCGGCCGACAGCCATTGCTCCACCAGGATGACGGTAAACAGGGCGGTCATGGTGAAATCGATTCCCTTC
>Ga0123326_1003400_pt1 | contig 11227 bp, 6 predicted proteins | sample BioC13SIPDNA_FD_89739 | JGI IMG/M metagenome (GOLD analysis project Ga0123326, IMG submission 89739) | Anaerobic biogas reactor microbial communites from Washington, USA - Biogas_R1_A C13 SIP DNA | ecosystem: Engineered > Bioreactor > Anaerobic > Unclassified | place: Washington, USA | collected...
GACGCCCAGAACGACCCTTCCCCCGGCTCGATTTCCTTGTCATGACACACTCCTTTGCTCCCCAGTATAACGGCTGGAATAAGCACTTGGAGTGTCTGTCAAACTGGAGCCACCTCATCACGGATACACGACGTTTCAGTACAACGTGACTTACCGGTCGAGCTTCCGCTACCGATGGGTGGATCAACCGAACGCCCGACAGGTCTCGATCCAACCCATAATTGACCGGGTCAAGTGCACGGTTGCCAATGTGGTCCAGTTGCCGGAGACGCTCAGCCACGACCGGCGCTGGTCGGATTCACTGGTCGAGCACGAATTCGACCACGTGGCCATGACGCTTGACCCGCGGGTTCGCATGCTGATCGAACACTTGTGCGAGGGGACGCCGAACCTTGCCGGAATTCTACCGCCGGGAACGCCGGTAACCGACGAGGTCCTGGAACGGATGATCCATGAAGCGGTCGAGTCACGTTATCAGGCGGTCCACAAGCTGCTCATGGCCAACCAGAACGATCTGGACGTCCAAACTCGACATGGGGTGGCGGATCTTGGCGATCGGCGAGGGTATTTTGGCGGTCTTTTTGCCGAGTCGAATCTGAAGAAGCATCGGTTTCCATTTCTGGAGGAAGTGAAACCGCTGCTGCGGACGAAATCGTACCGTGAGGCCGCGTTGCCGTATCGGTTCGAGAACTGAATTGGCCTGTCCTCGCAAGTCCATTTATTGGATAATCCTGTGCAACGCAAAGCGGCGGTCCCCAGAAAGGGGGTTCTGTCTGCGGGAAATCCAATATAATGTCTTCGTTGCGACTCGGACCGCGGAAGCTTGCCATGCACAAGACTGTGCACAGCCTGACCATGTTGCTCGTTCTCTACCATCTCCTGGTGGGATGCTGTGGGCATCATGCGCACACCGATTCGTCCAACCCAAGGATCGAGGCTTCGCGGCACACCGTCTGCTGTGGTCACGGTCACCGCGAGCACAACGACGGTCGAGAACCGGAACCCTCAGGGCATCCGCATGAGAGTGGATGCGACGGGGGAGTCTGCCATTTCGTGGTGCCCCAGGCTGACGGCGGGGCCAGCCTGGTGGTTCAGTCGGCCGCGGCGAATTGTCTCTATTTCGTCCCGCCCGCACAGGAGCATTTGTCGTCAAGCTACCTGGCAAGTGCGCCGCCTCCGTCCCCGGGAATCGCTGCTCTCCGCCTTCATCTGGTCCATCAGGTCCTGTTGATCTGATCGACCGTCCTTCCACCTGCTCGCTGTCCTGCCGCGCGATCGGCAGGCGCCGAATTGGAGCATTCGCTCAAAGCCAGGTTTGGTGAAAGGACGGAAACATGAATTCTGCGCATAAGGGGCAGGCCTCGAAGCGTCGTGACGAGGATCTCGCGCGAACCGACGCCAAGGCCGGCCGTTCCGGTTCGCAGCGGCGCGTTTCGATTGCCGCCGCTGCTGCCCTGTTCCTGTTGGCGTCTGCCGCGTGGGCGGGTCGCCCATACTGGCTGCCGTTGCTCGGCGGCATGCGTACAGGGGCAAACCATGAACTGCCTGCACATCCTGAGGGAGTTCACTCTCACGGCGAGGAACCTCCGGCGGTTGGCGGCGACGTGTCGGAACTGGCATTGAGCGAGCAAGGCCGGAAGAACATCGGCCTGACCCTGGAGACGGTGGCACTTGGCGACTTCGAGCGAACGATCGCGATTCCGGCGACACTTGTCGAGCGTCCCGGGCAGACCAAGATTGTCGTTTCCGCTCCGATGACCGGCATCGTTACCGGGATCTATCCCATTCGGGGCGAGGCGGTCGAGCCGGGCGACCCGCTCTTCGACCTGCGCCTGACGCACGAAGACCTTGTCGAGAAGCAGAGCTCTTTGCTGCGTGCCTTGGAGGAACTGGACGTCGTGAAGCGGGAGGTTGCTCGCCTCGAGGACGTCACGGCCACCGGTGCGGTGGCCGGCAAGCGGTTGCTCGAACAGGAATACGAGCAGAACAAGATCGAAGCATCGATTCGAGCGGAGCGGCAGGCGTTGCTGCTCCACGGCCTGAGTGAAGAGCAGATCCAGAAGATCGTCGACGAGAGGCAGTTGCAGCACAATTTGTCGATCGCAGCACCCGAGTTGGACAAGCATGCCGCCACGCAAGGACACGAAGACATCCTCCAGGTGACGGAGGTTGCAGTGAGTGTGGGAGAGCACGTGCAGACGGGAACCCGGTTGGCGACGCTCACGGACCACTGCGAGTTGTACATCGAGGGCAAGGCCTTCGAACAGGACGCCGACGCGTTGAACCGAGCCGCGGGCGACGGAGCGGAAGTGACGGCCGTCATCGAAGGAAACGGCTCCGGTGATCACGCGATAGGCGGGTTGCAGCTCCTGCATGTGGAGAACGAGGTGGAACGGGAATCGCGAGCGCTCAAGTTCTACGTTCTGCTGCCCAACACACTGGTGCGAAACGAACTGACAGCGGACGGCCACCGGTTCATCGGCTGGCGTTACAAACCGGGCCAGCGTGTGGAGGTGCGAGTGCCTGTCGAACGCTGGGAGCGGAGGATCGTCCTGCCGGTCGAGGCCGTGATCGAAGAGGGGCCGGAGCGGTACGTGTACCAGGAGGTGCAGGGGAAGTTCCGGCGCCGGGCGGTCCACGTCGAATACCGGGATCAACGGCAGACGGTGATCGAGAGCGACGGGACGCTCTTCCCGGGTGACAAGGTTGCCGTCAAGGGCGCTTACCAGATCCATTTGGCGGTCAAGAACAAGGCGGGTGGCGGGCCCGATCCGCACGCCGGACATCACCATTGAGCGACGGCAGACGGCACGGGAGTGACGGAGTGTTGGAATGGTGGAATGGTGGAATACGGGAATGGTGGAATACGGGAATGATACAACTGGAGGCTCATAAGCACACCGTGACCACCATTCCATTACTCCACTGTTCCATCGTTCCCTTCTTTCAGTATCCAACTGCGAGAATTGTCCCAGATTGAGAGAAGGGATCCGACGGTGTTGCCAAGGCTACTGAACGGCGTCATACGTTTTTCGCTCCGTCAACGAGTGCTGGTTGCAGTCCTGGCGGTGTTTCTCATGGTGTACGGCGGCTGGCAGATGGCGGAACTGCCGATCGACGTGTTTCCCAGCCTCGACCGTCCCCGGGTCGTCATCATGACGGAGGCGCCGGGGCTGGCGCCGGAAGAAGTCGAGGCCCTGGTGACGTTTCCCCTGGAATCGGCGCTCAACGGCGCCACCGACGTTCAGGCGGTACGAACGTCGTCGGGCATCGGGCTCTCGGTGGTCTACGTCGAATTCGACTGGGGGACGGACATCTTCAACGATCGCCAGATCGTGGCCGAACGACTGGCGCTGGCCGGCGACCGGATGCCGCCGGGAGTCACGCCCCAGCTTGCACCGATCTCGTCGGTGATGGGGCAGATCATGATCGTCGGCATGTGGAGTCGGGGTGGCGCTACGCCTCCGATGGGACTCCGTACGCTGGCCGACTGGGTGGTTCGCCAGCGGCTGCTGACGATTCCCGGGGTCTCCCAGGTGTTCGTCATGGGGGGAGAGCGAAAGCAGTTCCAGGTTCTCGTCGATCCGGGTGAGCTGCTGCGCTACGGGGTGACGCTCGACGAAGTGACGGCAGCACTGGGCGAAAGCAACGAAAACACTACGGGCGGATACCTCAACGAGCAGGGATTCCACGAGCTTCTTGTCCGTTCTCTGGGACGCATCCGAACGGTCGAGGGGATCGAGGAGGTGGTCGTCAAGATTCGGGACGGCCGGCCCGTACTGGTGAAACAGGTCGCCCGCGTGATCGAGGGTCCCCAGGTGAAGCGGGGCGATAGCACGGCTTATACCAGGGGCGAGGACGGGGAGTTCGCGGGCGGACCGGCGGTCATACTGACGATCAACAAGCAACCCAACGCCGACACCCGGGAGGTGACAGCGAGGATCGGCAAGGCCCTTGAGGAATTGAAGAGCGGGCTTCCCGACGACGTTCATCTCGAACCCAATCTGTATCAGCAGCGGGCCTTCATCGATCTGGCCGTTGCCAACGTGATGGAAGCCCTGCGCGACGGCGGCGTCCTGGTAGTGGTCATTCTCTTCCTGTTTCTGCTGAATTTCCGCACGACGTTCATCACCTTGACGGCCATCCCGCTGTCGATCGTGATTACCGGGTTCGTGTTCAGTGCGTTCGGCCTTTCGATCAACACGATGACCCTGGGGGGGCTGGCCGTGGCGATCGGCGAGCTGGTCGACGACGCCATTGTGGACGTGGAGAACATCTTTCGCCGCCTGAAGCTCAACCGGCACAGCGAGAAGCCGAAACCCCCGTTGCTCGTCGTCTTCCAGGCGAGCGCCGAAATCCGCAACTCGATCGTCTTCGGCACAGTGATCGTGGTGCTCGTCTTCATTCCCGTTTTCGCCTTGAGCGGGATGGAAGGCCGGTTGTTCACGCCCCTGGGGCTCGCCTACATCGTCTCGATCCTGTCGTCGCTTGCCGTGTCGCTGACGGTAACGCCGGTCCTTTCCTACTGGCTTCTGGCGAAGAAGCGGATGTGGCCTTGGCTGGCCGGGCTCCTCGCACCGTGCCTGGCCTTCGCCGCGACGTACTGGGGCGTACCCTCGATTCTTTCCCTTCTGGAATGGAACGCGGCAAACGCCTGGTGGTCGACGGTGCCCCTGTGGCTGCACGGGATCGTGGCCCTTGTCGCGGCGCCCCTGTTGTGGCTGCTGATGCTCTGGGCCGACCGGTTCTCGGAACGAGAGCATGACGGGGTGTTGCTCGGTGCCTTGAAGGCGATTGCGGGCCGCCTGATCGGCCTGGGTCTCCGTGCGCCGATTTCAGTGCTCGCGCTGTCCGGCCTGGGAGTCATCGCCAGCGTCGTCGCCCTGCTACGACTGGAAAACGACTTCCTGCCGCCCTTCGACGAGGGTGCGGTTCAGATCAACGTGGTCCTTCCACCGGGAACCTCCCTGCAAACATCGCAGGAGGTTGCCCGCGAAGTGGAAACAAGACTCCAACGGATCGAGGAGATCAGGGCCCTGGTACGAAAGACGGGTCGCGCCGAGTTGGACGAGCACGCCGTGCCGGTAAGCGCTTCGGAATTGATCGCCACGATCGATACCAAGAGCGGCAAGAGCCGGGAGGAGATCCTCGAAGAAATCCGCGAGGCGCTTGCCGACATTCCGGGGATTACCACGAGCGTCGAGCAGCCGCTGGCGCATCTGATTTCCCACATGTTGTCGGGAGTCCAGGCCGAAGTGGCGATCAAGCTCTACGGTGACGATCTGAGTATCCTGCGGCGAACAGCCAAGCAGATCGAAGCGGCCGTGGCGGGCGTGGCCGGCGTGAAGGATCTCCAGGTGGAGCCGCAGGTCGAAATTCCGCAGTTGCGCATCGAAATCGACGGGCACCAGCTCACGAAGTACGGGCTCCGCCGCCAGGACGTCAACGACTTGGTGGAGACGGCCATGAACGGCACCGTGGTCTCCGAGGTGCTCGACGGCCAGCGGACCTTCGACCTGCTGGTACGGTTCGACGAGCCGTACCGGGAGGACGTGGAGGCGGTCAAGCGGCTCTCGATCGACCTGCCGGGTGGCGGGACGACCAGTCTCGCCTCCGTGGCGAGCGTCTACCGGGCCAGCGGCCCCAACACGATCAACCGGGAGCAGGTCCGCCGTCGGATCGTGGTCCAGTGCAATACGTCGGGCCGCGGCCTGGTCGACGTGGTCCGGGACATCCGGTCGCGGTTGGAGCCGATCCAGCGAGGATTGCCGACCGGCTACTTCATTGAATACGGCGGGCAGTTCGAAAGCCAGCGTTCCGCGACCCGGCGGATGGCCGTCTATTTTGCGGGGGCGGTGGTGGGGATGTTCCTCGTGCTCTACACGTTGTTTCGCTCCACCAATCTGGCATTGCAGGTGATGATCGCCTTGCCCACAGCGTTTATCGGCTCGGTGGCTGCCCTGTATCTCACCGGGCAGACGCTGACGGTCGCTGCCATGGTCGGATTCATCTCCCTGTGCGGCATTGCCAGCCGAAACGGGATCCTGCTGATCAATCATTACCTCCACTTGGTTCGGCACGAGGGGGAAACCTGGTCGAAGGAGATGATCGTGCGTGCCGGCAGGGAGCGGGTTGCCCCGGTGCTGATGACGGCACTCACGTCGGGGATCGGGCTGGTGCCGCTGGCATTGGCCGCCGGCGAACCGGGCAAGGAGATTCTCTATCCGGTCGCCACGGTCATCATCGGAGGTCTGATCACAAGTACTGTCCTGGAATTCCTGGTTCGGCCCGCCATGTTCCTGCAGTTTGGCATGGAGTCGGCGAGAAGAAGCGTGGAACGAGGCGAGGACGATATCGACCTGGAGGAAGAAGAGACGGATGCCTGAGCGTTCTGCGGATCCGTGAACTCGGACTGCGGAAAGAAGACGTTTTTGCCATGAAAGGAGAGCCATGACGATCAAGTTGATTTCTTTGTTAACAGGTTTGGGGATGAGCGCACTACTGATCGGCTGCGGTAGCGCACAGGACGGCGCGAACGGCAATCCGGGTGGACCCGTTGGGGTGGTCCACGATCATGAGGCCGAACACGACCACGACGTGCCCGGACCGCACGGCGGCCATATAATCGTGTTGGGCGACGAGGCGTACCATGCGGAGCTGACCCACGATGAAGCCACCCATACCGTGGCCGTGTATCTCCTGGACAAGACGGGCAAGACGCCCATTTCGGACAGTCCGGAGGAACTCGTCCTGCAGGTGTTTGAGAAGGGGGACTTCGCGGACCATGTGTTGAAGGCTTCGGATCGCGAAGGGATGTATGCGGTGATCGACGAAGCGTTGTGCGACATGCTGTCGCACGACGAGCCCCTCCGCGGGAGGATCCGTGTGACCATCGCAGGCCAGGAGTACGTTGGGATCGTCGAACATGCGGCTCACGCGTCTGGCGATGAGGCGACGCACGATCACGGTGCCGAAGATGCCGAACACGACCAATCGAGGGGGTGACGAAGAACGCTGACACGTCAGCTCGCGTGCCTTGACACCCCTTGTCGCGGGGGAGTTGTTTGGGTAGGTTCGGCGGAACAGGGCTGCGAGCTGCTCTAGGCCGCTGACGGAACCACCGCTTGTGCGCAACGCGTGTCGGTGGGGAACTCCACGGTCTTGTTGGGGTGTGTTTGGCGAAGTATCGCAGCCTGTAAGGAAAGAAATGAGTTCTGTCCAGAAAACGGTTCGCTACCGCGAATCGTCTGATTAGGCGAGCGAATGAATCGGCTTCCCAACACACCGCCGACACCCGTAGCGGTCGAGAGCGACGTTCAGGCCGTTCTGGAGGACGCGTTTGCCCGCTACCAGGATGAGTTGCTGGGTACGCTTTACTACCTGGTCGGCAATCGGGAGGACGCTCAAGATGCGTTTCAGGAAGCGTTTGTGCGGTGCTGGCGTCATTGGGAGACGGTGCCGCGCGTGACCAACCTGAAAGCGTGGATTTTCCGGATTGCCCTGAATCTTGGTCGCGACATTCGCGGCGCGGCGTGGCGTCGGCGGCGGAAGCCTCTCCCGGAGGACGAAGCGGTGCTGGCGGCGCGTCCGGCCGATCAGCCGCAGGTGGAGTACTCGCGGCGGGAGAAGTTGGCGGTCCTGCGGCGCGAACTGCTGGAACTCCGAAGCGAAGAGCAGGAAGTGTTTCTGTTGCGTCAGAACGGCCAGATGACCTACGAGGAAATCGCCCGCACTCTTGACGTGCCCGTGGGCACCGTCAAGACACGCATGCGTCTGGCCTTGAAGAAGCTTCAGGAGGCCATTTGCCCTGACAAGGACGAGGAATAGCAGCCCGTTAAGGAAGTCAAGTTAGGCTAATCAGAAAAATCGAGACGATGGCTGACGACCCGAACCTGCAAGATCGATTGCTTGGCCTGATCTTCGGGCTGCTGCCGGAAGACGAAGCAGAGGCTCTGCGCGCGGAAATCGAGCGGGATCATGCCTTGGCTGAAGCTTGTGCCGAAGCCCAGGCGATCGCGGAGGTGATGGGCGAGGCCGCCAGGCTTCAATCTCCGCGGATTCCGCTAGCTCGACCCCAACCCAACGGTCGGCAGGCGACGGCAACGGTCTCCGCGGAGCCGGCTCCTGAGCGGGCGCCCTGGACGCCTTGGGCCCAGTGGGGAGTCGTGGCGGCCGCGAGCCTTCTGATTGTTGCGGCGCTGGCCGGTTGGGCTCAGCAGCGGTCGCGGGTGGCGGGCGTGGGCGGCGGCCAGTTGCGACTTCAGGTCACGGGGCCGTCCCAACTGTTGAAATCGGTGAACCATCGCTACTCGATCACAACAACCACCCTCGCGGGGCACCCGGTATCGGCCGACGTGCATTTCATGGTTTGTTCCCCGGAGGGCACTCGTCTTCTGGCTCATACGGAGAAGACGGGCAGTGAGGGCACGCTGCAGGTGGAAGTACCCGCCGATCCACAACTGCCGGATGCAGTTCAGATTGAGGTTGAAGCTGGCCGAGGGAAACCCCGTCAACGCATCGAGAGCCGGGTCCCGGTTTCGCGCGAGCCGGTTTCGACGTACTTGGCGCTGGACCGATCGCGTTATGTTCCAGGAGAAACCGTCCGCTATCGATCGGTCAGCCTGTCTCGCTATCATCTGGAGGCGGTTCCTGCGCTGCCGATCGAATTCGAGATTCGCGATCCACAGGGAATCGTCGTGGAAGGCTCCCGTCACAAGGTCGAATCCGAGGGGGGCGTCGCGTCGGGCGAGTATGCGATTCCGGCGGACATGCCCGGCGGCATCTACGCGCTGGTGGCCGGCAGCCAAGCCCCCGGGTTCGTCGAGGTTCGCCGGGAGTTTTTTGTTCGGGAGGATCGTGAGGCGGTATTGCAGAAGGAACTCGAACTGGCGGGCAACCGGTTCGGGCCGGGTGACGAGGTGTTCGCCGCGTTTCGGGTGACTCGAGGCGACGGGACGCCGGTTTCTGAGGCGGCCGTCGAAGTCGCGGCCAAGATAGGTGAACAGACAGTCCACCAGGATTCAGCGACCACGGACCGCAACGGAGCAGTTGCTGTCGAGTTTCGTTTGCCCGAACAAATCGAATCGCGGGATGCCGTTCTGTCCGTGACGGTCACTGACAGCGACGTGAGTGAAAGCTTGTCCAAGCCGATTCCCTTGGGGCGCAAGACGGTCGTGGTCGATTTCTTCCCTGAGGGGGGCGATCTGGCGGCCGTGGGCGAGAATCGCGTCTACTTCGCCGCCCACGATGCCAACGGCGAACCGGTCGAACTGGCCGGATGGATCGTGGACGAAGAAGGCGGCTACCATGCTGCGGTCAAGACGGTGCATGAAGGTCGAGGCGTGTTCCAGTTTTCGCCACGGGTCGGGGTTCGATACCGCCTCATCGCGGAGAGTCCCGCCGATGCGGAGATTGACGGGCAACTGCCGTTTGCCATGCCCGGTCAGAAGATCGTGCTTAACACGGGTGTGGGGATTCTGGGGCCCCGCGAGCCGCTCGAATTCAATGTGCGGGCATCCCGGTCGGGGTTGCCGCTGGTGGCGATGGCTTCCTGCCGCGGAGTTCACGTGGGAGAGCGCGCCTTTCTCACGAAGTCGGTTGAGAACGGCAGCGGCAAGGTGGCGGCCAACGCCGTAGCGATTCCGCTGGCCGAAGACGCTTTCGGAGTGATACGCCTGACGGTGTTCGATTACAGCATGTCCCCACCGCGTCCGCTGGCCGAGCGACTCGTCTACCGGCGGCCGCCGAAGGACCTGCGAATCTCGCTGGCCGCCGATCAGGACAGTTGCGCCCCTGGCGCAACCTGCCAGGCTGCCATTCGTGTGGTTGACGAGAAGGGACGACCCGCATTCTCGCGGCTGGGGATTTCCGTGGTCGACGAGGCGGCTCTCGAACGTTCGCCCGGCCCGGCCACGATGACGAGCTACTTCTGGCTGACGAGCGAAGTCGACCATTCTCGAGACCTGCAGGACGCAGACTTCCTTTTGGAAGACAAACCCGAGGCGGAGACGGCGCTTGACCTGTTCTTGGGAACGCAAGGTTGGCGAGGATCCGCAGAGCGTTCGCTGGTCAGCAATCGTAACGACACCGCCGGCGGCAAGGAGCAGGAACGTCTCCCAACCCTCGGAGAGGCGACGTTGCCGCCGCTGATGCTCGACAATCTTGCTTCGCTGTCGGCGAGAACAGAACCAGGCGTCCAGGCCGGCGAGAGGGGCCACGTGCTCGGCACGTTGATTGTGCTGGGAGGATCGGGCCTGCTGGTCTTTGTCATCATGCTGAGCCTGCTGCGGATCGCGGGCGGCTTGCGAGTCTGGGTGCCGGCTGCGATCGCGGTCAGCGTGAGTCTCCTCCTGGTCTTCCTCATGTTGGGTCCGGATTCGTCTGCCGCTCGAACTGTCGCATTTCTTTCCTACCGGCCGCCCGAGACGATCCAGGTGATCGACGGCAAACCGATGGCTGAAGGAACCAAGGAAACGAAAGAAGAAGGACTAACACTGGGCGAAGTGAAGGAGTCCGCCGGGGCCGCGGATCGGGAACGAGGGGAGGGCACGGAGAAGACGAAACAGCGGCAAGCCGAAGGCGAGAAGCGGGATTCGGCTCCCACGCCGGCGGATCGTTCGTCCGTTCGCGGGCAGAGGGCAGAAGTTCGCACCGACAAGGTGCGGGTAGACTTGGGCAAGACGGTGTTCTGGGCGCCCTCGTTCGAAACCGATCAGAAGGGGCAAGTGGAGATGAGTTTTCCACTGTCGGATTCCGTGACGCAATATCGGGCGGTTGCCGACGCTCACGGGGACGGACGGATTGGCTCCGCGGTTACGACCATTGCGGCGGAGCCGCCTTTCCGTCTGGACCCTGCGGTGCCCGAGGAAGTGACGCTTGGCGATCGGATCGAGATCCCCGTGGTGGTCACCGACAACTCCTCCCCAACTGGGGAAACGCGTGTTTCGATTGCCGGGGCCGACGAGTTCCAACTGGTTGAGCCCACCGAAGTCGTTGCAGAGCCTGGTGGGAAAAGACCACGGAGGTGGTTGTTCTCGGCAAAGGCCGCGGGCCTCTCGGAGCGGGCCTCGCTCAGCTTTCGCGGAAGGACCGGTGAGCACACCGACGTTGTGGAGCGGTTCGTGCGGATCGAACCGGCCGGCTATCCTGCCGCGGAGGTCATCAGCGGCGTGTTGAAGGGCAAGCGAGAGTTTGCATTCGAGATTCCGGAAGACGTGGTGCCGGGCTC
>Ga0123326_1003416_pt1 | contig 11191 bp, 9 predicted proteins | sample BioC13SIPDNA_FD_89739 | JGI IMG/M metagenome (GOLD analysis project Ga0123326, IMG submission 89739) | Anaerobic biogas reactor microbial communites from Washington, USA - Biogas_R1_A C13 SIP DNA | ecosystem: Engineered > Bioreactor > Anaerobic > Unclassified | place: Washington, USA | collected...
AGAGCCTTACGCCAGACGATCGGGGAGAGAGCGCCATGATCATCCTTGGAAACGACAAGTACATTGAGGCAAGGTTCAGAGACGAACAAGAGATCGAGGACGTGGTCCTCGCCAACTCGGAGCACTTTTTCGGCCCCTCGTCTCTACTCATTCCCAAGAGGAGAATCGCTACCAAGGATGGGACGGGCACCATACCCGACGCGTTTGCCGTTGACCTCGCATCCTGTGTATGGTACGTCGTTGAAGCCGAGTTGAGCCAGCACAATGTATGGACGCACATTGCCCCACAAGTTACAAAGCAGCTGCTTGCCGCTAACCAACCGGAGACGAGGCAGCTACTCACAGAGATTATCGTTCAGATGTATGACGCGGATGCAGAGGTCAAGGACAAGTTCAGCGACGAGGGCATCCGCGAAATCGACATACGGAAAGTACTAGGCGAAGTGTTTGGGCAATCGCCCATAATCGGCATGCCGATTGACAGGGTGCCAGACGACCTAAGGGAGTGGGGCGAAACTCTACGGAACGATGTTCGCCTCTGGACAGTAAAGAAGTACGTACAGCTCGGGACCCCCGGGAATGTGGCATATGAGATACCTGAGGAGTATCGGCCGACGGTCGATACTTCTGGGCGGGATGGCGCCATGCAGTCCCGTAGAGCATATGACGTTAGTCTGACGGATCTCTTGCGTGCACGCCTTGTTGCAGAGGGTGATGAGCTGACGATGGCGTATGCCCCTCGGGGCGCAAAGAGGAAGACTTTTCGAGCCACGGTGAACGAAGACGGTACCCTGGAAGTGTTGGGAGAGGTGTACTCCAGCTTGTCGTATGCCGCACTAGCCTGCATTCAGTCGGTTGGTAGTGAGCGCACGACCGTCAATGGTTGGTCACAGTGGCGCCTGCATGGCAAGACCCTGGCAGATATCAGACAAGACTATCTTAGGCTCCTGGACACTGATCAGAATGATCCCACGGGCAGCTCTGATGATTGAGTCCATGCGAGCCTTCGGCGGCGAGAACATCGCACTCTACTGACAGCGGTACGCGCTGAGATATGCGCGTAAGGCCGAGCATCCTGTGGTAGACCAAGCGAGTCAGTCAGCTAGGCAGGATGGGGTCCTCGCGAAGCATCGCTGGCTGGGAGAGGTTGTTCTTGCATCGCACCCAATCACTCGTTGCCCACGCCTCGGCCACCGCAGTGGCGCTGACCTCGGCGAACTCGGCGGCCTCAGCGGCGTAAAAGGCATAGCCCTCGGCGGCCGCTGATGCGGTCGTGTCCATCTTCCCCTCACCCCTGGCCCCTGAACTGGGTCTGGTAGAGCCCCGCGTAGACGCCGCCCTGCGCCAGCAGCTCGGCGTGGGTGCCGCGCTCGACGATCTGCCCGCGGTCGATCACCAATATCTGGTCGGCCGCCAGGATGGTGCTGAGCCGGTGGGCGATGACGATGCTGGTGCGCCCCTGCATCACGCGGGCCAGCGCGTCTTGGATGAGCGCCTCTGACTCGCTGTCGAGGCTCGAGGTGGCCTCGTCGAGCACCAGGATGCGCGGGTTCTTGAGGATGACGCGCGCCAGCGCCAGACGCTGCTTTTCGCCGCCAGAGAGGCGGTAGCCGCGCTCGCCCACCACGGTGTCATAGCCGTCGGGCAGGTCGGCGATAAAGTCGTGGATGTTGGCCACGCGGCAGGCGGCCTCGAGCTCGTCCGGCGTGGCGTCGAGCCGCGCATATTGCAGGTTGGTGCGGATGGTGTCGTGGAACAGGTAGGTCTCTTGCGTCACCATGCCGATGGCCCCCGCCAGCGACTCGAGGGTCACATCGCGCAGGTCGTGCCCGTCGATGCGGATGGCGCCCGACGTGGGGTCGTACAGCCGCGGGATGAGGTAGGTGAGGGTGGTCTTGCCGGCGCCGCTGGGGCCCACCAGCGCCACCAGCTGCCCTGGCCGGGCGGCAAAGCTGACGCTATCGAGCGCGATGCGCCGCGCCTGGCTGCGGCGGGGGGCGTCGGCGTCTGCAACAGCTGCGTCGTCGTCATCGTCGTCGGGGGCCAGCCCCACAGCGATGATCTGGGCGCGCGTGGGCCGGTCGTTGGCGACGCGCGGCGGCTCCTGGATGATGGCCGGCTCGCTGACGACCACCGACTCGCCGCCCGAAAGCGCCGCGGCCACGTTCTCCATGCGGCCATAGCGGCGCACCTCTGAGAGCAAGCCGTCGCCGCCATCGTCGCCGTTGCCGCGGCTGTCGGGGTAGGCAAAGGTCACGCTGTCAAAGACGATCTCGCCCTGCACGTCGGTCAGTGGCAGGGCGTCGGGCGCCTCGGGGATATCCACCGGCAGGTCGACCACCTCGAACACGCGCTCAAAGCTGACCATCGAGGTGGCAAACTCGACGGGCGCGTTCGAGAGGCCCTGCAGTGCGCTGTAGAGGCTGCCCAGGTAGGCGCCAAAGGCCACGATGGTGCCCACGGTAAAGGCGCCCTGGATGACCAGGTAGCCGCCCAGGCCATAGACCAGCGCCGAGCCCACGGCACTGATGAGGCCGATGATGACGCCAAAGGCCGAGCCGGTGGCGGCGCGGAGCACGCCCAGGTCTCGCACGCGGGCGGCACTGCGGCCAAAGCGGTCGATCTCGACCTGGCGCCGCCCAAAGAGCTTGACCAGCAGCGCACCGCCGATGTTGAGGGTCTCGTTCATCATGGCGTTCATCTGCGCGGTGGCCTCGAGGGCATCGCGCGCCTGATCGCGCAGGCGGGTGCCCAGGGCGCGCGCCGCCAGGATAAAGAGCGGCAGAATCACCACGCTGATGAGCGTCAGCCGCCACTCGAGGGTGAGCATGATGGCCAGCACCGACACGCCGCGGATGATGTGGGTGAGGATGCCCACGGTGGTGCTAGTGATGGCGTTTTGGGCGCCGCGCACGTCGTTATTGAGGCGGCTCATCAGCTCGCCGGTGCGCGTGTGCGTGAAAAAGCGCAGCGACATGCGTTGCAGGTTGGCATAGAGGGCCAGGCGCAGGTCGTAGATGACGCCCTCGCCCACGCGGGCGCTGACGCGGCGCTGCACGACGCTCAGGGCGCCGTCGACGGCCGGCAGGGCCAGCAGGGCCAGCGCCAGGCCGATCAGGCGGCGCACATTGCCCGCGGGGATGGTGCGGTCGATCAGGTCGCGCATCACCAGCGGGGTCACCAGCGCCAGCGCGCTGTGCGCCAGGATGAGCGCCAGCATGGCGGCCATCAGCCAGCGATAGGGGCGGGCATAGGCCAGCACGCGGCGCAGCAGCGGCCAGGTGATGGCGGGTTTCTCATCGGGGGCGTTGACCAGGCCGCGCATGCCGCGAAAGCCCATCGTCTGCTCACCTCATCAAGGGGCTATGGGGGCATCATAGCGGGGTGGCGGGCCAGGGTCAAACGGGGGCGAGGGCAGGGCGCCGCGCAGCCGTGGTGGCCGCACAGCGCCCCGTCGTAGAGCAGGGCCGGCCCCAGGGCCGGCTTTAGTGGCTAGTAATTCTCGGCCAGCAGCTCGTAATAGGCCTGGGCGTGCAGGCAGGCGGGGCATGTGTTGGGGGCCGACTTGCCCTCGTGCACATAGCCGCAGTTGCGGCAGCGCCAGCGCACCACCTCGTCGCGCTCAAAGACGGTGCCGTTGAGCACGTTGTCGAGCAGCTTGAGATAGCGCTTTTCGTGCTCTTCTTCGACCTCAGAGATCTCGCGGAAGACCACCTCGACGTTGCGCAGGCCCTCTTCGCGGGCCACGCGGGCGAAATCGGCATAGAGGGTGGTCCACTCCAGGTGCTCGCCGGCCGCGGCGGCCTTGAGGTTCTCGGCGGTGGTGCCGATCACGCCGGCGGGGTAGGCCGCGGTGATCTCGACGTCGCCGCCCTCGAGCAGCTTGAAGAACATCTCGGCGTGCTCTTTTTCGTTGTCGGCGGTGTCGGCAAAGATGGCCGCGATCTGCTCATAGCCCTCTTTGCGCGCCACCGAGGCGAAAAAGGTGTAGCGGTTGCGCGCCTGCGACTCGCCGGCAAAGGCGGCCAACAGGTTCTTTTCGGTCTGGGTTCCTTTGACGCTGGGCATGGGGACTCCTTTCACCCGAGGCACTGACCCGTGGCCAGTGGCTGATGTTGCGCCTATGATACGCGCGAATGGGTATCCAGAGCAAATAGGTCTAGGGGATGGGGGGAGGCACAACGCAAGGGGCGGCGTGCTCAAACGGCGAGCGGTGACCTGTACGTGTCGCGGCGTTGTTGTATAATGAATATACTTGAAACAAAGTGAATGCGTAATGCGATACGACGCGACGATGGAGGCGATGATGGCGAGGCGGAGAAGGACGAACACAGGAATACCGGGGCTGTCGTTCTCGTGGCGACGAGCGACAGGCATATCGCGAGCCAAGTACAGGTTTGCTCGTGCGACCGGCATCCCTACGACGCGCAGCGGGCGGCAGCGCAAAGTGGGACGGATGGTCACGGCTGGCGGCTGCCTGCTACGTACCGTGATGGTCGCAGTCGTAGCTTCGGCAGTAGCGCTGCTCGTGTTCGCATGGCTTCGGTAAGCAATCCGATCCTGAGACGCCATCGCGATCGGCATTGTCCGAACGGGACCTGGTCGCACGCTATCGGTCACAGGCGCAACCAGGCGGTTTGTGACAAGTCTTATTGGCGGAGATACAGCTATCGCCGCAAGCCTTGCTATTGGTGCAGTACTTGCAACAGGCACGTGGTTGAACAGGCGCAACAGGCGCGGCAGGTGCAACAGGAACAACAGGCGCAACAGGCGCGGCGCGCTGAGCGATGGTCGGAGCCACGACCGGCACCACGGTGGGCACTACAATCGATGCATACAACCTGGGGCCATAGAACTCGCCATCCTTGCATAGCTGCCAGTACGTGGCGTACTCTCCGGGCGTATTGGGCGCAATCATCTCGACCGAGACCTCGCACTCTTCATCTGCGCCAACAGTGGGCAACTCGACCGATGACCTAGTTCCCAGATTCTGCCCACCGACGTAGCACAGCATCGCATCTTCAGACCAAGCGCCAGGCCCGGGATTGCGCACCCGCCATGTCTTGACGAAAGCAGCGCCAGCAGCTAGGACCATACCGTCTGCAATGGTAACGTCAGCCACATACGCCAGCGCGAGGGCTGGCGTGGCGTCAGTAGGCGCGCTGGTCGGTTGCTGCGCGACCGTGCCGATCGTGGGCGTGGATGTCCGAGTCGGCGCCAGGGTGCGTGTGACCGTCGATCTCGCTTGCACAGTCCGCTGCGACGTGGCAGTTGGCCTGGGAACTGTGCTCTCATCCAATTGCGCAGGAGTCGGTGAGCACGAGCCCATGAGCAAAGCCAGCAAAACACAGATGATCGCAATGGCTTTCCTGGTCATCTCACTCCTCGCCAGTGCACACGTCCACCCTAGCCTTTTGGTAATACTGTGCTCGTGACGCCGTTGGCAGTGCGATAGCACCACGCGCCAACTGTTTCAGAGAGCTGCCAGTGCTCACCCGCAGCCGTATCACGCGGCCATCACCACGGCGTTTTTCACCCAGGATGCTAGAGGGACTGACTCTTCTCGGTCTCACGCTGTCCAGAAGAGTGTCGATGATCCCGTCCATCTCGGACTCAACCACTCCCTTTGCGTAAGACCATCTCCAATATCCACCGTAATCATATACATAACGAGACATGCATGTCCAGTGCCCACTGGGTGCAGTTGTGCGAATTCCGTCCCCCCCCTCACAACCGCCCGCCGCAACCGTGATGGTGAGTAGAGACCCCTCACCCCACGGAGGCCGCCCATGCCCCTCTTTCGCCGCCGCAAGCCGGCACCCGAGCGCCGCGCCTTTACCGTTGCGCCCGACGAGGACGCTGCCTATCGCCCGCTGACCAGCGCCGGCGCGCTGGAGCGCCCCTGGCACGAGCACCGCGCCGAGCTGGAGCGCATCCACGCCGCCTGCGCCGCCAACCCGCTGGCCGCGCGCCTGCTGGCGCTCACGGCCGATTTTGTCATCGGCAGCGGCGCCACGGTGAGCGGCCACCCCTTTGCGCGTCGCTTTTGGGAGCACCCGCTCAACCGTATGGACACGCGCCTGCACGAGTGGTGCCAGGAGTGGAGCCGCTCGGGCGAGCTATTCGTGGCCCTCTCGCGCAACGCCGTGGATGGCATGTCTTATGTGCGGCTGGTGCCGGCGCTGCTGATCGACGCCGTCGAGGCCGACCCCGACGATCTGGAGCGCGAGTTGCGCTACCATCAACTCACCGCCGCGCCCGAGGGCCGCTACTGGCCGGCCGCCGGCGCGCCGGGCGCTGGCGACGACGCCGAGCCCGAGCAGGTGCTGCTGCACTATGCCCTCAACCGGCCGGTGGGCGCGCTCAGGGGCGTGTCTGACCTGGCGCAGGTGGTGCCCTGGCTCGAGCGCTACGAGCTGTGGCTCCAAGACCGCGTGCGCATCAACCGCTACAAGGGCGCCTATCTGTGGCATGTATCGGTCGAGAACCCGCTGCCGGGCCAGCTCGAGGCGCGCCGTGCCCAGTACGGCCGCCCGCCACGGCCAGGCTCGATCATCATCACCGATGCCGCCGAGCGCTGGCAGGCCATTCAACCGCACATCGATGCCGACAGCGTCGAGGCCGACGGGCGCGCCATGCGGCTGATGATCGCCGCGGGGGCGGGCATTCCGCTGCACTATCTCGCTGAAGGCGATACGGCCACCCGCGCCACCGCCCGAGAGATGGGCACGGCCACGCTGCGGCACTATGCCCAGCGGCAGCGGCAGTTCGCGGCGCTGATCGAAGACGTTATCCGCCAGGCGGCCCGCCGCGCCGGCGAGGGCGAGATCGACGTGCAGGTGGCGTTCGAGTCGGTGCTGGCCCAGGCCGAGGGCCGACCCTAGCGCGTCAGCGCCGCCGCCCACCACCCCCTGTCTTGCAACGCAAAGGAGCTGCCCATGCCGCAACGTCAACCCTATCTGCGCGCGCGGGTGTCGCTGACGCAAGCGGCCCTGGCCCGCGCCGCCGCGTCGCCCGCGCCAGCCGCTGCGCCCGCACACCTGTGGGAGGTGGTGCTGCTGGCCGCCGGGCCTGCCAACGGCCTGCTGTTTGGCGGGCAGGCGTTGGCCAATGCCGCACCGCTCTTTGCCGGGCGGCCGGTGTATGTCGACCATGCCCTGCCGCTCGAAGCGACCCGACCGGGCGGGCGCTCGGTGCGCGATCTGGCGGGCCGCATCGTCTCTGCCCGCTGGGATGGCCGCGCCGGCCTGCTGCGCGGGCGCGTGGCGCTCTTGCCGGGCGCGCTCTGGCTGGCCGAGCTGGCCCGCAGCCTGGGCGATGCTGACTGGTTCGGGCTCTCGGCCGACCTGTGGCTCGAGCGCGAACGGGCGGCGGCCCCGCCGGGCACGGCGCTGCCGGTGCGGCGCATCGTGCACGTCAACAGTGTAGATGTGGTGGTCAATCCGGCCGCAGGGGGCCGGTTTGTGCAGCCGATCGATGAGCACAAGGAGTATGCCATGAGCGAGCTACGACCTAACCTGGCGCCCGATGGGGCGCTCGAACGCCTGCAGGCCGCCCACAGGGGCGAGCCCCCCGAGGCAGCGCCCACTGGGGCGGCGCCCGATGCGGCCGGCGCGCAGCCGTCGGCGGCCAGCGCCCAGCCTATGGTGGCCACCGGCCCGTTGAGCCAGATCGAGGCGGCCGTGCTGATCCCCATCGCCGAATATGTCGAGGCGCAACTGCGCGCCGCGCATCTGCCCGAGCCGCTGGCGCAGCACGTGCGCCACGAGTTTGCCCACGGCGGCCAGCCCGAGGCGGTGCGCGGCAAGGTGGCCGCGCTGCAGAGCGCCTGGGCCGAGGCCCGCGCGCAGACGAGCATCAGCGGGCTGGGGCCCATCACACAGGTGCGCAGCGGGCTAGACCGGCTGACGCTGGCCTTTGAGCGGCTGATGGGCCTGCCGCAGACGCCCGCCCACCGCGACGCCGAGCGGCTGACGGGCATCCGCGAGCTGTACGACCGCCTGACGGGCGACTGGGAGCGCACCGGCCTGTTCCGCGGCGAGCGCGTGACGCTGGCCAACGCCACCACCACCACCATGGCCGAGGTGACGGCCAACGTGCTCAACAAGGCGCTGCTGCACGCCTACGAGCAGCGCGAGCACTGGTGGCGGCCCATCGCCCATGAGGAGGATTTTGCCACGCTCAACACCGTGCGCTGGATCACCCTGGGCGGCCTGAGCGACCTGGACACGGTGACCGAGGGCAACCCCTATGTCGAAAAGACCTGGGACGACGCCGCCGAGACCAGTGCCTTTATCAAAAAGGGCAACTATATCGGGCTGACGCTGGAGATGATCGACCGCGACGACGTGGGCGCGGTGCGGGCCATTCCGCAGCGGCTGGGGCTGGCGGCCTATCGCACCCTGTCGAGCGCCGTGGCAGCGCTGTTCACGGCCAACAGCGGGGCTGGCGTCGAGCTGGCCGATGAGGAGTACCTGTTCAGCGCGGCACACGACAATGTGGGCTCGTCGGCGCTCGATGCCACCAGCTGGGATGCGGCCGTCCAGGCCATGTTCACGCAGGCCGAAGCTCACTCTGATAAGCGGCTGGGCATCCAGCCGGCCTATTGCCTGGTGCCCATCGAGCTGCAAAAGACGGCCGTGGGCCTGTTCACCACCACGCTCGAGCCTGGGCGGGCGGGCAACACGCGGGCCATCGAGGGCCTCAATCACAGTGTGATTACCGTGCCAGATTGGACGGATGCCAGCGACTGGGTGGCGGCGGCCGATCCGGCCGACCTGGCGGGGGTGTGCATCGGCTACCGCTTTGGGCGCGCGCCCGAGCTGTTTGTGGCCGACAGCCCCTCGGCGGGCAGCATGTTCACCCACGATGAGTTGCGCATCAAGGTGCGCTTTGTGTATGCGGTGGGCATCGGCGACTATCGCGCGCTCTACAAGGGGCTGGTGGCCGACGAGTGATGCGGCTGTGATGGCGCGGGGGCTGTGGCACAGGCCAGGCCCCCGCGCAGCGCCGGTGCGCTATGTTGCGTGCTCAACCCGCTTCCAGTGGAGGCGCCACTTCCAGCGCACGCTGGTGATGCCGTGCGCGCGGATGTGGTCGATGGCGCGCTGGCTGTGGATAAAGCCATAGGTGCTCACCATGTGTTCTACGCTGTCATAGTCCTGGTCGGTGTAGAGGTCAAAGTAGGCATAGCCCAGCTTGGGCAAGATGTCGCCGGGCCAGAGCGGGTTGAGCGACTCGTCGCGCGGCCGGCCGGTGATGATGGGCTCGAACTCGCCGCCATACCAGCCAGGGGCCACGTCGCTATGCAGCACCAGGCCGCCAGGGCGCACTACGCGCTCCATCTCGGCGCACACGCGGCGCGGGTCGCCGTTGGCCTGGGTGATGCCCACGGCCGCGTCGGCCAGGCCGCTGGCCAGGGGAATGTGCTCGCCATCGCCGCTCTCAAAGCGGACGTTGCTCAAGCCCAGGGCGCGGGCCTCGCGCTCGGCCACGGCGCGCATCGCGGCTTCGGGCTCGATGCCGATCACCAGCGCCGCCCAGCGGGCCAGCGCAAAGGTCGAGAGCCCCGTGCCCGAGCCGACGTCGACGACCACCTGACCGTCGAGCCCAAAGCGCTCGTTGATGACGGCCAGCGGCTCGGGGCGCTTGGGGATGCGCGCAAAGGCGTCGTACACCTCGGGATAGTCGCGATAGAGGATATCCCAGCGGCCCTCGAGCGAGGCGGGTCGGTCTGTTGCGTCCATGGCAGCTCTCTCCCTGCGGCTAACGTGTCGCGCCCCGTCGGCGGGGCTATCAGGCGGCCAGCACCGTAAAGGCCTCGTCGAGCCGGTCGTGAGCGCCGTCGGCAAAGGCCACCTCGAGCGACCAGGCGCCAGGCGCGGCGTCGGCGGGCAGGTGCACGCTGGCCGTCACGCGCTCGGCGCCCGACATGACGTTGTCGGCGGTGAGCACGCGGTCGCCCCTCGTCAGGCGCACCGTCTCGGCCTGGCCAAAGCCTCGGCCTGTGATGGTCAGGGCCACATCGCTGCCCGCGGCACCCTGGGCGGGCTCGACCTTGCGGATGAGCGGCTCGGCGCCGCGGCGGTCTCCCTGAGCGGCCAGCACCGAGCGGGTGCCAAAGTAAAAGCCAGCCACGGCCACCACCAGCGTCGATACGGTGGTGAGGATCTGCTGGGCCAGGTCGACGGCGGCCTCGGGCTTTTCGGGGCGCAGCGTCACGTCATAGCGGCGAGCGTCGCCCTCGCCACTGGCCGTTACGGCCACTGTGCGTTCAGGCGGCAGTTGGGCGTATTCGGCCTGCGTGAGGCCCGTCGAGCGATAGGTGTGCTCGCCGCCCAGGTCGCCATAGAGATAGACGGCCTGGATGCTAAAGATCAGGATCAGCGCCAGGGCGATCACGGCGCGCACGCTGCCCTCGGGCAGGCCCAGCGAGTGGCTCGGCTGGGTGAGGCCGAGCACGGCAAAGATGGCCACCAGGCCGCCCAGCACGGCCAGCAGCGCGCTGACGCCGATCACCAGCATCAGCGTGAGCGACATGGTCGATCCGGCGCCGGCGGTACGCTCGATGAGCCAGGTGGCCAGCGTGATGCCGACGATGACCACGACGATCAGCCCAGCCAGCAGCCCCATGAGCACGGCCACGGCGCGGCGCACGTCTTGGCGGGCGTCGATGACCACGCGGGTGGCAGGTCCGGCGTCAACGGCCTTGGTGGCGTGGCGCCGGTCGCGGTCGGGCTGCGTGTCGGCGTCTTGAGGCGGAGTGGGTGTGGGGCTGGTGCTCATGGGGGCTCCTCGAGGTGCATCACACAGCACCTCACGGCCAGATGATAGCACAAAAGCGTAGGCAACGGCGTAAATGCGGCCCTGCGCCGCCGAGAACAGAGCCAGGAGGTGCATGATGGCATGGAGCGAGTGGCTGCGGGGCGTCTGGCGAGACCCGCGCACGCAAGAGGTGGTGCGCCAGGTGCTGGTGGCGCTGTTGCTGGCGCTGCTGTCGGTGCTGGGCTATGACCGCGCCGTGGCGCAGCCGCGGGCGGCAGCGCAGCTCGAGGCGCTCGAGGGGCGTATCGACGCCTGCCTGCTCGAGGCGCTGACGCCTTCCGAGGCGCTGACGCCTTCCGAGGCGCTGACGCCTTCCGAGGCGCTGACGCCTTCCGAGGCGCTGACGCCTTCCGAGGCGCTGACGCCT
>Ga0123326_1003424_pt1 | contig 11175 bp, 6 predicted proteins | sample BioC13SIPDNA_FD_89739 | JGI IMG/M metagenome (GOLD analysis project Ga0123326, IMG submission 89739) | Anaerobic biogas reactor microbial communites from Washington, USA - Biogas_R1_A C13 SIP DNA | ecosystem: Engineered > Bioreactor > Anaerobic > Unclassified | place: Washington, USA | collected...
ATCCAAAAAGAGAATTCAGGAAATAGAGGACTGGATCAACCACTTACCCCGGCGCATCCTGAAGGGAAAGAGCGCGAAAATCGCCTCGGGCCGGCCCGAGGCGGCCTGAGCGGCCCCACACCCAATCCTATCCCATCTGCAGGCGAGTGTTTCACTTATTGTTGCTATTTACCTCAGGGCCATCTGTTGAAGGCTTTGTTGCCCGGGCACGGCAAATATGATATAATAGCTCTGGAAAACAAAGGAAAGGAAGTGAGCCAGTGGACGGCGATCCCCGAGGCGGGTCAGACAGGTTTTCACCCCGGATGCAAACACATCCCCGGATGGGTTGGCAGGCTATCAGGGCTGCTGCCCCTGGCTTATTGACTGCAATAGGCTAAGGCACGGCATCTCGGCTGCCGCCCTGTTGGGGCGGCATTTTTTTGTCCGCTGTTTTCACTGGGGAAAATCCAAAACAGAAAGGGAGGATACCAGTGAACATGCTAAAAAGAAAAAACAAAGGCGCGCAGATTCAGGAAAAACAGCGCAGCGCGGAAAAGAAGCTGTTTTCCTATGCCCGGATGACAGAAGCCGCGCTGTTCTCCCGGTTTGACAGCAGCCCAAATGGCCTTGGCAGCCTTGAAGCTGAAAACAGACAGGGCCGGTTTGGCAAGAACATCATCACCGCAGACCATCAAAACACCACCCTGCACCGCTTAAGGGAGGCCTTTATCAATCCCTTTAACATCATCCTGCTGCTCATCGCCGTGGTCACCTATGTAACAGACGTGGTGCTCTCCCCCACGCCGGACTATCTCACCGCCCTGATCGTTCTGGCCCTGGTGCTTCTGGCAAGCGGGGTGGCTTTCTTTCAAAGCCAGCGGGCCGGCAAGGCGGCGGAAAGCCTCTCAAAGATGATCTCCAACACTGCCCATATCCGGCGGGACGGCGCCCTTAAGGAATACCCCATGGATCAGGTGGTGCCCGGGGATGTGGTGTGGCTGTCCGCCGGGGACATGCTGCCGGCGGATGTGCGCTTTCTAAGCGCCAAGGACACCTTTGTGGCCCAGGCCCCCCTGACCGGGGAATCAAACCCCGTGGAGAAATTCAGCCGGATACCGGAGGGACAGGAAGAGGCGCTGACGGACCTTCAAAACATCGGCTTCCTGGGCTCCAACATCGTCAGCGGCAGCGCCACCGCCCTGGTGCTGGCCACCGGCAACCACAGCTATTTTGGCGCCATGGCCAAGTCCCTCTCCGGGGACAGGGCGCAGACCAGCTTTGAACGAGGCGTCAGCGCCGTCAGCCGGCTGCTGGTGCGCATGATGCTGGTGATGGTGCCGGCAGTGTTTCTGATCAACTGGCTGGCCAAGGGGGACTGGTCCAGCGCCCTGCTGTTTTCCATCAGCGTCGCGGTGGGCCTCACCCCGGAGATGCTGCCGGTGATCATGACCTCCACCCTGGCCAAGGGCGCGGTGTCCCTGTCCAGACACAAGGTAATCGTCCGCACCCTGGGCGCCATCCAGACCTTTGGGGAGATGGACGTGCTGTGCACCGACAAAACCGGCACCCTGACCGAGGACCGGATCGTGCTGGAAAAATACATGAACCTCCACGGCCAGGAGGACCGGCGCATCCTGCGGCATGCCTATCTCAACAGCTATTTCCAGACAGGCCTTAAAAACCTGATCGACCTGGCCATCATCAACAGGGCGGAGCAAAGCGGCCTGAAAGAGACGCCTGAGAATTACAGCCGGGTGGACGAAATCCCCTTTGATTTTGCCCGCCGCCGCATGAGCGTGGTGCTTAAGGACAAAAGCGGCAAGCGCCAGCTGGTCACCAAGGGCGCGGTGGAGGAGATCATCGCCATCTGTGCCTTTGCTGAATTAAAGGGAGCTGTCGTGCCCCTGGATGAAAATACCCGGCGCCGCGCCCTTGAGGTCTATGAACGGCACAACGCAGAAGGGCTGCGGATGATCGCGGTGGCCCAGAAAAACGAGGTGCCTGACAGCGGCGCCTTCAGCGTGGCTGACGAGAGGGACATGGTGCTAATCGGCTTTGTGGGCTTCCTTGACCCGCCTAAGGAGAGCGCGGCGGAGGCCATCGCCGCGCTGAAGGCCCACGGGGTGCGCACCGTGGTGCTCACCGGGGACAGCGAGGGGGTGGCGGCAAAGGTCTGCGGCAAGGTGGGGGTTAAAAGCGCGCCGCTTTTAACCGGCCGCCAGGTGGAGCGCATGGATGACGAGGCCCTGCTTGAGGCCGTGAAAACCTGTGACCTGTTTGCCAAGCTGTCCCCCTCCCAAAAGGAGCGGGTGGTGCGGGTCTTTCAGGCGGCCGGGCACACGGTGGGTTACATGGGGGACGGCATCAACGACGCCCCTGCCCTGCACCAGGCGGATGTGGGCATCTCGGTGGACAGCGCGGTGGACATCGCCAAGGAAAGCGCGGACATCATCCTGACGGAAAAGGACCTGATGGTCCTTGAAAAGGGCGTTTTGGAGGGGCGGCGTATCTTTGGCAACATCATGAAATACATCAAAATGGCGGTCAGCGGCAACTTCGGCAACATGATCTCCGTCCTTATCGCCAGCATCTTCCTGCCTTTTTTGCCCATGCTGCCGGTGCAGATTCTGGCGCAAAACCTGCTGTGTGATTTTTCCCAGATGGGCATGCCCTTTGACCGCGTGGATGAGGAATACGTGCTGAAACCCCGCAAATGGGAGGCGCACTCCGTCAAGACCTTTATGGCCTATATGGGGCCTTTGAGCTCCGCCTTTGACCTGCTGTGCTTCGCCGCGCTGTGGTGGGCCCTGGGCGCCAACACCCCGGCCTTATCCCCGCTGTTTCAAAGCGGCTGGTTCGTCTTTGGCACGGTGTCCCAGGTGCTGATCATCCATGTGATCCGGACGGCCAAAGTGCCCTTTTTGCAAAGCAGGCCCTCTGCGGCGCTCCTTTTGTCCACCCTTCTGGCGGCCCTGGTGTCCCTGCTGGTGGGGTTTTGCGATCTGGCCGTCGGGCTTGATATGCAGCCCCTGCCCCTGTCCTTTGCCCCCTGGCTGGCGCTGATCCTGACAGGTTATTTCCTGGCTGCCCAAGGGATCAAGAAGTTCTATATCAAGCGTCACGGCCTGTGGCTGTAAAGCGGCCCTCCCTCAGCCCTCAAGGGCCGACCGCACCTCTTCCTTCAGCCGGGGCAGCACCACCTCCTCAAACCAGGGGTTGTTCTGCTGCCAGCGGAAGTTAAGGGGGGAGGGGTGCACCAGGGGAAAGTAGCGGGGCAGGTATTCCTCAAAGGCGCGCACCGTCTCCGTCAGGTTGCGCTTGCGCCCCTCCCCCAGATAATAGCCCTGGGCATAGGCCCCCACCAGCAAAAACAGCCGCGTTCTTGGCATCAGGCGGATCAGCTGCGGGTGCCACAGGGGGGCAAAACCCTTGCGGGGGGGCAGATCGCCAGAGGCACCCTTCCCCGGGTAATAAAAATCCATGGGGATGTGGGCGATTTTTGCCGGGTTCCGGAAGTCCGCCTCGTCTATCCCCATCCATTGGATCAGCCTGTCCCCGCTGGCATCGTTCCAGGGCAGGCCGGTGGCCTGGGCCCTGCGCCCGGGGGCGTGGCCCACCACGGCGACCAGCGCCCTTTCATCCGCCTGATAAAGCGGCTGCCAGCCCAGCTTGGCATAGGCCCGGTTGTCCTCATGGTTTGAAATCTGGTGGTACAGCCGCTCTAATTCCTCGCTCACCCTCTCACCTCCCCTGTAAAAAGAGTATACAGCGGCCCCGCCGCCTTAAGACAGCAAACATACCAAAAAGCCGCAGGGAGGAACCCCCTGCGGCCCGCCCTTGTTTAGGGCAATCAAAGCTTTATTGAAAATCTCCCCGCAGCACCATGTCCTCTCCCGGCAGCAGGTTCTGGTTCAGGGCGGACACAAAGGCCGCCAGCGCCTCATCCGTGGCTTCCTTCGGCAGATACAGCTTAAACCCGTCCATATCCTCGGTGAACTGAAACCTGCCATAGCCCAGGATGTCCACCTCCGCCCGGTCAAAGTAGAGGGCCTCAAGGTTATCAAGGCCCTGGAAGGCCCCCAGGCCGATGCTTTCCACCTGATGGGTCACATGAATCACGCTGATGTTTTTGCAGTTTAAAAAGGCCAGATCGCCAATTTGAGAGGCGCTGAGGGTGAGGGTGCCCGCAAGGCCCGCGCCGCTGAAGGCGCCTTCGCCAATGCTTTCCACCTTGTCCCCCAGGTTCGCCTCCCTCAGCGCCTCCGTCAGGTGGAAGGCGTAGAGGCCCACCTCCCTGATGCCGTTCACAAAGGAGACGCTCTCAAGCGCCACACAGTTCTCAAAGGCGCGGATGCCCAGGCGCTCAACGGGGCCATAGCAGATGAAGCTCTTAAGCCCCCTGCTCTCCAGGAAGGCGGAATCCTCGATGATCCGCACCGTTTCCGGCAGCACCACCCGGGTAAGCCCGGTGTTGGCAGCCGTGCCTGTCAAAAAGCCTGACACGGTGGCGTCTGAGAAGGCCAGCATGCCGATACGCTCCACCGGGACGCCCCCGATGGCCCGGGGCACCACCACTTCAGCGGTGGACCCGATGTATTTGCTAAGGGTGCCGGTGGCGGCGTCAAACTCAAAATCAGCCTCCGCGTTGGCCTCATCCGGCATGGGGACAAGGGCTTCCGCCTCCCCCGCGCGGCGCAGCTCAAAGGGCCAGGGCAGCGCCAACGCCTGGGCCATGGCCGCCACCTGATCGTCCGTGGCCTCATCCGCTATGCGGATGATGCCGGGCGCCAGGCCCAGATCCCCCGTCAGCCGGGCGGAGGCCGGCAGCGTCAGGGACCCAAGGGCCGGGCAGTCCTTAAAGGCATCCGCCTCAATCACAGGCGACCCGCCTAAAAAGATCACTTCACTAAGCCCTGCGCAGCCCTCAAAGGCGCTGGGGCCAATGTACTGGGCCGAGGCCGGAATCTCAATGCGTCCCAGCGCCTCGCAGCCCTTAAAGGCCGCGGCGCCAATGGTGGTCACGCTGTCAAACAGGTAGATCTCCTCCAGCTGGCTGTGGGCAAAGGCGCGGGGGCCGATGGTGGTCAGGGCATCGGAGTGGGGCACAAAGAAGCGGCGCAGACTGCTGCCCTCAAAAAGCCCCTCGCCCAGCGCCTGAACGCTTAGCAGCTGGCCGTCATCCGCGTAATAACTCCAGAACATGGTCATCTCTGACAGCTCCCCCTGATAGGAGGTGATGGCGGCTGTGGCCCCGTCAAACACAAAGGCAGCGTCAAAGGGATAGGCCGGCTCGTCCGCCCGGTTGGCGCGCCAGACATAAAACGCGCTCACATCAAGCCCGGTTTCAGCCAGGGCGTCCCGGGCGGCCGCCACCTGGGCCTTGTCCGCATTCCAGGCGATGTCCACGTCCGCGATGGGGCTGCCCTCAAACAGGCCCTCCCCCATCTGGGGCAGGCTGCGCCCGGAGAAGATCAGATAGTCCAGCTCGCTGCACTCCGCAAAAGCCCCGGTGCCCAGGCGCTCAAGGGAGGCGGGGAACTGCGCCTCCGGAAGGTTCCGGTTGCGGGCAAAGGCGCCTTCCGGCAGCTCCCTTAAGCCCTCCGGCAGCGCCAGGGAGGTAAGCTGGTTTGAGGCAAAGGCGGAAGGCCCCATGGCCTCAAGCCCCGGGGGCAGGGAAAGCGCCATCAGCCGGGAAGCGGCAAAGGCCTCCTTCCCGATGGTTTTCAGGCTGTCCGGCAGCAGCACCTCCACCAGCGCTGAGGCATAGAAGGCCTGGTCGCCAACGGCCTCCAGGCCCTCAGGCAGCGCCAGGCGGAGGATGCCCTTGTCGCCAAAGAAGGCCTTCTCGCCCAGGGCACGCACGGGCACGCCCCCGATGGCCGCGGGCACTGTCACCAGGGCCGCCTCCCCCAGGTAGCCGGTCAGGGTGCCGGTGGCCTCCTCAAAGAGGAAGTCTTCTTCCGGAATGCTCTGGTCCACCGCCACCCGGGGGGCCCCCGGCTCACAGGGCAGGCCCAGCAGCGCCTCATAGGCCGCCACATCCTCGATGGGCGCCACAACGCGCCGGTCCTCCGGGCCGTTTATAAAGGCGTCCGGCCCCAAAAGGGGCGCCTGGCCGGTGAAGGTGAGGGTCTTTAAGCCATAGCAGCCGGACAGCGCCAGGTCCCCGATGTAGGTAAGCCCCGCCGGCAGCTCCAGCGCTTCCAGCGCGGTGCAGGCAAACAGCGCGTAGGGCGAAATGGCTTCCAGGCTGTCTGGCAGCTGAATAGATTTTAGATTTTCACAGAAGTAAAAGGCGCTGTGCCCAATGCGGCTAAGCCCCTGGGGCAGGATCACCGAGGTGATCTCCCGGTTTCCGTTAAAGGCGTTGTCCCCGATTCTCCTGACGGAAAAGCCGCCGATCTCACCCGGCACGGCGACCTGGCCGCCGGGGCCTTTGTAGGCGGTAATGGTCCCGCTTAAGGGGTCAAAGTCAAAATGGTCCTGCTGCGTCTGTCCCTTCGCCAAGGGGAGGCAAAGCGCCATCACCAACAGCGCACTTACAAACAACCGCCATGCTGATTTCATCATGTCTCTCCTTTTCATCCGCCGGATCACGGATGACTGGTTTTATTTTTATAAGTCCGGCCTTACTCCTCAGGCTGCCGCTCAAAATAAATGATCCCTTCGTCCCCCGTGGCGTAGGACAGCACGCCGTCCTCATGCAGCGTCAGGGACAGGGCGGCCTCCTCCCCCTCTTCTGCCTCAAGGGGCATCCCCCGCAGCACGCCGTCCTGAAGAACGGCCCGCATCCGGGCATCTTCGCCTGTCAGTTCCTCGCTATAGGTCATCGTGATCACGCCCTCTCCAATGCGCAGGCTCATCTCCAGGCCGAGGGCCGCAACAGGCAGCTGAACGCCGCCGAAATCAACCAGCACGGCAGCCCAGGCGCCGTCAAAATCCTCCAGCAGCGCGTCCGTAACCATCGCCGCGGGCTGATAGCTCTCATCCGCCGCCGGCTCGCGGCCAAAGACCATCTGGCTGTCGCCCTCCTCGCCCACCGCGTGCAGCGCCCCTCCAACCAGCGTCAAAACCAGAGGCTCACCCACCGAGGTAACGACAAGCTGCCCGCCTTCCCAGGACCAGCTGCCCGTCTCGTCCTCCGCATCGGTCATGACGATCAGGGCGGAGCCGTCCGCATCTAATGTCATGATAAACTCAAGCCCGATGGACGCGGCGCTCATGGTGATACCGTCATAGCTCAGCTCATTTAGGTACCACACCCCGGTTACCTCGCCGGACTCCGCCAGCGCGCCAGAGCCAAGCGCCCCCAGCAACACCATCAGCGCCAAGGAAATGGAAAACAATCTTTTCATGGGTAAACCTCCCTGTTTTATTGTTCAGTCTAAAGTCCCGGCGCTCAGGAAAATCTCGCCGGGGCAGAAAAAGGAAGACAAAGCTGTCAAAGCGCGCTCAGACGCTCCTTGTCCTCATACATGCGCCTGTCCGCCGTTCTCAAAAGCTCCGCCGTGCGGTTGGCGCCCGGCTCACGGGACATGGCGTAGCCCGCGCTGACAGAAAGCTGGAAGGGCAAGCGCTGCTGGGCGCTGAGGGCCTTAAAGCCTGAGTGAATCCGCTTGAGGAAGTCCTGGGCAAGGCCCTCATCATCCCCCGGCAGAACCACCACGAACTCATCCCCGCCGTAGCGGGCGAGAAAGGCGTTGCTGCCGCCCACCACGCCCTTAAGCACCCGCGCGGCCTCCATCAGGGCCTCATCCCCCGCCCGGTGGCCGTGCGCGTCGTTAATGCGCTTAAAGTGATTGATGTCCAGCATCATCAGCGTGACCGGGCGGTTTTGATCCTCCTTATAGAGGCTCAGGTGCTTGTCCAGGCTGCGGCGGTTGTTAAGCCCTGTGGTGGAGTCCTGGGAAATGACCTGTCCCGCCTGGGTCAAAAGGAGCAGAAGGCTTGAAATCACCGCACTGGGCCAGACCAGGCTCAGCCCATAAAACGCCGTCTGCACCAGGCCCCCAATAAACGGCGGCACCGCGAAAAAGGCGACGGCAAACAGCTCTCCCCGCCGGTCGATGTTGACTTCTTTGCGGCGCTTTGTCAGCGCGGTAACGGACACCCCCAGCAGATACGCCTGGAGAATAAGGTATTGGGGCACCGCAAAGGCCCCCCGGTGGTACACGTTGGCCTGGTCCAGATAATAGCTCCAGCCGGTGATGGGGGATGTCAGGATGATCACGCTCAGCGCCGCAAAGGGGATGCGAATGGAGAATATCTCCTGATTTTTTGTTAAACCGCGGCCAAAAATACGAAACCAGGCGTATTTAAGCCAGCCCAGCGCCACCATCACAGACATCAAAAAGAAGATAATGTTGAGCCCATGCATCAAAACCCGGACCACAACGCCGTCCCGCCCATCCAAAATCCAGATGCTTAAGTCGCTTAACAGCACCAGGAAGATCGCCCCATTGATCTGGCGCAGCAGGCGGAACTCCTGGGTGTCCGCAAAATTGCGCTTATAGAAAAACCAGATAATCAGCGCAAGGGCGCAGGAAAAAAGGCCGATCCCCACATTATAGATGAGCGCTGCGGCTCTGCCGACAACCATTACGGAAAATCCCCTTTGGGGCACAGGAGCGCCGCTGGTGACCCCTGTGTTATCCCTGCCGCGGGAAGCGCTTTTGGAAAGTCTGTCATCATCTGTCCCTTCCGTCCATCATTTTTTATGTGATTCCAATGGATTATACTATATTTTATGTGTTTACGCATCTGTATTTGTGAAAATGATTCAGGCACCGCCCCGGCGGACATATTTTCATTAAGGGATTGACATGTTACGATATCAGGAATATCATAGCGCTTACTCCCAGAAAATCAAGGAAAGGAACCCTGATGAACCTGCTGCTTGCCGGAACAATCTCGCCCCTGATTGAAGGAATGGTGGAAAGACTGGAGCGCGACGCCCACCATCTGACAGTTTTGAGCGGCCTTGAAAAATCCGGCAAGGAACCACAACCACTACCGCCCAACTTCCTCGGGATGCGAGCAGGCAGGCATGACGCGCAGAGAATCCTCCGTAATAATCGCTTTAACGCGGTTATTTTTTTCTTTGCCTGCCAGTGCGAGGAACCCATGCACAGTGCCGGCCCGCAGGGCGCGGCGCTGGACGAGCTGTCGGAGGTTCTGCTGGCCGCAGAGCAGAATGGGGTGGAACAATTCATCCTCATCACCGATCAGCGGGTTTTCGGCTCAAAGCAGCTGCCCCTGGAAAGCGAGACCCCGCTTGCTGATTCGCCCGCCGGCATTATGATCAAGGCTGCTGAAGACCGCGTCTTGTGCTCCCCGGCCGGTTCCATGAAAAGGAAGATTGTTAGGGTAACCCACCTGTATATGCCGGGCAAAGAGGACGCCTTCTTTTCCCGGGCCATTGATCACCTGAAGAACAACGCCTCCATGCCCATTGACGCTGCCGCGGACACGCCCTGTGATTTTTTGCATGTGGATGACCTGGCCCTGTATTTTTGCCTGTCCCTGGAGGCGGATATGCCTGCGGTGGTTCACCTGGCCTACGGCGACCGGTGCACCTACTATAAGGCTTCAAGGCTGCTTAAGGATTACCTGCCCGGCCTGACCTTCGCATTTCAGGACAGGAAGATCCGGGAAGCCTCCCTTAGCACCTCGCCTGAAGCCAGGCGCATCGATTGGATTCCCCGCCACAACTGGGCGGATGAGCTGGACAGGATGGCGACCCAGGGCAGCCAGGGCGCGCCTATCCGCAAAAGGCTCCAGTCCCTTCAGGGAGTCAGAACCCGCCTGTTCGGGAAAATGCTGCCTTGGGTGGAGCTGGGGCTGCTTGGCTTTTTATCCTACTGGCTCACATCCCTCTCCGGCGTTTACGCAACATTCCGCGTGGCGGACTTCTGGCTTTTCTACCCCATCCTGATGGGCAGCCTTCATGGCGGCCTTCTGGGAATCCTGTCCGCTTTCATCGCCTGTGTGTTTTTCGGTTTGGACTGGGCGAATCAGGGAAACGACCTGTACCTGCTGCTCTATAACACCGACAACTGGCTGCCGCTGATGACCTATCTGCTGGCTGGTGGCATGTTCGGCTATATGCATGACAAAACCAATGAAAGGCTTCTGATGGCAGAGCAGAAGATGGCGGAAAGCGATGCGGAGGCAGCCTTTTTGGAGAAAATGTTCCGCCAGGCATCCGAAGACCGCAGCAGGCTGCAAAAACAGGTCCTAAGCAGCCGGGACAGCTATGGAAGGATTTTGGGCATCATAAGAGAGCTGGACGCGATGCAGCCGGAAGCGGTGCTGATGTCAGCGCTCAATGTGCTGGAAGACGTCATGCAAAACCACAGCGTCTCGATTTATCTCCGCTTTGAGATGACCGCCTATTGCAGGCTGCTGGCCAGATCGCGGGATTACAGGGGGAACGCGCCCCGGTCCATGGACATCAGCCATTATCCCCTGATGAAAACTCCGCTTGACAGCGGCGCTCCTTTTTTCAACACAAGCCTTGAGCCTGATTACCCCACCTTCTGCGCGCCCATCATGGAGGGCGGGCGGGCCATCTCCATCATCGCCCTGTGGCATGTCCCCTTTGACCAGCAGACGCTCCATTTTCAAAACCTCTTTATTTCCATCATCGGCCTGGTGGAGTCCGCCCTGGTAAGGACCATACGGGAGTTCCGCCTGACCAGGGGCATGTATATAGAGCACACGCGCATCATGACGGATAAGGCTTTTCTGAATAAACTGGGGATCTATCAGCGCATGAAAAAGCAGGGCATTGCTGAATTCCTGTTTCTGAAAGTGGCCTCTATCGGCGCAAAACACACCCTGAATGACATGGCGCGGGAGGTTGGATCGGTCATCAGGGAAACGGATATTGCCGGGCGTCTGCATGACGGCTCCTATTATGTTCTGCTTCCCCAGGCGGACGAGAACCATCTGCCGGAGCTTGTTCAGCGGTTCGCCAGGGCCGGCTTGTCCTGCGATTTGGTCCGCCAGGAGGATGCCTATGTCTGACACCGCTGTTCTTTATCTCATCATCTTCCTGCACATGGCGATGGTTTTTTCCACAGGGGCTTATGCCAGCCTGAGAGGACGGAAGGTGATTCCGGCCTGGTATGTCTGGATGTCCCTGGCGCCCGTGTTTGGGCCCATCGCGGGGTGTCTCCTGCTTGCGCGCCC
>Ga0123326_1003425_pt1 | contig 11171 bp, 8 predicted proteins | sample BioC13SIPDNA_FD_89739 | JGI IMG/M metagenome (GOLD analysis project Ga0123326, IMG submission 89739) | Anaerobic biogas reactor microbial communites from Washington, USA - Biogas_R1_A C13 SIP DNA | ecosystem: Engineered > Bioreactor > Anaerobic > Unclassified | place: Washington, USA | collected...
AGTACTGCTCAAAGCCCTGGATGCGGTGGGCGGGGTCAATGTAGATCGCCCACGGCAGATCGGTAGGAGCGCCGTAAGCCTCTTGGTTGACGAAGTTGCCCCAGCGGCCGATGGCCTGGGCAAGCAGCACGTTGGGCAAGACGATATCGAACCACTCCACGAGCACCAGCTTGCGGTACCAGACGTAGGTGGCGACGCCAACCATCCCCCCCGCGAGGGCCCCGTAGATCGCCAGGCCGCCGTTCCAGATACGCAGGATCTCTAAGGGGTGCTCCCGGTAGTACGACCAGCCGACCGCGCCACCCACCGGGCTGGAGAACACATGGTACAGGCGCGCCCCCACGATCCCACAGAAGAGCACCCAGATGAGCATGTCCCAGACGTACTCCGGGTCATGCCCACGTCTCTGTGCCCCGCGAGCGGAGAAGTAGGCCGCCAGGACCGCTCCACCCATGATGAGGACGCCATACCACTTGATAACCAACGGCCCGATCCGGATCATCTCCGGGTTCATTGCCAACCCCTCTCAGTTCGGGAAGTGTGCCCTACCCGCTCCCATCGGCATCGTAGGGAACGCGTAGCACAGTCGTCAAGAATCTCGGCCGCCAACGACCTACAGTGGGTGTTGAAAGTGTGTGACGGTTTCGTCTCTCCTCCTCCTGATGGGCGTAGAGCCGGGGTCGGGGCGGCCCCGGCTCTAGCCGTTAAGCGGAGCCGGCTTCCTCCAAGGCTTGGGCCGTCAAGCGAGCCGTCCTCTCCCATGTGTACCCGGCTGCGCGCTCCCGGCCTCGCTGCGCCATCCACGACCGCAGGTCCGGATCCCGAATCACCCTCTCCAGCGCCTCCGCCAGGGCCTCTGCGTCGCCGGGCGGAACCAGCAACGCCGCGTCACCACACACCTCCGGCACCGAGGTAGCGTTGGCTGCCACCACCGGCGCCCCGCAGGCCATCGCCTCCAGCGGCGGTAACCCGAAGCCCTCATACTCACTCGGGAAGACGAAGGCGAGAGCTCCACTGTAGACGGCCGCCTTGTCCGCCTCATCCACAGCCCCGATGAACCACACCCTCTCCCGCAGTCCCGCCGCCGCCACTAGGGCGCGCAGGTCGAACACGGCGGCACTGGGTCGATCCGGCACACGACCGGCCAGCACGAGGTCGGGCGCATCCGGAACGCGCTGCAGCAGCGCGGCATAGGCCTCAAGCAGCACGTCCGCCCGCTTGCGCCGGTCGGCCCCCGCCAGAAAGAGAAGGTAGCGCTTGGGTAGGCAGTACCGCTCCTGCACCCCAGCCAAGGCCCCCTCGTCCGTCACCGGCCGCATCCCCTCGCCTACACCCAACGGCACGACCCGCACTCTATCCGGGTGCGCCCCCATCAGCTGCACGGCGTCTCGCCGCGTCCAGTCCGAGTCCGCCAGCAGTAGGCGACAGCGCCAGCCGTTCGCCCGCACCAACCCAGAGTACGCCCGGGCCAGAGCGCCGCGACGATAGGCGGGCAGCAGCAACGGAATGGTGTCGTGCACCGTCACCACGGCGAGCTCGCGAAGTCGAGACGGCGGACCGAAGTAAGGCACGAACAGCACATCACAGGCGGACTGCTCTGCCGCGCGAGCGAAAGCTACTTGCTCGAAGAAGAGCTTGGCCCAATTGCCCCTTGCACAGGCGGGCACCGGCACTCCGACCGCCTGTGGCGCCAGTTCCTCCGGGACCGGCAGCCCCGCCGGGACGTACCAGACGAACTCCCACCCCGGACTCTCCTGGGGGAGCCGCCGAGCGAGCTCGAGGAGGTACTGGCCGGAGCCGCTCTGGGGGTGGGCGAGGAAGTAGGCATTGACGCCGACGCGCATGGCCCGCCTCAGACGGTGGGGAGGGCGCGCCGCAGGTCCTCGGCCCAATCCTCGGGCAAGGCGTCGGTGATGAAGGTGCCCGCTCCCGTCTCACAGCCGGCGCGGTACTTCAGCTTCCCGGCGCTCCGCCGCAGGGGGTAGAACTCCACGTGAAAGTGGTGATAGGGGTAGCTGCCCCCGTCCGTCGGGTTCTGATGCAGTACCATCATGTACGGCATCACCGAGTCGTAGAGCGCGTCGTAGCGCCCGATGACGTCGTGGATCGCTCCCGCCAGCCCCCACTGCTCGTCGGCGTCCATGTCCAGCAGGCTGCCCACATGCCGCTCCGGTACGACGTGCACCTCATAGGGGAAGCGAGCGTAGAAGGGCACCAGCACATGGAAGCCCTCGAACTCGGACACCAGCCGGCGCTCATCGGCGCGTTCGCGCTCCAGCAGCTCGCACAGCAGGCAGCGGTGAGTGCGGTACCAGTGTCGCTCCATGGCCGCCAGCTCGCGCTGCGGGATGGGCGGCACGTAGGGAAAGCCATAGATCTGCCCGTGCGGGTGCGTGAGCGTAACCCCTACCTCGACGCCTCGGTTCTCGAAGATGAAGACGTAGTCCACGCCCGGTTGCGCGCCCAGCTCGCGGAAACGGTCCTGCCACACCTGCACCAGCTTGTAGACCGTGTCGCGGCCCAATCGGGCCAGGGTGGTGTCGTGCTGCGGCGAGTACAGCACCACCTCGCAGACGCCCCCGGCGGGCAACACCGGCGTCAGGGGATGCCCATCTACCCCGGGAGCACCTGGTTCCGGCCGGAAGGAGGGGAACTTGTTCTGCAGCACCACGACGTCGTAATCGGGCGCGGGCACCTCGGTGGGGAAGCCTCCCGGCTTCGTGGGGCACAGCGGGCAGTAGCCGGCGGGCGGGAAGAAAGTGCGCTCCTGACGGTGGGTGGCCGTGACCACCCACTCCTCGAGCAGCGGATTCCAGCGCAACTCGCTCATCCGCTACTCCTCGTACCCGCGCGGATGCTGCCGGTGCCACTCCCAAGCCGTGGCGACGATCGTCTCCAGGTCCGGCATCTGCGGGCTCCAGCCCAGTTCCTCCCGGATGCGCGAGGAGTCAGCTACCAACCAGGGCGAATCTCCCGGACGGCGCGGCAGCACCTCAGCCTCGATGGGATGCCCGGTGACCCGACGAGCCACCTCCACCACCTCCATCACCGAGAAGCCACGTCCGTTGCCCAGGTTGTAGGCCCGCGATCCCTGCTCGAGCGCGCCCAGGCAGGCGATGTGGGCGTCCGCCAGGTCCACCACATGGATGTAATCGCGGACACAGGTGCCGTCCGAGGTGGGGTAGTCGTCGCCGAAGATGCCCACTTTGCCGTTCTCACCCAGCGCCACCTTCAGCACCACCGGTATGAGATGCGACTCCGGCCGGTGGTCCTCTCCCAAGTTGCCCCAGGCCCCGGCCGCGTTGAAGTAGCGCAGGGCGGCATAGCGCAGGCCGGTGGTCGCGTCGAGCCAGCGCAGCGCCTGCTCTATCATCAGCTTGGACTCGCCGTAGGGGCTGGCCGGCTCGATGGTGTCGCCTTCGCCTATGGGGCTGTCGGACGGTGCGAACAGAGCCGCGGTGGACGAGAAGATGAAGCGCTTCAGGCCGACAGTGGTGACGGCATCGAGCAGGTTCAGGGCATTACGGACGTTGTCGCCCAGGTAGCGCATGGGCATCCGCATGGACTCGCCCACCTTGATGTTGGCGGCGAAGTGCATCACCGCCTCCACCCGCTCCTCGTCCAGCAGGTGCGGCAGCATGGCCCCCTCGGCCAGGTCCGCGTGCACGAAACGAGCGCCGGCCGGTATGGCTCGACGATGGCCCGCGGTCAGGTTGTCCAGCACCGTGACGTCGTACCCGCGCTCCAGCAGGCGGGCCGATACCACACTGCCGATATACCCGGCCCCACCAGTCACCAGCACCCTCACTGGGATTGCCTCGGAGACCGTTTCTCATCGAAGGTGTAGTAGATCAGGTAGCGACCGTCCTCCAAGGTTACCTGCCGGCGGTCGACCAGCGCCGAGCGGCGCTGCTCCTCCTCCCCGGCCGGTTCTGCCTCCGCCGCAAGCACTCCCTCGGCGCGTGCTTCACAGGTCATTCGTCCACCCTCTGGATGCGAGCCCCCAACGCCCGCAACTTGTCGTCGATGTGCTCGTAGCCCCGGTCGATCTGGACGATGTTGTGGATAGTGCTGGTTCCCCGCGCACACAGGGCCGCCCCCAGGAGGGCCACGCCGGCGCGAATGTCCGGGCTCTGCAGTACCTCACCGTGAAGACTAGACGGTCCCACCACCACTGCCCGGTGCGGATCGCATAGGATTATGCTCGCGCCCATGGCGATCAGGCGATCCACGAAGAACAGGCGGCTCTCGAACATTTTCTCCCAGATCAGGACAGTGCCTTCGCTCTGGGTGGCGACCAGAAGCGCTACACTCATCATGTCGCTGGGGAAGGCGGGCCACACGCCGTCGTCGATCTTCGGCACGTTCGTATCGAATGAGGGTTGGATGCGCAGTTCCTGGTCAGCGGGCACCAACAGGTCATCGCCGTCCACCTCGGTGCGCACCCCGAGGCGCTCGAATACCAGTCGCGTCATGCGCATGTGCTCCGGCACCGCGTCCCGAATGCGCAACTCCCCGCCCGTGACCGCCGCCAGTCCGATGAAACTGCCCACCTCGGTGTGGTCGGAACTGATGCGGCACTCACCGCCGGACAGGCTCGACACGCCCTCGATCTCGAGCACGTTGCTCCCCACACCGCCGATCCGAGCTCCAAGGGAGTTCAGGAACGTACACAGGTCCTGCACGTGCGGTTCCCCGGCGGCGTTCCGCAGCACCGTCCGTCCCTCGGCCAAGACAGCCGCCATGATAGCGTTCTCGGTGCCGGTAACACTGGCCTCGTCCAGCAGGATGTCGGCGCCCCGCAACCGCCTGGCGACCATCTCATAGCCACCGTTGACGTTGACCTCGGCACCCATGGCTTCAAAAGCCCGCATGTGCGTTCCCACGCCCCGGCGCCCGATGGCGCATCCACCGGGCATCGACACGGTCGTGCGACCGAAGCGGGCCAGGAGAGGCCCGGCGAACAGGATGGATCCACGAATCGAGCGAGCCGCCTGCATATCCAGTCGTGTCTTGTTCACCCCGGCAGCGCAGACGGTGACCGTGTGCCGGTCGTGTCGGTCCACGCGGGCGCCCACTTGCTCCAGCAGGTCGAGCACGGCGCGGACGTCGAGGATGTCGGGCAGGTTCCTGATGGTGACCGGCTCTTCGGTGAGAAGAGTAGCGGCGAGGATTGGCTGAGCGGCGTTCTTGTTGCCGCTGGGCCTCACCTCGCCCTGGAGCGGGTATCCGCCTTCTATGACCAACTTGGCCATTGGGTGTCCTCCAAGTGGGGGCCTAGGCACAGAGACGGCGGCCGCGGCTATGTCTTACCGCCGAAGGAACGCCCCGCGGGCAGCCGACCAAATCGCCCCCGTCCGACATACTAGACTCCGCTCCCCTCTCCGTCAAAGCTGCCCCCAGCGCCGGGTCGCGTCGCCGCTTGATGCCCTCCGTGTCCCCCCTATAATGGCCGCACGGGACGGAACTGCGGCCCCGCCGCCGAGCCGCCCGCTTAGGTCAAGGAGGGTCCACATGAGACCAGGCCTCGATTCGCTGGCAGACCTGGCGCGCCTGCGGAGTGGCATACGCTCCTGCCGCTGGTCCTCGTACGATCGCACCGGCGGCAACGCCGACAACTGGCCAATCAAGGCCGGGGAGACGGTGGAGCTGGGCGCCACCGACGCTGCCGGCTGCGTTCGGCACATCTGGATGACCACCCGCGAGACCGACAGCAACCTGCGTCGCCTCGTCCTCCGCGCCTACTGGGACGGCGAGGAGACCCCGTCGGTCCTCACTCCCGTCGGCGACTTCTTCGGCCTGGGCCATGCCAAGGCCACCTACTTCCAGTCGCTCCCGCTGCAAGCATCGTACCTGGGCCTGAACTGCTGGTTCCCCATGCCCTTCGCTCGCGGCGCCCGCTTCACCGTCACTAACGACTCCGACGAGGACAGCTTCCTCTACTTCTACATCGACTACCAGGAGTGGGACGAGGAGCCCCAGGACCTGGGCCGGTTCCACGCCCACTGGCGCCGCCGCCTAGTGACCGACGAGTGCTCTCCGCGGGGGCCCAACGCTCGCGGACACATGGACCGGCTCAACCTCGACGGCGACGACAACTACGTCGTCCTCGATGTGCAGGGACGAGGCCACTACGTCGGCTGCTGCCTGCATGTGGACACCGACGAGACCGGCTGGTGGGGTGAGGGCGACGACATGTTCTTCATTGACGGCGAGCCCTGGCCCCCTCGCCTCCACGGCACCGGCACCGAGGACTACTTCTGCGGCGCCTGGAACTACAACCAGCTGAGCGTGCCCTACTCCACGCCCTATTACGGCTACCACTTCAAGGGCAACGCCGACTACACCGGCAAGCACTCCCAGTACCGCTTCCACATCGAGGACCCCGTCTACTTCGAGCGGTCGCTGCGTTTGGCCATTGAGCACGGCCACGCCAACGATCGCCAGGGCGACTGGACCAGCACCGCCTACTGGTACCAGGTCGGCCGGACGGCGCCCCTGCCCGACCTCGGCCCGTTCGAGGCGCGTGTCCCTTACGCCTTCGGCGGCCTTGAGCGATGGCCGGGTAAGGCCCGCCGCGAGCTTCCCCGCTAGCCCATCCCACGAGGCGGCCGGCTCTGACGGCAGGGAGTCGGCCGCCGCCCCGCGCCTGGAGGAGTCCCTGTGCCTGGCACTCTGTCGCTCCACTTCCCCCGCTACGAGCTCCACGAGCCGCGCGTCCCCGTCTGGTGTGCCACACCGGGCGTCGGCCGCCTCTTCCATCGCTTCTTCGACACCTCGCCCTTCAGTCCATCCGGGCGCTACCTCGCCCTCACCCGGCTCCCGTTTGAAGACCGTCTGCCCCAGCCCGGCGACGTGGCCGAGGTAGTGCTGGTGGACCTGCACACTGGCAAGGAGCGCACCGTCGCCGAGACCCGCGGCTGGGATACGCAACTGGGCGCGCAGACTCAGTGGGGCGCCACCGACCACGACCTCTTCTTCAACGACATGGACGTGGAGAGCTGGACGCCCTTCGGTGTGCGGCTCGATCCGGTCGACGGTGGCCGCCGCCTACTGGACGGCACGGTCTACATGGTGTCGCCCGACGGTTCGAAGGCCATCAGCCCCTGCCTGCTACGCACCGGCGCCACTCAGGCGGGCTACGGCGTACTCGCTCCCCACGGCGTCGCGCCGGTGAACCGCGGCGCCCCGGAGAACGACGGCGTTTTCCTCACCGACACGGTGACCGGTGCCAGCCGGCTGTTGGTCTCGCTGGCCGAGATCGTGGAGCGGACGCGGCCCCTGGATCCGGACGTCTTCGTCGGAGGCTCGTATTACGGGGCACACGTGAAGTGGAATCCCCAGGGTACCCGCATCATGCTCGTCCTGCGCTGGCTGACCGACGGCGGCGACACCGCCCATATGGAGCGCATGGTGGTCACCATGAACGCCGATGGGAGCGGGATCGCCATCGCTATCCCGGCTGACCGCTGGAAGCCCGGCGGCCACCACCCCAACTGGTGCCCCGACGGGGAGACGGTCTTGGTGAACCTCAACCTCCACGGCGACGGGCTACGCTTCGTCACCGCCCGCTACGACGGCAGCACCCTCGAGGACGCCGCACCGGGCGTGATGGGCTCCGGCCACCCCACCCTCCACCCCGATGGGCGGCACATCGTCACCGACGCCTACCCAAATGAGCCGCTGGCCTACGGCGACGGCACCACGCCCATCCGCTTCGTCGACCGCCTCGCCGGCACGGAGTCCGCCCTGGTGCGCATCCACGTGGTGCCGCCGTTCGAGGGGCCCAGGAAGGAGTTGCGCGTGGATCCGCACCCGGCCTGGGACCGCGCTTACAGGTGTCTCGCCTTCAACGCCTGTCCCGACGGCACGCGGCGGGTGTACATCGCCGACCTGACGGAGGTCCTCCAGTGAACGCCGCTCTCGTCGATGCCAAGACCGCAATCGTTCTCTCCGAACCGGCCGCCGGGCAGACGGACAAGGACCCGGCCATCGCGGTTGAGGCGTCCGGCGCTATCTGGGCCGCCTGGCAGTCCTACCGCTCCGGCAAGGACCGCATTGTTGCCCGGCAGCTCACCGATGGTGGTGCCGGGCCGCTGCTGGAGATCAGCCCCGAGCCGGGCATCAACACCAAACCCGCGCTAGCAGCGATCGGGAATGACGTCTGGGTGGTCTGGTCGGCTCAGCGCCGGGGCGAGTGGTGCATCCTCACCCGCAGCATCCGCAGCGAGGAACTGGGACCGGTTCAGATGCTGGCTTCATCGGTCAACCTCCAGTACCGGCCGGTCGTCGCCGTCGGCGGCGACGGTCGCCTCTGGGTCGCCTGGCACGCCATCGAGGAACGGCGGCACCGGGTGCGGGGAGCGGTTCTGGACAAGGGTTCTTGGTCCGAGCCCCGCCTGCTGTCCGAAGGTGCCGGTGAGGCCTACCGTCCGGTGCTGTGCGCCGCGCCTGGAGGTGTCTGGCTGGCGTACGAGAAGCGAGTCGCCGCCGGCTGTGACCTGCATCTGCGCCACTGGACGACCGAGGGCCTCTCCGCCCCTCAACGCTTTAGCCTGACCGAGTCCTGGGAGATGGCGCCCAGCCTGGCCGCCGATGGAGCGGGCGGGCTGTGGGCCGCCTGGGTCGCCAGCCACGACGTGCGCGATGACCGGGGCATCATCGACCACAAGGTCGAGCTGATGGCGGGTCACTTCGACGGCTCCGGCTGGCAGCCCTACCGCAGCCCCGACCGAACCAAGCCTGATGGGTACGTCACCCACCTCTACGACGGCCTGCTGGGACGCAACCACTACTGGGGCTTCCTCGGCTGGCGGCGGCGACCGCAGCTGGTGCGCCAGTCCGACGGCGATGTTTGGGTCCTGTTCGAGCAGAAAGAGGACGAGTCACGCAACCGTCACGGGCCCGACAGCCTGCTGCGGGCGCGGGTGCTCAGTGGCAAGGGGCGCGGACGCACCTTCGAGATCAGTCGTGGCCGCTACGCCTACACCGTGGACAGCGCCTGGACCGTGCCCGGATCGGCGCTACCGTACGTCGGCCAGACGCCCGAACCCGAGGCGTATGGCGCCATCTGCGCCGGTCAGCTAGGACTTGACCGTGGCCACCCGGTGCATACCCGGCCCGCCTCTCTGTGGCGCCGCTGGCAGCCGCTCGCTCTGCCGGAACCGGCTTCGCCGACCCCCCGCCCCAGCATCACCGTAGACGGCGTCACCTACCACCTCTTCTGGGGAGACACCCACTGCCACGGCAGCTTCTCCGGCGATGCCGAAGGTGAGCCCGACGAGAACTACGCCTTCGGCCGCCACAAGGCCCGTCTGGACTTCATGGCCATCACCGACAACGACGCCATATACGACAGCCAACTGACCCCTTCCGAGTGGGCGGTGTCCCGCGCCGAGGCGGCGCATCACCATGAACCGGGGCGCTTCATCACGTTCAGCGGCTACGAGCGCACCGCGGTGGACCGGCTCGAGCCGGGCGATGTCCAACTTCGTCACAACCACCGCTCCGTCCTCTTCCCTGCAGACGAGGGACTGCTCGTCCGCTACACTGAGCCCGACGCCGCTACGCTCGAGCAGTTCGTTGACCGGCTGGCGGACTCGGAAGCGCTCGTCTATGCCCACCACGCTGAGTGGCGCTTGGTCCCCTCACCGCGGCTGGTTGGGGTGGAGGTCTGCTCCAGCTGGGATGCCTATCTGCTCGGATCCGACTACATTCCCCGTGCCCTACGCGAGGGCCAACGACTGGCCTTCATCGGAAGCAGCGACACTCACCGCCTTGTGCCCGGTCTGGGCGGCGCACTCACCGGCGTCTGGGCGGAGGAACTCAGCCGGGAGGCCATCCTGGCGGCCATCCGCGCGCGGCGCTGCTTCGCCACCAATGGCGAACGACTGCTGCTGGACGTGCGCGTCTCCGGCAGCCCAATGGGTGCCGAGACCGCCGGCAACGGCGCGGTGCCGGTGCACTGCCGTGTGGCTGCTCCGCGGCCCATCGAGTCGCTGACGCTCTTCCGCGACGGGCAGTCGGTGGCAACGTCCAATCCGGCTACGAACGAAGTGGTCTGGGAGATCGAGGATACCCCCGGCCCCGGCCTCCACTCCTACTACCTCGAAGTGCGTCTGCTGCCGCTCCCGCGGACCAGGATGTCCGGACGCGGCGGGAACCTCCAGGTCGCCCGCGGCGACTACGCCTGGTCCAGTCCCTACTGGGTGCAGGCGCACTAGCGATACCGCGGGCCCGAGCCCTAGTCGGCTCGGACCCGCCCCTCCTCCTGCTAGGCGGTCCAGTCCAGTACCGCGCCCATCAGACGGGTGCGATCCTCCCAGAGCGCCTCGAATGCTCTCGGACCCTCGTCGCCGGTGAACCGGTGAGTGATCAACCCGCTGACCTGCACCTCACCCGCCGCCACCAAGTCGAGGAACAGCTCCCGGTCTCGCTCGAGCGTCCACACGTTGTAGGGAGTCTCCACCGGCGTGTGGGTGCTGTTGTGCGCCCCGATCACGTGCAGGCCGTTGGTGTGCACTTCGTCGTGGAAGTCGATCTCCGTCACGCCCCGGGGTGACCCAAGTAGGATCACGCGCCCAAGCCGGCGAGGCAGCCGCATCAGGGGCGGAATGACCTTGGCGCTGCCGGTGACCTCGAAGACGGCGTCGGCCATGCGGCCTTTGGTGATGGCGCGCACGTCCGCCTCCGCCTGGGCAGCGTCCAGGGCCAAGGTATGAGTCGCGCCCTGCGCTTTGGCGAACTCGAGCCTTCCCGCCGCCAGGTCAAGCGAGATGACGGGCCAGGCCCCGTTCATGCGCGCAAAGCGGGTCGCCAGGACGCCGACCAGCCCCGCTCCGCAAACAACCACGCTCTCCCCCACCTGTAGCCGGGCCAGCCTCACTCCGTTCAGGCTAATCACACCGAGCGTGCAGAAGGCCGCATCCTCATCGGACACGGCCTCGGGTATGGGCTGCACCAGGCCCGCCTTCTGCAGCACCAGGGAAGCATGGCCGCCGTGGCTGACAACGCGCTGGCCCACCTCCAACCCGGTGACCTCCGGTCCCACGGCCTCCACTGTGCCCACGTTGCTGTACCCCGGCCGCCAGGGGTAGCGGACGTACTGCGCCCAGCGCGACCCCGGCCGCACGTCGCCGCCGAATGCCGATAGCTCGGTCCCGGTGCTGATC
>Ga0123326_1003426_pt1 | contig 11164 bp, 5 predicted proteins | sample BioC13SIPDNA_FD_89739 | JGI IMG/M metagenome (GOLD analysis project Ga0123326, IMG submission 89739) | Anaerobic biogas reactor microbial communites from Washington, USA - Biogas_R1_A C13 SIP DNA | ecosystem: Engineered > Bioreactor > Anaerobic > Unclassified | place: Washington, USA | collected...
ATCGCCGTTGACACATTTGCCGGGAAATGTGTATATTATTAAGTTAGGGATGTAAATTCACGTCGAAAGGCGGTGGTAAGATGGAACCTATACCTGACGGGCGATCGTGGGGAGTATTTTCTGCACAAAATTGCCATATTAAACATACACGCAGGTTGGGCTGCACTTATTGCCGTTCGCGTTTTTAGCCCTCCTGCTGCGAGAGGAGGGATCATGCCATGATCAAGACTTATTTCTACAATCATGATGAACATGCCATGTATCATGATGTGGATTTGTCATTAACCCACGAATTGCTGGCGAGTCCGGAGAATCTTCTGTGGATTGACCTCTATGACTGTTCTGAGAGTGAATTGAATTTTATCGGGGAGATTTTTGATTTCCATCCCCTGGCTCTGGAGGACTGTTTTCAGGAGAGTCCGCGGGCGAAAATAGATCGCTACGATGATTACCATTTCTTCGTTTTCCATGCCCTGCGCTATTTTGAGCAGGCAGAGGAAGAGGATGAAATCATGAGTATCGAACTGGATGTTTTCCTGGGCGCAAATTATATCGTGACCATCCACCCGATTGCGCTGTCGGCGGTAGGCAAGGTGGCCCGGGTCTGTCTGCGCGATACAGAAATGATGGAGCGGGGCTCGGAGTATCTGCTCTACCGGATCGTGGACAACATCGTCGATGAAACGTTTCCTATTATAGAGCGCTTGGATGAACGTATCGATGATCTGGAGGATAACATTTTTATAAGAAAAGGCCAGGTGATTACGGAGGAAATTCTGGCGCTGAAGACGACGATCATTTTGCTGCGCAAGGTGCTGATTCCGCAGCGGCATATTTTTACGAACATTACGGGACGCTATTCGTCATTTGTCAGCGAGGAAATGGTCCCCTATTATCTGGACCTGGGCGACAACTTAAACAATATCCTGGATACGGTCAATACCTATCGAGAACTGGTCAACTCCTCCACTGATACGTACTACTCGGTACTGAGCGGGCGTACCAGTGAGATCATTACAGTGCTGACGATAATTTCGGTGATCATGATGCCGCTAACGGTGATCACGGGGTTTTTCGGAATGAACGTAAATCTGCCCGGCGGCGGTCAGGCAGGCGGACACTGGTACTCAGTATATTTGATCCTGGGATTTATGCTGCTGCTGTCGGTAAGCATGCTGCATTATTTCAAGCGCCGCAATTGGTTGTAGACTCCAACCAAACAGCCAAGGGGACGGTTCTTGTGGCTGGTCACAAAATCTAAAAACCAGCCACAAGAACCGTCCCCTTGGCTGGTGCTCTTGGAGGTAACCTGCGTTGATTGTGGATTTACGTCCGGTCAAATTCCTAATTGTAATTTTGGCTGTAGTTCTGCTGGAGCTGATGTTAAGTCTGGCACCCGCCTATGCTCAAAATGATGTGGTTCCGGGCGAATATATCATCAAATATAAGCCGGGCGTGGATGCACAGACCAAATCCAAACTGATTAATAAACATGCGCTGGAACATTGCAAAAGCTTCAAAATCATCGATGCGCAGGTGGTCAAAATGCCTGCCCGGATGCAAGCTCAGAGTGAATCATCGCTGCTGGAAGAGCTGGCGTCTGATCCTGCCATCGAATATATTGAGCCAAACTACCGCCTGTATCCTATGGGAACACCGATTTCCGGGGATGCGGGCGCTGCCAATTTATGGGGGTTGAAAAATTATGGGCAATCGATCCTGGGTGTTCCCGGGGTTGCCGGGATCGATATCAATCTCGAGACGGCCTGGCTGGTAACGCAGGGCAATCCTGATGTACTTGTTGCGGTAATTGATACCGGGGTGGATATTTCTCATCCTGATCTGAAAGATGCCATGTGGACTAATCCAGGCGAGATTGCCGGTAATGGGATAGACGATGATGGAAACAAATTAATTGATGACATACATGGCTGGGATTTTCACAACAATGATAACGTTTTATTTGATCCAAGCGATAAAGATGATAATCAAAAATATGTTGATAATCATGGTACTCACTGTGCGGGAACGATTGTTGCGGCCAATAATCTGATCGGGGTGGTGGGAATCGCGCCGGGTATCAAGATCCTGCCGCTGAAATTTATAGGCCCGAAAGGCGGTGATACCGCTAATGCTATATCGGCTATTGAATATGCAGCAGCAAAAGGGGCAAAGATAATTAATTGTAGTTGGGGCGGCCCAATCGATTTGCCCAATGATCCTCTGCGGGATGCTATCGTAGCAAATCCCGATATACTTTTTATAGCAGCTGCAGGAAATAGTTCCGTTGATATTGAGATTTCCCCTCTTTATCCGGCTTCCTATAATTTGGATAATATAATTACGGTAACTGCAATTAATAATACTGGTGGTATTTCTTATTTTTCCAACTTTGGGTTACAATCGGTGGATGTCGCCGCACCGGGGGAAAATATTTACAGTACCCTGCCGGACAATACTTATGGTTATCTGAGTGGTACCTCGATGGCGACGGCGTATGTATCCGGAATCGCCGCGCTGGTCATGAGTGCCGGTTACACGGACAACGCTATAATCAAGCAGCGTATTTTGGACTCGGCCAGCTTGCATCCCCTGCCCAGCCTGAACGGCAAGGTATTGACCGGTGGGTTGGTGGATGCCGCAGCTGCAGCGGAGATAGAAATGGCTCCCCTGGCGTCTGATTTAGGTATCATCGGCACCCTTTATCGAGGTGAAACTTTACAGCCTGCCTATACATATTTTGATTTAAATGGGGATGTTGAGGCGGGCTCTCAGTTGCAATGGTATCGGGCTGATGCGGCTGATAAAAGTAATGGAGCACCGATCGATGGTACGACGGTTGCGCGATATACCCTAACGGGGGATGATGTCGGCAAATATATTTATTTTTCAGTCACTCCGGCGGCAATTTCGGGAGTTACGCCTGGGGGAACCGTTTACAGTGACTGCGTGGGGCCGGTCGAAACCGGTCCACTAACGAGTCTGCAAATTTTGAATGGTACGGAAAATTTTTTGAGCGGTTTCTCTGCTGAAAAGATTAGTTATACGCTGATTGTTGACAACACTTTAACAAACCTGCAAATCCTCTATGCTGCAGCGGATGGCTGCAAGGTAACGGTTTCTTTTAACGAAGTAGCGCTGACCGGAGATAATATAACTCTCGACGGTCAGGGAGGAACCGTCGCGGTACTGGTGGAGACACCGGGAATTGCGGATCGCACTTATACGATAACGATCAGCCAGGCAGATGAATGTTTTATTGCTACTGCTGCCTTCGGTTCTAAATTTGCCCCGGCAGTGAAACTGCTGCGCAGCTTCCGCGATGAATATCTGCTGACCAATAAATTCGGCAAAGCATTTGTGGCCTTTTACTACCGCCACTCCCCTCCCCTGGCCCATTACATAGCCGACCGGGACGGTCTGCGGACGCTGACCAGAGTCTTGCTGAGTCCATTTATTGCAGCGGTATATCTGTTGTATCACAAGTGGCTTGCCGTAGCGGTGCTAATGCTGGCTGGATTGGTGATTTTTGTGGTAAGGGTGGGCAGATGGCGGAGAGCAAACGCAAATTCTTAGATACAAATAGATGAATTGTCACGAAATAACTTAATATTTACAATAACTTCGTGCCGGGGCACCGTAAGCAAAATCCACCCCCTGCCATTTTTATAACAAAGGGTGGATCTTTAAAAACATTTAATATCCATCAGTAATTTCTTTACTACTTTCTATAGATTTTTAGATTCGTCGCATCTTGTTCACTTGTCACTGCAGTTGATATCCATGAGGCCTGGAGCACTGTAACACCAATCTCCTTAATTGTTAATACCTCAAACTCAATTATTTTATTATCTACATTGATTGCCAGTTTTTCTTTACCACTCAACAAATCTTCTGTTTTCAGTCCAAACCTCTTAGCTGCGTTGGATATATCTTCAATTTGCATCGTCACACTATTCATTTCCCCTAAAGAAATAAACAGCGGTCTGGTACCCAGTTCTGAAAACGCAATGCTCTGGCTTGGAGTCAACGGTTCCGGAGGTTTGGTCTCCTGTACATTTGCGGTTTTATTCATGACCTTATTTAGGATAATGGCTGCTTCTGCTCTTGATATTGATATTGCAGGTCTAAAAGTATTGTCCGGATAACCTTTGATGTAACCCTCTCTGATTAAGGCAGAAATCGCATTTTTACTCCAATCAGGTATTTGATTTTTATCAGATAATGTATTGATATTATCAATGTTACTGGAACCTAGTTTTAATATTCTATAAAGAATAACGACTGCCTCTTGTCTGCTAATTTGCTTGTAAGGCCGGAAATAGCCGTCCTCAAATCCCTGAATATAGTCGGCATTTTCTGCAGCTTCCACCTGTACATAAAACCAATCTTGCCTGGTTACATCCGGAAATGATATGGTTTTATTTCCTTTGAATCCAAATGCTTTATTTACTAATGTTATAAATTCTGCCCTGCTCATGGGCTGATCAGGCCGAAAAGTCTGATCCGGATAGCCGCTTAAAACCCCTTTCGTTAGCAGATTATTAATTTCATCTTTCGCCCAATGATTACTTAAATCGTTCATTGCAGCTGATGCCCCACCTACAAAAGCCAACAATATAAAAACCATTATTAAGCTAATGCAGAATTGTGACTGTTTTTTAAAAATCACTTCAACCCAACCTCCTGATGGTTGATTATTTTAAGAAATGAAAAAGAGCTGGTTAAAATCTAATCCCAGCTCTTTTTGTGAAATCAGACTTAAAACTACAAAATGTCTATGGTCATGCTTACCCAAGTATTATCTGTTGCAAGACCTTCAATTTTAAGCTGGGTAACTGCAACATCATCGTTACAAACTGTAAGAGCGTTCTTTAATTGACTATAGGTCATAAAGAAATCGCAGCTGAGTTCATTACTAAGTGTACCCGGCAAACTACGATCTATAAATTCGCCGAATATAATTGCTTTAATAAGGGCTTCACAATCGGGAACGCTGGAACTGCCGTTTAAATAAATATGAATATTGTCTAAACTGCTCTTGTTAAGGTCTTTGCTGAATGCAAATTTTAGTTGACCAACAGGATTATTGGCATTGGCAGTAATTTCAGTTGCTTGCCATGTAGTCGAATCCGGATAGCGCCCAATACTTATACTTGAATTCTGAGATAATATTTGTGGTCCTTCTAATACTGTAGATATTACATCGGCATTTGAATAAAATTTAGCGATTTTAGTCATCGGGGTAATTTTTTGAGCAGCCTTACATTTAGCAATAGCTTCATCAATTGTCGACGATCTGGATGGGTTGATATAATAGGCAAAAGTTCCAGTTGATACGTAATCCGTTTTGATAGTGCCACCATCATTATAACTAAATTTGAAATACTGAACACTTTCGCCTGCACTTATTGCATTATAAAACTGTTCTGCAATTCCATAATACTGAGTCGACGGCTTACCTAAGGAAAATGTCAAAGAGTTCACTTCAAATTCCCGACCGCTGTTATTCATCGAAAAGGAGGTAAGTGAAGCTGCAAGCGCACTTGGAACCAACATAGTTAAAAACAGTAGTGACAAAACTAATACATTTGTGATTCTTTTAAAAGTTTTATTCATATTCCTTATCCCTCCTTCCAAAATTACATTAATGTTTTAAAATTATACTGTTGCCACCATTATTATAATGATGGCAACAGCTTTATTTTACTTCTTGTAGATTAGTACAGCATTGGCCAAAGCCTCTGACGTTATAGTTGGAGAAGTGAAGTTTGCTTGTAGTACATATATATCTCCAAATATATTGGTGTAAGTGAAAACTATTTCTGTTCCGTTGTCCATGAATGCCAGTACATCTGCTTCAGATTGCAGGCCTGCAACTGTGACTCCGTCAAATTTGCTGGCCGCATTTGCAAAATCTTCTATTTGCATGGTTACGTTACAATATCCTCCACCTATAGCTAATACACTGGGCTTAGTTCCGATTTCGCTAAATGCTGCTACTGGAGTCTTGGCCGGCACTACGACATTTATACTTGTCGTGCTAGCTTTTGTATTGTCTGAGGTTCTGGTTACTTCCAGTACCAATGCTACTGTGGTCGCTGCATCTGGCGGAGTAATTTTCCCATCCAGTGCGATTACAGCCTCATTGTCTGATGTCTGAATTGCTATGCTAAAACCGGGTACTGTCGGTAATGTCAAGGTTGTTGCATCCTTGGCTGGTGCTGCTATTGAAATAGCGGCTGCCACTTCTGCTGCGGTCAGCGGCAGTTTTATCACTGTTACGCTGAATGTCTTGGTATCTGATGCTGCTCCTTTAGTCAGGGTAGCAATCAAGTTACCGGTCACATCGCCGGTCGTGAATGCAGGTCTGGTTACTGCGCCGTTATTGGTGATGGCTGCATTTTCTGATGCCCAGCTTATGGTTACTCCACCCTGTTCGGTTATCAAGGTTATGTTCTGGGTCACGCTGGCTTCGCTATCGCCTGTTACATAACCGATTACCAGTGCACTCTTAGCGGCTGCTACTATGTTCATGTTTACTATGTTGGCTACTGCTGCATCAATGGCTGTCTGTACTGCTATTTTATCAGCATAAGGTTTGCCGTTCAGCAACGTATTAGCTATGTTGGTCTGATCGGTTGCAGTTAGTTTGTTGTATTCGGTAAGTGCAAAACCTAATTGCGTATTGGTAATAGCGGTCTGCATTTCAACAACTGTCGTTGCTGCATTCAATTGGGCCAGTGCTTGGGCCTCTTCCTGTGCTAATGTCTTTATTGCTTCCATCGCACTGAGGGCGGTTGCCTTGGCTGTTCCTACTGCTGCTATATCTGCTGCTGTATCGATTGCTGTATCTCCATTGCTCTTTGCGGTGGTCAGGGCTGTCCAGTTGGCGGTACTGTAATCTGCTTGTTTATATACTGCCAGTTCTGCGGTCAGTTCGCCTTTGGCTGTGGTCTTGGCTGCTGCCAGTGCGTTCAGATATACAATGTTTGTTACTGCAGCATCTAAGGCTGTCTGTACTGCTGTTTTATCTGCATATCCTCCAGCTGGTTTACCGGTCAGTATTACATTGGCTACGGTTGTCTTATCAGCTGCTGTCAGTTTGTTGTATTCGGTAAGCGTTAATCCTAACTGCGTATTGGTAATTGCTGTTTGCATCAATTCTGCAGTCGTTGCTACATTCAACTGCACCACTGCTTCTGCCTCTGTCTGCGGCAGTTTGGTTACTACTACGGTGAATGTCTTGGTATCTTTTGCCGCTCCTTTGGTCAGGGTTGCGGTCAGGGTTACGGTTACATTACCAGTTGTAAATGAAGGTCTGGTTACTGCACCGGTTGTTGCATCAATGTTGGTCTTATCTGATTCCCAACTTACGGTTACTCCGTCCTGCGTTGCCGACAAGGTCAAGTTCTGGGTAACGGCGGCTGCGCTGTCGCCTGCTGCATAACCGATTGCCAGTGCACCCTTGGCGGCTGCTACAGCGTTGTAATTTTCTACATTGGTTACTGCATTGTCCAAAGCTGCCTGCAGTGCTGCCTGGGTGGCATAGCCGCCCGCAGGACGATTGCTCAATACTGCATTAGCGGCTGTTAGTTTGTCTGCGCTTGACAAAGCATTGAAGCTGGTCAGCGTCAGGAATGCCGAGGCGTTGGGCAAGGCAATCTGCATCGCCGCTCCAGTGCTGGCTGTGTTAATAGCTGTTATAGCCGGTGCCTGTGACACTATCACTGTCAGATTACCGGTTACGGCTTTACTGCCGCCATCAGTTTTGGTTACCTCCAGAGTTAATACAACATTTGTTTCAACGAACGGAGGAGTAATGGTTTTGTCAAGAGCGATGACAGATGTATTGTCGCTGCTCTTGATGGCTACTGTATATTCAGCCGGTACTGTCGGCAGGGTCAGGCTGGTTGCTCCTGCTGCCGGATGTGTTATGGTCAAATTGTTTGCTACTGTAGTTGGGCTGCCGGGAACTACAACCGCTATGCTGGCTGTATCAGCAGTTGTTCCTCCTGCTGTCTTGGTTACGGTCAGAACCAGATTTACAGTAGTAGTAGAGGCTGGCGGTACAATCGTGCCATCGGTTGCGATCACTGCTGTGTTGCTTGAGCTCTTAATGGCTACGGTGAACCCGGCCGGTACTGACGGCAATGTTAATGTAGTTGCATCCTGCGCCGGCGCGTCTATGCTGATAATTCCTGCTGCAACCGGTACCGGGCTGGAGGGCACGGTAAAGGTATAGTTTTTGGTCATATCACCATATTTTATGGTGCCGGTTACTAGCTGATCCGCTCCGCTAGCAGCAACTTGCGGTACTGTCAGAGTTAGTATCCTCGTAGTTGTATTCTGGCTTACGGCGGTGGGAGTAACGTTGGGTTTATCTACACCGTCGATGTTTTGGGTTATGGTAAAATCAGCGGCAGCTGGAACAGTACCAAGCACACCATTTAAGTATACCTGAATAGTCCCGTTGACAACGCCGGCACCTACCACAACCACGGGCGCCAGAACATTCTGGGCGGTTCCGAAATTAAAGCCATTTTTAACAGCACTAATAGTATAAGATGATCCGGCTATGATATCTGCCGCGAAGTTATACGTAGTACCGCCATCAGGTGTACTTACCGAGAAAGGAACCGTGCTATTCTGACTGTTTTTTAAGCTGAAATTGCTGGCTGTTAGTCCAGGTACAGCTGGAATCATTTTCACTGTAAAGCCTGTGGTGGTCGGGGTGGCGGGAACGCTCATCGTTACGTCTGTCTGCCCCGGGCTTACAGTCTTGGCTCCGCCAAAATCATACTCGGGCATGCTCACTTCGATCGAATACTGACTACCGGCAATCAAATAAGGAAATGCTCCGATGGTATAATCGGTAGCCGGGCTGCCAGCAGTCGCGAGGATCATGGATAATAATCTATTGTTATTGCTGTCTCTCAGGTAGAAGTTGGCACTGGGAATGTTATCAACTCCCGGGCTTAAATTAACTACCAAATTATTGACAGTAACATTTTGAATGGTTGTAGTTACCGGTTGTGGTGCAATTATAAAGCTTACTGCTGAAGATAAAGAATACAGGCCATTTATTGGGGTCAAAGTATAAGTACGTTCTCTAATCATGTTACCGGTGGTAAATATATAGGTATTTCCTCCATCGGTACTGGTAGCTGAGGTAATACTTATCTCATTGCCGTATTGGTCTTGCAGCTTAAAATTACCTGCGAATGTGATCCCATCAAGCGCGGTGCCCAGATTTAATGTAAATCCGGTTTTGCCCTGATTGGTCACCGGGGTGGCAGCTATGATAATGACTTCGGTAGGCACATCGATAGTGACAGCCTCTCCAAAATAAAAACCAGTTTTGTCAATCGTCAGGGTATAGGTTTCACCCGGTGTCAGATTGTAGGTCACAGTGAAGTTTTTATTATCATTTGAGGGATTGCTTAAAGCTACTCCTGCAACATCAACATTACTGCTATCTTTGATGGTCAAATCAGTATTGACCAAACCGGCAACCTCCCGAGACAAGGCCAAAGAAAAACCGGTTTTTGACGGATTGCTTACGGTAGCCTGTACGCCTAAAGCAAGATTGATAGTTTGAGCATTCTCTACATCATAGTAAGTAGCGCTGCCCAGGTCAGTAACAATGTTGGTTATATCGGCCGGACCGTTGGCCCAGTCAGTCATGCTCACAAACTGTTGTGCACTGTTCACCCAGATGAATTTGCTATTGTCAGCAAAACCGTCCTTGTAAGGTAAAAATGTAGTTATGTTGGTCAGGGCATAGGGAATGGAATAATAACTGTATTCCTGACCAATTTTTGAGCCATCGTATACGTAAAAACCGGTTTTTACGTTACTATTTACTCCGGGTACAGCAGCTGCCGTGGATGCAAACATCAATACGAGCGCTAAAGCCAGGAGAATTATAATCGATTTACTGCGAAATATTCTCATTTAATAAATTCCCTCCTTTCCCCTCTAATTTAAAATGTTAATGAGAAACTGACCGCGTTTCTGATTGACACGTTTACGGATGTTACATCTGCCTTAGCAGTATTGGTGGATCCTGTATATACATAGGTTCCCGCTGCATCTGAATGGTGCTGCAGCACTGTTCCATCATTCAAGGTAACTCCAATTGAACTGATCGGTAATGCCGGGCCGGCAATGGTAAACTGTATACTTACAACCGTTTTGCCAGCCAAAAGCTTATCATCTTTGATCATGGTTCCTTTGGCTATATCAAAAACATCGATGGTAGCTGTACCGGGGGTGGCACCTACAGCTGCAGGGGTGGCTGTAATCGTTACGGTTCCGGCTGCAACCGGGCTTACTACTCCACCAGCCACTGTGGCTTTGCTGTAATCGCTGGAACTCCAGGTCACGCTCTTGTCAGTGGCACTGGCAGGACTGGCGGTAGGGGTAAGGGTAAGGGTACTCCCCCCCACTTTCAGGGTTCCTGTGGCCGGACTTAAGGTAATTGCCTTGACCCGTACTCCGACAGTGACATTACAATAAGCAGCATAACCGCCGTCAACTGTGGTTGCCGTTATCGTGGCATTTCCAGGTCCGATAAAACGTACTTTGCCGGTTAATGCTCCGGGAGAATTTTCTATAAAGGTCGCTACAGCTGGGTCGGATGTAGTCCAGACTACCTGTTGGTTGTCAGCTCCGGCAGGACTTATGGTCGCTGTCAGGTTAATATCCGCATCGCCAACGGCTACACCGGATATCTCTGTTTTGTCCAGTACTATTCCCGATACCGGATTAAGTACCGTGATCGTACAGCTGGCGACCTTGCCGCCATCAACTGTTGTTGCGGTAATATTTGCGGTTCCCGGAGCTACAGCAGTTACCGTTCCATTATTTACAGTGGCAACACCCGAATCATCCGTGCTCCAGGTAACGTTGTTATTGGTAGCATCGGCAGGCGTAATGAAAGGCACCAGTACAAAATCACTGTTACCTGCATTAAGTGTATAACTCGAATAGTTAAGGCTGATTCCCGTGACCGGAACATTGGCTGTGCCCACGGTAACGGTACAGGAAGCGACTTTGCCGCCATCCTGGGTAGTAACGGTTATAACTGTCGTTCCTTCCGCTTTCGGGGTTACCACGCCATTGGTATCAACTGAGGCAACGGTCGGGTCTGCACTAGCCC
>Ga0123326_1003445_pt1 | contig 11127 bp, 9 predicted proteins | sample BioC13SIPDNA_FD_89739 | JGI IMG/M metagenome (GOLD analysis project Ga0123326, IMG submission 89739) | Anaerobic biogas reactor microbial communites from Washington, USA - Biogas_R1_A C13 SIP DNA | ecosystem: Engineered > Bioreactor > Anaerobic > Unclassified | place: Washington, USA | collected...
TATTTCGGCGTCAGCGGCAACTACAGGGCCGTCAGGGTGTATTACAGCAGAGTTCTGGCGATCACCCTGAAATGGCTCAACAGGAGAAGCCAGAAGAGAAGCTTCTCGTGGAAAACTTACGGGGCGTATCTGAAACGGTATCCGTTGCCGAAACCGAAAATCCATCATGACTTCTATGGACTCAAGTGCCTGTTCGTGAATGTAACCGAAGAGCCGTATGTGGGAAATCTACAAGTACGGTTCTGTGAGGGGCATTGAAATACCTCACGAGACTGAAAACGTTTATCAAGTAAGTTAAGGAAAGGTATCATATTATGTCTACTCGACATAAAATGACGCGGCGGGACGTGGTTACTGCGATCGGGTTGGCGGGAACGGGGGCCTGCGTGTGCGGCATGAACCAAGGTTGCGCCACGTTCACTAAGAAGGGCAAAACGCCTGCGATTGCTGCAGAGGCTTATGTGATCGAAGGCAACGTGCTCAGGGTGGCGCTGGACAAAGTGCCGGCGCTGGCAGTCGTGGGCGGGTCGATAAAAATCATCGATCCGCGCTTGCCGACGTCCATCATTATTGCCCGGAAGGGCGAGGCTGAGTACGTGGCGGCCTCGCTTTCGTGTCCCCACCGGGGCGTGGAGGTCGAGTATCAGCCCGAACAGCACCAGTTCCGCTGCGCCAGTCTCGGCCACTCCAAGTTCGGTGAGGACGGTTCGCTGAAGAAGGGGCTGGCAAAAAAAGGGCTGACCCGCTACGAGGCCAAACTCGATCCGGCTGACTGCAAGCGCCTGCTGATCACATTCTGATGCTATGGGTCGGATTCCCGTGCGTGTCCATGAGGTCCGAAAAACCTGCCGCCAGAAGCATGTTACGGCAGTCTGCCGTTGTGATCTCGCTGCTTTGCCGCCACAAGGCCGAGGTGTCGAACACTGAACGTCGAACGCGGCGCGTTGAATGGCGCAATGATGGTGCTCTTCCCGTGATCAGACGTCAACGGAGAGCGGCGCACCCTTCTTCCACCAGCAGTCGAGCGGACGGACCGAGAAACGCTTCAGTCCGGCGGGCAGGCGGTCCGCAGCGACGCAGAAGGACGAATCCGCCTTCGCGCGCGGGTGTTCGAGCGCGTGGTTGAAGCCTTCCGCGATGACGTGGAAGACGGCGGTCTTGCCTTCGGCGCCTTCGGCCGTGATCTCGTACTCGTGCGGACGCGACCCGGCGGCGCCGAGCGCGGCCGGGAACGTGAGTTCGTACGCATCCTTCTCCGCCGCGTCGCGGCCGGGCGTCTTGCGCGTCTTCGCCTTGATCTTCTTGAGGACGATCTTCGCGCCGGCCGGGAATTCGGGCGCGGTCGTCTTCTTCGCGCGCTCGGCGAAGGCGAACGGCTTGGGCTCGGCGGCACCCAGCGGCATGACCCAGTCCGGCCCCACGAAGAGGTTGCTGAGGAACTCGCGTCGCTGGACCACGATGCGGTCGTCGTAGATGTTCCAGACCATGCCCTGACGGCAGTCGCCGCCGTTGTATTTGCCCATCACCTTCTGCGCGTCGAGCGCGTCACGCTCCTTCGCCTCGGTAGTCGTATTCTCGTAGCCCGCTGGATGGCGAGCGTTGTACGGCATGCCGGTGTAGCGCAGCGAACTCGTGCCGACGGACGTGAACGCGCCCTGCCACAGCGAGCGGTCGTCCGTGAGCGTGTAGTGGGAGTGACCCGAGAAGGCGATTGCGTTCGCGTAGGCGGAGAGCGTCTTCGTTACGAGACCGCTGTCGTGCCCCCACGCCCAGGGGCCGTAGCACGTATCCTTCGGATGCGGATGTTGGAAATAAAAGAACGGAAGGGACGGGTCGAGCGTCTTGCCGTTCGCGTCGAGGAAGGTCGCCAGTTCGACGCCGAACGGGCAGGAGCCGTATTTCGTCTCCATTCCCGTCCCGTCGTCCCAGTGCTGGCCAAGGAAGGTGTAGCCCCTGATGGTCTTGCGGTAGAGGCGCGAGTAGTCCTCGTTGAAGATCTTCTTCCACCAACCGCCCAGATCGTTGCGCAGGACGTGCCGGCGGCGCTCGGCCTCGTCCGGGTAGGCTTTCGCCGCATGGTCGCCGTAGAGGTAGCCGTGGTAGTCGTGGTTGCCGTTGACGAATAGCTTCTCGACCGTCCGCCCGTCGGGTGCCTTGTCGTCCGGGAACACCGCATACCACGCCTGCGCGACGGCCTGCAGCTCCTCGACCATGCCGGTGTCCACCATGTCGCCGACCACCATCACCGCGTCGACGCCCTGGTCGCGGAACCATTCGAGTGTGTGGCGGAACGTGAGGTTGTTCCCCCAGGAAGCCATCTTCTCGTCGGCCCCGACTTTTGTAATGTGGATGTCACTCACCACGCCGAACGTGAGGTTCGGCTTCTTTCCGAGAAACGTCCCGGGTGCCGCCTTGACGAAACGGTTTCCCGCGAACGCGCCGAACGAGACAGCGCCCCCGATGAAGAAACGACGTGAAAGTTTCATAATTTCCCCAATCCTTATCTTTTTCGGTTTCCCCTTCCCGACCGGTAAGCGGCTTCATCCTACGTTTTTTGAGGCACGCCGTCAACGCCGGGCTTCAACAAACGCCCAAAGACGCTTCCGGGCGCATGGCAGTTCGTTGGGGAGACCTTCCCGTAATCGAAGTGCGCTTTCATGGATGCAGTCTACTCTGGAATCGCTTGATTAGGCCGTCTGTTTGTGAAAAGCTGTGTTCATTATTGGTCGTGTTGTCGGCGACGGTGGGATAGCTCCATGAGTGACATTGGGGCAAAGGGAGATTCGGACAGATCGGCGTCGAGATCGCGGCCTGCCCCGGCAAGTGCAAGTTCTGCTCGTTCGGCGAAGGACACACGGCGTTTGAGCCGAGCGTGATGAGCGACGAGGAAATTCTCTGCAGCGCCGACAGCTTCACGGCTTCGGGAGAACTCTTCGCCCTTTTTCTCATGACCATGCACACGTTCGATTTCGAGCGTTTGACCCGCATCGTGCGAAAAACGCGGGAACGGATTCCGCAGGGCACGCAGATTATCGTCAACATCGGGGACTTCGATCTGGCTCAGGCGCGGGAATTGAAAGCGGCAGGCGTGAACGGCGCTTATCACGTTTGCCGTCTCCGGGAGGGTGTCGATACGGCGCTTGACCCTGAACAGCGCAAGGCGACGATCCGCGTCATCAAGGAGGCCGGGCTGGACTGGTACTACTGCTGCGAGCCCATCGGGCCGGAGCATCGTGCGGAGGAACTGGCAGACCAGATTTTCATCGGGCTTGAGTACGGATGTTTCCAGCACGCCGCCATGCGGCGCGTGTACGTGCCGTCGGCGCCCTTGGCCCCTTACGGCCAGATTTCGGAACTCCGGCTTGCGCAAGTGACCGCCGTGGTCACGCTGGCGACGCTGGCCTGCCCCGAGACGAAAAGCATCGCGGTGCATGAGCCGAATCTGCTCGGCCTTACGGCGGGGGCGAATACGGTCTACGCCGAGGCTGGGGCGAACCCGCGAGACCTGGAAAAGAATACCACGGGGCATCGCGGCCGGGACATCGCGGCCTGCAAGACGATGCTCTACGAGGCGGGATTCGGAAACCTTTTGACCTCACCGGGGAAGGGTGTTTCTCTGGCCGATGGTTACCGACACAAACCATGAGCACCAAGACAGTCAGAACCGTTGCCGACATCGCGATATTTGTCACGATCCTTCCGTCGCTGCTGGTTATCGCTTTCTAGATGAAGGTTTGGTCCGGTTCAGCGAAGCCAAAAATGAACCGATGGGGGCTTTTCGGCGTTCTCTTGTACGATCACTCAACGGGAGAGGAAGAAAGCGCATGGCGGACGAAGGAACGATGGCGTTAGAAGTGTCAGGCCTGAGCAAAGGGTTCGGCGAGGGCGCGAGCCGGATCACCGTGCTCGACGGCGTGAACGTCGCGCTGCAGCGGGGCGCGTTCGAGGCCGTGATGGGGCCGAGCGGCTCGGGCAAGAGCACGTTGCTGCATCTGCTGGCGGGGCTGATCACGGCGGACGGTGGCGAGATCCGTGTGGGCGGCACTTCTATCTGCGAGCTGAGCGACCACGACGTCACCTGCTTCCGGCGGCGCCGCATCGGGCTGATCTTCCAGGACTTCAATCTGATCCCCACGCTCACGGCCGAGGAAAACATCGCCTTGCCGCTGCTGCTCGACCGGCAGAAGCCGGACGCCGCGCAGATCGATGCGCTGCTGGCGCGACTCGGCCTGACGCACCGGCGGTCGCATGTGCCGATCAAGCTGAGCGGCGGCGAGCGGCAGCGCGTGGCGATCGCCCGTGCGCTGGTGACCCACCCGGACCTCGTGCTGGCGGACGAGCCGACCGGCAACCTCGACTCCCCGGCGGGGCGTGCCTTCTGCGAGCTGCTGCGCAAGATGAACGAGGAGGAGGGGTGCACGATCTTCATGGTGAGCCACGATCCGGTCGTGGCTGCCACCGCCAAACGCGTGCACCTGCTGAAGGACGGACGTTTCGTCGACGGCTTCGACACGGGCCATGATGCCTCGCGCGTGTCCAACCGGTACTTGGAAACGATGAAGTCATGATCCTCAAACTCGTTCTCAAAAGCCTTCCGCACGAGAAAGCGCGTTTTGCGACGGCTGTGCTCGGCGTGGCCGCCGCCACGGGGCTGGTCGTCTGGTCGCTGGGCCTCGCAACGACGTCGGCGGGGCAGAGCCGGGAGAAGGTCAGGCGCATGACGGAGCCCTACTCCTGCTGGGTGTCGACCGGCAATGTCGGCATCCGGATGGACCGCAAAGCCATGATGAAGCGGCCGGGGCGCTCGCCGTTTGCGCAGCCGGTGCAGGCGCTTCCCGACACGCTCGTGTCGGCGGTCCGGGCCTTGCCTGAGGTCAAAGAGGCCGCCGCCTTCAAGACGATCCGCACGGTGTTGGACTTCCGTCCTGGCGGCCGCGTGATGCAGGGGCCGCCGCTGATGACGGTGATGGCGCTGGCCTCGACCTCGGGCTGTCCCTATGCCGCCGCCACCGTCACGGGGCGCTGGCCTGATCCGGCCAGCGACGAGCCGGAGGCGGCGGTCTGCACGGCCGTCTTCACCCCGCGCCGGCTGGAGGCTCCGCCGCTCGGGTCGACGCTCGTGCTGATTACGCCCTCGGGAACAGTGAATGTCAAGATCACGGCACTCATCGACTTCAAAGAGGCGGTGCAGGGCTTCCCGACCTCCTTCGCGACGTTGGGCGCGATGCGCCTGGCCTCGGGCGGCACCTACGATCCTGCGCCGAATCTGCTGCTTTGCCAGCTCCGGGGCGGAGCGGGCGGTCAGGCGGTGAAGGCGCTGGTCCGTCAGTTATCGCCGTCCGAATCGGCGGTCACGCTCCCCGGACAGAACGAAGCGCCGGAGCCCTCGCCGCTGTGCACGGCCGTCGAACGCAGAGATGTGGAGTCGGGGTACTCCAGCGACAAGCTGCAGAACTTTAAGCGCCAGGCGCCGCTGCTGCTGACCCTTTCGGTGCTTACGGCCCTCTGCATGCTGATCAACGCGCTCACCGTGGGCGTGGAGCAGAAGCTGCGCGTGCTGGCGCTGCTGCGCACGGCCGGCATGACGGCGCGGCAGGTGTCACGCATGGTGATGCTGGAAGGCGCAGCGATCGCGTTCGCGGGGTGGGCCGTCGGTCTTGCGGCGGGGTGGCTCCTGCTCGCCGTATTTGTCAGCCGGACGCCGGATGCCTTTCCCGAAGGCGTGTTCATGGGCTGGATGACGCCCGTCTGCTCGGCGGTCGGCGTAACGCTGGTGGCGGCAGTCAGCCTGTACGGGCCCTGCCGGCGCGCGATGCGCATCCGCCCGCTGGACGTCCTCACGGAGATGACGTCCGACGACAAGCCACTCTCCTGGCGGCGGGCGCTGCTCGGCTTCGCCTTGCTCTTCCCGATGCTGGTGTTCGTGCTGCCGATGCACATCACGGCGATGGCCCGCAGCGTGTTGCTGCTGACGCTTGGCCTGCCGATGCACGTGCTCGGGCTCTTGCTGGTGCTGCCGGCCTTCGTGCAGCTCATGGAGCGGGCGGCTTTGCCGGCGGTGAGCGCGGCGCTGAGGCTCGACCCGCACATGCTGCGGCGCCGCATCAGCCGTTCCTTCTCGCGCACGGCCGGCATGGTGATCACGCTCGCCATCGGCCTCGGCGCCTTCGTGTCGATCCATATCTGGGGCGGCTCCATGATGGCGCCCTTTATCCCGAGCCGCGAGTTCCCGGACGCGATCGTCTCGCTGTTGCCGAATGGCGTGCCGAACGGCGCGGCCGAAAAAGTATCCAGGCTCGAAGGCGTGGAGAGCGGCCGCTGCCTCGGCCTGGAAGCCGCTCAGTTCTACGTTTCCGACGCCCTGACCGCGCAGATCGCGCGTGTCTCGGGTCGGCTGCCGATGAGCCCCAACGTCCTGCTGCTGGGGGCTGATCCGCAGGTGGCGTTCGGTGGCGCGCGGCCGCTGGCGCCGTTCACGTTTGCGGAAGGTTCGCGGCAGGCGGCGGCGGACGCCCTTGCCGCCGGCGGCGCCTGCGTGATCACCAAGATGTTTTCGCGCGAGACGGGGCTGCATGCCGGCGACGAGCTGGTTATTGTCAAACGGCTGCCGATGCGGGGCGGCGGGGGTGGGCCTGTGAAAACCGAAACGCTGAAAATCGCGGGCGTTGCTGACGTGAACTGGCACCTGATCACCTCGCGTGCGCAGTTGCGGGGCCGCAACAACATGCCGGGCAGCACGATGGGGCTGGTGTTCGTGAACGAGGCCGATGCGCGCCGCTTGAGCGGCAACGCCGACACGACGAGTTTTCTCTGGCTTAACCTCAGCGAGCCTTACCGCAAGATGGGGGCGCTGCAGGGCAGCCATCTGCTAGAGGCGGAGATCCGCAAAGCCATCGCGATCGACGAGGCGAACACGGTGCGCGTGCACCACCGCGATGAGATCGAGGACGGCACGATCGCGCACGGCGCACAGCTCATCGGCGACATGGCGCGCGCCCCGTTCTGGTCGCTGATCGTGCTCTCCACGGGCATCACCACGCTGCTCATCGCGTCGTTCCAGGCCTCGGCCAAAGAGATCGCCGTGATGCGCGCGGTCGGCATGACGTGCAGCCAGTTGGGCCGGATGCTGCTCGGCGAGGCGCTCTTGGTCGGTCTGTGCGGCATCGTGCTGAGCCTCGTTTCGGGCTTCTGCATCGGCTGGACGTTCACCGGCTGGACACGGGCGTGGATGATGTTCGGCGGGCTGCCGGTTTCGCTGAGCATCCCGTGGGGGGTCATTCTGCAAGGCGTCGGCTTCGCGTTCGCGCTCTGCATCGCCATGGCCGTTCCGCCGATCCTTTGGCTGGTTCGCAAACAAGACGGGACCGGCGGCTTGACCGTGCAATGACGACGCGCTGGCGCGCGAGCAGCCGTGAACGCGTGCTGAACGCATGCTTGCGCGCGCGGAAGCGGTTCGGTAAACTGACGCTTTTCTACTAGGAGAAACAGGCATGTCGAAGACGTACAAGATCGCGGTGATCCCGGGCGACGGGACAGGGCCGGAGGTGATCGGCGAAGGCTGCAAGGTGCTGGACGCGGCCGCAAAGCGGTTCGGCTTCAAGCTGGAGACGGTCGCGTATGATCTAGGCGGGACCCGCTATCTCAGAACGGGCGAGACGCTGACCGACGCGACGCTCGACGAGTTGCGCGGCTTCGACGCCATCTATCTCGGCGCGATCGGCCACACCGACATCAAGCCGGGCATCCTTGAAAAAGGCGTGCTGCTGAAATTGCGTTTCGAGCTGGACCAGTACATCAATCTGCGGCCGGTCAAACTTTATCCCGGTGTGGAGTGTCCGCTCAAGGGCAAAGGCCCGCAAGAGATCGATTACTGCGTGATCCGTGAAAACTCCGGCGGCCTGTACACCGGCATCGGCGGACTTTCGCGCCAAGGCACCCGCGATGAGGTCGCGGTGCAGCAGATGATGTACACGTACGACCAGGTCGCGCGCTGTCTGCGCTACGCCTTCGACTATGCCCGCAAGTATGGCCGGAAGGCGCGCGGGATCGGCGAGCACAACACCTTGGCGCTGGTCGGGAAATCCAATGTCCTGACCTACATGTACGAACTGTGGAACCGCGTTTTTGCCGAGATCGGGGCCGAGTATCCTGATGTCAAGCGAGAGTACTACCATGTTGACGCGACCTGCCTCTACATGGTGGCCTGCCCCGAGATGTTCGACGTGATCGTGACCGAAAACATGTTCGGTGACATCATCACCGATCTCGCAGCGATCACGCAGGGCGGCCTCGGCGTGGCGGCCGGCGGCAACATCAATCCGCAGGGGGTCAGCATGTTCGAGCCGATCGGCGGCACCGCGCCCATGTGGACCGGCAAGAACGCGATCAATCCGATCGCCGCGATCGGTGCCGGCGCGATGATGCTGACTGCGCTGGGTGAGGAGGAGGCGGGCCTCGCAATCGAAGCGGCCATCGCGCAGACCACACCCGCGATGAAGAGCCAGATGGCCAACCAGATGGGCTTCACCACCACGCAGCTCGGCGACCGTATCGCGTCGCTGGTTGCAGGGTGAAGCGGCGGGCGTCGTCCTTGCGCGCCGTGCAGTCTTTGAGCAAAGGTGATTCATGAACGCGCTGCCGGTGCGACTGATACGCGAGATTCCGCCTCGCCTGCTGTGGCGATTCCTGATCGGCGCGGGGCTCGGCAACCTGCGCGCGATCAATCGGTTTGAGCGCCGGCGGCGGCAGGGCGTTTATTTCCCGCCGTTTATCTTCACGAGCGTCACCCAACGCTGCAACCTCTCCTGCAAGGGGTGCTGGGCCACCGGCGTGCGGGAGCCGGTTGACATGACGCCCGAGCTGCTGCACACGATCGTCGCGGAGAGCCGCGCGCAGGGTTGCCGGTTTTTCGGCATTCTGGGCGGCGAGCCGCTGCTGCTGCCGTGGCTGCCTGATTTTTTCGATCGGCACCGCGACGCCTACTTCCAGCTCTTCACCAACGGGCAGTTGCTTGACGGGCAGGTGGCCTCGCGGCTGCGGCGCGCCGGGAACGTGTCGCCGCTCATCAGCGTGGAGGGCGGGGCCGATGCGTATGCCGACCGGCGCGGCGACGGGCTCGCCTACGGGCGCGCTCTGGAGGCGTTGGCGCGATGCAGAGAGCAGGGATTGGTGACGGGCGTCGCGACCAGCGTGTCGGCATCCACCTATGCGGATGTCGTGTCGGCGCGCTTTGTCGACGACATGGCCGCGCGCGGCGCGCATTATCTCTGGTACTACATCTACCGGCCTTCCGGTCCGGTCCCGGGATTCGAGGAGGCACTCAGCGATGCGCAGGTGCGCGCGCTGCGCCGCTTTCTGCTGGAGCAGCGGGCGCGTTGCAAGAGCCTGGCGATCATCGACGCCTACTGGGACCACGACGGCAATGCGCTCTGTCCGGCCGCCACCGGCATCAGCCACCACATCAACGCGCACGGCGAGGTGGAGCCGTGTCCGCCGATCCAGTGTGCCGACTGCCGGGTGGAGTCCGGGCAGGTGGCGGCGCGCATCGCGGGGTCGCTGCTGCTCGCGGCCTTTCGTGCGGAGGTGCCGCGTCTCACGCGCGGCTGCGTGCTGATGGATCATCCGCGCGAGCTGGCCGAGCTGGCCGCGCAGTGTGGCGCGCGGGACAGCAGCGGCCGCGGCACGTTCTTCCGCGAGCTGGCGGGGCGGCCGGCGCTGCGCTGCCACGACCACGGCGGCGAACCGCAGCCGGAGCGCGCCTGGGCCTACCGGTTCGCCAAGAAACATTGGTTTTTCGGCTTCGGCGCGTACGGCTGAAGGCCGCGCGCCGCTCAGGCCAGGCAGAGCAGGGCCACGCCGGCCAAGATCGCGGCGAGCGCCGCGCCCTTGCGGCGCAGGTTGCGTTCGCGGAAGATCAGCGCGCCGGCGGCAAACGACAGCGCGACATTCGAACGCCGGATCAGCGACAGCACCGAGATCGCCACGCCCTCCTGGCTGAGCGCGCCGAAATAGAACCAGTCGGCGGCCATCAGCAGCACGCCGACGACGGGAATCGTCCAGCGCCATTCAAAGCGCGTGCGCTGCAGGCCGGCGGTGCGCTGCGCACACAGGGCCGCACCCAGCAGCAACGTCAGGTCGATGGCGAACCAGAGTTGCAGGGTGTTGCGTTCGATCCCGCAGGTCCGCAACAGATACTTGTCGTAGAGGGCGGAGCCTGCGCCCAGCAGGGTACCGGCAAAGGCGCAGAATATCCCGGTGTGGCGCGTGAAGCGGATGCCCTCCGCTTGGCCCGCCACAGAGAAGAGCCAATAGCCGACGAGGATGACCGCCATGCCGAGCGCCTGCAGCGGGGTCGGGATTTCGTTGAAAAGGAGCATCGCGCCGGCCAGGGTCCAGAGCGGGGCCGAGGCGCGGATCGGTGCGGCGATCGAGAGCGGCAGCGCCCGCATCGCGTAGTAGACAAAAATCCAAGAGGCCGAGACGATTCCCGCCTTCGCGGCCACCAGCCAGAAACCCGTGCGCGAAATGACGAGGGCGTCCCGCAAGTGACCGGCGGCCGCCAGCGCCAGCGCAAAGGAGATCGCCCCGCACGCCGTGGCCAGAACGAGCACGGGCATGACGGCGTTGGCGTGGACACTGTGCTTTTTGGCCGTATCGTAAACCGCCAGCAGCGCGGCCGAGATCAGGATGAAGGGAATCCACATCTCAGGCGGATTCGAGGATCAGGTTGGCGTACTGAACCGTGTCGCCGGTCCGAATCAGTCCGATCGCATGCGGGACCCGTTTCTTAAAGGTCACATGCGGCTCATAGTCGATGTGGATACCGTCGAGTGCCTGGCTGAACCGCGCCTGGGTCTCCTCGGTGTTGTTCTTGAGAAATTCCTCCGCCATGGCCGCGCGTCCGATCACGAAGTTAGGGCGGATGGCGAGCAGCACATCCAGCACGCTGGGGATGTTGTCGATCAGCGAGATGTCGACTGTTTCGATCATCGGCCAGAACGGAAATCCGCGGTCGGCGATCACGAGGGTGTTGGTGTGGCGCACGCGGCTGAGCAGACTGTTCAGCGCGGGGTTGAGAATGCCGGTCTTGAACATACAGGACGATCCTTTTGCGTTCAGTATACACAA
>Ga0123326_1003446_pt1 | contig 11127 bp, 9 predicted proteins | sample BioC13SIPDNA_FD_89739 | JGI IMG/M metagenome (GOLD analysis project Ga0123326, IMG submission 89739) | Anaerobic biogas reactor microbial communites from Washington, USA - Biogas_R1_A C13 SIP DNA | ecosystem: Engineered > Bioreactor > Anaerobic > Unclassified | place: Washington, USA | collected...
CCAGAAAACTAAAGATCATCCGGCCCCCTCCAATCTGCCCCATCCGCTTCCTGGCCAGAAGGATCAGCAGCATTAAATTGAAGACACCGGCAATAGAATATGCCAAGGCCAATCCCTGGTGACTCATAACCTGCACCAGCAGAATGGAGAGGATAATATTAAGGGCAATGGATGCTAAGCCAGTTACCACCGGAGTAATAGTATCCTGTAGTGAATAGAATATTCGATTGGCCAGCTGCAGTCCACTATAGGCGAACAGACCGAAGCAATAAAAGAAAAGTGCCTGGGCCGTGGCCAGGGTATCCCCCGCGTCAAACTGCCCATGCTGAAAAAACAAAGCAATGAGCGGCTCCCGTAAAGCCATCAAGCCTAAAGCTGCCGGTATCGTAATAACGAAAATCGCTCTCAAGCCCAGAGAAAACAATCTTTTAAATTCCCCAATATTTTTATTGGCTACCTGTTCAGACATGGTGGGGAAAACCGCCATTGCCACCGATACACCGAATATCCCGATGGGAAGCTGCATAATACGCTGAGCCAGCCGCAACGCAGAAATCGAACCTTCCGCCAAACCCGAGGCTAAATTTTGATTTACAAACAGGTTTATCTGAGTCACTGACAATCCAATCATAATAGGAAGCATCAGCAGGAGAATCTGCTTCAATCCCGGATGGTTTGGATTAAAGGTCGGATAATAGATAAATCCGGCTCTTTTCAAAGCCGGAACCTGAATAGCAAAGTTCAGTACCGAACCTACTACTACTCCTACGGAAAAGGCCATTATCCCCCAATACTCCATCATAAGCAATCCCACGGCAATTATGGCCAGATTGTAGAATATTCCTCCCACCGCCGGCATGGTAAAATGTTGACGAGTATTTAATATCCCCATAGAAATACCGTTCAACCCCATAAAGAAGGATTGGAACAGCATGACCCTGGTTAGAGTCACAGCCAGGCTGATAGTCTCCGGCGGAAGCTTGGGGACGAGAAGCAGAATCAGGGAACGTGTGAAAACCAGCCCTAATCCGATCAATATTATCAACAAAACTATGGTCCAATTTAAAACCAGACTGACCAGCTTCCAGCCTTCTTTATCATCTCCCTTGGCAAAATACCCGGATAACACCGGTATCAGGGCAGAACTCAAAGCCCCTCCCACCAGGAGCATATAAATGAAATCCGGCACCGAAAACGCTGCATTATAGGCATCAGTTATGTAGGTCTGCCCAAAGCTGGAATAGATAACCATGTCCCGCACATACCCCAATATACGGGCAAGGAACATAGTTACCATCAGCATTCCCACTACTTTGGCGATTGTCTTCTTCCCAGCCATTAACTCAACTCCAAAATGTGTCTATATAAGCGGAAGCCCAACTCATCTTAATTTAAGAGATTTGCGCTTCCCAAGCAAGGAAGTTCGACGCCCTGCGCCGAACTTCCTACTCCCACATCCTTAATTCCACCTGTATGATCTTTCCCGTCCCCCGTTCTCGCCTATCGCCTTACCCCTTACCCCTTACCCCTCTCGCCTTTCCCCTATCGCCTTACCCCTTACCCCTTACCCCTTACTCCTATCTCGCCTATCGCCTTACCCCTTACTCCTATCGCCTTACCCCTATCGCCTTACCCCTTACCCCTTACTCCTATCTCCTATCGCCTTACCCCTTACCCCTATCGCCTTACTCCTCTCTCCTTTCGCCTTACTCCTATCTCCTATCGCCTTACCCCTTACCCCTTACCCTTCACTCCATTAACACTACCGCCAAAACTTCTGCAAAAAGATCTGTGGCGTTTTTAGCTTCCTCAAGACTGTTGTACTCATTGCCCACTTCCAGAAGTATGGAGGGGGCATGCAGATCCTGATTATAAGTTCCGGGCTTAATCCTTATCCCTTTTATCAGCCCTGGATACATGCGATTAGCTTCTCGGGACAGCTCCTCCGCGAAATTCAGGTTTTCTTCCCAGTAAGGATTGGACTTACGCTGATCACTGCCTACCAAAATCAGAATTTCGGCAACCTTTTTCCCATTAATCTCAGCTATTGCCGCGTCTTTTTTGCCAGGTATGGAATCACGGTGCACGTCTATAAGCACTCCCCAGGTGGGATTCTCTTGTAACAACTCATTCACCGTTTCACGCGATCTTATGTAGGATTGATCATATTTGGGCAAATCATGTATGGTATCAACAAAGATGGCCGGAAAATGATGCCGGCTCATGTTAGCTGCCAGGCTGAGCCCTACCTCATTAATTAAGCCGCGTTCACCCTTCGCATGGGTTAAATTATCATCAGGGTAGTAAGTCTCAGTACTGTGAGTACAGTAAATGGCTATCGGAGGATAATTCTCATTGATTGCCGCAGGTTCGTCAGACACTTCTTCGTCGTAATTGTCAGAAAGATTGTCATCCGGGGCTTCTGCTTCTGTCATGGCAGCAATAGAGGCCTGAAGAGAATTAATAGGCTGAATATGTGACTCCATCATCTCCAGAGGCTCATTAATGGCCAGTCCGGTCGAGCTTAACAGACTTTCCAATGAGAATCCAGAAATCGAAGGGACGCCCAATCCGGCCACATTTTGCCTAAACATAAATTCGGCCCCCCGGGGCGAAACATCCAGCCCTTGAAGAAGCTGAGTACTGTTAACACTGAAGGCTGTCCAGGTTTGAAGCGTGCGAAGACCGGGAGCCGGATCCAGGCCCAGACTAAAAAAGATAACTGCTAAGGCTACACCTCCTCGGAACATCCATTTTCCTGCGGCAATAAATTTTCCGGCCATCATATTCTCCCCTCCACTCGCTGGTTTGATGAATGAATATTCCACTCCCTCGGAAGGTAGAACCGCAAAAAAGTTCCAACAAATGTTGGAACTTTGATGTAATGCAATCTGTAGATGATTGGGAGTTATCTAAGCTCTGTCGGTACAAACGCATCTATCAGTCCTATTACAAAGGCTGACAAAATTGCGCCCAGGAGCGAAACTGACAGGTAAGCCGGAATCACATACTGTGCCGCATATATTACTACAACCGAGACTGCAAAGCCTACTATTCCCCGGCTCCGCGGTGAAATGCGATCACCTAACGCCAGCTCAATCACGTAGCCAAGAATCGCAATGACTATGGCGGCAATTATCGCTCCCATAAAACCTGCGACCTCAATGCCCGGCAGTACCCATGCAACCAGCATTAAAACCAAAGCTGACACCACAAAACGAACCACTGTACCCAGCACTTTTCCACCTCCTTCAAGCGGTAGCTGTTTTTATAATGCCTAATCTCCAAAAAACTATGCAAACCGTTGCATTTTGATTTTATTGATGATATCCTATTCCTGTTATCCTATGTATTAAAGGAGGTGGCAGGTTGGCAAAGAACAAGTCGGCCATAAAACGCACACGGAAAGCCCAGGAGCGTAAGCTTAGCAATATGTCCAAGAAATCGAATATGAAAACTACCATTAAGAAATTCGAAGCGGCTATTGCCGATGAAAATAGAACCGAAGCCGAAGCAAGACTGATTGCAGCTTCATCTATCGTCGACAAAAATGCAAGCCGGGGCATTGTTCATAAGAACAAAGCGGCCCGTATCAAATCACGTATGACCAAAAAGCTAAATAGCCTGGCCCTCTAGTACTTAAAGCCTGCATATCAGAAATAAGCAGGCTTTATTTTTTTATTTCATTTTGACTGTAAGAGTTCACCCGGAATCCTATATCAACTCCGCCCCATTTCACATATGTCAATAACCAAGGTTTCCAGCAATAGCTGATTATCCTGGGACGTATTCTTAATGGCGAAATCTACCTGGGCCAATCGAGAGAAAATCTGTGCCATTTCCCGTGGAGCAATAGTTGAACCTTTCATCTTATCAACTCTAAACGGCTGTTTCCCCAGGTATTTGGCTATGGCGGCAGATGTATCCCCCCGGGCCACCAAAGCTTGAACCTTGCCCAAAAACAGTATCTCTCGGGAAATCATGTGAATTATTAATGTGACCGGTTCCCCTTTGTCCAGCAGAAGATTTAGAGCCTTCAAAGCCTGCTTGGTATTTTTGCGGAGCAGGGCATCAGTCAATTTGAAAATATTCAGGTCGGTAATATTCTGCTCAACGCCGGTTAACTCCTGTACGGTAATGGTCTGACCAGGATTGCACAAGGCCAGACGCTCAATTTCATTCAGCAGGTAGTACATATCCCGGTTGCTTTTGGCAAGAGCATTGAGTGCCTCCCGGTTAATTTTCATCCCTCTCTTCTCCAGCTCGCTGTTCACCCACTTTCCCAGTTGACCAGGATTTAGCCCGGGAACTTCTTCCACTGCTCCGGCAGTTTTGATTGCCTCTAATATTTTTTTATTATTAGGCAGTTCATTTACAGTGAGAACCAAGTGCAGCTGATCCAAAACCCGCTCAGAAAGCCCCTGCAAAATTCTTTCGAAGTCTTTAGGGCCTCCTTTTTTGGGTTTCTCCAGCCAAACCGGATGTCTGACCAAAATCATCCGGCGAAAAGCGAAAAGCGGCACCTCAGACAGAAGCTGATCAAGCTCCCGCAGTTGGGGTTCAGTGCTATCAAGAGAGATAACCTCAGGGTCATTATGATCCTGCTCTGCCATAATCTGCACAAGTTCAGCAACCCGCCGTTCAATTAAATAATCCTCCGGCCCCCACAGCAACAGAACATTCGGAATGTCTTTAATAGCAATTCACTCCCTCATAACCTGCATACTACTAGTTTATAACATATAACCCGGCTTGTGTTATTGGAAACGGCAGGCACATAGTGAGTTCCAGCGCGGCCAGACGGAAGCCAAATCTCACCAAAGAGATTTGTGCTTCCGCAGCCGTCCCCGTGTCACTACTCCTCCCGCCTAACGCCTTTCACCTCACACTTCCCCCGCTCCCCTTTCGCCTTTCCCCTCACTCCTCTCTCTTCTCTTCACTTAAATAATTCAATTCTCATCTTCTGTCCCCGGGTCAAAAAAGTTACCGCCCCGTCAATATCCGTGCGAAAGACTTGCGATCCCCTTGTCCGCATACCCTCCATAACCTGAGGATCAGGGTGGCCAAAGGTATTACCGGCCCCGGCACATACTACACCATATCCGGGATCAACCGCCTCAATAAATCCCGAAGACCAGGAGTACCGGCTGCCATGATGAGGCATTTTCAGCACATTTGAACTCAGGTTGAGATACTGTTTTTCCAGCAGCAATTCAAGCTGGAATACTCCGGCATCCCCGGTAAGGAGAAAGTCAACATCTCCCATCCCTATTTTACAGATGACCGAAGTTTCATTGCCAATTTCAGGGCTTTCATCCTCATAAGGTGCCCATAACCACATTCGGGTCAAAGAATCAGGTGACAAAAAACGCGCCCCTTCCAAAACCAATAGCCGGCCTCCCGCTTCTTCGTTATTGGCAAAGCATCCTCTCCCGGCCACCACAACTCCGACCGGAAGCTCCCGCAATACACTTTTCAGCCCCTCTAAATGGTCGGTATGAGGATGAGTGGCTACAATCATATCCAGCCGTCTGATGCCTTGCCGGCGCAGATAGGGCAAAACCACCTTTTGCCCTACATCAGTAAACTCCGAGCCTCCCCCATCCACCAAAATGGTGTATCCCCCCGGAGTCTTTATAAAAATGGAATCACCCTGGCCTACATCCAGAAATACTACTCGTAATGCTCCCGGATTGCGCATATGCCCGGGGATAACAATGAGGATGGCAAAAAGGCAGAGCAGGCAGATTCCCAAGGTCTGCTCCCGTTTCATGGCCCGGAAATCATGATCATTTCCTTCCCCGTCAGATTTACTCTTTCCCAGGAGCCACCTTAATCCTTTTCCCGGCTGCAGCCACCAAAATGCCATCCCCAGATAAGCAAGGATTATCATCCAGACCTCAGGCTTGGCTACCCATAAAAAACCGCCCGGAATCCCTCCCAATAGCTTGGCACCCCATTGGACCAATGCCGTCAAAAAACCGGCGGGGATCATGAAAAAAGCAGCCGGCCACTGGCTGAACTGAGCGGCTGCCACTCCTAAAAACCCCAGAATGACTGCGCCTCCGGCTGCATAGGCCAGAACAATATTAGCAGCCACAGAGATTAAGCTAACCAGGTTGAAATAATAGCAGGCTATGGGCAAAGACGCTGCCTGAGGCGCCAGACTTAACAAAGCCAGCTCATGCCATTTGTTACGGGGACGAAAGATCTCTTTCAGGCGAGGATAAAAAAGAATTATGCCGACAGTAGCAGTAAAGGAAAGCTGAAAGGAAATCTCAAAAAGATTGGCGGGATTTATCAGCAAGATCACCAGCCCGGCCACCGCCAGAGATGTGATCAAGTCTTCATCTCTCCCCAAATAATGTGCTGTAAGCCCTAGAACAGCCATAAGAGACGCCCTTATCATGGGGGAAGGCCATCCCGTCATAAAGCCGTAGAGAACCAGCAGACCTGCCACCATCATGAAGCGATAACCCTTATGGTTGCTAAGGCGGTTGGCGGCCCAAATACCGATCAGGAGAATAAAGCCCACATGAAATCCGGAAACCGAAAAGATATGAACCAGCCCGGATTTTTGAAAATCGCTGAACTGTTCATCACTGATTTCGCCCTGAAAGCCAAATAACATTCCTTCCAGCAGTACCGCCTGTTCATCGGTCATATTGGCCCGGATAGCCCGGCTTCCACTGCCAATAACTTTTTCCAGCCAGATCTGTCCGATATTTAATTGATTGCCCTTATATTCAACTGCTGAAGCATCCTTGATGATCAGATTAAAGAATACCCCGCGGTGAGCCCAGAATTCCCGGTAATCAAATTCACCGGGGTTGGATGCTCCCTTTAGCTCCCGCAAAGATCCCCTTACCTTCAAAACGTCGCCCTTGCTCACCTTCAGACCATCTCCCAGAAAGACCCTGACCTTCAGATTTTCTTCAGGAAGCCAACCCAAAAAACGCAATTGATCATCCCGGGTCTGAGGTCTCTCCAGCACTATCAACTCTGTGGCCGGCAGATATCCTTCTCCCCGGTCCGGATGGACCGGATGCACCACATTCCAGTAAGCAAAGCCGCCTACCAGAAAAAGCAGCGGGACCAGCACCAACAGCTGTTCCTTCCATATGCCGACGGCCGCCAACAACATCAATATTCCCAACAGCCACCATAGATTGCCCCACTCACACACTCCGATTCCGCCTGCAAGCCCCAGCAAGGCCACTATCGGAATATAGGAAAAGGAAAGCTGTTCACTTTCTTTATGCGAAATAACCATATCATCTTAACCGGTTAAATAATCCTTACCGTATACAGATCAGATCCTTCATGTCCTCAAACCGTTTTTCTCCTATTCCAGAAACTTCTTTAATCTCTTCAATTGAGCTGAAGCCTCGGTTTTTCTCGCGATACTCCACGATGCGCCGGGCCATTTCCGGGCCAATACCCGGCAGCAGCCGGTCCATCTCCTCAGCCGTTGCTTTATTAATATTTACCATCCCTTTTCCACTTCCGTCCGGCCCAATACCAGCCTGACCCAGCTCCCTCTCAGACTGGACCTCGCCAATTTTAGGGACAACTATCATTTCCCCATCCACCAGCGGGGCTGCCATATTAACGGCCGCCAGATCCGCTTGTTCTGTCGGCCGAGCCTGTTCTATCGCCTGAAAGACCCGATCCCCTTCCTGCATCTCCACTACCCCGGGGTTGCTCACCTCTCCCACCACATAAACAAACACCCGCTTACTCGCATCCTGATCCTGCTCTAACGGGGCAGCCTGCTCCGGATTAGCCAGACTCGTTTGAACCGCCTGTTTATTCTCAGTCCACAGCCCATACTGATAACCCAGCCCGAAGCTGATTAGTACGGCAATAACTGCAGCCGCTAAAAATCTCTTGTCAATATCCAATAACATCTTGTTCTCCTTACCAAAGATAGATATTATTTCTCTAAATTCTATTATTTTCCTTCTGTCCGGCTATGTTTTCTGGTGGTTACATAGAAAGGCAATCAAACTCTAAGCTTATAGCCCTTTGTCTGTGAAGACCGTCAGGCTAACAGCTCCACATCCAGAGGTATTCCCCGTTCGGGGGCGAGAAGCAATGATATGGAATCAGCAGGGCAATGACTGACACAAAGTCCGCATCCCATGCAATCTTCCCCATTGACTTGGGGCAGGTCCTCCTGCAAAGCAATGGCTCCAAATGGGCAAATCTCGGCACACATACCACACCCGGAACAGGAAACGGCTTCAACTACAGGCTTGTATCCGGAATGGGCCATCCGCGGTACTCCTCTGAAAAGTGAGGCCATCCCCAGACAGCAGCAGGTGCAGCAATTGCAAAGGTATCCACCAATTACCTCCCTATTCACATATGTAGCAGGAAATATCCTTTTCTCAGCAAATAACCTGCAATCTATGGGGGGCCATATTAAACTCGGCATCAAGAATTCCCGGCTGCTCTCCATCCACATTGAGAAGCACTTTTTGCCGGGAAGTACACCGAATATGGGTGCCCTTCATGGCGTATACCTTGGGATGATCCAGATGAGTTCCCCGATATAGGCGGGGCAGGTTGGCTATCATTTCTAATTTGCCCAGTTCATTAGCAATTATGATGTCAAAGTAACCGCTGTCCAGCTTAGCCTGGGGTGCTATCCGCATACCTCCCCCAATGTACTGGCCGTTGGCAACTACTGCCAGAGTCGCCGCCCCATGATAACGTACCATTCCGTCAATTTCCAAGGTAAGCTCGCGATTGCGGTACTGAACCAAAGTCATAATCGTTCCCCCCAGGAATGATATCTTTCCTCCCAAGGCTTTACTGGTGTGGTTGACTCTGTGAACAGTCTCGCCATCCATGCCCATACCGGCCACATTAATGAAAAAACTGGACTCCTCCTCTTTACCATACCCCTGATACTTTACCTGCCCAATGTCTATGGGCCGGCACTGTCCCCGAACCAGAATCTTGCCGGTCTCTTTGAAACCGGCAGGATAACCGAGACTCTTTATGAAATCCCGGCCAGTGCCGCTGGCGATAATGCCCAGGCGAGAGTCGGAGTTAATCAGGCTGCCATCCTTTTCATCATAGAAGCCATTTACCACTTCATTTATAGTACCGTCGCCACCTACTGCCACAACAGTCCGATAACCGTCTTGTAAAGCCTTTTTGGCTAACCGGGTAGCATCTTTGCTGCCTGAAGTCAGTTGAAAGTCATAATTTAATCCCTGTCTGCTCAGCTCCGCGGCAATCCCCGGCCAAATCCGCCCGGTCTTGCCATTAGCAGATATGGGGTTTACTATAATCATATATTTATCCAAATTCTGATCCTCTCCCGCAAATTCAAGTTTATCCAATGCTCAGTCCGGCAAAAAAACCTCTTAGGCAATGTGCTTCTGCCGACTCTATGAACTTAGTCAAATTGAACAATTTGCAGGATTCAACATCCGTCCATATAGTTCCTGCTCCAGTGGACAATATATCCGGAACAACAAGCAAAACGGCGGGAGCTTACCCACTTAATCTTGACACGATCCAATTGCTGGGTACTGTAAAGTTTAAGTAGGTAAAAAGGGGTCAAGAAGAGAAAAGAGACCTCAAAGGGATGTTCCGAAGAACGTCCACTCCCGCCAAAGGAGGATGAGGTCTCGTGTATAAGATTCAACAATTGGTGTCGGTGTTCCTGCAATTAGTCACAGGGATGATGGATTCATTATCATCAGCAGAAAGCATGGCCGAGTTGGAAGAGAGGATTCAAAGACTGGTTCAGAAGGCTGCAGGCCAGCTGCTAGAATGGTCCCTAAGCGAGATAGATGCTCGTTTAGCAAAAGACCAGGAACCGGGGAAATACGAAAATAAGGGCATTCGCTCAAGAACTCTTGTATCAACGGTAGGAGAAATCGAGATAAAGCGAAGATATTATCGTGAACTAGAAACCGGGAAATATTGTTTTCTTTTAGACGAAGCTATGGGGCTGGCGCAGAGGAAGAGAGTGAGTCCGAGGCTTGAAGGAATGATGCTTGATATGGGAACAGACACTACCTTCAGAAAGGCATCTGCCATGTTGGAATATATGGTTCCAGGGGTAAGTCACATGACGGTATGGTCTGAGATTCAGCGAGCTGGAGCCAGGGCTAAAAAAGAAGCTGAAGAAGTACGTGCTGAAATATTTGAAGACGGTGTAATTCCAAACGGCAAACGGAGTGTACAAAGGCTAAATATCGAAGCAGACGGAGTAATGATTAAGCAACAGCGATCCTCCAAGCGTAATGAAGAAATAAAACTGGTAGTAGCCTATGAAAACAAAGAAGAGGGTAAACCGTTAGTGAACCGCAAGACTGTTGCAGGCTTAGCAGATAGTAGCACCATATGGGAGCAAGCTAGTGCCAGATTCGGCCAAGAGTGGCGGCTAATTGGCAAAGAAGATATTCGAATCGGCGGTGACGGTGCGGCCTGGATCAAAGAAGGCATGGAAGTATTTCCGGGTTCTACTTATCACTTAGATTTATTTCACTTGCGCAAAAGACTTACCGAAGCCCTTGGTTTTAATGGCGATTATTATCAGGCTGTAGCGGAAAAGATATGTGATTTAGATCAGAAAGGCTTAGAAGAAGTCTTTGCCCATATTCTTGAGAACACTCGTGAAAAAAGCAAACGAAAGCGAATAAGAGAATTACAGAACTACATATGGGGGAATTGGGCAGGAATATCAGATTTACCGAAGAAAGAACGTTTGGGGGTTATTGAGGGTCAGGTAAGACATACCATAGCCAGACGAATGAAAAATATAGGTGGAGGCTGGAGCTCAACCGGAACCGATCATATGGCCAGATTGTTAGCGGCCAAGGCAAACCAAGAATTATCCAAGTATTCAGGTGGTTCAGACGGTTTTGAGCGGGATCGGATTAGGAGAGTTTTACCCCCAAAACTAGTTGATCCCAAGTCTAAGCCAAGCGAAAAGGATCTAAGTGAGTGGTTGGCAGCGTCAGTGCCATTGCTGGAAGGACCGGCATCGGGCAAAATGTGGGCCAAATATGTTCTTAGGCCATTAACCTCAGCCAGTTATCGAACTGCATGAGGTGGGAAATAAATTATGCGGGAGCTTACCCACTTAATCTTGACACGATC
>Ga0123326_1003452_pt1 | contig 11100 bp, 9 predicted proteins | sample BioC13SIPDNA_FD_89739 | JGI IMG/M metagenome (GOLD analysis project Ga0123326, IMG submission 89739) | Anaerobic biogas reactor microbial communites from Washington, USA - Biogas_R1_A C13 SIP DNA | ecosystem: Engineered > Bioreactor > Anaerobic > Unclassified | place: Washington, USA | collected...
AAGATTTACCGCCAAATTCGAATATTTTGAAACTTTTGGCGGTAATCTGCAAATGTCCACAAGGCAATACGAAGCCAAGAAGTGCTTCATTTACCGCCAAATTCCTGAGAATCGTCTGTTTTGGCGGTATTTTCTAGTTTTCACCTGTTCCCGATGCAACGATTTTCTCGAGATTTACCGCCAAATTCGAATATTTTGAAACTTTTGGCGGTAATCGCCCGAAGCGAAACGTTTCGCGCCAAGGTCCACAGCGCCACAACCCACAACCCAGGGCGCCAAGGTCCACAGCGCCACAACCCCCAACCCAGGGCGCCAAGGTCCACAGCGCCACAACCCACAACCCACAGCCCTATGCAGGCGATGAAATCCAATGGAACTCGCGAATGCAGGGATCAAGTCTTCTCGTCGCACGCGATAGTCACGAAAAGACCTGGAAACACACGGTGACGGCGATCGGCGTATGTTTCTTGCTTTTCGATTCGTTTTTCGCGCATTTTCATTCGATGTTATCCCATCATAAATGAATCGGAATTAATGCTTCATAGTCTTTCACGCCGGCGTCACTCTTGCACAGCTCGATGATTTTTTTGCCGAGCGGGTCCAGATCCGGGGCGTCGAATTTTTCGAGCTCTCGCTTGAAAAACTGCGAGAGTATCATCGCACCGGCGTCGAATCCCGCATCGCCGACTTCCGGTTGGCGATCGACTTCCAAAAGCTCTCTCGGCAAAATCTTACCTTCGACCTTGATGCTTTTGAGCGAGTAGCCGAGAAGCGAACATTTCGATTCTCGAATCTGCTCGGTAGAAAAACGAGCACCGCCTCGGCGTGCCAAGTATTCTCTTGCGATCCACTGCGGCATGAAGCCGACTTTGTATGCTCCGATATTCTGGTTCGGTAATAGGATGTACCTTGTGTTGGGCGTCTGCAGAATCTGATTTAAAAGCAAGTTCGCCTGATCGACTTTTTTTCCGGTCGCGAAGGGCCAGTATGATCCGACGCCTTCGCTTTCCATGCCGTCGGTTTCGGTAACACTCGGGTTGTCGTGGCCGCGCGGAGCGACCAAGCGCCACAGCCAAGCGAGCGCCGGTGGTAAAATATGCAGCATGCCGATGATCCCGTAAGTCGGATGCTCCGCCGTGCACGGAGGGGTACGAACACCAAAGCTTCTGACGTCCACTTCGGTCGGGGTGCTCACAACATTGGGCACATGATGCCTCGGCATGATGACTCTCGGGTTCGGACAAGGTTTTCCCGGTGCATCCATAATATGCTCCCACAGTAGGCAGGTCGACCCGACCGCCGCGTCATAGTTGAGAAAAATGAGTGGTTCTTTCGGATGGATGCACATGTTTTCAAGATATCGATCGGTACCGTAATGGGTGATATGATTGGTTCTCAAAAACCACCCCTGTTCCGCGTCCGTCACGACCAGTTTCTTGCTTTCCGTCTGAAGCTTCGGATGACACAACGCCATGTCGTCAGTCACGGGACGAAGTTCACAAGTCTCAGACATCTCAATTAAAAGCTTCTCATCGGTAATCAAATTTTTCGCGACGAGAATACGACCATCGAGCTCACGATGAATCTCTTCAATCATCTCACTCTTACCGCCGCCACTGGCGCCTTCATGCATAATCGAGATAGAATTATCATAGGGCGTGATGATCTTGACGGTCGAACCATGAGCGGTAATCCACCCTTCTTCCTCACCAATCTTGATCAGGACGCCGTACACGCCTTTTTTCGCGCTCGGACCGGGATAAAGATTGAACGAAAAAAGTTCGTAAACATCGCTTTGGCGGTTATGAACCACCATTTGTCGCCCGTCGAAATGCGTATGTCTGAACGGCGGCGCCAGATAAATCACCGCCCTTGGCGCAAATCCATCCGGAATCTCCCGAGCCGGAATAAAGCCCTGCAAATCCGCTAGTCCCGCCGCGAAAAAGCCCGCATTTTCCGGAGCAATAAGTATCGCCGGGTATCCCAGATTGTTGCCGCCCGCCATAAACGGCATGACAATGAGACGTCTCTCCGTCAACCAATGGAGCGCTTTGTTGCGAAGTGCCGAAAAATCATCACCATAGCGGTCCGAAAAACGTTCCTTATCCGAACGCCCGTCATCCGCAATAACCATACAATCCGGGTCTCTCCGACGCATATAAATATCCGGATAGTTCACGACCGCACCATTCTTACAGAGAGAAACCGTCGCCTCAACGACCACGCCATTATCCGGCACTTGGTACTCGACCTCGAAAAAATCGCGACCTTCACCCCCCAGCGCAAGAGACAATAGCTGTGTTCTGGATTCCGGTATAATGATGTCTTCTCGCCCATCAAGTAGTTTTTCCAAAGCCTCAGGTAAAATCATTTTCTTCAACACATCCATCTCTTATTCTCCGTTTCTTATGCCGCACCTTACGCATCGGTACTTCGGCAAAATGGTGATATTATTTTTGCTTCCTGTTCGCAAAAAAACCGATATCCGCACTCCCTCAAGAGTCCGAATATCGGCTTACGCTACGTCTAGTTAAGAACTATACGACCTGGTCTTCCGCTATTATGTTGCGTTGCTCATTTCGAAAATTGATCTTCAAGATTCTCGCTGAGCGAAATAATAATGACTTTCTCGCCGGTCTTCGTGCTGATGTCCGAATGGGTACTGACGACCTCAACATCGACGATTCCTTTGATGATGCTGATAAGATAATCCTTTGAGCCCTCAAAAAGCATCGTTCGAACCTTCTTCAACAGTTCAACTCCTTGACTGTCCTCTGCCAATTTCTGTTCCGACTGGCTTAGGAAGCCCTTGAGTCTGATGATGATTAGATCCTGCACAATCCGTGTTCGAATCTGCTTCGGGCCTCGACCCATATGCTCCGTCTCGAACTTACTGATGGCTTCACTGATTTTTGCCTCTACTTGACCCTTTGTCATATCACTCACCTATTTTTACGATTCATCGTAGCACGCCCCGAGACGCAAGTCAATTCGAATATGGTCCTTATTGCATAATCTGTTTACGATTCTTGCATTATGTCAATTCAAATGGCGTTCGAGGCAATTTTATATGTGCACTAATGCAATTTCATTTCCTTTCGTCTGCATATTTATCTGATTATTGTAATGCAAATCCGGGTGAGTCCGCTGTTCAAGGATATCGGTAAAGAGGCTGCAGACATAGCAGTTGCTGACATCGAAGGGTCGGGCTATCGGCACAGGGGAAACCGGCAAAAGTACCGTGCTGGAGTGGTTTTGCCGGTAGTTTTGAACCTCGGCGAGCCTTCGGAGGGGAGGATTTACAGGCAAAAGTGTCGTGCGAGAGCGGTTTTGCCGGTAGTTTCGGGACACGGCGAGCCCGCGGAGGGTCGAGAGCTGAACTACAGTCTAAGGCCGTATTTTCATAATCTATTTGCGCGTTGACAGAAGCCCGACATGCGCAGGCTAATCCCAAACTATCAGTGCAAACGTCCTCTCGGCCCAAAAAGAACACTTGTTCTATTCTCGAGCTTGAAATACAATAATACTTGAACTAAGACTCTCGCCCTCTCACAGCAATTGATTGCTATGTCTACCCATCCCATCCGCCGATTATCATCATAAGAACGGAGACTTTCATTATGAAAAAGTTGTTTCTCTGCTCATTTTTCTCGGATACCTCTTCTTTGTTATCTACATTTGCCGGCCCCGATCTGGCGGGCAAAACGGTGACCTTTATTCCGACCGCCGGAAATGTTGAGAAGGTTACTTTCTATATCGAGTCGGCTCGCAAGATTTTTCGAAAGCTCGGCATCAAGATCGACGAACTGGATATTGCTCAGGCGACCCCGCAGGAGATTTCCGAAAAGCTGAGAGGTAATGATTTTATATATGTTTCCGGCGGCAACACGTTTTACCTGCTTCAGGAGATGAAGCGCAGCGGCGCTGACAAAATCATCAACGAGTGCGTCGACGCCGGCCGGTTATACATCGGCGAATCCGCCGGCTCAGTTATCACATCGCCAAACATCCAATACGTCGACATGATGGATCCGGTCGGCAAGGCGCCTCTTCTCGACAACTTTGACGCCCTGAATCTGGTGGATTTTTATACGCTTCCCCACTATGCCAGTTTTCCGTTCAAAAAGGCTTGCGAAAAGGTCATCGCAAAATACGGCGATTCACTTGCATTACGACCGATTACAAACAAGCAGGCGATGACCGTTGAGGGAGATGTCGTGACGCTGGTCGAATAATGTTATATCAATCAACAGATGCAAGGACATCCCGGTGATAAGACCAATCAGAAGGAGTCCGGTAATATAATATATATCGGTAGATTCAAAGGGCCGGCTCAACCAAAGCCGGCCCTTTGAATTCATATTGGAGAATAAATCTTCCGACAATCCCTAACGCCTCAAATCCTCCCCCGCTCTGCGATATAAAGACTCACCCGGTTCTGTATGAGCGGCAAGACTTCTTCCAGCGTCTTCTGATCGTTGAAATAGGGCATGGCCTCCTCTAAAATAATCTGCTCGAGCTCCGGATATGTGACGTATATCTCCGTAACACTATTGACGATGTCTCGAACCGCGTTGGCATCGGCTTCGGTGATTTTCTGAGGCTCTTGCGTCATGTTCCACATTTGGATCGGTGTCATTTCCTGGGGCAAGAGCAAATACTCTTCAAACAGAGAATTGAGTATCGGGTAGCTGTCATACATGTATTTCTCAATATCCGCTGTTGATGCTTTCTGGATTTTCTCGGTATAAAGAGAGTCAAAGATTGCTTGGCAGGCAGCGGATGTTTGTTCTTTATCGATAATAGCCACTGCGAAAGATATGTGTCCCATCGGGCCTGAAGCGTCTGCCGACGGATAACCGCAAAAGGTCAGGCCGGCCGGCCCGGCACGTTGGATATCTGCATAAATCCACGGCTCTCCCAACCAGGTTCCGGGAATAACGACTTCCCCTCTCGGCCACAGATCCTCCGAGGAAACCATCTCTTCTTCATTAATTTCATACGACTGATTCGGGTCATAGGGTGGTAACCCGAACGTCTTCACATACTCGAGCAACAACCCGAACTCCGGGTTGTCGAAGTCGACGACGTCTGCTTCACAATCGATAAAATAATCAGAGGAAAAGGCAAGAAGTTCCGACAGCAGCCTCGAATATTCGCCTCTGTATCCGTAACTTACATTTGACGGAAGACCGGCGATGATTTCTGCATTGTCTTCGAATGTGATGCCCGTTCGGTCGCCAAAGTACTCTTTGGATGCGTACATTCCGACTACCTCAAAAGTGAGTGGCGCGATATACATCGAATCCCCTTCTATACATGCATTCCAAATGCTCTGCACCATGTCCTCCGAATGAATACTCTCGCCGGATTCAATCATCGGCATCAGATCCTTGAGCATATCGGCGTCCCGATATTCCTTCAGCTCGTCGAATGTCCCGCAGAGCATATCCGGCCCTTCCCCGGCCAATATCTCCGCGCGGATGCGAAGGTCCGCCGCCTCAAGATTTGCTTTATAGGTCTCCACATCCACTCCGATATTGTTGCTGTATCGTTGGTAATAGTCCACAATTTCAATCCAGTATTGGTCACTAGCGGCGTTAAAATCGACGACGGCCTGTTGCAATCCCACATTTCCTGAACCGGCGGAGATGGTTATGATTTCTTTGTCCGACATGAAGGATTCCGGCTGGCGCACGAGCAGATGAAGAGACTCCTCGTTCGTGTTCCATTCCACCAGGTGACACACATATATATCCTCGTTCATGGGATAAACAAAGCGCCTTGAGTTGCCCGATACTAAACCCGTTCGACTCCAGAAAAACTGGGGTTCCGGGATATTTTCTTCGATATTAAATCGATAGAAACTATCCGTATTTGTAGAGTAAAGTGATCCGTCGTGCGACACATAATCCCAATCCGGCACCGAAATGCCTGCGGAATCTTGGGCCACACTGCCGTCCGGAAAAATCTCAAGAAAACCCTCTTCATACCTTCCGTTGCCGACACTTACATGTCCGTTGACATATAGCTTCCCGTCAATTTCGAAAATCTGACCGTCAACATTCATATTCACATTTTCAAATCGTAGTGTTCCATCTCTCGAAAAGGAGTTCAACACCCCATATCCGCCGACATATATCTCTTCAGATTCCGAAATATACAGATGGTAGTAATAATTGCCTTGCTCTAACGACCCAATCCCCACCGAATCAATATATTGAGCTTGGTCGTCAAAATAACAAACGCGGTAACTGCCCAGAGGACTGGAAAAGAGGATGGCGAATCCCCCGGACGGCACCCGGACCATCTTGATCGCATCTCCCCAGATGGTACCGTCATCAGGTAGTTTGACTTCTTCGAAACTCAGGAGATATCCATCCATATCGTAAAGACCGATCACCGAATATCCCACGGCCTGATAGTATTCTCCGGTGAACGAATAGACAAAGAATAAGACGGCAAAGCCTGACTCGGTCTTTGTGACACCGTGGACCGATACATATTCACCCTGTCCGGCCGCCGGCATCGCCAGATCCTGAGATTCATAGTATCTGTAAGCGGCGGGATCAATGACGATTTCCTGTGCGACGGCAGCTTCCATTTTATCTTCGGAACCGGCAGCGTTTGCAGCGACATCGTTTTCGCCGGAAGGACTATTCGTTCCCCGGGCTGACACTGTCGGGTTCGACCCCAGAAATCCGGCCTCTTTTGCCGAACAGGCAACCGCTGACAATGCCAGAGCTAAGATGAGAATCACCGAACAGACACGCTTCAAAAATCGCATAAGTACCTCGCTTCTCCGATTGATTAATAGTTTAATTATCAATCAAAGAAATACAAAGAGAATGAACAATCTAAGGAAAATCCGAGGCAAAAAGCGACAATTACTTGCGAATTCGAACACCGCCACGACGATTGCCCGATAAATCCGGACGCTTATTAATCCATCTCATTCCGTGCTATTCAGATATGGACCGGCTCATTTTTCGCAGTTTAAGCCGGAGATTTTTCGCTTCTGCAATCTCTTCAAACGCCGTCCCGATTCGGTCGGCCTGCTCCTGAAGCGATAATTGATTAAAGCCGCGCTTGGCGACAACACGATCAAAAGCTTCTCTTGCATCCTGAATCGGTAAAAGATTAACCGCCACGCAGTAAAATGTTTTTCTTCGCCCATCATTATATCGAGAAAGCAAATCTCGAAGAAGAACCAACTTAAGTCTCTGCTCTTCGTTGTATGCTTCGATTCCGATTTGCCGAGCTTTTTCGATATCTTTGAGTTGGTGTGCGTGGGTAATGAAAGAATCGAATTCATCAACTCCCGCATATCTCTCACAAGGGAACTCCGTGCACAGATAACAATACTCAACACGCCCATGTTCGATGCTGCACCGGGCTATGGCGCAGGATTGATTCCCGACACCACCGCCGCACCCCGGACAATAGCCGTCTATTCTCATCGGGCAGAGTCCACAGTTCAGACCACAAAGTGAAAAGTGCAGATTCTCTCTGTTAAAGTCTTTCATCGTGAACCCTCCAAAGCTTTTTTATAAATCGAAATGTATTCATCAACCGTAATCATCCGGCACAGTTCCCCGATCAGATCATACGGAATCGACGAGATATTCTTGAATCGAATACAACTTTTCCCAATATCCGGCTTGGCTAATAGGCGTTTTTGATATTCTTCGGAAAACCAATTCAGGATGGAACCTTGTGGGGAACCTTGCGTGGAACCTTGTGAGGAACCGTCCGTGGAACCTTCCGGTGAAACTCCCGAAGAAATTTCCGAGTAAAGGCCATGTGATAAAGCGCAACGTGATTTTTCTGAGAAGCCAGCGAAATAAACGGCAGAGGCTCTCCCTTTTTGGCATGGTAGCCGGCGGGATAGCGTGACAAAGGAACCGAAAAGGATATCATGCCATAGGCAATCTGTTCTTCAAATCCGTCCGGCAAATTCGCAGATATGATTTGTCGAAGTCGATCTATAACAGGCCTTCGATCTTCCGGCAATAAATCGATATACTCCCGGACTGTTTTCGCTTCGTACTGCATATCGATTCCTCCGCATTGCGCAACGACGACTCACACTATCTAAGTATAACGGAAAACGACTATTTTTTTGTATTAAGTATTATTTATATCTTAAGAAAAATGGGCAATTTCTTGCCGATTTTATGTTTTCAAAACAATTATTTCATTAATCATACCCATTCAGAGCAAACAATAGATCTCGAAACGAACATTTCGGTAATTTGGTTATTGAAAGAAATGACATCCGTCATTATTTCAGCAATGCCAAGTAATTTTCGCCGGGTTTTTCTCGTCAGATCTTGATAGCAATCTGAGTGATCTCAGCATCCGTTCGCACTCGTCAGCCGCTTCTTTTTCCACAGTCTCCCATTTCGCGTCCGATCCGATCCGATCGTATGCTACAGCAAGAGCACCATAGAGCGGAAGACCGATACAATGACGCGCCGAATGTATCGTCGACGCGGACTGACCAATGGCTCGCGCGGCAGCCTGTGCGGAAGGGACTCCGTCTGCTTCGCGTGCGGCCTGATGACATAACAGGATGACGCGCTTCGCTTCCGGTAGCTTTATCCTTCCCGACAGCCATTCTCTCGCGGAATAAATAGACGAAATCGGACGACGGTCACCCGGAAAATGTTTGTTCCATATTGGGACTAACACATCTTCAGAGTAGTCGATCGCCCAGGTCGCCAGCGTCGTTTTACTCTGCGTTTCTATTTGCCGGATAAGCGCTTGTATGTAAGGCGCTTCCCAGTTATTGAGCATTTTTCTCGGCTTTGCCACCGGCGTCCTCCTCACCCCAACGGTATTTTCTGTTCTTCAACCACTTATCCAGATCACACGATAAACATAAGCCGTTATGGCAGCAGATTGTTCCGTCGCAGGTCGGACACTGCCAATTCTTTTCCTGACTCTTGAGAAATGCGTCCATCCCTTTTTCGCGGATCTCATCCAAATTGGCAATCATGCTCATGTGATATTTGTCGCGATATCGCTTGTCTAGCCGCTTCAGGCGCGAGCAAGGGTAATCCTCACATTCGGTGCAAAAACGCACCCGGCCGCTCCCCATTTTTTCGCAACTGTCCGCCATATGCAGACAGTGCTTTCCGCGAGGGATGCAGCCGGGACAATACGTCCGATGTAATCCTTTTTTGTTAATGTCGTTTTTCTGTCCTAAATACGCAACGCACAGGCCGCAATTCATACCGCAGGGAGCAATCAAACGTTCGTCTCTCATCGGACGATCTCCTTTTCACAAGGCGAATGCCACTTGATCTGTCGGATCATGCTTCACTTCTTAAATTGCTTCTCAATGCGTCCGGCTCGGAATCAGGCTTTTTTTCCGCTTCCGCCGACAATAGCGCCGATAGCACACAAAAATATCGCCACCGGGAATGCTATCCAGCCGGGATGCCACATATGGTAACCAAAGCCAAGTACCAGATAAACTCCGATTGCAAGCATAAAGACCACCCCGCACCACTTCCCGACCGCAGAGTTCTCTCCCGTGTTCTCGGCTTCTGCCAACTTGGCCTCAGGCGTATTGGATCGATTGTACTTTTCGATGTCAAACTTATCCTTGTCCATACCGCTATAGGTCATAATTGCTATAGAAATGCCAAGAATCAGCAAAAACAATGCGATATAAAGTTCTCTTCCGAAAATGCCGACGGTCGGCAAGGCAAAACTCAACACCAACCAAAGTACACTTCCGAACATCAAACCTATCGAAAAAGTCATTGTCAACCGAAACCGCCGCTCAGAGTCTTCAATCTGATCCTCAGTGTAAAACGGCCGAATATTCGGATGTTTTCTGGTATAAGCATCATGCCCCATTCCGGCATATGTCATTGCGAGAATACCCGAAACCACAAAGACCAGCATCGCCGCTACGGACAAAGGCATCATAACCTTAATCGACATCAAGAACAGCAGCACGGAAACACCGAAAAAAAGGAGCCCCACACCGATCGATATCGCACGCGAAAATCCATCCATGTGTTGATCATATTTCTCCGTATCTTCAACCGTTGCGCTCTCCGCGTCACCTCGCAGAAGCGTGTCGAGAGAACACGAGAACATCTCACACATCTGGAGCAATTTGTCCATCTCGGGGTATGTCGTATTCGACTCCCACTTGGAAATCGACTGCCTCGAGACCTCGAGACGCTCCGCCAATTGCTCCTGCGTCACGCCCACTTTTTTCCTGTAAAATTGAATGTTTTCACCTAAACTCATATTCATAACCTCAACCTGTCCCTTTCATCATTTTAACACGTAGATACCATCGATCGATGATTCCATTTTGCGGTAGCGGACATGTCAACTCTATAAATTTGATGTTGCTTTTCGCGAAAATCATGTACAGTTTGGGTTGCAAGCGTTGAAACCCGCTATATGAAGGTGTCTGCTTTTCGCCGGATAGCCAAAATACTTTCATCCACTCGAATGTTGACCTAGCTGACCTTGCCCAACTCACGGACGGCAGGGGGCTTCTCAAAATGGGCGAGGGTCAGGATCCTTGCGAATCACCGGATGGAAAAACGATTGCTTACTTGGTCTCTCCCATGAGCAAATACTGGTGGTCCCTTTATATCATGGGGGCTGACGATTAGGGGATTTCGATTGATTATGGCGCTAGTTACGGCTCGACCTGGACTTTGCGTCACAATCTAATACATACGAAATGATTGAGTTTGTGCTGTTTCGTATGTAATTTCTTTGATTTTCAAGCGAGCGCGAAACGGTTTGCTATACTCTAACACATACGAAATGCCTGAGCTTGTGCTGTTTCGTATGTATTACCGCCAAATTCGGATGTTTGGGAACTTTTGGCGGTAATTTCATATTTTTCCTGTTCCCGATGCAGTGATTTTCTGAAGATTTACCGCCAAATTCGGATATATTTAGTTACGTCCGTATAATGGTGTAAATTCAAAAAACAAGAGATGAGCCACATCTCAGACCCTATACCTGTATAATGTTTGTTGCAACACAAAAACAAAACAGGAGGAAAGAGAAATGGCTCAGGTCAATCTTACACTAACGCACGAGGAAGTTCTACAG
>Ga0123326_1003490_pt1 | contig 11020 bp, 9 predicted proteins | sample BioC13SIPDNA_FD_89739 | JGI IMG/M metagenome (GOLD analysis project Ga0123326, IMG submission 89739) | Anaerobic biogas reactor microbial communites from Washington, USA - Biogas_R1_A C13 SIP DNA | ecosystem: Engineered > Bioreactor > Anaerobic > Unclassified | place: Washington, USA | collected...
AGACGGGCAGGGTCGACGCCGGGGTGGTCAGCCGGTTCTTTGGCCTTCTCCATGAAGACACCTACGGTGTTCGCCGCACCAATCTCATCTTCAATCCCATCGAGCTCAGGTTTGCCGCTCCGAAAGGAAAGGCTCCGGATCTCATCGCTGCCCTGGACCGCTACATCGAGACCCTGAAGATCGACCGCAATTCGCCTTACTATTACTCTCTGAGGCGCTGGACCGGCGTTGTGGGCAGGAAAGACTACCCGGGCTGGGTCAAGTGGGTCGTGCTCTCGGTGATAGTGATCGCCTGCCTCGTCCTGTTACACAACCTCATGCTGCGCGTGCGCGTCAGGTCGCGCACGGCCCGGATGGAGAAGGAGATCCTGGAGAGAATACAGGCGGACGAAGCCCTGCTGAGGGAAAAGGACAGGGAACTGGCCCTGACCGAGAATGCCCCTTTCGGCATGGTAATGATCTCCCGTGACGGCACATACAGGTACGTTAATCCGAAGTTCATAGAGATGTTCGGTTATACCGTGAACGATGTTCCCAACGGCAGGACCTGGTTCAGAAAGGCCTATCCCGATCCCGGGTACAGGCACCAGGTGATAGGGGCGTGGCTCGAGATGGTGGAGAGGTTCACCCCCGGCGAGAACAAGGCCTATGAGAACAGGGTCACCTGTTCCGACGGGACGGAGAAGATCGTCAGTTTCACTCCCGTCAGGCTTCACGATGGGGAGACACTGATCACCATGGAGGACGTCACGGCACGCAGGGTTGCCGAGAACCAGCTGGTGAAGTATCGGGACCATCTCGAGGAACTTGTTGCGGAGAGGACTTCCGAACTGGATATAGCACGTCAGAAAGCGGAGTCCGCCGACCATCTGAAGTCAGCCTTCCTGGCTACCATGTCCCACGAGCTTCGCACACCGCTCAATTCCATCATCGGTTTCACCGGGCTTCTCATCCAGGGGCTCGCCGGACCGCTCAACGAGGAACAGCGAAAACAGCTCGGCATGGTGCAGAACAGTTCCCGCCATCTCCTCGATCTCATCAACGACGTCCTCGATATCTCCAAGATAGAGGCTGGTCAGCTCAACATTGAGGCGGAGCCCTTTGATCTCATGACCTCGATCAACAAGGTGATGGGCCTTATATCGCCGCTGGCCGAGAGGAAGGGACTCGCTCTTTCCCTCAGGACGGCCGGGGAGATGGGGACCTTCATCGGGGACAAGAGGCGGGTCGAGCAGGTCATCATAAACCTTGTTAACAATGCCATCAAATTTACCGATAAAGGGTTCATAGAGATATCCTGCACGGCGCGGGATGCGGATGTGGTCCTCAGCGTGAGGGACTCCGGGATCGGAATAGAGGCTGAGAACCTCGAAAGGATCTTCAATCCCTTCCAACAGGTGGACACCGGCCTGTCCCGAAGGCACGAGGGTACGGGGCTCGGCCTTTCCATCACGAGGAAACTCGTCGACATGATGGGCGGGCAGATCAGCGTGCAAAGCGTTATCGGCGAAGGCAGCACCTTCACCGTTGTCCTCCCGGCGAAAAGGAAGGAGGAAGCATGAAGGACGGAATACTGGTGATCGAGGACAACGAACAGAACATGTATCTCATGAGGTTCCTTCTCGAGAAGAACGGGTTTCGCGTCGTGGAGGCGAGGAGCGCCCGGGAAGGGATAGACAAGGCCATGTCCCCGGGGCTTCTTGCCATACTGCTCGACATACAGCTGCCCGACATGGACGGATACGGCGTTGCACGGGAGCTGCGCAGCCATGCGGAGCTCAAGGCCATGCCCATCATAGCGGTGACGTCCTACGCCATGACGGGCGACCGCGAAAAGGCGCTCGAGGCGGGTTGTTCGGGATATATCGAGAAGCCCATCGATCCCGAAACCTTCGTTGATGACATGAAACGCTGTTTTGGCGGCCAGGGGGAGGAGACCACGTGAAGATCCTTATCGCCGACGACAATGCGGACAATCTCTACTACCTGGAGGTCATGCTTAAGGCCGCGGGCCACGAGGTCATGAGCGCTCATAACGGCCGGGAGGCCCTCGACCACCTGTCCGGGACCCGGTGCGACCTCATCATATCCGACATCCTCATGCCAGGAATGGACGGGTTCCAGCTGTGCCGGGAGTGCAGGAAAAGGGAGGACCTCGACGCCGTCCCTTTCATCTTTTACACCGCGACCTACGCCGACGAGAAGGACAGGAAGCTGGGACTCAGCATTGGCGCCGACGCATACCTCATCAAGCCCATGGAGCCCGATGAACTTCTCAGCGTCATCGCCCGGGTGTGCGCGGAAGCGGCCGGGAAGCGCGAGGGCTCTCTTGCGGACGAAGAAGACTATCTGACGGAGCACAACAAGCGACTCATCGCGAAGCTGGAAAAGAAGATGGCCGAGCTCGAGGAAAGCACGCGGGAGCTGAAGCGGCAGGTGGCAGAGAGGCGGCAGGCAGAGGATCTCATCAGGGAGAGCGAGGAGCGTTTCAGGACCATCTTCGACACCGTGAGCGACGCCATCTTCCTGCAGGATATCGATACCGGCCTCATTGTCGACATGAACCGCGTCACCTGCGACATGTTCGGTTACGACCGCGGCGAGCTCAAGAACCTCAGCCTGGACAGGCTTTGTGCCGAAGGTCTTTCCCCCTGCACACCCGGGGAGATGAGGGGGCTGACGGCAAGGGCCAGGGCCGGCGAACCTCAATTTTTCGAGTGGAAGATGCCTGACAGGGAGGGCAGGGGATTCTGGGTCGAGATACTGATGAAACTGGTCCATCTCGGGACTGTGGACAGGATGCTTGTCGTGATACGGAACATCGAGGCCCGCAAGACAGCCGAGGAGGCCTTGAACAACGAAAGGCTCAAGCTCAAGACGCTTTCCGACAACGCGCCCTTCGGCATGGTGCTTATCGACAGAGATGGCCGTTACACCTACATGAACTCGAAGTTCAGGGACATGTTCGGATACGACCTCAGCGACATCCCCGACGGAAGGAGCTGGTTCAAGAGGGTCTACCCGGACGATAGGCTGAGACAGGAGGCGATCACGACCTGGCAGGATGAGATCAGCGGCCTGCCGCGGGGAGAGAGGAAGCTCAAGGTCTTCGCCGTCACCTGCGCCGACGGCTCGCAAAAGATGGTCAACTTTATCCCCCTGAAACTTGCTTCCGGTGATTACCTGGTGACATGCGAGGACATCACGGAACTCAAGAAGCTTGAACGGCAGCTGCGGCAATCACAGAAGATGGAGGCCATAGGCAGTCTCGCGGGAGGGATCGCCCACGATTTCAACAACATCCTCACCACGCTGATGGGGTACGCCGGTCTTTTGCAGATGGAGATGGACAAGCACGATCCCCTGGGGCTCCATGTCGAGCAGATCATCTCGGCTTCCCAGAAGGCGGCGAACCTGACCCGGAGTCTTCTCGCGTTCTCGAGGCAACAGCCCATCGTTCTCAACCCCGTGAGCATCAACGACACCATCAGGTCGACGGAGAAGCTTCTCAAGAGGCTGCTGACGGAGGACGTGGACTTCCGCGTATCCCTTCAGCCTGAGGACATGGTCATCATGGCCGATGCCACCCAGATCGATCAGATACTTTTCAATCTTGTCGCCAACGCGCGTGACGCCATGCCGAGGGGAGGAAGGCTCCTTATCGCTACATCCAGGACCGACATGGACGAAAGGTTCGTCCATACTCACGGCTACGGTAAGCCCGGCGCATACGTGATGGTGATCGTCTCCGACACCGGAACGGGAATGGATGAGGCGACGAAGGAGAAGATCTTCGATCCTTTCTTCAGCACGAAGGAAGTGGGCAAGGGCACCGGGCTCGGTCTGTCCACCGTGTACGGCATTGTGAAGCAGCACGGCGGGTTTGTCAACGTCTACAGCGAGCCGGGGACGGGCACGACCTTTCGCATATATCTTCCCCTTGTCGGCTCCGAGGCGCCGCGGGAGACGGAACCCGAGCTGGTGACGCAAAGGGGTACGGAGACCATCCTTGTGGCCGAGGACAACGCCGATCTGAGGCGCCTTGTGACGAAGGTCCTCACCAGGCATGGATACAGGGCCATAGGGGCCGTCGATGGCGAGGACGCGATAAACAAGCATCGGAAGCACAGGGGAATAGACCTGATCATCGTTGATTCCGTCATGCCGAAAAAGAACGGGAGAGAGGTCTACGAAGAGATCAGGAAGGTCGATCCCGGGATCGCGTTCCTCTTCACCAGCGGTCATACAAGGGACACTATTTTGAACCGCGGCATCGCCGACTCCGAATTCGACTTCCTCCCCAAACCGATAGCCCCCTTTGAACTTCTGCAGACGGTGAGGAAGGTGCTGGACAGGAAGAAAACCGCTTGAGCCGCTTGAACCGTTTGAGGGGAAGAAAGGGATTGAATCGCTTGACAGGCTGTTGATCAAGTGGGTTTTTGAACTGAGTTCACGTTCTGTCGTCATTCCGGCGAAGGCCGGAATCCAGGAAAAACGATGGGTTAGAGAGACCTCTGGATCCCGGATCAAGTCCGGGATGACGAAAAGAGGAGTTCGTCAACAGTCTGTCAAGCGACTCAAGCCGCCTCTAGCGAAGAGTGAGGATGACAACTATGAAGAAAAGCTGTATCGTTGCGTTCCTGTTGTTCTTTGCGTCTCTGGTGTCTGCCGTGATGCCGGCTGGTGATGTCTCCGCCGAGGAGACGGCCATTGCCTTTCCCGTCGAGGGGAAGAGGGCGATGGTCGTGACGGGGCAGGAGCTGGCGACGAAGGAGGCGCTCGGCGTCCTCAGGAAGGGTGGGAATGCCGTAGACGCGGCCGTGACCGCCGCCTTCGTCATGGCCGTGACCCTGCCGAGGGCGGGCAATATCGGTGGAGGCGGGTTCATGCTCATCCACAACGCCGCGACGAAAGAGGTCATCGCCCTTGATTTCTGGCAGAAGGCCCCCGCGGCTGCATCGCGCGCCATGTTCGTCAGGGACGGGAAGGCGGACGCGAAGCTGAGCCGCGAAAGCTACATCGCGGTGGCGGTGCCGGGAACGGTGGCGGGCCTTGCCTTTGCCCTTCGCACGTACGGGACCATGTCCCTCGGGAAGGCCATGGGTCCGGCCATCAGGTATGCTGAGAAAGGGTTCGTGATGAGCGCCGGCCTTTCCTCCGACATCAGGTCCTACGAGAGGCTGCTCAAGGCCCGGCCCGGATCGGCGGGGATATTCTTCAAACCGTCGGGCGGATACTACGAAGCGGGCGATCTCTTTGTCCAGAAGGACCTTGCCCGGACCTTGAAGGCCATCGCGAAGGGAGGCCCCGACGTCTTCTACAGGGGGGACATCGCGGCGAGGATAGCGAGGCAGATGAAGGAGAATTCCGGTCTCGTAATGAAAGAGGACCTTGCCGCCTACGCGCCGGTGGTCCGCAGGCCTGTTCACACGACCTACCGGGGCCATGACGTGTACTCGATGTACCCGCCCAGTTCGGGTGGGGTCTGCATCACCGAGGCCCTCAATATCCTTGAGAGATTCGACGTCGCCCGTGCCGGGCACAACAGCGCGGCGGGCATACACCTTATCGCGGAGGCCTCGAAGCGCGCCTTCGCCGACCTTTTCGTTTATGCGGGCGATCCCGACGCGGTCGCCATCCCCGTCAAGGGGCTGACCTCGAAGGCGTACGGAGCGAAGCTGGCGGCGGGCATCGATCCGGCCCGGGCGACCCCGAGCAGCCAGATACGTTCGGGGGAGGCCAAGGTCTACGAGAAGGACGAGACGACGCATTTCTCCATCGTTGACGGGCAGGGCAACGCGGTGTCCGCCACGTACACCCTCAACGGGAATTTCGGCAGCGGGATCGTGGTCGATGGCGCGGGGTTCCTCCTCAACAACGAGATGGACAACTTCAACTCCGACCCCGGCAAGCCCGACAGTGCCGGGATCATCGAGAGCGAGGCCAACGCCATCGCCCCCAACAAGAGGATGATAACCGCCATGGCCCCCACGATGGTCTTCCGGGAGGGAAAGCTCCGTCTCGTGACGGGCAGCCCCGGCAGTTCCCGCATCATCTCGACGGTTCTCCAGGTTGTCCTCAACGTCATCGATCACAAGATGAACATCCAGGAGGCGGTCAACGCCCCGAAGGTCCATCATGAATGGATGCCCGACGAACTGCGCGTCGAGAAGGGAATAAGCCCCGACACGGTGAAGATGCTGGGACAGATGGGCCACAACGTCGTCCTGAGAGGCCCCATGGGCTCGGCAACAAGCGTCCTCATCGACCCGGCCACCGGGAAGAGATACGGCGCGGTGGACCCCAGACGGGAAGGACTGGCGATGGGGGACTGAATGAACGGTTCAAGGGTTTAAAAGTTCAAGAGTTCAAGAGCAAAAGACAAAAGAGACAACGGACAGCTTCGGCTGGTGTGCGAAATGTGTTGCACCGGTCAGCAATTGTGTCGACAACAGGGTTTCCCTTCCAGGTCTTTCCCTTGAACCCTTGAACTTTCTTTATCTGTTTTCCATATGCCATAGATAAAATGCGGACGCTTCGAGCGTGCTTGTGAGCATGTAGGCCTCTTCGAGGGTTTCGCCTCGGGCGAAGCTGCCGTGGGACCTGATGAGGACGACCCTGTTTGTCTTCATGAGCTCGCTTACCGCGTGGGCCGCTTCTTCGGAGGCGGTGGGGTTGCGGGGGGAGGCCACGGGGACGCGTCCCAGATGATAGCCCCCTTCGACGTCGACGGGGACGATCTCTCCGCTCATCGAAAGAAGCGTCGCGTAGGGCGGGTGGGCATGAACGACGGCTGCGGCGCCGGTTGCGGCGTAGATGGCGCGGTGGATGACGTATTCCGAGGAGGCAATGAGGATGGCGGGATCGTCGGCGCGTTCCATGTCCACTTCGATGATATCTGCTGGTGAAAGACGGCTCGTCATACCACCCTTTCGCGTAATGTACACGCGCGAACCGTCCCGGACGCTGATGTTCCCCGCATGGGAGCTCACGAGCCCCCGAAGGAACATGTCGCGCCCGATCTCGATGATCTGCTTTATCCTGGCATCCTCAAACATAGCACCGTCCTTTCGGTACATTTCTAACACAGATGGGCGAGGGCGGGGAAGGCTTATCTTTGGAGCGCTGAGGGTGAGGTGGAGATATAGGTCCTATTTCCTGTTCGTCCTATCCTTTCCCCCGCTCCCACCAGGCCGCGATCCGTGGGCCTGCCGAAGGCGGGAAGGCGAGAGGCAAAGCCTTCCCCTTTTCGGCTTGAACGGCAGGGTGCATTGTTTTATACTCTGCGCAGTAAAGCTGTTTCTGGCAACGCCGGATACTTCACGTGAAGGAAGGAGATAATAATGCCTGATATCGATGGGATAAAGGAAGCCAAGAATTTCTATACGGACAGGCCGCAGACCTGCGAGGGGTTTTTCCTGAAAGGGTCGAACTCGCTGGATTGGGGTATCAAGAACAGGTTGGCGCGGATATTCAACCCTCAGTCGGGGCGGACGGTCATGCTTGCCATCGATCACGGGTATTTCCAGGGGCCCACGACGGGTCTCGAAAGGGTGGACATCAATATCCTTCCTCTCGTTCCCTACGCGGACACGCTGATGCTGACGCGGGGTATCCTGCGCAGCGTCGTTCCGCCGTCGACGTCGAAGGCAATAGTCCTGAGGGTCTCCGGAGGGGCGAGCATCCTGAAGGAGCTTTCCAACGAGGACATTGCCGTCGACATCGAGGAGTCCATACGGCTCAACGTGTGCGCCATGGCCGTGCAGGTCTTTATCGGGGGAGAGTACGAGAAGGAATCCATCATCAACATGACGAAGATGGTCGACATCGGGAACCGCTACGGCATTCCCACCCTTGCCGTGACCGCGGTTGGGAAGGACATGGCCCGCGATGCGAAGTACTTCCAGCTTGCGTGCCGCATCTGCGCTGAGCTCGGCGCGCATTACATCAAGACCTACTACGTGGAGAAGGACTTCGACACCGTCACAGCCTCCTGCCCGGTGCCCATCGTCATGGCGGGCGGCAAGAAGATATCCGAGCTCGACGCCCTGACCATGGCCTACAACGCGGTGCAGCAGGGAGCGTCCGGGGTGGATATGGGGCGCAACATCTTCCAGTCCGACGCGCCCGTTGCCATGATACAGGCGGTGAGCGCCGTGGTGCACCAGAACATGACCCCGGCCGACGCGTTCGACCTGTACAGGAGTCTCAAGGGAAAGGGTTGACGGAAGACCGATCGACGAGGGATAGATATTAAAGTCTCTTACTGGTACAACAACAGGGACATACGCATAGTGGAGGTTCCGACGCCTGTGGCCGGCCCGCGGGAGATGGTGGTGAAGATCCACGCCTGCGGTATCTGCGGGAGCGACATCGTGGAATGGTATCGCCTTCCACGGGCGCCGCTTGTCCAGGGTCACGAGATAGGCGCCGAGGTTGTGGCGGTGGGGTCAGCCGTGCAGAGGTTCAAGCCGTCAGACCGGGTCTTCATTCCTCCCAAGATACCCTGCGGGTCATGCGTCTACTGCGTGAAAGGGCACTTTCCCCAATGCGCGGAGATCAAGGAGCGGTTGCCCGGCGCCTTTGCCGAATACGTCCTCGTGCCGGAAGTATTCGTAGAGAAGGGGACGTACCCGCTCCCGGACAACATCAGCTACGAACAGAGCACCTTCATAGAGCCCCTCGCATGCGCCGCCCGCGCCCAGCGTCTTGCGGGGGTGAGGAAAGGGGATACGGTCCTTGTCATGGGCTGCGGAATGTCGGGTCTGCTCCACGTGAAGCTGGCGGCGGCGAGGGATTGCAGGGTGATCGCCGTCGACGTCAACCCGATGAAGCTCGACTTTGCCGCAAAGGCCGGCGCGGTCATGGTTGTCGATGGTTCGGAAGACATCGCGGAGAGACTGATCGCCGGGAACGGCAGGAAGGCGGATATCGTGGTCCTGTGCTCTTCGGCGCGTCAGGCCGTGGAGGCCGCCTGGCGATGCGTCGACAAGGGCGGAACGGTCGTCCTCTTCGCTGTGCCCGGCCCCGAGGAACAGGTCGTGGTACCCGTCAACGACTTCTGGATGAAGGAGATCACCATCCTGACGTCCTACTACTGCGGTCCCCCCGACATCATGGAGGCAATGGATCTCATTGGATCGGGCACGGTGACCGTTCACGACCTCATAACCCACCGCCTTCCCCTCGACGACATAGTCGAGGGCTTCCGACTCGTCTCCGACGGCCGCGAATCGATCAAGGTCATAATCAAGCCCTAGAAAAACCGTCTCAGGTCGCAGGTTTCAGGTCGCAGGTTCCAGGGATAGAAGACGGTTCCATGTTTCAGGTTTCAGGTCCCAAGTCAAAGACAAAGGCGCAAAGGTTCCCTGCAACAGGAAGCTGTAGAGCTTCCCATCTTCCCGGACATTGCAAGGGCCATCATTGAGACACTCCTGTTTCCCATCACCCCGCCCTCAGTAACTGTCATTCGGGCGAAGGCCGGAACCAGGAAGGACTGGCAGTGAGCTACCACCTGACAGGGAAAAGCTCCACGGTACCTCTACATATCGTGCTCTAAGGGTATTATCTTTTGTGTGCTTTCTGTTGCAGGAGGACTTTTCTTGGGTTCCGGCCTTTGCCCGGATAACGGAGAAAGAGGTGTCGGGGAGACCTTCAGACTGTCCAACAGGATCGGAACCTTCGCACTACTGTCTTTGTTTTTAGCCTGGGACGTGAAACTTGGGACCTGAAACCGTCCTTTCACTCTTCCCCGTAGTTTATCCCCTCGAGGCGCGTCACCTGCTGGCCGGGGGGGATGTCTGTGAGGAAGCCGCTCAAGGGTTTCTTGAGGGCGGGGTGGATGAGGCCGGGGTCTATCTCTATAAGGGGGACTATGGCGAACCTTCTGCGGTGGAGTTCCCTGTGGGGGACGGTCAGGCGGTCGTCATCGATGATACCGTCGCCGTACATCAGGATATCGAGGTCTATGACGCGGGGACCGTTCTTCTCGTCCCGTACGCGACCCATGGAGGATTCAATGCTGTTCAGGAAATCGAGGAGGTCGAGGGGGGTGCCCTGCCAGTCGATCTCGACGGCGCAGTTGATGTAATCGCCCTGCTTTATGTCCGAGACGGGCGATGTGGAATAGAAGGACGATATGGACCTGAGCCCCGCCCTTGTATCGCTGGATATGCGTTTTATCGCCGTCTTGCAGTTCTCGAAGCTCTGACCGATGTTGGAGCCGATGCCGATAAAGATCTTGCTGTCCACGCCGGTACCTCCATGCCCCCGCAGTTGATGCCAACGTGTAACGTTACTGATCCTTGCTGTCGGTGTCCTTGACCTCTTTCTTGAAATCCTTGATGCCCTTGCCCAGAGACGACATGATGGAAGGCAGCTTGCCGGCACCGAATATAAGGATCACGATGACAAGGATTATGATTATCTCAGGAACGCCTAAACCAAACATGTCTAATGATATCACCGGAAAAGGAGAGGAGTCAATGTTTTTTCACAAGGGCGAGGGCGTGAAAATCCTTGATTATGTCCGTGCCGTAGGTGTAAATAGAAGCGGGTACGCGCCATGAACGACGGAGATATGATCAGGGAGCTCAACAGGATGCCGGTGAACGTCAAGGCACGCGGGCTCCTCGAGATGGACGGCGAGGAAGTGCGGGAGGAGAGTCTCCATTGCGTGCATGCCGCCCTGTACGCGATCAAGAGGGGGGAGGTCATCGTGGAGATGGATGTGTCGGAGACGGTCACTGCCATGATGACATGGAGGCCGCCGAGACTTGCCAATTTCCTGATGCTCAGGAGCGGCGAGGACTATGAACCTCCCGGCTGGGAGGCCGCCGCCGACCTCCGGGAATTCGCCGAGACGGTCCTCGACGACATCGAAGCCAAGATGGTGACCCACTTCCCCTACTACCGCAGCCCCGAAGCCTGAAAGACCGCTTGAGCCGCTTGAACCGCTTGAGCGTCAAGGCCCCTGCGTGATCGTACGGCCCGTTCCGCCGGCGGGAGCCGGACCCAAAAC
>Ga0123326_1003509_pt1 | contig 10976 bp, 7 predicted proteins | sample BioC13SIPDNA_FD_89739 | JGI IMG/M metagenome (GOLD analysis project Ga0123326, IMG submission 89739) | Anaerobic biogas reactor microbial communites from Washington, USA - Biogas_R1_A C13 SIP DNA | ecosystem: Engineered > Bioreactor > Anaerobic > Unclassified | place: Washington, USA | collected...
AACTGTCTCAATGCCCTGGAAAGCGGGCCGGTCATTGTTACCAAAGCGACGGTTGATGCCGAATTACTGCAGAAGGTTGTCTCAATGCCCTGGAAAGCGGGCCGGTCATTGTTACAGGGATACTGGTTTTTGGTGTTCCCGGTACCGGTAAAAGTGTCTCAATGCCCTGGAAAGCGGGCCGGTCATTGTTACAGAACCCATCTTGGAGGCCGGTGGCTCTAAGGCTCGTAAGCCACGAATCGCTAACCTCCCCTCCTGACCCCCTCTGGAGTCAAAATAAGGAGTTTGGAACCCCATTTTTTGAAGTAAAATAGCTCCTTCATGCTTTATTAATCTCACTCAATCTCCCTCATTCTTTGAAATCGCTAACCTCCCATGGACTTTCGGTGTTTGCGGGCTATTGTTTGGAGTATACATAATATGTTTTTACATATACTTTTTCCACATTATACCTTCTATTCCTGCCTGTAGCTATTTATCATTCCTTGATATTTTGGTTTTTCATCATCTAACTAAATTCGCAGCTGTATTTACCCATCCCAAATACCGACCATTTACCTATATGCAACCACTGTCCCAGCATTATATAAGGCACAACCGGTGATAGGTCACCGGTATATTTCAACCAACCAGTAAATCCTTCCATAGGATTACGTTGTTCCCGGCGCATAGAATAACGTTCCCATCTATCAATCTGTCCTTCACCCCCGCTATAACTGATTTCCCCAGCCTTCTCCAGTAAAGCTGCAAAACTCTCTTCCGGCAGTATATCATGGTGGTGAACATAGAGACTGGAATAGCGTCGCAATATGTTACGCAGCAGTACAACAAAATCTAATTCTTGCAATTGGGATAGCTTATTCCCATCAGCCATCAACTGGGTAGGGGTGATGAAATCAATTGTCACCTCCCGGACTGGTTGCATAGCAGCGCTGGCGAGAAGAACCTCCTGACCACTCCATTCCACCTCATAACCCGCGCGCAGTTTTCCGCCGCTTTGAAAAATGTCTTCTCTGCTACCGTTAAAATCATTTACCGCTTCTACCCTTACCAGTTTATATTTCTTCTTGCCACTTCCCAGTCCGATACGCCCCCCCTCCCGGAATGCAGCCAAGAAGTAGGAGAACAATGGGATAGCCCGTCCAAATAAAAGCAGGTCAAAAGCCATCTCCTCTCCCGCAGGCAGGAATTCCTGTCCCCCTGATGGCGGTTCAATTACATAGGGTCGTGGTACCTGATCATAACCGCTCATCATGGCAGCTGCCGGCGAAGGAGCAGTCTCGAAAACATAAGCATAAGGACACTGCGGACGCAGGTGGCAATCCAAACACTGCCAATCCGGATCGGCACAGGACATCTGCCGCATAACCCGCCCCATCACTCCCCGTAGAGCCGATCCCTTAAAAGGAGGTAAATCTAATCCTCGCTCCCCCGCCTGGATATGGAATCGATATCTGGCTAAATGAAAGTATTCCATAAATCCTCCTCGTTATATATTGCCTTTAGATTATTTTAGTTTCGGGAACTAAACCAATACCATAAGCCCCATATCAGGGTCAGAGTCACAAATATACCCAGAGCCCACCAGGGCCAGAGTGGCAGCCCCTCTACCAGGTCAAAGTTGGTACCAAAAATAGTCCCCAGAACGACCAGGGGCAGGGTAGTGGCAGTAATAATTTCAATGCGGCGGGTGCGCTTCATAGAAATATAGTCATCTACCGCTGCCAGTTCATTAAAAACCTCTTTATAAAGGCTGGCGTTTTCGAAAGTATCCCGCCAGCGCCGATATACTTCCATGCTGGTTTGATTGTGGCTAACCTGGCCAAACCAACCGATAGTGGTAAATTCCAGCAAGAGATGGCGCAATTCGGCTATTTTCCTTTTATTGTTGCTGTTAACATAGGCAGCCAGATCATGAGAGAAACGCATCAGGGTATGACGTTGATGCAAGGCCAGCAGAAACGACCAAAAATCAACCTGGTAAAAATTCTTCACCGCTGCTGTTTGCCGCTCTTTCATTTGTTCTCTTCTGCCTGCGTCCAGTGTTTTGTTATAGTCATCCTGAAGCACAAGCAACGCCCCTCCAGTTTTGGCAAAGCTATAAAAAACATCCTCCCCTAATTCCAATATGTTCTCATCTGCTATTGATTCATAGTAGCGGGTGTGGCCAAAGGGTTCATCCCAGCGCATAGCTCCTGACAGCTTATATAATATTTCTTTGGTTTCCGATATGTAAAAGGAATCCCGGTCAATAACTGAAGCGGTAAAGACCAGGCATTCTGCCGACACTCGGGGTTCCCAGGGTATGAATTGATTATCAGAATAGTTATCAGTTCTTTTTATTTTCTTATCAGCCAGGCGGGAGGCTTCCTGCAAAATTTTCTCATGGGGTAGTAAGAACTCATCAAATATTTTCTTGCCAGTCCGGACCAGGATGTTGTTAAACAACATTCCTTGCTCCAACATCATATCGTTTTCAATTGGTAATTCCATTTCAACAATGATATAGCCACTGCCATAGCGAAATATCAGTGCATTAAGTTCTGATACCTTAAACTTCATTTGCGCTATCGTTTCCTGGTGTCTGTTGGGTTTATCCCCCGGTTGGGAATCTTTACCGGCAGCGGCTTCCTGTAGAGTTTTATCATCAGGTAAATTACTATTATTTATATCTGTTTGTATTGGTTCATTTCCCGCATTGGCACAGGGATCGATATCGGGACTGCTGTCACCTATATCTAATTTATACTGGGCTACCATCTCCGCTAAATATTGGTTAATAGGTTCTGTATCCATCTTTAGATAGAGACGGTGAGGAAGACCGTCCTGACCCCGGGTGGCGGAAAAAAGGTAGTTTTGAACCGCCTTGGTAAAGGTGTGGTCAAGTTCTTTATTTGAGTTATCTTTAATCTGCTTGTTTTCATGGCACCAGTTAACCAGATCGGGATAAATTTTGTGCGAAAACTCAAAAGGTATTACTAGATTACAGCGATGGCTTTTAAGGGAAGGTTTTGTAAATTCAAGGGTGATGGCTTTGATTTCTGCAACCGTGAGCAAGCTTCCTATTCCCGGAGCATCTACAATCGTGTAATCGAAAGCATGTCCATCATACCAGGGGTCTGCATTATTGCACCAGGGAATATCAGGAAAGCGCCGTGTTTTCCTACTGCGCCATTTGCTGAAATCTTCGCCGAATACTTCTTTCTCCCGTTCGCATTCGGTTGCTTCCAGAGCAGAAGCCAGACCATTGAGGTGAAAGGGCAGAGCAGGATTTACGGAAATAACTGTTCGGCAGGTGTCTATATTGGTCTGCCCCAAAGGATGTTGTATCTTTAGTTCTGACAAATCTACTGTCTTACCCTCGAAGGGAATAAAAGTTAATATATATCCCAGGTCTTCCGATGAATGCTCATAATCTCCTCTGGCCCAATGTTTATGTAGTACACATTGTGGAGGCCGCTTCCAAAATAGAGCATCAACTTCCTGTAATTCGTGGCCTCGGTCAGTCCAGGCGGGTACACGGATTCTTGCGATTTCCGTCCAATCCCTAGTGTCCCGTTCTTTTATGTACTGTTCATAATCATTCCTCAACAGTTCCATTTCCTCTTGAAAAGGATGTTGGGCAGCAAACAGAGCCGGATGAACCAAACTGCGTTCCTCCGGCAACATCTGCTCCAGGCGCTGCATTATGTATGCTATCATCTCTAACCCCCGCTGAAGGCTCTGCTCCCATAGAGCCGGACCTCCAATCTCAGGTTTTTGCAGTTTCAGTACCTCATCTATAGCACAGGCAATTGCTGCCGGACTTAAGATAGTGTTCCGGTTTACCAACACCATTCCCCGGTCCACCTGCTCCACATAATCTGCCAGATGGGCAGTATGCAGCGGCAAATTCCCCTGCTCAATCAAACTGCGAGCCAGGTAAACTGCGGCAAAACAATCCAAATCCGGCTCCTGATGTATCACCAGTTCCACGCTGCCTGCATCAGAATCAATGTTGTCCAATACCAGGAAGGGGTAACTGGCCAAAACTGCAGTGGTACTTTTCAGCTGTTTCCCGTTAACCATCGCCCCGCCCGGCAAGTGGTGGGTATCGATAACCCCTAACCGCAGGTCATTACCCACATCCAGAATAATGCGGTTGCGGGTGGGGTGTAATTCAGGGGTTTCACGAACCAGTGACCCCATTTTTACGAAGGTGTATTTGTAGTTCATAAGTTGCTCTCCCCGATAAAAAATTAATAACCATTAATTATATCCTTCGCAGACACACCAGATGCCATTGTAACCAATAGCAAAGCGTTTCTCCTTTTTGACCCCGGTTCCTGGAGTCCAGCAGGGCGTAAGGGGTGTAAAATTACGGCCGTACCTGGCTGCATCGGTAGTCAGACGACCTGCCAGCATTTCCATTCTACCCTCAAAATCATCAGGTATTAATTCATTCGCATCGACATGAGAAGTAATAAACGCATCCTTCGGTAAAACTACTTCCGGATTATCGTTATCTAATTCCAGGTTAGCACCAAACATTTTTTTCGTTTCTATGAGCATATTCTTAAGTACATCTTTATCCGGAGGAGCTACCCTTCCCCAACCATAACTGCGTTCACTACCCAATTGAATGCGGATTATGGCTTCTTTCCAGTTTGCTATACTTTCATCAAGTTGTTTTCGCTCAAAAACCCACCCGGTTAAATATACCTGTTTACCCTCGCGGGTAAACGGCATTATGTGTTCAGTTTCATGCAAGCCCCCTTCTTCAGCCACCTGTTGCTCAGTTATGGGGCTGCCTGCATAACTGTTCAGGTATTTCCATTCGAATAAAGTGGCATTAGCTTTATCCTGCCCGTCTACCGACCAGGGCCAACCCCCCGTGGAATAACAGCAATTTAATTCAACTTCGGGCTGGTCAATAAAGTAAAAGTAGGACAAACGAAGATTATCATTCACTTGTCGGCCTATTTCTGCATAGTCTTTCGCTTCAGTTTCCCGAGCCAAGCGTGATGTCAATGCCCCCCACATAGTACGTGCTGGGACATAGAACCTGGTCTGATGCAGATTTCCTACTTTGCGCCAACCGATGTGCATAGGCGTAAGGAGCTTCAGAGTTAGACGGTAAGCTGTCCATTGGGCATCACTCATTTTTCTACCTCCTGTTAAGAACCCGTTGAAGTATCAGTTTTACTATCTTTTTGCGGTTTCTCGGTTTTACCCGAAGCCTTGGCTCCATAGCGGGCATAAATCAAGGTTTGCTCATATATATCGCGAACCAGGAATAGACGTTCAATATCTTTTAGGATATTGTCACTGTAAAATTTGAGAACTCTCTGGAAGTTGTACTGATTTTTCTCGTTTTTCTGCGGCCACGTTTCCTCCTCGATGTTTTTCAGCCCAATGTTTTTCAACAATTCTATAAGGTGTTTATAAATGGCCTTCGTTTCTTTACTGTCCTGCGAAAATAAAAGCAACATCAATGCATATATTCCCTGCTCCTGTAAGACTCCCAGGGATTTGGTTACCTGGTTTTCCAGATCTTTAACTTTTACATCTTCATTAACAATTTTTTGCGCATACTGTGCCGCTATACGATCCAGATTCACAATTGTACTCATACCTGCACCTCCCGATCGGTCAGTTTGCGCAGGCGACCGAACCCACGAGTTCCCATGCCGCCAATCCCCAGGTATTCACTCCACTCCAACCCTGCGTTGACTACATCCCAGGCGCACTTCCATCCCTTTGGTTCACCATTATTTAAACCATTTGTAGCTGCGGGATAAAGAGCCCTACCTTTTTCATCGTTATTATAATATTTCACTTTGCCATCGGGGCCATTTTCTTCTTTGTAACACTTCCATATAATTCCGCCATCTTTCCATAGATTTTTATCCCGGTAGTCATCTACAACTACTTCTGCCCATAAAAAAGTAGCTCGGGGTATAGCTTCATAAGTAAACAACGCTCCTTCATCAGCTGCACCAGTTACGGGGTCTATACTGACCGATGTACGTACTTCCAGATTGCTATTGACTATGCGGGAAAAAAGGGAGTCGTCTACCAAAACCAGTCTATTCTTTATGGCTTTATATTCCGAATTATCTAATAAGCCATTATCTTCAATTTTCAGCCCGTTTTTACTTTTTAACATTAACCAACCTAGATTTATATCTCCCTCTTTATCCAGACTTGTCCATGCCTCAGTACCTTCCGGCATATCATCAACTTTAAGTCCGGCTTCGCGAAGAATGTATACGGTACTAACCCACACCGGCCCATGCATGGAATTAACCGGGAAAAACAGTATTCTCGCATCACTTACACTTACCACCCCAGCATAACCCTGCGCATCTGAACCTTTAGCAAAACCAAAAGTATAGCAGATAGGGCAGGTTCCATTTCCGCAATGCCCTTTTTGCCCGGCACAATCAGGTTTATTATATCGATAGGCCGCATAATGACGGGCAGCTCCGTGCAGGCTGGTTCCCGGTATCTTTGGCAGTTTAGTACCAGGCTCACGAGCAATCGCTGCATCAACTCGTCCCAAGCGATAACCTCCCGTACCAATATGTACTGGGTCTACCGTCATAAACAAACAACGGTTTAAGCTAAAATTCCTGGTCATTTTTACTTCCCCCTTTACCGATTTCGTTTTTCATAATCTGCAGGTATAGTTGAACCACATCTTCAAACCATCCACGTACCGCATAATCCGCCCACTGATCAAAAAACTCTTCATGGTTTGTTCCGTTCTTTTCCCAGGGATATATTGTTTTTTCCTGCTCGGGCAACTCTAATTTATTCCAACTAGCCGTAACCAGCATGTCCCGGCAGAACTGTTTAAAGGTTTCATCTGTTGAAGAATAGGACTGTTTCCACTCTTCCCTCTTATTAGCGATAGCATCACGCAAAGCATATATCTGGTTACGGTTAAGTGCCCCCGCCTTTAGAACTTCCCAAATCTTATTTAATTCATCAACTTGCTCCAACAGATAAGGACGCTGTGCCTTGTCTGGAGATTTCCGTTTTCTCTTTTCATAGGCAATTTCAAAGCGGACTCCCGCACTGTCCAGATATTCGAAATCAAAGGTAGATGGATATAGAATAAACTGTTCTTTCTCGAGAAGATTTTCAACATGAATCATTTGCCTAATTTCCTTAACGGAATCGCCATAATAAACACTGGCTGGTGATTCTAATTCCCAAGTACGTCCTCCACTTGGCCCATCCCAGCTTACTGGGAAATATGGATACCAATCATCTTCAATGTTAGAATCCCCTCCGGTTTTCAGGGCTATAGGCCAGTATGTCGTTGCTTTTTCATCCTCTATCTGCCAGTACAGATTCAACTTGTTGTTCTTATCGTCTTGCACTTTACGGACCACTTCTGCGCTCGCTGCCGCCGCTTCCTGGTTAAACATACGCTGCCCAGCATCCAGTATGGCTCGTAATGGAGTGTACCGATTAGCATAGACTATCCCTAAATGTAGAGGAAGGCGTCCCCTCACCTGACCCATTTCCTTTTCGTATTTAGCTTTAATTATTTTTACTATTTCAATAGCTTTGTCGGCAGGAAGCAGGTACATAAAGGTGCGGGGTTCAGTTAGTATATGCATGGCAGAAATGTAATTGGTATCATTGACTCCTACACCCTCAATAATTACCGAACCCCATTCTGCAGATTTGCTGCCATACCCCCCAGGGATTCTTATCGTTGCAGGTTTGCCTATATGCGCTGCCAAATACTCCTTAGCAGTCTTTCCCAATCCATTTCTTTTTTCAAATCCATTTAAGTTTTCCAGGGTAATAAAATCGGCGCCGGTCCACATTACCATAAGCCTGTTTCCATCTATTATCAATTCATAGGCATGATAATGTGATAGTTTTTTACCTGTCTTATCTGCTTCAATTCCAATACTCAATCGCTGGCTATCGGAACCAATTAACTGGCCAATAGCCTTATTGATCACCTCATCAATATCCTTCCAGAATTCACGGCAGGTTTCCCAGATGCGACGCTGTCGGGCAAAAGCTTCGGCGGAGACCATTTCATTCCCCAATTTTTTAGAATCTATCTTGCCATCTTCTTTCTTTTCACCAATAGGCAAATAATCCAACTCTATAAAACGCTCGGGGAAAAAGCGACCCGTAATTAGAGCCAGTCGACCGTTATCATCCGCAATTTCCTCTAACCAGATAGTGCGGAAACGTTGATTTTTTTCATTTGTGCCCCACCATTTTTTAGCTACTCCACCGCGTTCATCCATGCACTCCTTACAAATCATTCTTGATTTATATTCATTAGAAATTAAACGCAATCCACAATAAGGGCAAATATCCGTGTTCGGCTCATTATTTTTTTTATATGCTTCTGGAACAGGATTAGCCGGCATGGGATTTAGTATCATGTTCTGCATTTCCTTGCCAATGTATCGAGACTTTGCTTGTTTTGCATCTCCCGGATGTGCCATAGAGCAATCAGTTGATATCTGCATTGATGGTTCAATGCCATACATTTTAGAGATTACTGACTCCCCGGATTTCATACCGGATTTAATACCATATTTATCATTTATAAGCTGTTTAATCACCTTAGCTTCATCCGAGTCCGGTCCCCAATCCGGGAATACAAATACAGAGCCGTTTTCATCCCGATATACTTCGGTAGCCACCGGATACTCTTCTTCCAGCAGTTGTTTTACCTGGTCAAGATACTGATCCAGCTTGTTTTTACGAACCCTCAAGTCTCCCATGCTGACTGACTCTGCAAGATAACTAATACCATCCAGGCTAAAACGCAATAGCCGCCAGCGCAACCAGTTACCCTCATCCGTCCAGAAACTATCGTGGGTGAGATTTTTGTCCCGTAATGTCCATATAGCAGATTTCAGAAGAGCCATACCGGAATGTCCAATATCATGTACGCTGATATTGTTAAATGGCCGCTGGCTATCAGCCATGGCTTGCTGAAAAACTGGTTTTAAATCTTCTATAAAGCCGATCAAAGAGAAATCTTTCTGTTCATCTTTACTAAGATACTTCTTAATTACATCCTCTGCTTTTTCTCGTAAATCGTCATACTCGCTATACTCCTTATCAGCATTTCGGGTTTCGAAACCAAACGGGGTAGCTATATTAGAATCAACAACCTTGTTTTGTTTTTGAAGATAGAACACATCCTTCTCCCCGCCGGAAGCACCACGGTGACAAATACTCATTAAATGAGCAAGAAGCGAACTCGGTTGCCTGATTAGGCTAATATAATACGGATGACCAGTTCCCTTCTCGCCTATAATCTCATCATGCCTTCGAAAGTTTTTGGCGTCTTTATTGAAATATAAGCGGGCATCATCAGGCCCCTGCCCCAAATATTCTATAAAGTCTCCCCATCGGTATTTACAGTCGTTAAAAGGTTTAAATAAGGCATTAATACTTCTAGCCAAAGCAACTCTAGTTTCACTACTGAACACATCCTCAGTTGTATCGTTTCCCGAAGCGAAATGCTTTTTGGAGTTATCAGTAATGAAAAACTCCTGGTTGATATCTATAGTATTTTCTGCAGTATCCGCTTTAAGAAGGCCAATAATATGTTGGTAAAAATAGTACTGTTTCTGTTTGTCTTTATTAAAAAGCAACCCTTGATGATCAAGATTAAATTCCTTACTAACCTTCCCCAGGTTATGGAGATAAGCTCCAGCGGAGGCACGTATAACAGCTTCCCGATAATTCCGCACGATATTCAAAAAGTCTTCGGAATTTTTAAGATCAGTATTATCAAGTTTCACTCAACTCCCCCCTCTCAATTAGATCTCAGACTGCTCTTCTTTCATGCTTTGGTGGATCTTCTTCAAAATCTTTTCGAGCATTTTCCAGTCTTTAAATCCCTGGTTAATTCCGATTTCTACACTGTTTTCTATATTGGGGCAGGTTTCAGCATTAGCTTGGTTAAGCTTTGATTTAACGAGTTCTAAAGACCCCAGACCTTTGAGTTGTTCCCTTTTTCCCTTTTTGTTCTTTTTATCATTAGCCCGATGATTCTGTGCCGAATCAGCTTCCGGGTGTTTTTCTGGTACACCTGGTTGGTTAGGATTAAGATTTTTTTCCAAATAGTCTCGGGTTTTGCCATCCTCAATAGTTATTAGTATCCTGTTTTTTTCAACATCGTTCATTATTTGGGCTAAGCCGAAACCACTGGAAGTTTTGGCTCCGAGGCCATAATAAGAAAATAAGTATTTTATCCCCCTAGTTACACACTCAAGATCCTCGATAGCAATCTCTAACCGCTTTTTGTAATCTATATTTGTGAACCCATATATAGGAACATATAAAATATTAAGCATCGCACACTCTTTTTCCGGGACTATTTCAAATAAAATAGGTTTATCACCGGCTCCGGTTTTCCGGTTATGCGGATTGATTACTTCCAGGGAGGTTTTTTCAAAAAAGCTGGGAAAGAAATGCAGATTACCACTGTGATTAGGTAGTGCCTGGTCGGAATCAAACCCAAAACAACCCTTCACCTTCTGCCGATACAATTCTTTAGCTCCTACCGGCCCTGATTCATCAAGATATTCGGCAATATCTGTGCAATTATTTTCGAGTTCTCCTTTCTCGTCTCCAAATAATAAGCTTAACCGCAGCCGCCTTTCAGCAAAGGCTTCACAGGTTTTTTCTTCTTCAATCATCAAATTAATCATTGCCGCCCTCAACATGCCTTTCCACTGGGAAGGTGCAATATAAGGTGTCTTAAATATCCATTCCTTTTTTATCGGATTTTCTATAATATAGAATTGTTGGTCGTCTCTGCTAAGGTAAGGTTTCATAAGTTCAAAAGAAATATGTAATTGCCAGGAAGCGTTAGGAAAAAGTTGCTGAAGGTGGGGATGGTTATTCAGACCCAAGTCTTCTAAAATACCTAGATCAACAGAAGACGGCCTTTTATCCTTCCAGGCGCTGCGAAAACGTTCTTCCAACTCCTT
>Ga0123326_1003542_pt1 | contig 10915 bp, 9 predicted proteins | sample BioC13SIPDNA_FD_89739 | JGI IMG/M metagenome (GOLD analysis project Ga0123326, IMG submission 89739) | Anaerobic biogas reactor microbial communites from Washington, USA - Biogas_R1_A C13 SIP DNA | ecosystem: Engineered > Bioreactor > Anaerobic > Unclassified | place: Washington, USA | collected...
CCGCTGCACGAAGCCATAAGCTCCTCCATATCGAGGGTGGGGGCGACAACCATGAGATACGCTGACGGAACGACGGAGTCCAGCCGTTCCACCGCATCGAGGAGAAGGCGTACATCATCGTATGCCCGCCGGCGGCTTCCCGGAAGAAGAAGGACCCCGGGCTTCCCTGTCTCTCCCCATGGCACTGTTTCAATAGTATTATCACAGGTAAGGTCCATAATAGGATTCCCGTCGAACCTGGCCCTGGCCCCGGAACGCCGGAGCTCGTCCGCCGTCTCCCGGTCCCGTGTCCACGTGGTTCTGCTCCTGTGCTTGAGAAGAAACCGCTCGAGCCGCCAGTGGCCGCTGAGGTAAACTGTTTTCGCCGTCGCCACAAGTACGGGTAACTGTCCCTGTCCCCAGAGGGAATGGAGAAGAAGATAAACGTCGCCCACGCAGATGGGAGTCCGTATAGCGCCCCGCAGTCTGCCCCAAGCCTTCATCTGCCGCGCGATGGAACGGAGCAGGCCTGATCTCAGGTCCCTCCACAGGTCAAGGAAGCGGTACTTGATCACGCCGCCGCTCGGTGATTCCTCCGGAACGGAGTCCACGGGGATCCCTTCCCTGATGTAGTGTTCCCCCTTTCCCACAATGGGGAATGAGGAAACGGAGGCGCAGGGAAAACGGTCTTTCAGTTTTCTTGCAAGAAGAACGCCCATTGAATCCTCGCCGTATCCGTTGGATGCCACGACGATACGGGGGCGGAGCACCTCGAGAAGAGCCGCTCGGAAACGGGGTTCGTCATCGAGCTCCGTGGATATGAGGGGAACGCAGATATCCCGTGAGGGCTTCCATCCCCTCGGGAGATTGTAGATATCCTTTTCCGTACAGGCCATTGCCTCAGCCCCGCACTCGGAGAGCGACCGCTCCAGTTCTTCCATGTCGCTCCTCCTGTACCGGTGGTGATCCTTGAACCGGTGTTCCCGGAATATAGCTATTCCCTGCTGTTCGAGGGAACGCCGGAAACTCTCCGGGCTGCCGATCGCCGAGAAGGCTATCACTGACCCGGGAGCTTTCCGGTCCCCTTTCTTCCAGCATCCGTTCCAGTTTCTCCACGTTGGAAGGGAGAGGCGGGAGAAAAAAACCTTCTCCTTCGGCACAAACCGGAAGATCTCCCCGGCAAGGGCATCGAGTTTTTCGCCCGGCACCTGGTCCGATTTTGTTATGACCACGAGGGAGGCCCGGGACAGGACGGAAGGAGGTTCCCTCAGGATCCCGGCGGGTGCGACCCATCCGTTGCCGAAAGGGCAGCAGGCATCCACGAGGGCGATGTCCGCATCCCTCCCCATCCGGCGGTGCTGGAAAGCATCGTCGGCGACGATGAACTCCACGTTCCTTTCAAGAAGGGCGTCTATGTCCCGCAGCCTGTTCTTCGATACCGCGACCGGAACACCCTGGAGACGGGATGCGAGAAGGAGCGGCTCATCCCCGACGATCTCCCGGAGGGAGGCGGTACGGGAACCGCACTCCTCTTCCCCGCCGCCGGTCATGTCCGAGGATATGACCACGGGATCGACGGTGGTCCCGCCATATCCCCGGCTGATGATCCCCACGGGAATTCCGGCCTCCCGGAGCATCCGGCAGAGCATTTCCACGAAAGGGGTCTTGTTCGTGCCGCCGAGGGTGATGTTTCCCACGCTGATCACCGGGATCACCGGTTCCACCGAGGAGACGAGCCCGTGATCGAAGGCGAAGTTCCTCATGGATACCACGGTACGTGCAATGACCCCGAAGGGATACGTGACCATCCAGGGCGACAGCCTCCTCTCTCCCCGTGCAAAGGAGAGGTAGCTCTTGAGCAGGCTCATTCAGTTCCCTCCCCGCCGCGGAACTGGAGCGCATGGAGGCGGCAGTAGATGCCTCCAGCGGCGATGAGCTGCTCGTGGGTCCCTTCTTCAGCGACGCAACCTTCATCCAGAACGATGATGCGGTCCGCGTTTCTGACCGTGGAGAGCCTGTGGGCGATTATGAAGGAGGTGCGCCCCTTCATGGCCCTGTTCATGGCTGCCTGGACCTGCCGTTCCACTTCAAGATCAAGGGAAGACGTGGCTTCATCAAGTATAAGGATCCTAGGATTTCTCACCACGGCCCGTGCTATGGCTATCCGTTGACGCTGCCCTCCGCTGAGTGTCACCCCCCGTTCTCCCACTTCCGTTTCGTACCCTTCGGGAAGGGATTCGATAAATCCTGCGATCCCAGCTGTTTCAGCAGCCCCGCGGATCACTTCAAGTGAGAGTTCGGGAAGACCGTAGGAGATATTGAAGGCTATGGATCCTTTCATGAGGAGAGGGTCCTGGGGGACAATGCCGATCTGTTTCCGAAGTTCCCGGAGGTCCACAGTCCGGACGTCAGCCCCGTCTACAAGGACGGAGCCGCTGTCCGGGTCATAGAATCGGGGGATGAGGTCAACAAGGGTGGACTTCCCGGCTCCCGTCGCCCCTACGACGGCGACCCGCTCACCGGGGCGGACGTCAAGGGTTATTCCCTTGAGGACCGGCTGCCCGGACACATAGGAAAAGCGGACATCCCTGAAGGTCACGCGGCCTTCCACCATTCCCAGGGGGACCGGGTTTGCAGGCGAGGTCGTCTCCTCCGGAATGTCGAGGAGGGCAAAAATCCTGTCAGCGGCTGCAAGGCCAAGCTGCATGGAGCTGACCACGGATGTGAACACCCGTATGGGCTGGACGAGAAATCCGAGATAGCCGAGGAATGCGATGAGTTCTCCGGGGGTGAGTTCACCCCTGACGACCTCTCTTCCCCCAAGCCAGAGAATCACTGCAAGGGCGGCGATCAGCACCACTTCTATGATGCCTGCGAGGGCAGCCTGGACCTGGACACCGTGCATGACGGCCCGGAAATTTTCCCTGTTGCTCTTCCGGAACCGTGCGAGTTCCAGGTCTTCCGTTGCAAAGGACCGGACGATGCGGACCGCGGCAAAGGCTTCGTGGACAACGGCGGAGAGCCCCGCGAGCTCGCTCTGGATCGTATGCCCGACCGCGCGGAGTTTTTTCGCCGCCCGGTCAAGAATCACCACCGTCAGGGGGAGAACGGCGAAGGTGATTAGGGTGAGCTTCCAGTTGATGTAAAGAAGAAAACCCACCATGCCCAGAAAAGTCGCCGACTGGACGACGAGGTTCACAATCACTGAAGTGACCAGGTTCTGCAGGATCGTCACGTCGTTCGTGATCCTTGACATAAGCTCACCGAGCCGTTTTCCGTAGAGGTACCTGAGGGACATCCTCTGGAGGTGGTCGTAGAGCCGGAGGCGGAGGTCCATGACCACATTCTGGCCTACCCAGTTCATGAGGTACTGGTGACCGTAGGAAGCGATCCCCTTCCCCGCGAAAAGGGCGACCAGAAGAAACGGAAGGGTGTTGAGCATGGCAAGGTCCTTAGCGATCAGCACATCATCCACCACATTCTTCAAAAGCCATGGAGGAACAATATTGCACGCCGAGGCGATGAACATGCACCCCACGGCAAGAAAAAAACGTTTCCTGTAGGGGCGGGCGGCTGCGAGAAGCCGAAGAAAAACGGACCTCTTCTTTTTTTCGGCGCCATGGGAAGACACGGGGGGTAAGGTGTTCATGTGCGGGCAAACTCCTTTTCCATTTCATCTGCTATGCGCTTTGCAGCCCCGCGCGGAGCGGAGGCGGACAGTTCCGCAAGAGAAGAACGGACACACTCTCTGCGCCCGGAGTCGTCGATCCATAACGAAACCCGTTCGGCAGCATCTCCGGGAGAAAAATCCCCGACCATCTCGTCCACCACAGCGCGGCCTGCGATCCTGTTCGGCCACGCCAGAAAGCCCGCACGGGCCCTTTTTCTTTTCAGCACCCATTCCCGGAACACGGGACCTGCCAGAGGTATTCCGGCAATCAGCCCAGCCATTCCGGAGACCGGGACATTCCTCAGCGAGGAGAAGGGAACAAGGACAAGAAAGGGGATGCCCAGGTGCATCAGTTCGAGGGTGTTCGTCCCGGGCTGGGTCACCGCAAGCTCCACTCCGTCCAGCGCACTTTCCCGGCAGGCCGGAACAAATCCCGCATCCCTCCACGCCTGATCTTCGGAGGAAGGGGCAAAGGGAGAAACCACTGCACGGAGTTCACAGGACGGGTATTTCCGTCTGAGAACCGCACCCATCTCCCTGAGAAACGGAAGGGTAAACTTCCTGATTGACGGCCTGCTTCCCGGAAAAAAGGCTATGGTCCGCGCCTGTTTCTCCTCCGTCCCGCTACGGGGCAGGGATCCGTCCATTTCAAGGGAATCCAGGACGAGGTCTCCAGTCACCTGTGCAGGCCCTATGCTTCCGGCCATGGCATCGAAGGCCGTGTATACCCGGTCACACCGGTTTGTTCCGCTTTTTCTGCCGTAGGTATAGCACAGGAGAGGTGCATGCCCCGCCCGGGACGCCATTCTTCCCCAGAGAAGGTCGCCGCCGAGCTGGAAGACGATGCCGCATTTTTTCCCGGCCCCATTCATGGCCCGTACCGTTCCGGAAAGTGTGGAGGGGGCGATGATATCGTCCACGGTGCCCAGGTTTTGAGCCACGGACAGCTCCTCTCCGGATGCGAACTGGCAGGGCAGAAGAGCCAGCGTAATGGGAACCCCCCGGGCCCTGAGCTCACGGGAGAGCGGCCGGACCCATCCCCAGAGTTCACCGGGGCCGTTGGAAAGTATCAGAACGGGCTTCATGACCTCACCATCCTCTTTCGGGATACCTCTCCTTCAGAAAGATATTCCGAAATTCGTTCCGCCCAGAACCGGAATGCCCCGGTGGTTCCCATGGCTTCTTTTGCCCGGGCCAGGGATCCCCGGACGTGACGTGCGTACGCTCCTCCCCGAAGAAACCCTTCAAGGGCATGAAAGACATTCAGTCCTGTGGCCCGTTCCTGGATAAACTCCGGGTAAACTTCCTCCCCGACGAGAATGTTTGGTATGGAAATGAACCGCGTGTTGACGAGGGTTTTCCAGGCGAGCCACGAGAGACAGCTTCCCCTGTACAGGACCGCCATGAACCTGCCGAGCATCATGGCCTCGACTGATGCAGTACCGCTGGCTCCCGCGGCCGCAATACTGGAAGACAGAAGCGACCGTCCGTCTTCCTCCCACACGTCCTCACCCTCGAGGACATGGACCATCCAGCTGCGAAGGTCAGGGGAAAGCCCGGGTGCGATGGAGAAGACAGGGTGAAAGCCCCGTTCTCTCAGGAACCGGGCGCATTCCATCAGGGGCGGGAGAAGCCTGGTTATCTCGGATCTCCTGCTTCCGGGAAGGAGTGCTATCCGTCCCGGCTCTTCCTTTCGGGGGATGAAGGACGCAAATTCATCGGTCAACGGATGTCCGCTCCACGCCGAGGCAACTCCTGACCGGAGAAGAAATTCATGTTCGAAACTGAAGAGGGGGAGGCAGAGATCCACATCCCTTGCCAGTTTTTTTACCCTTCCCGGGCGCCAGGCCCAGACGGTTGGGGTCACGGCGTATATCACCGGTCCCTTCCAGTCCTTTTTCCGGAGGCTCGAAATGAAAGGGAGGTGAAAATCAGGACTGTCGATGACAACAAGGGCGTCGGGACGAATCTCGAAGACCCGATCGACGAGTTCTTTTCTGAGCCTGAGGAGACGGGGGATCGCCGGAAGGACATCAGATATTCCCATGAGATGGAGCTCACGGAAGTCACGAAAAATTTCCATGCCCGCTTCCTCTGCCCGAGGGCCGGCCATGCCGGAAACAGGACCATCAAAGCCGAGGGACCTGAGCGCCCGTACGATGCCCGCCGCATAGCCGTCGCCCGATATCTCGCCGCAGCTCAGAAAAAGTCCGTCTCCCGAAGAATTCAACGGGAAATTCCCTCCACTGCTATTGAGAGTTCGCCGGCAACAGAGGAAAACTCGCCGGGCCGGATAATGATCGTCCTGCCCGCCTCGACCGCAAGGCATGAAAGACCTGCCGCAGCCATATTCCGTAGGGTTTCGGCCCCAACTGTGGGGATATCGAACCGTTCGTCCTGGTCGGGACGCATCATCTTTACCATAACGCCTCCCGCTCGGGAAAGTATGCTGCCGGCCCTGCGGATCATTTCATCAGTTCCCTCCATGGCCTCGACGGCTGCCACTGCCCCATCGGCAACGACCACCGACTGTCCGAAGGAAAGAGGCAGGGTGATCGAGAGTATTTTTTTGCCATAAGCAATATCCGCCATCTCTTTTCCGGTGGCAGTCCGTCCCGCGATATTCCCCCCGACAGCGATGCAGTCTCTCACCAGGTCTGCATAGGACAGCACGGAAAAACCCGATCTTTCCAGGGCCGAGACGATACGCCCCAGGAGGCTGTGATCATCATTCGCGCCTCCGGAAAGAATGCTTCGGAGCCCGGGGTCTTCGAGGGCCCCGTACATCAACGTCTTGGGGACCACTCCCGCCAGGCAGACGGCCGAGACCCCCAGCGACTTCATGTGGAATACAAGCGCCCCGAGGCTCAGCTTTCCGCCTGCGCCCGGAAGTGAAAGCATGTGAAAAAAACGCTCTCCGGGGAGGAAAGAGAACCGCCCGTCATCAATGGGTGAATAGACGCAGACATGTGTACCGGCTGCCGACATCCTCTCCGCGGCAAGGACCGGGAGATGGCCGGCACCTGCAATGACCGCCACGGTCCCCGGAAGAAAAGAAGGGTCCACGAAGCTCATTCCTTTCTAGCCGTTCGCCCTGCGGGCAAAATAACCGCCCACGAGAAGGAACGTTATATTCGGTATCCATGCGGCGATCACCGGGGCAAGGTAACCGGCCTCGCCCAGTGCCCGGCTGAACGACATGGTGACATAGTAGGCGAACACGATGAGGACGCTCAGGCCGAAGCCGATACCCGGGCCTGCGCGGCTCGACCGCACGCCGAGACTGGCCCCGAGAACCGCCAGCACAACGCTCGCCCATGGAAGGGCCATGCGGAGATGGAACATCACCTTCAGGGGAGCAAGGTTCCGTCCCTCCTTCGAAAGGAGGGCAATCTGGACCAGAAGTTCCGAAGAGCTCATTTCCGAGGGTTTCCTCGAAGCTTTTTCGACCTGACCGGGAGTGAGGTCGAGCTGCAGCTTCTGCCGTTCAAAGCTGAACATGGGATTGACCTTGCCTTCAGGGGTGACCTCAAATACCTGGCCGTCCTCCAGCCACCATTCTCCGTCTCCCCAGACCCCCCTGTCCGCCAGGGAAATCCTTCGGAGCCTGCCTCCCTCGAACTCCTGGATGATGACGTCCTTCATGGTTCCTTCACTGGCCTTCAGCTGATCCAGGTAGATGACCCGCTGCAGGACCCCCCTGCTCTCTTCTCTGAGAAAGACCTTTTCCTTGAGCATGGTGGGCTTTTCCCTCATGACCTCAAATTTCATGAGATTTTCGGCCGCCCTGTTGGAGAAAGGGACCACGGTCTCGTTTCCCACAAGCGCCCCTATTCCGACCAGGATCGAGGCCAGGAAGACAGGCCGCAGGATCCTGTGGAAGGGTATGCCCGCCGCCTTGAGCGCCACCAGTTCACTGTTGGTGGACAGGCGGCTGAACGTGAGAAGGGCCGACAGGAGACTGGCCATGGGAAGGGTCATTGCGATGACCTCCGGAAGACGGTAGACGAAGAGGCGTGTCACCACCATCAGGGATATGCCTTTTTCGATCATGAGGTTCGCCGCCTGGAACAGCAGGTCTCCTGCAACGAACACTATGGTGAATGCGGTGACTCCGAAAAGAAACGAGCCTGAGAGCTCTTTCAGAATATACCTGTCAAGAAGACCGAACTTCTTCGCCCCGGCACTCATGTGGCGCTCCCTTCGTTCCGGGAGAGTATAAGCTCCGCTGCCTCCCTCACGGCACCGTGCCCGGCATCGGCTCCCGTGACGAAATCGGCGGCCTGTTTTGCACCTTCCGTTCCGTCCGCGGGGACGATCCCCATGCCTGCGGCCCGGAGACACTCTGCATCGTTGACGTCGTCGCCCATAAAAGCGGCCTGGTGAAGACAAATACCGAGATCTCCGGCAATTTTTTTGAAAACGGGCAGTTTATCCTCAACTCCGTTGAAAACCAGGGAAACACCGAGATCCCGTGCCCGCTGCTCAGTGGCAGCGGAAAAACGGCCGGATATAAAAGCGATCTCCACACCTGAAGCCCGCAAACGGACGATTCCCATACCGTCCCTGATGTCGAACCGCTTGAATTCTCTTCCCTCGCCGTCCATGTAGACTCCTCCGTCGGTGAGTGTCCCGTCTACATCGAGGGCGAGAAGCCTAATCGCCATGTTCATCTTCCCCGTTTTTCTCCAACCGTCCCCTGGTCCACAATGCAATTCCTCTTTTCGATCCATGGCAGAAGGCAAGAATTTCCGCCACGGTTTCATCCGATTTGTGTTCGGACGAAGCCAGCTTCTCAAGGGCTTTTCTGAAAGGGAGCCCTCCCCTGAACAGTTCCTCGTACACGTTTTTCACGACAGCCCGTGCAGCCGTGTCATATCCGGCACGGCGCATGCCGATCCGGTTGAGACCGAATATATCCGCCGGGTGTCCATCAGCCATGAGAAACGGGGGGATATCCTTCACGACCTTCGTCAATCCCCCGATCATGCAGAGTTTGCCCACGTGCACAAACTGGTGAACACCAGACATGCCGCCCATGACCGCCCCGTCGCCCACGGAGGAGAATCCGGCCATTCCCACCTTGTTGGCCATGGTGACGTTCTTTCCCACGACAACGTTATGGCCGATATGCACTCCTTCCATGAGAAAGGAGCCGTCACCCACCACGGTACGGGTGCCTTCTCCCGTGGAACGGTGTATGGTCACGTTTTCACGGATAATGACATCGCTGCCCACGAACACCCAGGATTCCTCTCCCCTGAAGCCATGATCCTGCGGTTCTCCTCCGAGGACCGCATTCTGGGCGATGCGACAGTTAGACCCTATTTCCACGAAGTCCAGGACCGTAACAAATGATGAAAGCTCGCACCCGTCTCCGATCCTGGCGTTTCCGCTTACTATGCAGTAGGGGCCTATTACTGCTCCTTCTCCGATTTCCGCTTTCGGCGATACGATAGCGGTGGGGTGGATTGAAGTCATTTCTTCTCAGGCCCCTCCTCGGGAGCCCGCAGCGTCTCGGCGGCCACAAAGCTGAACTCTGCCTCCGCAGCGACTGCTCCGTCTATCCTGCCGATGGTACGGACTTTCCCCATTTTCCCCCGAAGCCTGACCATTTCAGCGGTGGTAACCAGCTGATCCCCCGGTTTCACAGGCTTTCTGAACTTCGCCTTCTCAACACCGGTAAGGAAGGTTATAAGGTTCTCGGAACCGGGCTTCGCCGACATCATCATGGCGGCAACCTGCCCCATGGCCTCGAGTACAAGGACACCCGGCATGACTGGCTCGCCGGGGAAATGGCCCTGGAAAAAGGGCTCGTTGATGGTCACATTCTTTATGCCGACAGCGTGCTTCTCATCGATCTCGAGTATTCTATCCACGAGAAGAAAAGGATAACGGTGAGGAAGAAAGCTCATTATTTTCTGGATGTCATACATGTTTTTTCTCCTTTTATCTGGAAATTTTCTGGTTCATTCCTGTCAATATTCTTTCTACCAGCCTGCAGTTCAGGGTGTGTCCCGAGCGGAGGGCGACGATCCGGGCGCGGAGGGGACGGCCGAGGAGATACAGGTCGCCCAGAATGTCAAGGATCTTGTGCCGGACAAATTCGTCTGCGAAACGGAGTCCGCCCGAGGCCCTGACATCCTTTTTCCCTACGACCATAGCGTTTTCGAGGCTGCCGCCCTTTGCAAGTCCCCTTTCCAGCAGTGCCCCGATCTCAGATTCGAGGGCAAATGTTCGTGCAGGCGCAAAAAGCCGCCGAAAATCATCCTTCGAGGACCTGTAGTCGACAAGCTGGGTCCCGATAGGTTCCTCTTCATAGTCAATAACGGAAGATATATGCAGCTCATCGTCCGGGAAGGCACAGATCACTCCTCTCCGGGCTTCGTCCTGAACTGCCACAGGGACTGAAACCGCAGCACATCCAGGCATATTTTCATCGGCACCGAGAGGGCGGGATGCTTCCTCAAGGGCCGATGCGAAAGTTGCCGCACAACCGTCGAGAGCAGGGACCTCGGGCCCTTCCGCGGATATGGCGGCAGACCAGATGCCGAGTCCGGAAAGTGCACCGAAAAGATGCTCCGGAGTTTTCAGTGATGAACCGTCCGGCAGGAATATTTCCGTTCCTCTTCCGGTTCCCGTGAAGCGGCATTTCTCAAGAGGAAACGCTTTCCTTTCCCTCCTGAGAGTCACTCCGCGCCCTTCATTATTAGGAACGACCGTTACCGTCCCTGATACACCGGTGTGGAGCCCTGATCCGGAAAAGGAAACAGCCCTGGTGAGCCGGCGAAATATCATCTCGTACCCTCATCCGTTTTTTCTGTTCTTTTAATACTCCCTTCAGGGGATCTGAGATCTTCCAGAAGGGTTTCAAGTTTTTTCACCCTTGAGAGAAGATCGGGAAGACGCCTCATGGACGCCTGGATGCGAAAGTCTTCCTGGTGATCCCGCGCAGGGAATCCCGAAACCACTGCCCCTGGCGGTACATTTTTGGTTGCACCGCCGTTGGCCGCCACAGTTGCCCCTCTCCCGATGCTGATATGATCCCTGGCGCCGCTTCTTGCGGCCATTACGACATTGTCCTCCAGAACCGCACTGCCCGCAATACCGGTCATGGCGACCAGGATGCAGTTTTCCCCTATTACCGCGTTATGAGCGATATGCACGTGGTCATCTATCTTCGTAAAGCTGCCGAGGATGGTATCTTCGAGAGTTCCCCGGTCTATGGTCGTGCAGGCGCCCACCTCAACCTCGTCGCCGAGCAGG
>Ga0123326_1003543_pt1 | contig 10912 bp, 4 predicted proteins | sample BioC13SIPDNA_FD_89739 | JGI IMG/M metagenome (GOLD analysis project Ga0123326, IMG submission 89739) | Anaerobic biogas reactor microbial communites from Washington, USA - Biogas_R1_A C13 SIP DNA | ecosystem: Engineered > Bioreactor > Anaerobic > Unclassified | place: Washington, USA | collected...
ACCACGGGTTTGAGGTTGATGACCTGCTTCCTTGAGAAGGCAAGGAGGCTCTGGGTGAGATTGGCGGCCTTTTCTGAGGACACGAGTATCTGCGAGGCATAGCCGTGCAACGGGTTGTCCTTGTCCATCTTCATCTGAAGGAGGCTCGCGTAGCCCATGATGGCGCTCAGGAGGTTGTTGAAGTCATGCGCCACGCCTCCCGCGAGGGTACCCACCGCCTCCATCTTCTGCGATTGCAGGAGCTGCGACTCCAGATGCTTGCGCTCGGTGACGTCGCGGGCAATGCCGCACAGGCCCGTTATCTCTCCCCGCTCGTTCTTCAAGGGGACCTTGATGGTGTGAAAGACATAGACGGCGGCTGTCACGGGCCGCGCCATTTCTTCCTCGACCGTCTCACCCTGAAGCACACGGTTATCCATCCTTTCTATGTGGTTGGCGGCCTCGTCGGCGAACAGGTCCCGGTCGGTGGCGCCCAGTATCTTCTCCATGGGAATGCCGAAAAGCTCCGACATGGCCCTGTTGGCGACGATGTAGCGGCGGTCCCTGTCCTTGATGAAGATGGCGTCCCTGGCGCTGTCGATGACCGCCCTCAGCCTGGACTCGGAGACACTCAGGGCCTCCCGGGCCGCCTTCTCTTTCAGAAGCCGGACCATCCCCTGGGCCATGAGCTGCACCTGGTTGATATCGGTTTCCCCGTATTCCTCCTCCTTGTTGCCGACGCCGATAACGGCGACGATCCTTTCCCCGTCGAAGATGGGGACCCCAAGGTGACGCTTTACCTCCACGTGGCCCTCGGGACAGCCCCTCCGGCCCACACCCGGCGCGGTGTAGTCATTGGTGATGATCGGTCTTCGTTCGCGCACGGGGTCTCCCCAGATGCCCGTTGTCTGAAGCCGGTATGATAAGGGTTTGTCCCGCACGCGGCACTCCTCCATGGCCTGTCTTGACCAGGAATGCATGGAGAGCACCGATTCGTCCTCGTTGAGGAAGGCAAGATAACCGATGGCGCTCTTCGTGAGCCTGATCGATTCCTCAAGGGTGAAGGTGGTTATCTCCTCCAGGGGCCGGTTGCCCATCTGGTTGATCCTGAGGAGGGCCTCCGTCCGCGATTCATCGAGGCGCAGCCGCTCCTCGGCCTTTCTGCGTTCGGTGATGTCCCGGGAAAAGGCGCAGACGTATTCGAACTCATCGTAGGGAAGGTAACTGATACTCACCTCGACGGGAAACGTTGCCCCGTCCTTCCTGCGGTGCAGGGATTCAAACTGGTCGGAGCCTTTTTCGACGATACCTTGCCAGTACCGCGGCCAATCCTGGGCCGGATGGCCCGGTTCGATCTCATGGATCTTCATGGAGAGAAGCTCATGTCGCTCGTACCCCGTCGAGAGGCACGCGCTGTCGTTCACGTAAGCGATGCTCCCGGTGCTGTCGATCCAGTAGATGCTGTCCGCGGCGTTGTCGACGGAGAACTGGGTGAATTTCAGCGTGCTTTCTGCCCGCTTCAGCCGGGTGATGTCAGTCGCGGTGAAGATATAGGCCCCACCTTCCATCGGCGACAGCTGAACAAGCACGTCGAGGACCTGCCCGTCCTTCGTCACCCATTTTGTCTCTCCCTGAAAGTCCCGATAGAGAACCTTGCCCATCCGCTCGAATTCCGATTCCCGCTCGTAGAGCATGCGGGTGCTCCCCCGGGTGAGTTCGTCCATCGTGTATCCGGTGATGCTGCACATTGCCGCATTCGCCCACTCGATGACCCTGTCGCGGATCCGGCCGATGCCGATGGGCGAGGCGGCGATGATGGCCCTCAGCTCCTTTTCAGACCGGGCGATGGCACGCTCCGCCTCCTTGCGCTCCGTTATGTCCACGGACACGCCCAGGACGGCGGGGGTCTCGGTTCCGGAGAACGTGAAAGGGATCTTGATGGTCTCGAGATACCGCACGTTCCCCTGCGCGTCGGTGATGGGCTCGTCGGGAATGTATTTTCTCCTGCCCGCGATCATCACGTCGAGGTCGTCGTTCCTGAAATGCCTCACCTCTTCATCGGATGGCGAGAAGCTGGCATCCACCCTGCCGATCAGGCCCTCCACCGTGGTGCCGTAGCTGTCAGCGACGGCCTTGTTGGCAAGGATGAACCTTCCGTCGATGTCCTTGGCGAAGATGAAATGGGGCACGAGGTCGATGATCTGCCTGAGGCGCTTCTCTCCCTGTTTGAGGGCCTCTTCGGCCCGGGTACGCTCCGATATGTCTATGATGATCCCCCGGTAGCCGGTGAGCTTGCCTTCTCTCATGATCCTTGTGACGTAGATGATAATGGGGAACCGGGTACCGTCCTTTTTGACGGCCGCGTACTGATTGCCGACCGAAGGGCCGCCTTCGGCCACCTTTTGAAGGTTTGCGATGGCCCTCGAGCGGTCTTCCGGAGCTATGTGGTCGAAGCAGTTGAACCCATCGGGAAAGTCGCTTTCCCTGTACCCGAAGAATTCGAATGCCTGCTTGTTCACGAAGATGACGGAACCTTTCGGATCGATCTCGAAGATCACCTGGGGCATGAGCTCCGCTATGTCCCGGAACTTCCGCTCGCTCTCCCTGAGCTGTTCCTCCGCGCGCTTGGATGATGTTATATCGAGGAGCACTCCATTGAACCTCAGGGTGTCACCGACCCGCGAGGGACGGGACATGCCGACGAAGGACATGACCTCTCCCGTCGGTTTCATGAAGTCGCCTTCGAATTGCCAGTCCTGTTCCCTCGCGACGGCCTCCCTGATCGAGTCGAGGAATGCCTCCCGGCAGTCGGGGCTGAGCCCTTCGAGGAAACGTTCGAAGGGGCGGGACGCGTCGGTTTCGATGCCAAAGAGTTCCTTCGAGGTTTGACTGATGTAGGAAAGACCCATCTCTCCGTCCTGTTTGGCGTAAAACTGATAGATGACTCCGGGAATGCGGTCAGCGATGTCCTGAAAGAACTGTCTGCTTTCCGAAAGCTCTGCCTCGGCCTTCTTCCGCTCCGTGATGTCGACGATGATCCCCCTGAATCCGACAAGGCGGCCTTCATCCATGATCCGCGCGACATGGATTATGACAGGGAATGAGGTGCCGTCCTTCCTGAGGGCGGTGTACTCGTTGCCCGCGGACGTTCCCCCCAGGGCTATCCTCCCGAGGTTCTCTGTCATGGCTGGAAGATCTTCGGGCACAAAGAGGGAAAAGGCGTCGATGCCCCGGGAGAGGTCCTCTTCGTCATATCCGAACATCTCGAAGGCCTGCCTGTTGGCGAAGGTGATCGTTCTATTCTTGTCCATCTCGAAGATGACCTGGGGAACGGATTCCGCGAGGTCCCTGAACCTTCGTTCCCGTTCCCGGAGCTCCCTGTCGGCCTTTTTCAGCTCCGTGATGTCGACAAGAACGCCGCGCAGGCCCGTCAGTTCACCCTGGCTGAAGATGGCGGTGGTATAGATGATGGCAGGGAAAGTGCTGCCATCCCTTCTCTTCACCGTGTATTCATTGCCCGCCATCTCTCTTTCCCCGACAAGGATCTTCGCCACGTTTTCGCGCACCCTCGCGTGTTCGCGCTCAGGCAAAAGATCCATCGCCGTCACGGTACCTGCAAGCAACTCCTCCTCAGTGTAGCCGAAAAGCTCGAGCCCCCGCCTGTTGGCGTAGGTGACGACACCATTTGGGTCCTGCTCGAAGATGACCTGCGGGGAGAGCTCAGCAATGTCCCGGAACTTCCGCTCGCTCTCCTTGAGCTTTTCCTCGGTCTCTTTTCTTCCCGTTATGTCGACGATGATGCCCCGCCACCCGGCGAACCTCCCGCCTTTCATGATGCGCGCGACGTGGGCTATGACGGGGAAGGTGGTGCCGTCCTTCCTGATGGCGGTGAACTCGGTTTCCGTCGACGGTGTGCCCTCGGCTATTGCCTGAAGGGTTTGCCTGATCCTGGGGAGGTCGGCGGGGTGGACAAGGTCGAGGCCCATAATGCCCTTCCTGAGATCCCGGGGCGTGTATCCGTAAATGTCGTAGGCCTGCCTGTTGACGAAGGTCACCATGCAGTCGGCATCCATCTCGAAGATGATCTGGGGAACGAACTCGGCGATGTCCCGAAAGCGGCGCTCGCTTTCCCGGAGGTCCTTTTCGGCCCTTCTTCTCTCGGCGACCTCTCTTCTCAGCTCCGCAAGGGCGGAGTCGCCTGACTCTCTCCCGTCCCGGGAGAGGTTGAAGGCGGCTGCCGGAGCGCTTCGTTGGCGGGCCTTGTGAAAGAGCCCCCAGAGGAAGAGGGCCTCTTCGGCGTCGAGTTCCTGTTCCGTGACGGTCTCCTCCATCGCGGCTATGATACCGGAGAGAAAGGATGGGGATGAGCCCGGTGCCGTTGCGTGGGTGTCCCGGCAGGCATCTATGGAGCCCATGAACCCTTGCGGGTCCATCGTATTGAGACTGTCGGCCAGCCCTTCGACAAGAAGACGTACCGCTGCGGTGTGCTTAGCCGCCCCGGTGGAACTCTCTCCCGTCGCGCGCCGCAGGCGCTCGATGCACTGCTCTGTGAATCTTTCGGGGTCTTCACGCAGGGATAAGGATCTTTCCATGGAACTCCACTGATGCTCTTGCGGGCGATGGCCGACTCGCGCGCCTTCCTCCGGGTGCCGCAAAGAGAACCATTAGTGTTATCGGCCAGACGGCGGAATGTTTAATGGCGACGGAGAGACGGAAGGGAGGAAAGAACACGGAAGAAGTGGAGTGGAATATACGGGGCATTCTGGTCGGCGAGCGGGAAAGAAAAGAACAGGCCCCGCGGGTCGTGCCGGACCCGCGGTACCTGTCGAAGGGATACTATTTTTTCTTTGCCGCTTTTTTCGGCTTTGCCTGTTTCTCCTTGAGAGCTGCCCGGGCGGCGGCCAGCTTTGCTATCGTGACGCGGAAGGGCGAGCAGCTGACGTAGTCAAAGCCCGTCCTGTGGCAGAACTCGACGGAATTCGGTTCGCCGCCATGCTCGCCGCAGATCCCGATCTTGAGGTTCTTACGGACGCCGCGGCCCAGGGCCACGCCGAGTTCTATGAGCCTTCCCACACCAACCTCATCGATCCTCTGGAAGGGGTCAAAGGTGTAGATCTCTTTCTTCACGTAGTCGCTCAGGAACTTGCCGGCGTCGTCGCGGCTCATGCCGAGGGTCATCTGGGTGAGGTCGTTCGTCCCGAATGAGAAGAACTGGGCCTCCTCGGCGATCTCATCGGCCGTGATGGCCGCGCGGGGTATCTCGATCATGGTGCCGATCATGTAGTCTATCTTCACCTTGTTCTTCTTGAGTATTTCGCTGGCAACGTCTTCGACGATCGCCTTCTGAAGCTTGAGCTCGTTGATGTTGCCGACAAGCGGTATCATGACCTCGGGCTTCACGTTCGTGCCCTTCTTCTTCACCTCGCAGGCGGCCTCGAAGATGGCCCGGGCCTGCATCTCGGTGATCTCGGGGAAGACGATGCCGAGGCGGCAGCCGCGGTGCCCGAGCATGGGGTTCGCCTCGTGGAGGCTTTCCACCTTGGCGAGGACCTTTTCATAGGAGATACCCATCTTCCTGGCGAGTTCCCGCGTCTCTCTCTCGGTGTGGGGGAGGAATTCGTGGAGAGGCGGGTCCAGGGTCCTTACGGTTACGGGAAGGCCTTTCATGACCGTGAAGAGACCTACAAAGTCCTTCTTCTGGTAAGGCAGCAGTTTCGCGAGCGCCTTCCGTCTGCCCGCCTCGTCGTCGGCGATGATCATCTCGCGGACTGCGTCGATGCGGTTGCCCTCGAAGAACATGTGCTCCGTCCTGCAAAGGCCTATGCCCTCGGCGCCGAAGGATACGGCCACCGCTGCCTGGCCGGGCTGGTCGGCGTTCGTCCTGATTCCCAGCCTGCGGGCCTCGTCGGCCCATTTCATGAGGAGGGCGAAATCCTGGTAGATCTGCGACTTTGAGGGCTTCAATGTCTTGTCGATCATGACCTGGAGGACTTCCGAGGGCTTGGTCTTGATCTGGCCCGCGAAGACCTCTCCCGTCGTGCCGTCGATGGAGACGTATTCGCCTTCCTTGATGGTCTTCCCGTTGACCCTGATGACCTTCTTCGCGTAATCGATATCGAGGTCGCCGCAGCCGGCCACGCAGACCTTCCCCATCTGGCGTGCCACGAGGGCGGCGTGGGACGTCATGCCTCCGCGGGAGGTGAGAATACCCTGGGAGGCGTTCATGCCGCGGATGTCCTCGGGGGAGGTGTCGATGCGGACGAGGATGACCTCCTCCTTCCGGGCGGCCCATGCCTCGGCGTCCTGCGCGTTGAAGACGACCTTGCCGGAGGCCGCGCCGGGACCCGCGTTAAGGCCCTTGGAGACGACATTGCCGGCCTTCAGGGCCTTCTCCTTCTCTTTCGGGTCGAAGATGGGACGCAATAACTGGTTGAGCTGGTCCGGCTCCACCCTCATCAGGGCCTCTTCCTTCGTGATGAGCTTTTCCTTGACCATGTCGACGGCGATCTTGAATGCCGCGAAGGCGGTGCGCTTGCCGGTGCGGGTCTGGAGCATCCAGAGCTTCTTGTTCTGGATCGTAAACTCCACGTCCTGCATGTCGCGGTAGTTCTTCTCCAGCGTGTTCCTTATCTTGATGACCTGTTTGTATATGTCCGGCCAGACCTCTTCGAGGGACTTGACGGACCTGTCGGTCTTCTGCTTCTTGTTGATGGGCAGCGGCGTCCTGATGCCGGCGACGACGTCCTCGCCCTGCGCGTTGATGAGGTACTCGCCGTAGAACTGGTCTTCACCCGTGGAGGGGTTCCTCGTGAAGGCGACCCCGGTGCCGCAGTCCTCGCCCATGTTCCCGAAGACCATGCACTGCACGTTGACGGCCGTTCCCCAGTCGCCGGGGATGTCGTTGAGCTGGCGGTACGCGACGGCCCTGTCGGTGTTCCAGGACTTGAAGACGGCGCCGATGGAGCCCCAGAGCTGTTCCATGGGGTCCTCGGGGAAGGTCACGCCGAGTCTCTGCTTGATGGCCTTCTTGAATTCCTTGACGAGGTCCTTGAGGTCATCGACGGTGAGGTCCGTGTCGGAGGTGATCTTCCTCGCCTTTTTCTTCCTGTCGATGATCACCTCGAAGGGGTCGTGCTCGTGTTCGTTCGCGGGCTTGAGGCCGAGGACGACATCGCCGTACATCTGGACGAACCGGCGATAGCAGTCATAGGCGAAGCGGGGGTTCTTCGTGAGCTTCGCGAGGCCTTCGACGGTCTTTTCGTTGAGGCCCAGGTTGAGGACGGTGTCCATCATACCCGGCATGCTGACCCGGGCGCCGGACCGGACGGAGAAGAGAAGGGGGTTCTTGGGATCGCCGAACTTCGCGCCCATGATCTTTTCCATCTTCTTGATGTTCCCGGCGACCTCCTTCTCAAGGCCTTTGGGGAGCTTCATGCCGGCCTTGTAGAAGAGCGTGCAGACGTCGGTGGTGATGGTGAAGCCCGGCGGCACGGGTATGCCCAGGTTCACCATGTCCGCGAGGCCTGCGCCCTTCCCGCCGAGGAGGTTCTTGAGCTTGAGGTTGCCTTCAGCCTTCTTTCCGCCGAAGAAGTAGACGAATTTATTGCTTTTTGCCATATTTCCTCCTTATTCGAAGCGTATCTTTGAAAAATCAGCAAAGGTCAGGAACATGTTCCTGAGATGCGTGAGAAGTGCCAGCCTGTTCGACTTCACGGCCTCGTCCTTGTCCATGACGAAGACCTTGTCGAAGAAGTTGTCGATGGTTTCCTTGAAACCGACGAGGACCGCGAGGGCCCCATCGTAGTCGCGTTTCTCCATGAGCCCGTGAAAGGCGTCCTTCCGCGTGGCGCAGAGTTCAAAAAGCCTCTTTTCTTCCTCGAGGACGAGAAGGGCAGGATCGACGGCCGTATCTTCCGCGATCTGTTTCGTGATGTTGAAGACGCGCCTGAAGCCCACCATGAGGCGCTCGAAGTCGTCCATGGAGCTCTGGGTCTCCAGGGAGACGAGCCGCATGTAGCCGTCGTATATATCGCTCATCACGCAGGGGAGGACACTTTCAACGAAATCCTGGTTATGGTTCTCCTCCAGCATGGAGAACTTGAACCGCGTGGCGATGAACTCCAGGAGAGAGGCCTTCGTCTCCTCGAGGGTAAGCCTCTTCGGGATGCTCCCTCCCGCCTCGAAGGCCCTTTCGATAAGCGCGGTGAGGGGCAGGTGCATCTTCCTGTCTATGGCTATCTTGATGATGCCCAGCGACTGTCTTCTCAGGGCATAGGGGTCGAGGTTGCCCGTGGGGGTGATCCCGACGGAGAAGAAGGAAACGATGGAATCGATCTTGTCCGCTATACCGGCGATGGCGCCCGTCGCGGTGAGGGGCAGGCTGCCGTTGCCGCCCGTGGGCAGGTAGTGCTCCTCTATCGCGAGGGCCACCTCGTCGTCCTCTCCCTCGATGCGCGCGTAGATGCGCCCCATCGTTCCCTGCAGCTCGGGGAACTCCCCGACCATGTGGGTAACGAGGTCCGTTTTCATCACGGGGATGAGCCTTTCAAGTTTCCCGGCGACCCCGTGGTCGACGACGGACGCGAGGTATCCGGCGATGGCCTTTACCCTCTCCATCTTGTCCTTAAGGGTGCCGAGCTTGACGTGGAAGACGATGGAGGCAAGCCGTTCGTACCTGTCGGCGAGCTTTGCCTTCACGTCCTCGTCGAAGAAGAAGCGCGCGTCGGCGAGGCGCGCGCGGAGCACCTTCTCGTTTCCCCGTATGACGTTCGCGTCATCTTTCGGGGCCGTGTTGGCGAAGAATATGAAGTGAGGCAGGAGCCGTCCCGAGGCATCTTCGATGGGAATGTACCGCTGGTGGCTCTTCATGACGTTGACGAGGACCTCCTTGGGAATATCGAGGTACACCGCGTCGAAGGAGCCTTTCAGGGGATAGGGGTATTCGGTGATGTAGAGGATCTCCCTCACCAACTCCTCGTCCCGGAGCGCCTTTCCGCCGGTTGTTCCCTCGATGCGGGCGATCCCCTCGCGTATGATCTCCATACGCTCGTCTTCATTGACTATGATGTGGTTCTTCCTGAGGGCGTCGACGTATTCCAGGGGATGACCTATCCCGACCGGGCCCGGCGACAGGAAACGGTGGCACCAGCTCACGGGCGCGCTCGTGACATCGGCCACGGAGAACGTGACGGGCGTGCCGCCGAAGAGGCACAGGACCCACTGGATCGGCCGTGCGTACTCGAAGCTCACGGCTCCCCAGCGCATCTTCTTCTGGAAGGGGACGCGTGAGATGATGTCCGGCAGGAGGACGGGGAGCATCTCCACGGTGGGGACCCCCTTTTCCTCTTTCTCGACGGTCACGAATTCCACGCCGTCCTTGACACCCTTCGTGAGGTCGCCGACCTCGACCCCCTGGGAACGGGCGAAGCCGATGGCGGCCTTCGTGGGGTTTCCCGCTTCGTCGAAGGCGCGGTTGTACGGGGGCCCAAACTTGACTGTGACCGTCTCTGCCTGCTTTTCGGCGACGTCCTGCACGAAGAGCCCCATACGCCGCGGGGCCGTCTGGATGCTGATGTCGCCGAAGGCTATCCGGGCGCCGGCAAAGGCTTCCCGGATGAGGGCCGAAAGCCCCTCCTTCGCGGGCGTGAGGAAGCGCGCCGGTATCTCCTCCGTGCCTATCTCCAAAAGCAGAAATTCGCTCATGATGTTATTTCCTTGCCCCTCTCCCGCCGCCCCCAAGCGGAGTGACCCGCTATCGCTTGAGCAGGGGGAAACCGAGTTCTTCACGCTTCTGCACGTATAGTTCCGCGCACATCTTCGCGAGGTTCCTCACCCGCGCGATGTAGTTGGCGCGTTCCGTCACGCTGATGGCTCCGCGGGCGTCGAGAAGGTTGAAGACATGCGAGCATTTCAGGCAAAAATCGTAGGCCGGGTAGATGAGCCCCCGGTTCTTGACGAGCTTTTCACCTTCCCCTTCAAAGGTGTCGAAAAGGGTTCTGAGCATGACGGGGTCCGATTCCTCGAAGTTGTAGATGGAGAATTCCCTTTCGGGATCGAGGAAGACATCGCCGTAGAGGACGTTCTCGTTCCACCTGATGTCATAGACGTTGTCCACGTCCTGGAGGTACATGGCGATGCGCTCGGTGCCGTAGGTGATCTCGACGCACACAGGCGACAGGGTTATACCGCCAGCCTGCTGGAAATAGGTGAACTGTGTGATCTCCATACCGTCGAGCCACACCTCCCATCCGAGGCCCCAGGCGCCGAGCGTCGGTGATTCCCAGTCGTCCTCGACGAACCGGATATCGTGATAGTCGGTGTCGATGCCGAAACTCTTCAGACTGTCTATGTAAATGTTCTGAATGTCCTTCGGGGAGGGTTTCATGACGACCTGGAACTGGTAGTAATGCTGGAGGCGGTTGGGGTTCTCTCCGTAACGCCCGTCCGCGGGCCGCCGGGACGGCTGAATGTACGCGGTGTTCCAGGGTTCCGGCCCGAGACAGCGAAGGAGCGTGGCGGGATGGAACGTGCCCGCCCCGACCTCCATGTCGTACGGTTGCTGGACAATGCAACCTCTGTCGGCCCAGAATTTCTGCAGTGCGAATATGAGGTCCTGAAAGTACATGCCGGAAAAATCCACGTTTTCTATACCACAAAAGAAAGCGATTTGCCAATGATTTTCAGGTCGCAAGGTCTTTTCTGGGGAAAAGACCGTCGCAGGTCACACGTCTCACGTCACAGGTCTAAAGGCAAAAAAATCCGCTGCCGGGTCAACAATTGTGTTGACAACCGGTCCCCCTCGACCGTCTTTCTTTTGGCGACCTGCGACCTGCGACCTGCGACCTGCGACCTGCGACCTGCGACGGTTCTTTTGCTGGTGAAAAACCCGCGACCGCGTGATAGAATGGGGCTCAAATACTGGCAGACAGGAGAA
>Ga0123326_1003544_pt1 | contig 10912 bp, 9 predicted proteins | sample BioC13SIPDNA_FD_89739 | JGI IMG/M metagenome (GOLD analysis project Ga0123326, IMG submission 89739) | Anaerobic biogas reactor microbial communites from Washington, USA - Biogas_R1_A C13 SIP DNA | ecosystem: Engineered > Bioreactor > Anaerobic > Unclassified | place: Washington, USA | collected...
GAACCGTGAACGGCTTTGCAGTTGACGTCGCCCGTGACGTTCTCCGTGCGATAGTAGTAGTACGGGCTGGTGATCACGTCGAGGTCCGTGGCGCGTTCGAGCAGCCGCTGAAGGCCCATGCTCTCGCGGCCCTGATCGACGTCGTTGAACCATTCCTGGAGTAGATAACCGGTAAACGTGCCGACCAGACTCCGGCCGCCCGAGGCCCGCTTGAACCGCGTGGCGAACCACGCCAGCAAATCCGTGAAATACACGTCGAAAAAACGATAAAACTCGATCGTGTCCCACGACTGCTCAGCGTCCTTGAAGAGCCCGTAGCGGCTCACGTGTCGGCGAACCGCGTTGGGCAGCGTCGCTTCGTCAATCTCTGCCGGAGCGATATCGTGCGCCCACGTCGCCACCTTCTCGGGTTTATCCAGGAAATGGTGCCGATGATTGGACGCCTGCAGAAAGTCGCTGTTGGGAAACCGCACCTGATCGACCGTGAAATCCCGCAGCTTGGCCCAACGCCTGATCCGCTCCGAGGGATCGGCGTAGTAGCTTCGAAGCCACCGCCGGAACGTCTCGATCATCGACGGACTCAAATCCTCCCAGCTCATCGCCATGTCCGGACCGTACCGGTTCCACTCGCCGCATTCGCCGTTCATGTAGAAAAACCCGAACATCCGGCTCCCGTACACGCTGGCCAACGTGTGCCGGACGAAGTCGTCGATCAATTCCTCCATGTCCGCCCGCCACTTCGGCGACGTCCACGACGCCATGCGCCGGGCCATGACCGCCTCCATGCCTTCGCCGTCAGGATGGTGGCGAAGGACCTCGCGCTCCTCCGGATACCGCTCCAGCCACCACCGCGGGGCGCTCATGTTAAGTCGCGGGTACAGGTAGGCCTGCGGGTCGCTCAGGAATACCCGCTCCGCCAGTTCGTCGAACCCGGACCAGTCGAACCGTCCCGGTCCGGTCCAGCCGTCGGCGAAACTGTATTGAACCGTATGGATGTGAACGCCGGCCCGCCCGAAATCGCGCACCTCCCGATCCAGCGACAAATCGCCGGGAATAAAGCAGTAGTCCAGCGCCGGAATCGTCCGGCCGTCGATCTCGAACGCTGCGTACCCGTTCACCTGCTTGGCCCGCACCACCGGCGGCTCAGCGTCCGCGGCGTCCAGAACCGCACACCGCGCGACGATCGCCTCGCAACCCTCAGCCGTCACGCAAACGCGATATCCTCCCGCCGCCAACTGATCCGTCGGAAGGGCGATGGCGACCGGATCGGCGCCGGACACCTCGACCTCCCGGCTGAAAAGGCGTTCTTCCTGATCTTCGCTGCGCCATAGGCTCACCTCGACGCGAATGCACGGTTCGGCTGCCGGCCGCCGCCACAACTCGCACGTAACCGCGCCTTCCTGTCGGATCACGCAAGGCGTGAGCCTCATGCCTTGCGGCAATCGCCGCGGACGGTCGGCCTCCAACACCGCAAGCAGGCCCTTCAGCAAGTCCGATGCGTTCTCAGCCGTCCATCCCTCGGACGGCTTCACACCTACACCAACCACACGCCCGTTCATCGCCGGAACCGATGCCGGCTCAGCCAGGGTGACAAACTCCGTGATCTCCGGACTCGCCGAGCAATTCTCACCCGCTAGGCCAATGACCACCGTCCGTCCCGCCTCCCGGACGCACAGACGCGACACAAAGCAGGCGCAAGACAGTTTCTTCGCACTGCCAAAACTCTCGGCAAACTCATCCGCGATGTAAAACCACGGCGCCGGGTCCGACACCTCCGAACCGCCGGTCACCGCCCACGACGCCAGACCCAGCCGCCCGCCGTACGGCATCGTCCAGAACGGCGACGCCGCATGCCGCGACTCGTCCACCCGCCAACGGCCTTCCGTCCGCGCGCAGCCGAACCACAACGGCCCGTCTCCCAACACGATCAGATCGCCCCCTCGGGCGAAGAAACCCTCGATGGCCGCCCGCGCCTCCACCGGATAGTACCCGCCGTATGGCCAGATCAGCACGCCCACCCCGTCCGGAATCCCAGCGATCAGTTCCTCAGCCCCGATCACCCGAGCGCCCACGCCCCGCGCCGCTGAAAGCAGCGCCTCCGCCGGAAGGAACAGCGAATCGGCCACAAAGGCTTCTTCGTAAAAGACGGCTGCGGGAGAACTCGGCGAACGGTCAGTGGACATGGCGCGATCCTTTGCCTGTCGTAACGCTACATGCTACGCAGGGCGCGCAGTCTACTCACCACCTCCGGCCGTTCATAGTTTTTTCCGTGAATTCCCGGGCGAACCGGCCCTCACCGTTTGCCCTCAAAGTGCCACACGTGGTACCCCGGCGGGTCCGGCGGATTCAGCACCTCCGGCGGATCAAGCGGATACTCGCCCGCCAGCAGCTTGCGGTGATACTCGCCCAGTGTCATCGGGTCGGCCCGACCCGAACCCATGATCGTATCCAGCAGCCGCTCGTGCACCCGATAGCCCGTGTCGTGGTTCGCCTCCAGCCCGTGCCAGTGCGAACAGACGATAAACGGCCAACCCTCCTCCACGCACCGGTTCCAGTACGCCAGGCCCAGCTCCACGAACCGGTCCACCTGATCCGGCTTGACCCGGAACGCGAAGTCATCGAGGATCGGAAACTCCATCAGCTTTGCCGTTCGCATGTACGGCCGAACCGGAGGCTCCATCTCGTGCGGCGTGTCGAATTCGCCCACCGTCCACATCCAGCCGGTAAACGACACCAGGTCCGATGAGACCCAGTCAAAGTCCAACTCCTCCAACGCGGCAAACAAATTCCGGTGCGTGCACCCGCAGCCGGGACGAAAACCCTTCGACGGCTCGCCGAACGCCCGGATCCACGCGTCGCGGCCCCACTCGATCTGCGCCTTGATCGCCTCCAGCGTCCAGAACCGCTCGTAGTACGGCCGTTGACGCGTCACCTCCCGCGCCTCCGCGTGGCCCATCAGCTTCGCGTGGTACATCCGCGGGTCCGACATCCCGTATTCGATGCACACGTGAGTCGTGCCGTGCTGGAAAAACTCGTGACCCGCCGACCGCGCCTTGGCGATCTGGTCCCGAAGCGCCGCGTCGTCGTCGATGAACCGCGGCCCTTCCTTCGTCAACGCCACCGGCACCGTCGCGAACGAACCGGGCACCTTGTAACGCCCCAGAAACTCGACCATCCGACGCAGGCTCTCCGCTCCGTCCCGGCCCAGGTCGTCATTCGTCCACAAAAGAGGCGATTTCCCTTTGCTCATGATACTTACTCCGCATTCCTGGACAACTGATGCTGAGCCTTCATTATCCCCTTGGCGATCCCTTCCATCAACTCCCGATCGCCCAGCAGCCAGTGGTGAAGCATCCCGGCCCCCCGATTCGCGCACGCCTCCTCGCACACCGGACAGCCGCCCTCCGCGATGCGATACCCGCTCGACCCCACGTTCCACAACGCGTGGCGATAGACCGGACCGTACGTGCCCCCGATGCCGATCCCCTCCGCCTGCAGCACTTCCATTACACGGCCCAGCGACACGCCGCCGAACTGCTTCAGGTCGAACAGGAACATCAGAACGTAGTACCCCTGCACGTCCGCCCGCCGGCCACGCGCCTGGACCTCCACGCCGGGAATCTCTGCCGTCAGCTCGCGCAGGTACGCCGCGCTCGCCTCGCGCTTCTCCGTCTGCGCCCGCAGGTCCTTCAGGCCGTCCAGCAGAATCAAAGCCTGAAACTCCGTCGCCCGGTAGTTGTGACAGATCAGACCCGCCGGCGGCGAACTCTGAGCCTTGCCCTGGGCGCTGCCCAAGTCGTACCCGATGTGCTTGAGCCGGTACAGCCGCTCAGCCAGCACCGCGTCGCTCGTGATGCACGCCCCCGCTTCACCGCAGGTCAATGTCTTGGACTGCTGAAAACTGAATGACCCTACCTGGCCGATGCTCCCGACACCCCGGCCCGCCCACACGCCGCCGTGGGCGTGGGCGCAGTCCTCAATAATCGCCAGACCCTTGCGACGAGCCAGGTCGCCCAACGCCTCCATGTCCGCCATCGAGCCGTACAAATGCACCGGGATGATCGCCTTCGTCTTCGGCGTGATCGCCCGCGCGGTCTTGGCCGGATCGAGGCACAGCGTGTCCGGCTCGATGTCCACGAACACCGGCGTCGCCCCCACGTACAGCACCGCCATCGCCGTCGCCATCCACGTCAATGCCGGAACGATCACCTCATCGCCCGGTCCCACGCCCAACGCCGCCAACGCGCACTCCAGCGTCACCGTGCCGTTGACCATCAGCACGCCGCGATCCGCCCCGTGATAGCGGGCGAACTCAGCCCCGAACTGCTGCTCGTACGCCCCGTTAAACGACCACTCCGCGCTCAGGTAAACCTCCTTGAGACGCTCCGCCGTGGCCCCATTGACCACCGGCCACTTCGGAACCCGGCCCCGCATCGCCTCCGTCAACGCGGGCTGCCCGCCGTCGATCGCCAGCTTCTCCGACATCGTCTGCTCCTTTTCTGATGAATGCACTGTCTGCCTCAAGTCTACCTCACCCGATCGCCAGCGGGCGTCGAAAACCGATAGACAAACCAACTCAGGGTATGGACAAATCAACGGCCGGATGCTAGGCTGGATCCGGCGGCGAAACTATCGGACGACCGTGGACCGCCTCCAAAAGAGTTGCGACCGTATGGGAGCGGGGTTCTCTCGGCCGCCCAACATAGACGGATCAACGAAATGACCAGCTACCAACCCGCCCTCGAGACGCTGCTCGACCGCCTCCTCACCGGCGAGCTGATCTTCTGCGTCGACAACCCACCGCGCCGACGCGCCGGCCGCCCGTCCGCCGATCGCCGCATGTCCATCCACGCCCACGGCTTCACCGAATGCGTCATGCCCCTCGGCGGCCGCGCCTGCCTGGAAATGGCCGACGGACTGGTCGCCCTCGCCGATCGCCGTCTGCGGGTCATCCTGCCCGGAGTCGAACACTGCGAGCGTTATCAGCGGAAGGACCGGGCCTACGAACTCCTCTGGATCGTCATCATCCCCACCGCCGTCAACTTCTTCGCCAGCACCTACGCGCCCTCCCGCGACCTGGCCCCCAGCCGCTGCCTGACCGTCGCCTCCATGCCCGCATGGGAACTCTGGGAGGCCTCCCGAACCCCCGCCCTCCCCCACGAACTCCGCGACCGCGCCCGCTTCGTCTCCGGTCTGACCTGTGCCACCGTCGCCGCACTCGACCGGCTGCGAACCGGCTCAGCCCATCCCGAACCCGCCTCACGCGCCATGGCCGAGCAGATCCGGGCCTACCTCGACGTCCACTTCTGCGAGCCGGTCACCCTCGGCGAACTCAGCCAGATGGTCCGCCGCTCCCCAAACCACGTCAACGCCCTCTTCGGCCGCGAGTTCGGCCTGCCCGTCCGTGAATACCTGATCCGCCGCCGACTCGAAAAGGCACGCCGCATCCTCGCCGAAACCGATGAGCCCGTCAAAGCCGCCGCCTACGCCTGCGGATTCCGCGATCCCCTCTACTTCAGCCGCCTCTTCCGCCGACACTTCGGCCGAGCCCCCGCCCGCTTCCGCGACGCCGAGCCTACCCCTCCGCCTTCCGGCTGACCAGGTATACGTGCCCGGGAAACGTCACGCCCACCGCCGCTTGCCCCTGCAGGTCCGCCGCGCGGGCCAGACGCACGAACTCGCTGACCGTAAAACCCTTGGTGATCGAGACCCGCCCGTCGTTCGCGGCGAAACTCCCGCGCCCCAACAGCGGCGAAATCAACGAAAACGCTGCGTAGTTCCCGTACGAACGCCGCACGTCGTTGACCAGCAGCACCCGGTCGCACACCCGCTCCGCACACCGCAACACCTCAGCCGCCTCCGGATCGCTCAGGTGGTGCAGCACGTGATTGGCGAACACGTAATCGAAACGCTCCCCCATCTGCTCCAACGCCCGCGCATCCCCCATCCGAACCTCGATCCGAGACCGACGACGCACCAGCCGCCGCGCGTATCGCACCACCCGCGGATTGTGGTCCAGGCACACGATCTCCATCGGCCGCCGCTTCCGACGGCACCACTCCATCAACCACACGTCCACGTCGCACGCCCCAGCCCCGATATCCAAAAACCGCATCGGCCGCCCGTCGGTCCGCAGCAGGTCCGGACAGATGTACCGCCCGATCAACTCCCGGTATCCCGACAGAATCGGGTTGACCCGCGCGAACAGGTGCAGCGTCCGACGCAGCGCCCGCGGATCGCTCTGCATCTGATCCATCATCTCCGGTTCCTCCGACCGGACCGTCATGTCGGGCAGCCAGCCGATCATCACCACGCCCTCCTCCGAAACACCAGCACCTCCGTGACCCCCAGGTAGTATCGCCGCCCCGCGACCGGCTCGAACCCGGCGTCCTCGAACATCGCCCGCAACCTCTCCCGATCCGGAAACTGCCGAAGGCTCTCCGCGATATACCCGTACACCTCCCCGTTCCCGTGCAGCGCCCAGCCCCAAAAATCGCCCCACGTCCGCAGCAGCCAGTACTCCAGCCAACGGCCCGCCCGGCCCGTCGGCTTCGAAAAATCCAGCAACGCCGCCGTCCCGCCCGGCTTGCACACCCGCGCAATCTCACGCACCGCCCGTCCCACCGTCGGAGCATTGCGCAACGCATACCCGCCGGTCACCACGTCCACGCTCCCATCCGCCAGACCCGTCTCGCACATGTCCGCGCGGACAAACGCGACCCGTTCGCCGAACCGGTTGCGCCGACGCGCACGATCGAGCATCGCCTCGGTCAAATCCAACCCCACGATCCGGCCATCAAGATATCGCCGGGCCAGACCGAACGTCAGATCCCCCGTCCCGCACGCCAGGTCCAGACACACCGGCGCCGCCACATCCGGCAGCATCGCCACCAGACGCCGCTTCCACGCCCCGTCCCGTCCCAGCGACAACGCCCGCGTGATAAAATCGTACCGCGGAGCGATCTCCGTGAACATCCGCTCGTTGTACGCGAGCTTGCCCTCCGGAAAATGAATGTAATCGTGCATCCTCAGCGAAAACGTCCTTCTCACGATCCGCTCCCCGTTCTCTCCAGTTGTCCCCTCACGCCCGATGCGCCGGCCGACCTGGCCGCCAACCGCGTCATCAAACCCATCTCCACCGTCAACCCCGGTCCAAACGCCATCGCCGCCACCAGGTCGCCGTCGCCCGCGCCGACGTCCTCCAGTATCTCCTTGAGCACGAACAGCACCGTCGCGCTGCTCATGTTCCCAAACCGCCGCAGCACCGATCGCGAGGGCCCAAGCCCATCCGTCAATCCCAGCGAACTCTCCAGCTTGTCCAGGATCAGCTTCCCGCCCGGATGGATCGCCCAGCGGTCCACCTGGTCCACCGTCCACCCCGCCGCCGCCAGCGTCGGCTCGATCATCGGCCGCACGTTCGCCTCCAGAATCCGCGGCACGTACTGCGACAGCACCATCTCAAAGCCGCGCTCCCCGATCGTCCACGCCATCTCCGATTCGCTGTCCGGTACCAGCGTCGGGGCCAGATGGTCGATCCGCAACGCCGACCGATCCCGCCCCGGCCGCGCCGCGCTCACCACCGCCGCCGCGCCGCCGTCCGCAAAAATGGCGTCCGCCACGATCGCGTCCAGGTGTTCCGCCAACTGAACGTGCAGCGTGCACAACTCCACGCTCACCGCCAGCACCACCGCCTCCGGCTCCGCCTGGCAGATCGTCCTGGCCAGCCGCAATGCCGGAAACGCCGCGAAACAACCCATAAACCCCAGATGATACCGCTGAACCGTCGGCCGCAAACCCAGCCCCTGCACGATGTGGTAGTGCGGACCCGGGCTGTAAAACCCCGTGCACGACAGCGTCACCACGTGCGTCACCTCCCGCGGACCCACTCCCGCCGACGCCATCGCCCGACGCGCCAGATCCACGAACATCGGCTTGGACTCCGCCGTGAACATCTCGTTCCGCTCCCGAGTTGACGGCGTCGCCGCCGTCCCGTCCGCCGCCTCGCAAAAAAACGCCTCGCGGTCCCGGATCACGCTGTGACGCGTCTCGATCCCGCTCTCCCGATACACCCGATCGATCAGCCGAACCGCCCGCGGCGACCGACCAAGCCACCGCTTCATGTTGTCCCTGATGTACCCCTGCGCGTACCCCGCCGGCGGAACCGCACACTCGATGGCGTGAACATACACCCCCATTGAAAACCCCCCATACGACGACGAGCGCCCGAATTCCCCTCGATCACACCTACAGCCTATAATACCGACCCGCTTCCGTCAAGCCCGTCGGCGTCCCCCTCTTTCCCGCCCCCTCAACCGCCCGCCGATCCCCTTGCCGCCCACGCCTATCAGCCGCCGAACCCGCAACGCAATCGCCATCGACCCACCCGACTCCGCCCGACAATCCCCGTGCGACGAGATATCCGCTCCCGTCTCCCCGGAATCGTCGTCCTTCACCTTGCATTACCGCAACCCTCCCGCTACACTTACCTTCCGCTTCGATAAGCGCCCGTAGCTCAATTGGATAGAGCATTGGACTTCGGATCCAAGGGTTGGGGGTTCGACTCCCTCCGGGCGCGTTCTAAGCCGCGAACCAGTAACAGCTTACAAAGAGGGCGGCTGGGCCTCACGCGACCGACGGGCCTCGGGCGATAGCTTCCGCCATCTTTCCAAAGGCGATCCCATGACCCCACGACAACGTGTCCAAGCCGTCTACCAGGGCAAAACCCCCGACCAGGTTCCCCTCATGCTCGACCTGTCCCACTGGTACAAGAAAAACTACAACGTCTTCTTCGACCTCCGCGGCTTTGGGCAGGTCGATCAACGCCTCGTCGACCTCCACAAGCAGTTCAACGCCGTCGCCTACTGCGAAATGGGCGGCCACTTCGACCTCCGCTTCACCGACGACTCCGTCTCCTCCCGCTCGTGGACCGACGCAGACGGCGTCTTCCACACCGAAATCGTCACCCCGCTCGGCCGCCTCGAAGAACAGCGGGTCTTCGAACCCGCCAGCTACTCCTACAACATCAAAAAGCACCTCCTCGAAACCGTCGACGACTTCGACGTCGTCTGCCACCTGATGGACCGCACCACCGCCACGCCCCGCTTCGACCGCTACAAAGCCTGGCAAGACGCCCTCGGCGAACTCGCCTTCATCTACTGTCAGTTGCCCTACTCCGGCTTCGGCTACCTCCTGAGCCGCCACTTCGGCGTCGAAAAAACCTGCATGGCCGTCTTCGACCATCCGGAAAAGGTCCGCCGACTCGTCGACTCCGTCAACGCCTGCAACCTCCGAATCCTCGAAACTCTCATCGACGGACCCTTCGAAGTCCTCTTCGTCAGCGACAACTTCGACGGCAACGTCCACCCCCCAGCCTTCTTCGACGAATACACCCGACCGTATTACTCGGAAGTCGCCCGCCGCGTCCACACCGCCGGAAAACACTTCGCCGTCCACGTCGACGGCGAAATGCGAGGCTGCCTGCGCAACATGGCCGAGTGCGGTGTGGACTGCATCGACGCCGCCACCCCCGCCCCCATGTTCGCCCTCACCCCGCAACAGGCCCGCGAACAGGCCGGACCCGACCTGATCCTCTCCGGCGGAATCCCCGCCAACGTCTTCGGAACCACCGGCACCGATGCCCAGTTCGTCGAGTGCGTCAAAAACTGGCTGGAAACCCGACACACCTCCCCGCGACTCATCATGGCCGCCGGCGACCAGGTCCCCACCGACGCCCCGCGCCACCGAATTGAAATGCTCCCCAAACTTATCGAACAGTTCGGCCGCTACTGACCCAGGCCCGCCGCGACGTCAGGCCTTGCCGTACCGCTGACCGTACAAGTTCGGCTCGAACTGCGCCCGCCGCCCCGGACAGTTCTCACGCGGACAAAGCTGGCAGTTCTCGAACTGCGCCTCCGTCGCGAACCGGATGCCCGAAACCGACTTGGTCGGCACCATCAGCAGGCTCCGCGTCAGCTCCACCCCGACCGTCGCCCGGACGTCGCCCAGAATCTCAAACAACCCCCGCTGCTCACGAAGCGGCCAGTCCCCCAGCGATCCGGGATTCATCGTCGAACTCGTCCCGTTGGCAAAGTGCCGCTTCATGTGCTGAATCAACGCCGACATCACCGCCCGCAGCGCAGCCTCCTTGATCGCGTCCGCCCAGAACCGCTCCAACTCATCCGTGATCGTCGCCGACCACGCCTCCAGCTCCACCCCGCACGTCGCCACGTACGGAAACACCCGGTGCACCTTATCCAGATTCACCCGAAGCACCCGACTGCTCAGCCGTACCCCGCCGATCACGACCTCGTCCTCCCCCTTCTCGTCGATGTACGCCATCCGGTACATCGCCTTCGGACGGCCCACCCGTTCCGCCTCACCGATAAGCCGCCGAACCGCACCCGCGTCCTCACCATCCGACGCCACATGCAGCCGCTCAAAAAGCGCCTCAGCCGCAACCCGAAACGGAACCACGTCCAACACTACCATATCCGTCATCGTCATCACCCATCCATAACCAAGCCGATTACCCGACCACACCAATAGTATACCCGATCCGCCCGCCCGCCGCACAACCTTCGATACGTAGGCTGCATCGTCCCGACGCACCACCACAACGCGATCGCCACAAAACACCACCGGACAGCCAACCAATCCTGCCGCACCGGCGCATCCCCTCCGCGACGACGCCTGACCTCACGACGGACCGCGCCCGCCGCCTCTCCCGGAGCTTCGCTTCTTCAACGCCGCGACGAATTCAGCATCGTCTCCCTTCCCGACGGGCCTGGTATTCAACGGCAGGGTCCTTCGAAATTCTTTCGGGGACCGACCAACGACCTGCTTGAAACGCCTGGAGAAGTGAAACTCGTCGTAAAACCCGAGCCGATACGCGATTTCCTTGTTGTTCAGGTGC
>Ga0123326_1003546_pt1 | contig 10908 bp, 8 predicted proteins | sample BioC13SIPDNA_FD_89739 | JGI IMG/M metagenome (GOLD analysis project Ga0123326, IMG submission 89739) | Anaerobic biogas reactor microbial communites from Washington, USA - Biogas_R1_A C13 SIP DNA | ecosystem: Engineered > Bioreactor > Anaerobic > Unclassified | place: Washington, USA | collected...
GTCGAGGAAGGCCGGATCAGACGGCTCTCACCCCTTGAAATGCTTGAGCGTTACAATGAGCAGGTCGCCACTTCGGTCGTGGCATACGAGTGAACGAGCCTCCGTCAAAGCCGGGGCGTTCCAGTTCCACCGGATTCCGCACCTACGGCAAGAGCAAGGACCACAGAGACGACCTGCCGCAGATCGTGGTCGGCCTCGCCGTGACCAGAGAAGGCATCCCGGTCAGGGTGTGGTCCTGGCCCGGCAACACCTCAGACAGTGCCCTCATCCGCCAGGTGAAAGCTGATCTTAAGGAGTGGACCCTCTCCCGGGTCGTCTGGGTGGCCGACCGAGGGTTTGCCTCCGCCGAGAACCGCCGTTACTTACGCCGCGGCGATGACCACTACATCATGGGGGAGAAACTGCGCTCGGCTTCCAAAGAAGCCCAAGCCGCGCTCTCCCGGGCCGGCCGCTATAGGGAAGTGGCCGGCAACCTCAAGGTGAAAGAAGTGAGGATCTCAGACGAAGAGCGCTTCCTCGTCTGCCATAACCCCGAGGCGGCAGAGCGCGACGCCCAGGTGCGCGCCCGCCTGGTTGCCCATCTCTCCGATCTCATCAAGGGGTCCGACCGGCTCCCTGCCATGAAGCGAGCGGAACTGAAAGGAGTCATCTCCACCAAGCCGGGGCTCTCCCGCTTCCTGCGCACGACGGCCGGCGGCCTTCTGCGCATCGATGCTGATGCCATCGCCTCAGATGAGAAGCTGGACGGCAAGTATCTCCTGCGCTCAAGCGATCCCACGCTCTCCCCTGAGGACATCGCCCTCGGCTACAAGCAGCTTTCCGAGGTGGAGCGGGGCTGGCGGGACCTCAAACACGTCCTTGATCTTCGCCCCGTCTATCACCGAAAAGAAGAGCGCATCCGGGCTCATGTCATCCTCTGCTGGCTGGCTCTCCTTCTTACCCGGGTGGCGGAGACCAAGACCGGCGACAGTTGGCCGAACTTGCGCCGGGAACTCGAGCGGCTGCAGGTGGGTACGTTCGAAGGATCTGCGGGATTCTTTCGCAAAAGAACGGCCCTTACGCCGGCTCAGAAGGTCATCTTGCACAAGCTCGCAATCCAAGAACCCGCGGAAATGCAGGACATTCGGCCCGCATCCAAGGCCTCCTAGCCCCTTTTCGGGCCCCAAATCCCATAGGCACACGGTCCCTTCGCGCTGAATCGCTGCTTGCCCCTGCTCAAACGCACTTTTCATCGCCCTATGGGTGAGGGCAGCTGCGGAACGCCGGTCTGGGATCCCCATACTACGAGGCCGTGATGGGCTTGGCTGACGAGGAGGTGGTCTCCGGATACACGGACGGCCGGTTCGGCCCCAGCGATTTCGTGACCCGCCAGCAGTTCGCCAAGATGATCGTGCGGGCGGTGGGCTACCCGGTCTTCACCAGCGACGTGTGCCCGTTCACCGATGTCTCCAAGAGCTACCCCGGCCACTACGTGGACCCCAACGATCCTCTCTACCCTGATCACTACATCGCCGTCGCAGCCGAGCATCACATCACGGTAGGTTTGGATCCCACCACCACCACGTTTGGACCGTACCGGAACATCACGATGGCTCAGGTCGTCACCATGGTGGTCCGCACGGGTATCGACCTCGGCCTGTGGGACTCTCCTCCCCACGCGTTCGAGCCCCCGTTCGAGGACTTCGGGGAGCCCCATTACCCTTACGCGCGCATGGGCGCGGCGCACGGCCTCTTCAACGGCTACCCGGGGCCGTGGGGCTGGTTCGCACCGGCGACCAGAGGCCAATGCGCCTTCTTCATCTGGAAGCTCATGGGCGCCTACAACGTTGACTGAGGCCGTTGGTCCCGTCGTTTATTCGTAGGTGATGTCGTACGTGTTGTCGTGCAGGGCGTTTGAGCCGATGATGGGGTACGAATCGGCGCCCACGTAGATGCCCCAGTGGTTGTCATAGCACTCGTTATCGTAGACGGCGCCGTCCGATTGGTCGGCAAAGTAGATGCCGGCGTCACCGTTGGAGCTGCATTCGTTGCCGATGAGCTCGCCGTACGAGTATCCGAACAGGGCGATCCCGTCAGCCCCGTTGTCTGCCAGCGTGCAGTCCTCGATGGTGACCTGGGCGGCATCGGCGACTGCGATACCATCGTTGCCGTTGGAATCGCAGGTGCAGCTCATGATGGTCCCGGTCGATTCATCCCAGAAACATATACCGCTTTGTACGTTCTCCGAACATACGCTGTTGGCTATCTGCAGATCCGATGCTTCTTCGACGTCGATGCCGTGCAGGCCGTTCTGTGCGAACACGCTGTCGATCACCTCGCCGAAGGAGTATCCGTAGAGGTATAGACCGGCTCCTTGCAAGTCATTCTGCCGCGAGCCCCCCGTCACATAGCAGCGTCGCAGACCGAGATCGGCGTCGCAGGCCACGATAACGTTGGACGGACCGCTTGTGACGGTGCTCACGAACCGGATGTCTTCTGCGTAGAAGGCGCATTGGTAGACATCTAGCACGTCGCCCGCGAACTGTATCGTCGTGCTGTTCGGCCCCTGCATGGCGTAGCCGATGAGCGCCAGATCGTAGTCGACCATGAGCGTGCTTGTGAGAGTGAAGGTACCGGCGCCCAGATAGATGGTCGCACCCGGGGCGACCGCGGCGACGGCTGCCTCGAGGGTGGGATAGTCGCCGCTGCCGTCGGGATAGATCCAGACTTCATCGGACGGCTGCACGGGCGCTCCCTCCAGCAGGTCGAGCAGGTTCCAGAGTATCTGGGCGACCTCCCCGCGCGTGGCGTTGGCGGTGACGTTCCAGCCGGGACCCATGCCGATGAGGCCATCGAGTAGTCCATTGTATTCGGCTATGCGCAGGTTCTCGCCATGAGGTTCACCGACGTTGTCGAAGACCAGTGGAGCACCGGGAGAAGGATCCCAGAGCGCCCCGGGGTACAGACTGTCGGCGCCACGGACGACCATGCTTACCACTTGGTCGCGGCGGATGGAGTCCCAAGGCGCGAACAGAGTCTGAGCGGCGTTGGTGCCGTAGGTGATGCCGTAGTCATACGCCGCCTGCACGTACTTGTGCGGATAGCCGTTGGCGTCGGGCGACCCGAGGTCGGTGAAGCACGTTGCGGTGGAGGGATCCGGGATGATGTCCAGCGTTCCTATGATCATCTTGGCGAACTGGGCGCGTTTCACCGAGTCGTCGAGGCCGAACCTCCCGTCGCGATACCCGCCGATGACCCCCAGGTACGAAAGAACGTCGATGGCCTTCTTGTATTCGTGCTCGTTCGGGACATCGGGAAAGGCCGAAGCGGGGTTGCCCATCGCGAGCAGGATGATCACCGTGAGCACGATGGCGCCCAAGACGGCCGGCCGGGCCTTGGCTTTGCGACACGACATGGCGCACCTCTCACTTCTGCCGATCCCGGCGATGATAGTGGGATCTGGTTGCATGGGCACTTGCTGGATTTGAGCGTAGAGCCAGTATGGCGAAATCGCAAGCGCCCTGACTCTCGTCTTGTCGTATTCTCCTTGGTTTGAGTCATCCCAGTCACGGAGACATTCCTCGTATGACACACACCGATACCAGTGAGCGGCGCGGGGCTCGCGGAGCTGCGTCTTCCGTGGCGGCATCGACTAGGGTGGCGGTCGCAGCCGCCATTCTGTGCGGAGTCTTGTTTGCCGGCCTTCTGCTGGTGGGTTGCGGAGACTCCGGTCTTGAGGAAGTGCAACTCGAGAGCGGACCCGTCATTGGGCTGGTCGAAGAGGTGGACGGGCAGGAGATCTGGGTCTTCAAGGGCATCCCCTATGCCGCCCCGCCGGTGGGCGGGCTCCGCTGGAAGCCGCCTCAACCCGTGGAACCCTGGACGGAGCCCCTCGTCTGCACGGAGCCTGGGCCGGCGTGTCCACAGGCGGGTGGAGAGGGTCTGTTCAATATCGCGGCCCTCGCCGTCGGGGAGATGGACGAAGACTGCCTGTACCTGAATGTGTGGTCGCCGGTGGAGTCCGCTGATGAGGCGCTACCCGTCATGGTATGGATCCATGGGGGGAGCTTTGAGAGCGGGTCGGGCGCTATGGGCGTGTACAACGGCGCTAGGTTGGCCACCAAGGGTGTGGTGGTGGTGAGCATCAACTACCGTTTGGGGCCGCTCGGCTTTCTGGCGCATCCCGCTCTCTCGGCCGAGTCGCCGGAGGGCGTGTCCGGCAACTATGGGCTTCTCGACCAGGTAGCCGCTCTCCGGTGGGTCCGGGCGAACATCGCGGGTTTTGGGGGCGACGCGGCCAACGTCACGGTGTTCGGGGAGTCGGCGGGGGCCATCAGCATCCTGGGTCTTCTGGTGAGCCCGCTGGCTGAGGGCCTCTTCGACCGAGCCATACCGCAGAGTGGCATCCTCCTTGACCATGGTTTCGGAGTGTCGACCGCGGTGACCCTCGATGCCGCGGAGGCGGCCGGGGAGGACTACGTTTCGTACTTGGAGATAGATCTTGCCGGTGATGTGCTTGCTCAGATGCGGTCGAAGACGGCGGGCGCGCTCGTCGAGGCGGCCGGCAAGTACGCACGTGGGCTCGGCCTTCTGGAGAAAGGTCTGACCTGGACGCCCGTGGCCGACGGGTATCTGCTGCCCGATCTGCCCGGCAAACTCTGGGCTGATGGTAAGTGCCAGAGCGTTCCGTTGCTCATCGGTTCGAACGCCGATGAAGGGAACCTCTTCGTAGCCGGCATGACCGTGGAGCCCGATCAATACGAGGCCCAGATGCGGAAGATCTTCGGGCTCTACGCCGAGGAGGCGCTGGCGCTCTATCCCAATGACGGGAAGCAGGGTCTGGACTCCAGTCTCAGCCGCATGCTCACCGAGGTCGGTTTTGCCTCCACGGCCCGGCTTGCGGCCGGTTGCATGGCCGGATCCACGGATTCACCGGCGTATCTCTATCAGTTCACGCGCGTCCCCGTGGTGTTGAGCACACTCGGGGCCATCCATTCCATCGAGATCCCCTATGTGACCGGTAACACCGGTCTCTTCTCGAGTCTGGGAGCCATCACAAAGACCGACCTCGAGCTGTCCGAAACCATGATGGGCTACTGGACCCGTTTCGCGGCCACAGGTGATCCGAACGGTGAAGGAGCTCCGCAGTGGCCACGGTATGACGCGGCGTCCGACCAGCATCTCGAGCTGGGCGACGACATCCGCGTGGGCAGCGGTCTCTACCGTGAAGCCTGCGATCTGGCCGACCGGTTGAGAGGGATCGAGTAGGCGGGACTCCCCATCCGCTATTCGGAGAGCGTGAACGGCGGGTACTGGTCGGTGATCAGGAGGAACGCGTATGCCTCCACCCTCATCGTCCAGCGGTAGACCCCCACCACGTAATCGAAGAGCCCGCGCGGGTAGCGTGTCGTGAACAGGATGGCGAACCAGGCGATGATCACGCAGACGCAGACACCGATCCATAAGAAGGCGAGCACGATCCAGTGGGGGATCGCCAAGAGCCACTTGAAGATGGGCAAGACCCTGTTCAGCTGCCGGGCGTCCGGATAGGAGAAATCCAGATGTACAGCCTGTTCCTCATCGGTGGAGGGGTACTCGTCGCGCAAGAGCAGAGCGTACGCTCCAACGCGGGCAAGGAACCGGGATAGATTGAGGTTCCAATCGAACCACCACCGCGGGTACTTCTGACGGAAAAGGAGCATCAGCAACACAGGGACGAAGAGGATGCCTCCCGCAGCCCACGACCAAGAATAGTCGTTGCCTTCCGCGGAGATGGTGCCCGAGCCGATGAGCGCCGCTATCACGCCGATAGGGATTATCCACAGAAAACGGAAGAAGCTGGACAGTCGATCGAGGGGGCGGTCTGGATAATCGACCGTGAACGTGAGGGGGTACGAAGTCGTTGGTGGGCCGGTCTCGGTCGAGGGATAGCGATCTGCCGGTTCTTCCATGACCTACCTCCGTGGAGAAGACGTTGCAGGGGACTGCACACCACTCGTGAAAAGGTACCAGAACCTGGTTGCGGAGTCTCTGCGCTAACATAGAAGCGTCGTACTAGGGCCGAGGGGGTGAACGTTCGTGCCTGCGCATCTGATCAGAGGCGTGTCATGACAGCGCCGGTGGCCCCGGCGGCCGAACGCGAGTCGGTCAAGAAGCTGTTCACCCGTCTCCATCAGGCGTATCGAGGTCTTCGGCTCTACCCACCCGCTCACCCTTCGGTCCGCACTGCTCTGGCGGACTTCTCACAGTCGGTGGCCGCCCATCTGGAGACCTGGGGTCCCATCCCGCTGGTGGTCGAGGAGGACCAGATACTCTTCCACGACCAGTCGGTCTACTACCACGAGGACACCAGGAACAACCTGGCGTTCATGATGTTCCGCGACGGGATCCGGTTCCTTCTGTTCCAGCCCGGCATCATGCGCGAAGAGGTGGAGGCCTTCGTGGAGTGCCTCTCGCAGGCCGACGATCTGGCGGACATCGAGTACGACCTGACCACTGCTCTGTGGGAGCGCGATCTCCAGCATATCGAGTATGAGGTGATCGATCCGTTTCTCGGCGCCGGCGGCGAGGCTATGCGTAACGACGCTATGACCGATCTGCGTGAGACCGTGGTCCGCCGTTTGGGTGAGCTCAAACCTGGCACTACCTCCGTGCAGGTAGTCAACCCTCCGGCCGGCGGCGATTCTCAGCCGGGAGGTAGGATCGTCGGGATAGGCGAAGATGGTGCGAAGGGTGAGGAGCAGGGTGACGCCTCCCCACACTATGAGGAGGAAGACACCGGCGAGGACGACCAGGCTGAGGCCGGGAACGTGCTCGACACTGCTCTCATCACTCTCACCGACGAAGAGATCGAGCAAGGGGAGCAGGCTGTCGCCGAGCTCGCACAGACCACGCTGTCGGACTTCGCGGTGGTGGTGCTTGAGATCGCGGGCAATCCGGACGATCCACCGGGGGGAGAGGACGTACTGGCCCGCTCCATCGGCCTCGTGGTCGAACAGTATCTCGACACGCTCGATGTGGATGGTCTCGCCCTCGTGGTAGACCGTCTTCAGAGTCTGCGTGATCAGGGACGTAGGTCATCGGACTTCGGGCGCCTTGCTTTCGGTCGGGCTATGAGCGCCGAGCGCCTTACCCGGTTGATCGACCACGGCAACCAGAAATCCGCGGATGAGACTGCTCGGGTAGAGGGGCTTCTTGCCCGAATACGCGAATGGATATACCCCGGCCTGCTGGATGCCCTCGCGGAAAGCGCGGACAAAGGGGTGCGAAAGACCGTGCTGGCTCTGCTGAACATGGAAGGCGGGGTGCCGGCGCGCTACCTCTGGCCTCTCATGGACGATGCACGGTGGTTCGTGGTCCGCAACGCGGTGCAGCTGGCCACGCGTTCGGGCGACCCGGAGCTTGTGGGCCATCTCAGCCGGTTGCTCTCTCACCCCGACGCCCGGGTCCGGCGGGAAGTCGTACGCAGTCTGGACACGGTGGGCGGCAGCCAAGCGGCGGCACTGTTGGCCAAGGCTCTGGCCGACGATGACTCTTCAGTGCGGACTCTCACGGCGTACGCACTGGCGCGCCATGGCAACCGCGGCCAGGCCGCTGCTCTTGAAGCGCAGGTGGGATCCCGCGATCTGGACGGCCGTTCGTCTGAGGAAGTGAACGCTCTTCTCTTTGCCTACGCGAGTCTGGGCGGAGAGACCACGGTGGAAGTCCTCAACAAGATGTGGAAGCGCCGGTTGTTCGGCACCCGTTCCATGACGGTCCGGATGGCGGCGGTACAGGCCCTGGCCGCCGTGGACTCACCGGCTGCCCGGGCGGCGTTGGAGTCGGCCGCCAAGACGGGAGACGCTCAGTTGCAGAGGGTGGCTGCGCGCGCTCTGAATGCGGTGCGGACCGGTGCAAAGGGGGTGGGGGCGTGAACACCGCGCCCGAACAACAGACCAGCGCGCGGCAGCAGCAGGCGCTGGTCTTGGCGCTCGCCTCGGCCGTGCGCACCGCCGGCTACTACGACGAGGGCAACGTCGTGATGCAACAAGTGTGCGCGGCGCTGAACTCGATGCTCGGGCGACATGTTGGCGAGGACGGGGCGACCAAGATCTCGGCCTATAGCCATTCCATCTACCTCAATTCCACCCGAGTCCCGAATTCTGTCAGTACATACGAGCGGTTCAGCTATCTCATCGAGTCGTTCGAGACCTGGAGGATCGTCTCGCTGTCTTTCTTGCCTGGACTCACCGAGGAAGAGCTGATGAAGTCCCTGGTACTTCTGGCCGGCGTCCAGCCGGACGAAGCTCTAGAGCTCGAGAAGATGCTTCGCGCTGCCGGCGTGGAACGCGTCACCGTAGAGCGGGGCGTGCCCGGGCAGACCGCACGGGCGACCGCCGTGACGCCCGTGGTCGCGTACACCGCGGCCATGCAACTCAGCACCGAGCTGGGCCAGATGAGCGGGTCGTTCGAGACGGGTGTCATCCGGCGTGTGCGCCATGTGACCCAGGCTGTTGTAGACCAGATCATGCGCGACCCGACGTCTTTGCTGTCTCTCACCACCATCAAAGACTACGACCGGTACCTGGTGCTGCACTCCACCAATGTGGCGGTACTCTCAACCTTGCTCGGGCGGCGTCTGGGCTTGGACAAGCCGAAGCTGGGCGAGCTTTGCCTGGCCGGCTTCTTGCACGACGCGGGCAAGCTGGGCGTCGATCCGGACGTGCTCAACAAGCCCGGTGCCCTGGATGACAAGGAGTGGAAGGAGATGCGGCGGCATCCGGTGCTCGCAGCCTACACTCTTCTTGGTGGCCAGCGTCTCAACCCCTCCAACATGCGCGCGGTGGTGGTGGCCTTCGAGCATCATCTCAACTACGACCTTTCGGGCTACCCCCGCGTGGAGCTCCGCGACAGGCTGTCGCTCTTCGGCAGTATCGTGGCGATAGCCGATGTCTTTGACGCGCTCACCACAGCCCGCGTATACCGCAAGGTGAATCCCACGCCTCCCGAGGCCATCTCTGTTCTCATCAAAGAGCGGGGCACGAGCTTCAATGCGACCTTGGTGAAGCTCTTCGTGGAGGTGATGGGCATATATCCCGTGGGAACAGTGGTGGCGCTCACCGGCAAACAAGCGGGGGTAGTGTGCCAGCCACCGGCCATCGGCACACCGGTCGATCGTCCGCGGGTGCGAGTGGTGGTCGGAGAAGACTCGGGCAAGATCGTCGACCTGAACCGGCGGGTCGGGGGTAAGTATCTGCGCAGCGTGGTGGCCGTGCTCAATCCCAGTAACGCAGGTCAGATCCCCGCGGTCGATCCGGCGACTCTGGCCACCTTCTAGATGTGGCCGTCGCTCGCTCCCAGCGGGCGTTACAGCCAGCGGCGCTTCTTGTCTCCTACGAACAAGGACACGATCGTAGAGACCACACTGATGATGAGCGCCCCAAGAAACGCGCTCCAGAAGCCGTCCACGTGGAACTCGAGACCGATCAAGTCCACCGTGATCCAGGAGGCCAGCCATAGCATCAGACCGTTGATGACCAGCGTGAAGAGCCCCAGCGTAAGGACGATGAGCCCGCACGAGAAGGCGCGGATGACCGGCCGTATGAAGGCGTTGATCAAGCCGAGAACCAGGGCGACCAGCAGCACCGTCCATATGCGGTGAGGCTCGTTGACGTAGATACCCGGAACGAGCCATGCCGCCACTGCCACGGCGGCGGCCGTGATGCCCCAACGGGTGATGAACTTGGTCACGGTCCTCCTTGTCGCATACGGCTGGGAACGAGCCCGGGCCGGGCGTTGGGCCGGGCGCAGAGGGCAGACTAGCATGCGCATACGGCCGCCGGTAGTATGGCGCGGAGGACCGGTTGCCCGCAGATCCGGGGCAGGTGGCTGAGGCGACACCATGGCGGAAGGGATCCGGAAGAGGCGTGGAAAGGGCTGAGACGGCATCATCTCCGAGCGGGCGGCCGCGGAGCGCCGACACGCTGGCGTTCGCTCTGATGCTCTTCTATCTCCTCTCGACGCTCGCCCTAGCTCTCATGGCCGTGGTCACCACCGAGCTTCAGCAGAGGTTCGCTCTTTCTGGGTCGCAGCTTGGGCTGCTGACCTCCGTTTTCATGTTCGCCTACGGAGCCATCGGGATCCCGGCGGGGACCATGGCGGCTCGTTGGGGAGGCCGGGTGCTGGCGGTGAGCGGCGTGTTGCTCGTGGCGGGCTCCCTGGTCTTCGGTCTGAGTTCGTCGTTCGGCGGTTTTTTGATCGGACGCATCCTGCAAGGTCTGGGTGGCGGGATGGTGCTACCGGTCAGCAGTCCGGTGATAGCGCGGAATCTCGTGCCGGAGGCGCGCAACAGAGGGTGGGGTATCTTCGCCATCGGCAAGGGACTGGGGGCGCTTATAGCTCTACTGCTGATGCCCAGTGTCGCTTCGCTGGGGGGCTTTCGCGCCGTGTTCTTGACGACCGCGGCGATGGCGCTCGTCATCGGGGTGTTGGTGTTCGCGCAACGGCCCGTCAGGGCGTTGCCGGACGAGGTGTCTGAGCCTCCCTCAGTAGGCGGTCTGGCGCGTACGCTGGGCGCTGTCTCTCTCAACAGGAGGGTGTTGCTCCTGGGTCTGTTCAACGCGGCCTCGCTGGCGGTCGGGACGGGTGTGTTGACCTGGAGCCCCGACTTCCTTCAAGGTGAGTACGGTTCGAACGCAGGTGTGGCGGCCTATCTCACGGCGGGACTGGCTGTGGCCCAGGTGATCGGAGCGCCGACCGGCGCGGCAGCCGCGATCCGTTGGGGCAGGATGCCCATCATCACCGGGTCGATGGTCGCCATGTCGGTGGTTACCGGCTTGGTCCCCGTGGCGTCCGGACGGGTGTTTGTGTTCGTGCTGGTAGCTCTTGTGGGGTTCTTCAGCTTCACCTACTTCTCCCCGCGCTTCGCCATGATCCCGGAGGTCGTGGCCA
>Ga0123326_1003569_pt1 | contig 10863 bp, 7 predicted proteins | sample BioC13SIPDNA_FD_89739 | JGI IMG/M metagenome (GOLD analysis project Ga0123326, IMG submission 89739) | Anaerobic biogas reactor microbial communites from Washington, USA - Biogas_R1_A C13 SIP DNA | ecosystem: Engineered > Bioreactor > Anaerobic > Unclassified | place: Washington, USA | collected...
ATGTTGGAGGACATCTCTTCCATGGAGGAGGAGACCTCTTCCGCCGATGCCGCCTGGACGGTCGCTCCCTCCGACACCTGCTGGGAGCCGGAGCTCATCTGCTGGCTGGCCGCCGCCACGTTGTCCGAGGCGGAGCTGACGCCCTCGACGACCTCCCGGAGCTTCTCCACCATGTTCTTCATGGCTATGAGCAATTGACCCGTCTCGTCCGTGGAGGTCGCCTCCACCTTCATGGTCAGGTCTCCCTTTGCAAGCCCATCGGAGATATGCACCGCTTCACCGAGGGGCTTCGTGATGCTTCTCGTCATGAGATAGGCCACGACGATACCGAGTGCGACCGCCACAAGGCCTATGACAAGAAGCATCGTTCTCGTCGACCTGTAGGTTGCAGCGGCCTCATTGTACCGTGCCATCGCCTGCTCTTCCTGGTACTTCGCAAGCTCGACAAAGGAGTCCTTGACCCTCTCGGTCACCGGACGTCCCTGCACGTATGCCTGCACGGCCTCCTGGGACTTGTTCGCCCCGGCCAGCTGAAGGGTCTTGTTGTTCGCCTCCGCGGCCACCTTTATCTCGGCCCTGACCTTCTCTATGAGTTGTTTTCCTTTCTGTGACGTATCTATCTTCTCGAGGAGTTCCACGTTCTCCTTGTAGGACTTGCGACCCTGATCGATGTCCTTCTTTGCCTCCGTGCGGATACCGGCGTCATTCATCGACGCCGTGAGCAGTATCCCCTCCGACGTCTGGTCGATCGCCTTCATGGCGTCGCGGGCACACTTGATCTTCACATTACTCTCCTTGACGATCGTCTCTATGCCCGCGTTTATGGAATGCATGCTCCTTATGCCCATGAAAGTGAGGACAGCAAGCAAAACCATCATGATACCGAATCCGATCCCGAGCCGCATACCAATCTTCATGTTCTTGAAACTCATCTGCAATCCCTCCTTTTTTGTGCGTGAACCTCAGATCTCTCATTTCAGGAAGCGCTGTGTCCATCTCCGTTCTCTCCGGGCGGCTGATGAAGGACGGATCCTGCGTGGGTCTTGAACACGTTCAACGAAGTGCGTGGTCCGCGTCCCACTGTGTATAATCGAATGATATGCCTGATCGCTTAAACCAAAAAGCACAAAGGATCATCAAGCTGCGGGATAACAGGAAATGATCGAACAGATGGGATGATGCAGGCGCTAATGAACGGCTTCGAGACGGGAACCGTCGATGCGCCCCCCCGGGGGTCGCCCTTCGCAAGACCCACCTCGGGCTCGGAGGGCAGAGGTATGAACTCCAGGAGGTCGATCTCCGCGCTCGCCTTCAATTCCGTCCCGAGGATCAACACCTCTTCCGTGCCGTTATGGAGGATGATCGCCTTCTGGGATTCCTGGATCAGTCTGACGTTCTCGTGCCACAGCACGGGACCCCTGTCGGCACCGGCCGGATCCACGACAAACAGGAAGACCAGCATGAACAAGATACTCTTCATTGCGTCGCTCCTTCGGCCTCGGGAGAGGCCATCGTCTCCGGCATTCTTGAGATTCAACACCATCCACCAGCGTGATGTCCACACTTTCTTTAATCCCTTTGTGGCACAGGCCGGGATGTGCTATGATTAGAGTCGCACACCCCGCCGGTCGAGGGCCTTTGGACCGGTACCGGGGAATCGAGTACCGGACAGGACCATTGACGGCCGCATCGACTGAAACACATGGGTAAAGACCATTTGACGAAGAACATCCTGAAGAACCTTCGCCGCATCATCCTCACCCTCGTCCTCTCCTGGCTGCTCGCCCTCACCCCCCTTTTCCCTTCCCTCCCCTCCTTTGCCGAAACGGCGGATGATTACGAGGACGCGGAGACCGATTTCGAGGAGTCCATCGAACTCGAATCGCCATCGGGAGCACGCGACGTCATAGATTTCGATATCTTCGAGGACATCGCTCGTGCGAGGGCGCGCCTCGAGAAGATGAGCTGCGGGTTCACCGTCGTCAGGCCGAAGACGGTGAAAAAGGTGAGAACGGGCAGGAAGGGAAAGAAAGGAAGGAAATGGAAACAGGTGGTGACCTACGGGAAGCCCGAACTGGGTTCCTTCACCATCCTTCTGGCCGTCGAAAACGTCAAGACGAGAGAGATACAGGTCATCAAGGTCCATCCCAGGCTCGGCGGCCGCACGGACCGGGCCATCATCGAGCCGGGCAAGGCAAACGGGGTCAACACCAAGTTCACCATCACCTCGCCGGAGCATCACGTGGTACTCGCTCTCAAAAGGCCCGTGCGGCACGGGTCAACGTTCAGGGAAGTCGTGTATACCCCCTATTCGGAAGGTCTCGACATCCCCTCCGTCCGGAAGGCGGGGCTCGACTACCTTGAGGGCATTATCGGCAGCGCGAGGAACGACCTCATCGATAGACGGGTGAAGCCACGTTCCTGCAACAGTTTCATCGACAACGACATCTCCGTGGTGCTTGCCATCATAGAGCATATCGACCCCGGGAAGTTCACGAGCGGACGGTACACGCCGGAAAAGCTCATCAACGAGACGCTCGTCATACTGGGGACAAACAAGCACAATGCCTACCGCTACTCGAAATCAAAGGCGGGTGCCGTGGGCCTCTTCCAGTTCATACCGGGCACCTACAAGAGGATCCTGAATCTCTATCCACAGGCAGGCCTCATACGGGACTTCGCGCAGGGAATGACCGACCACGAGAACGCCGCGAAGGCATCCTTCCTTCTTTTCGACGCCGATATGAACGTGCTGAGCGATGCGCGCAGAAACCGGCTTCTCGACGACCAGGCGGCAACGGGCAGGTTCCTGGCCTCAGCCTACAACTGCGGGCCGGGCAGGACGAGGAGCAGCATGGAACGGTACGGAGACAACTGGGCCTCCGCCGTCCCTGCCGAGACACAGATCTATCTGCGCAAGTTCGACGCCGTCCTCACCTGGTACCGCACCGGTCGCCTCGCCTCCAGGTGACGGGGCAGATCAGCCTGGCGTCACCCGGCAGGGCCGACCTTCCAGATCCCCTCCGCGTACTCGAGAATGGACCGGTCTGACGAGAACCTTCCCGTCCTTGCCACGTTGAGGATGGACATGCGGACCCATCGCTTCGCGTCAAGATAAGCCCTGTTCACCTCACCCTGCGCCTCCATGTAGGAGGCATAGTCGGCGAGCAGAAGGTACTCGTCATGTTCGAGGAGCGTATCGACAAGGGGTCGGAAAAGGCTGCCGTCGCCCCGGGAGAAATGGCCGGAGGCGATAAGGTCAAGAACCTCTTTGAGCCGTCCGTCGGCCTCATAGTGCTCCCGGGGGTGGTATCCCCGTGACCTCAGCTCGAAAACCTCCTTCGCGTCGAGGCCGAAGAGGAAGAAATTCTCCGCCCCCACCTCCTCCCGTATCTCTACGTTCGCCCCATCGAGGGTCCCTATGGTCAGGGCGCCGTTCATGGAGAATTTCATGTTCCCCGTACCCGATGCCTCCTTGCCGGCGGTGGATATCTGCTCCGACAGGTCCGCCGCCGGGTATATTCGCTGTCCGAGCTTGACGTTGAAATCGGGAACGAACACCACCTTGAGCTTCTCGCGCGTGTCGGGATCGCCGTTCACCACCTCCGCGATGGAGGTGATGAGCTTGATGATGAGTTTTGCCATGAAATAGCCCGGCGCGGCCTTGCCGCCGAAGATGACGGTCCGGGAGGGAACTTCAACGCCGGGACTCCTCTTGAGACTGAGGTAATGAGAGACAACGTGGAGGGCGTTGAGGTGCTGCCGCTTGTACTCATGGATCCGTTTGACCTGGATATCGAACATGCTCTCCGGATCGACGACAACGCCCGTGCGCTCCCTGATGAACCGCGCCAACACCAGCTTGTTCCGCCGCTTCGCCTCCGACCAGGACTCCCGGAAACCGGGGTCATCGGCGAAGGGCTCCAGACCACGGATCCTGTTCTCGCAATCGCAGGCCCAGTCATCGCCGATGGCATCGGTGATCAGCTTCGACATGGCGGGATTCGACAACACCATCCAGCGACGGGGCGTCACCCCGTTGGTGACGTTGAGGAACTTCCCTGGAGTCAGTTCATGAAAATCCCGCATCACCGTTCCTTTCAGGAGTTCCGTGTGAAGGGCCGCCACTCCGTTCACCGTGTGGCTCCCCACGGTCGCGAGGTGCGCCATGCGCACGTACCTGTCCCCGGTCTCATCGATAAGAGACAGGCGGCTCACCCGTTCTTCGTCCCCCGGATAGGCCACCCTCACCTCCTCCAGAAAACGCCTGTTGATCTCGTATATGATCTCGAGGTGCCGGGGGAGCAGGCTCTGAAAGAGCGGAACCGGCCATTTCTCGAGGGCTTCCGGAAGAAGGGTGTGGTTGGTGTACGAGAAGGTCTTCCTCGTTGCGTCCCAGGCCGTATCCCAGTCAACGCCATACTGATCGACGTACAGGCGCATGAGTTCCGCGACGGCGATGGACGGATGGGTATCGTTGAGCTGAACGGCGAACCTTTCATGGAGGGTCTCGGGCCTTCCCCCCACGAAAGCGTGGATGCGGATCATATCCTGCAGGGAACAGGAAACGAAGAAATTCTGCTGCGCCAGTCTCAGTCTCTTGCCCGCCGCCGGCTCATCGTTGGGATAAAGGACCTTGGAGATCATTTCCGAGGCTATCTTTTCCTCCACGGCCCCATCGTAATCACCGGTGTTAAAGGCCTGAAAATCGAAGGACTCACATGCTTCCGACTTCCACAGACGAAGGATGTTGACTATTCCCACATGATAACCCGGCACAGGGGTATCGTAGGCCATGCCCTTCACGACCCTGTCAGGAATCCAGCGGACACGATAGCGTCCCTCTTTGTCGTAGTACTGCTCGGTACGCCCCCCGAACTGCACGTAGTAAGTGATCTCGGGCCGGGCGATCTCCCAGGGATTGCCGAGGGCCAGCCACTTGTCCGTTATCTCGCGCTGCCAGCCGTCGACGATCTCCTGGTCGAAAATGCCGAATTCGTAGCGTATCCCGTAGCCAAGGGCGTGTATCTTCTCCGTCGCCAGGGAATCGAGGAAACAGGCAGCAAGCCTTCCCAGCCCCCCGTTGCCGAGGCCGGGCTCGGCTTCCTGCGCGAGAAGCTCGTCAAGATTGAGACCAAGCTGAGAGACAGCCTCGGCTGTCTGTTCCCATATCCCCAGGTTCACCATCGCGTTGCCGAGGTGGGGCCCCATGAGGAACTCCGCCGAGAGATAGGCCACCGCGCGGGCGGTGCGGCGCAACCCTTCCGTCGAACGGACCCAGTTCTCCAGCATCCTGTCCCGCACCGTGTACGCCAGGGCCATGTACCAGTCGTTCTTCGTGGCGAGCAATGGGATGCGGGCCTGGATAAAGTTCAGGTTTTCCAGGATCGCCCGCCTCATGGTCTCGGCGTCAAGGCCCGTTCGGACATCCTCCCCCGACAGAAGCTTCACATCCTGAGCGTCAGCATCATCCCTATCCATGGCAACCTCCTGTTGTCTGCACGGCTATCAACATAGTAACCCGATCTCTCCCGGTGGTGTCAATACGGACGGCTGGAGCCGCTTGAACAGCTTGAGCTGCTTGAACGTTCAAAGGCGAAAAACGGGAGAGGCAGGTCAAATCGCTTGAATGGCTTCGGGACTGGAGGGAAGATGAAGGGTGTGGTCCGGAGGGATGCGCCTTGTTGGTACGATGCGGCGTTTTTTTTGATGAAGATGGGAGACTCTGTGGAGTATAATGACTCTCACTTGATCTATCGGGTTCGCGACTATCTAACAGGGGATGATCATGGAATCAACGATGCTTGAAGGCTCCAATCTTACCGTTCCCAACGACCTCGGATATCTTCCGGCGATCCAGGCCTTTGTATCGGAGGTGATGGAACGCCGCGGCTACAGTAAACGGGACACGACCATGTTCCTCATCGCCCTCGAAGAGGCCATCGTGAACGTGGTCAAGCACGCGTTCGAACCCGGCGAGAAGGCGAGCTATCAGGTCATCGTCGATCCCATCACCGCGGGGATCAGGATCATCATCAAGGACAAGGGACTGCCCTATTCGCCCCATCTCGTGCCCCAGTATGTTCCGCCCTCCGACATCGAGACGGCCGGGCAGCCCGGACTCGGTTCGCATCTCATCAAGCACACTGTCGATGAGATACACTTTCAGAACCTGGGCCGTGAGGGAAAGGAGCTCCATCTCGTCAAGTACCTCCCCTACAGAAGCATAGAGGAAATGCGGACGGAGTCCGAGCTTGCGCCCTTCCCGGAACCGGTCAAGACGGTGGGGCCACCGGAGAGGAAGGACTTTTCCATCCGGCGCATACGCCCCTCCGAGGTCTACGATGTGTCGAAACTCTTCTACAGGGCCTATGGTTACTCCTATGGCATCGACACGATCTACTACCCCGAAAAGCTGGCTGAGCGCCACGCTGACGGCACCATCATTTCCGTCGTGACGGTGACACCCGATGACCGTGTCGTCGGCCATGCGGCCCTCGTCAGGGATGACGCGTCGAGCAAGACCGCCGAGGCGGCAATGGCCGTCGTCGAACCGGGCTTCAGGGGTCAGGGATGCCAGAGCATCATGATAACAAGGCTCGTTGAAGAGGCGCGTGCCGTCGGACTGGCGGGCATATACAGCAAGGCGGTCACGAACCATATATACGCCCAGAAAGCCGGGCAGAAGGCGGGCTTCAAGCGCTGCGCCGTCGTCGCTGGACTCATTCCCGCCGACCGATCCTTCAAGGGCATCCAGGCGGCACTTTCACAGCGGGAGTCCGTCGCCTACGGATACAGGGTGGTCGATGACCCGGGGAACGTACAGGTCTTCCCTCCGGCCTGGCACAGGGACATAGTAGAAAAGATATACAATTCCATGGGTGTGAAGAGGGTCTTTTTCGAATCCCCTCCGGGGGTGATGCGGCAGGTTGCGGGAGAGGCGGCGGTGACGGTGACGGTGGTTCCCACATACCAGAGGGCCGTTATCGAGGTCAAACAGTACGGGGAACACACTGTGTCGCAGGTGAACACCATATTGAAGGACCTCTGCTATCAGAAGATGGAGCAGATAACCCTGTACCTCAACCTCGAGGATCCCGTCACCGGCATCCTGTGCCGGCAGTTCGAAGAACTCGGTTTCTTCTTTGCGGGGGTCCTTCCCTTTTCCCACGTGGGAGACGCATTGCTCCTGCAGTACCTCAATAACGTGCCCATCGATTACAGCAAGATAAAGATCGTTGACGGAGTGGGGCAGGAGATCCTCACATACGTCGAATCCCACGACCCGAACAGAAAGTGACGTTCCGCCCTACGCTTTTTTCGCTCCGGCGCTGCCACCACCAGCCCCCTTTCTGCCTAGAAGCGAGAAGACGAGCGCCAGAAAACAGCACAACGCTCCCGTAAGGTAGGCGTGAGTGAAACCCGACGTGACGGTCCCCGTGCCGACGAGGTCCTTCAGGGCGGCCTTCCCCGTGGGGCCGGCGGAATCGTAGGCGACGGCGGAGAAAACCACTTCTATGACGGTCACACCCACCACCATGCCGAGGTTCGTCGTCGTGTTGAAGAGCGCCGAAGAGACGCCCTTCTTGTCCGGCGGCGCGAAGCGCATGATCTGGTTATTGTTGGGTGAAAAAAAGAGGACAAGGGAAAGTGCCAGCCACACGAGGTAGACGGTGACGACCGTAAGACCCTGCCAGTGAAGGGTGAAGGAGAAGAAAAGGACGCACACCGTCGCCGAGGTCATGGCGATAGTGCACAGCATCGCCGGGTTGACCCTGTCCGAGAGCCTTCCCGATACAGGCGACAGTATGACGTAGATGATGGAGTAGATGAGGAGCATCATGCCGGCAGCCTGGGCGTTGAGCCCCTTGACCACTTCCAGGTAAAAAGGCATGAGAAAGGCGTTTCCCGAGATGAGCATGTACACGAGAAAGGTGGCGATAAGGGCGAAGGCGTACCTCGAGTCCAGGAATAGGTCCAGGTGGAGAAGGGGGTCCCTGTGACGCCTCTCCCAGGCGACGAAAACCCCGATCAGTATCAGGGAGGATACAAGGCAGCCGATGACAAGGGGGGAGAGCCACCCCTCCTTGTTGCCGTTGTTGAGGCCGTAGATAAGAAGCCCCAGCCCGGCGAAGCTGAGGATGGCCCCCAGGAAATCGAACCCCTTCCGTCCTCCCTCCCGCTCGGGCGCCGATGAACTGCCGGGCTTCGTGCCGGGAATGTATTTCATTGCCACGATCACCGCGACGATGCCGACAGGCACGTTGATGAAGAAGGCCCAGTTCCACGAGAGGTAACCGGTGATTATCCCGCCCACCGGGGCACCCGTCGCCACGCCAAGCGCGGAGGCGGTGGAGGTGATACCGAAGGCCCAGCCCGTGTTCCCCTCCGGGAGAAAATGGGAGATGATGGCAAAACTCACGGCAAGCAGCATGGCGCTGCCTATGCCCTGAACAAACCGCGAGCCGATGAGCATGTCGATATCGTGGGACAATCCGCACATGAGCGACCCCACCGTGAAGATGACGTACCCCGAGATGAAGACCCGTTTGAGCCCTATCCTGTCGCCAAGTTTCCCGAAGAGCAGGAGCGTCGTCGTGATGATGAGAAGATAGGAGGATATTATCCGCGATGCGTCGCTCGAGGTCACGCCGAAGGAACGGGTGATCGTGGGCAGGGAGATATTGACCATATAATTGTTGAGACGCACCAGAAAGGAGCTGAAGGCAACGCTGATGACAATGAGGAGTGAGGCGTATCTGGCCGACCGCGTCATGAATGAAATTACTTACACTCTTTCACGACCTTCCGCAATGTTTTTCTTGGAAAGACAGGACCGACCCTCTCCCCATATAATCGTTGCAGTCGAAAACACGATGTGGCACAATGAATAACTCTGTATGCAAGTCATCGCGGAAAAAGTGCGGGTTCCACAATCGCAGCCTCTGACGGGCGCGAAACGGATGCTGTACCTCGATAACCTCAGGCTCTCCTTCACCTTCCTCGTGATCCTCCACCATGTATGCCTGACTTACGCCACCAACAGCGGCTGGTACTTCTATCAGTATCTCGATGATCCTTTCACCAATATCGTTCTCAACATCCTCATGGGTGTCGGCAGGACCTGGGTCCTGGCATCCTTCTTCCTCATCTCCGGATACTTCACGCCCGGCTCGCTGGACAGGAAAGGCACCTGGTGGTTCATCAAGGACCGCTTCATCCGTATCGGCATACCTCTCTGCATATTCGCGCTTCTCATCCGCCCCACCATGGTCTACTTCCTGAAATGGGATACCCTGTCTCTGCAGTATTCGTACCTGGAGAACATCTTCCTCCTCAAGAACGCCGCTCCGGGACCCGCATGGTTCCTCGAGGTGCTCCTTGTCTTCTCCCTCGTCTACGCGGCATGGCGGGCTCTAACCCGTTCGAGCCGGCAGAGGGACCGCGAGGCCCGGCCCTTCCCTGGAAACGGCGCTATCATCCTGTTCATCATCGTCCTCGCGGCCTTCACATTCGCAATGCGTGTCTACCTTCCCTCCGAAAAACAGATCTTCCACCTCCGTCTCGGGAACTACGCGGAGTATGTGGCCTTTTTCTTCGGGGGCATCGTGGCATACCGGAACCGATGGCTCGAAAAGCTCACGGACTTGACCGGCAAGCAGTGGACGGCCATCACAGGCGCGGCCGTCTGCGTCTACATCTTCTTCATCGTTCAGGCCTGGGGAGCTGGTGAAAGTCTCTCCTTCCTGAGAGGCGGCCTCTCCCTCAAGACCCTCATCGCCACGTACGTGGGCACCTTCATCGCCGTGGGCAGTTCCATCTGCCTCATCTATCTCTTCAGGACGTACCTCAACACCCAACCGGGCCTCATAGGGCCGATGACGCAGGACGCCTACGCGGTCTTTATTTTCCACCCCCCCGTTATCGTGGCGGTCACCTATTGGATGCAGGACGCTGCCGTCCTTCACCCCTTCATAAAGTTCCTTTCGGCCTTCATCATGGGAACGGTGCTGTGTTTCCTCATCTGCCATTACTTCGTAAGGAAGATCCCTTACGCGAAGAGAGTGCTGTGACGGGCCACGGTTTTCTTCGAGGACAATTGTCTTGACAACGCAGGGAGATAGCAGGAAAATTCAATACCGCTCACTATTTCACGCCACTGGACAGGGAGGGATCTGGCATGGGCAATGCTCCGTCAGACCGTATCCCGGGGGCACCAACGAAAAATACATATCCGGAGGTTTACATGACCACTGCTGTTGAGTACCTGAAGATCAACCCTGTTTTCCACATCGCCACCGTTGACGGCACGAAGGCCCGCGTCAGGCCCTTCGGTTTCAGCATGAAGAGGAACAACGCCCTGTACTTCTGCACGAACAAGACCAAGGACGTGTACAAGCAGATGTCCCAAAACCCTGAGGTCGAGATCTCCGATATGGGAAGCGACGGCACATGGCTCAGGATACGGGGCCGCATTGCCTTTGACGACTCCCGGGACGCAAAGGTCCAGGCCTTCGCGGAATCCGGGAACCTTCTCAAGATCTACCCGAAGGGCGCGGACGATGAGACCTTCGTGACATTCTACTTCGTGGAGGCCGTGGCAACGCTCTTCTCATTCACCGCCGCCCCGAAGGGCATACCTCTCACCTAACAGAGAAAGGCGGAAGCGGTTCAAGGGTTCAAGGGTTCAAGGGTTCAAGGGTTCAAGGGTTCAAGGGAAAGACCGCGAAAGGGGGTCGGCTGCCAAGGAAATTCGTACACCGGCCGAAGGCACCGGTGCCTCTTTTTGTCTTTTACTCTTGAACTCTTCAACCCTTGAACCCTTGAACCTTCTTTATCCTTGCCTTCTTCTTCCGGGAGGCG